>Ga0308157_10000088_pt1 | contig 387302 bp, 344 predicted proteins | sample PhyBR1_FD_201035 | JGI IMG/M metagenome (GOLD analysis project Ga0308157, IMG submission 201035) | Phyllosphere microbial communities from UC Gill Tract Community Farm, Albany, California, United States - DLSLB.R1 | ecosystem: Host-associated > Plants > Phyllosphere > Unclassified | place...
AGAAGGTGGACGTCACACTCCATTCCACAACAAATACCGTCCTCAGTTCTACGTAAGAACTACTGACGTTACAGGTGAGATCTTCTTACCAGAAGGTGTAGAAATGGTAATGCCTGGTGATAACTTGACAATTACAGTAGAATTGTTACAGCCAATCGCTCTTAACGTAGGTCTTAGATTTGCGATCAGAGAAGGAGGTAGAACAGTAGGTGCTGGTCAGGTTACTGAAATCTTAGATTAATTCTTAATCAAATATAAAAAGTTCCGTAAGGAAGCTTGCGGAACTTTTTAATCTACGGGCATCGTCCAATGGTAGGATACCGGTCTCCAAAACCGTTGATCAGGGTTCGAATCCTTGTGCCCGTGCAAAATTAAAATATGAGCTCATTAATTAATTTTTTAAAAGGTTCTTATACAGAATTCAAAGATAAGGTAGAATGGCCGAAATGGCCGGATCTGCAGTCTTCTACAATTGTTGTAGCCGTTACGACTGTGCTTCTTGCTTTATTTACATTTGGAGTAGATTCTTTATTTAGTGTAACTATCAAGAATTTTATTGCGACGTTTATTAATCTATTCAACTAATCCAAATTACTTTCCCTATGAGCGATATGAAATGGTATGTGCTGAAAGCTATTAGCGGACAGGAAAATAAAGTGAAGAACTATATTGAGAACGAGATCCAGAGATTAGGTATGGATGCTTACGTTACTCAGGTAGTGATTCCTATGGAAAAAGTGATCCAGATCAGAAACGGTAAAAAAGTACCAAAAGAAAAACCTTATTACCCTGGTTATCTTATGGTGGAAGCCAACCTGGTGGGTGAGGTTCCGCACGTCATTAAGAATATTCCGGGTGTGATTTCTTTCTTAAGTCTTACAAAAGGTGGTGATCCTGTTCCAATGAGAAAATCTGAAGTTAACAGAATGCTCGGGAGAATGGATGAGCTTTCCGAGTTTGCTACAGATGTCGAAATTCCTTTCACTGTTGGTGAAAATGTAAAAGTTATCGACGGACCTTTTAACGGATTTAATGGTACTATTGAAAAAATCCTGGAAGACAAAAAGAAAATCGAAGTTTCGGTTCTTATTTTTGGAAGAAAAACACCAATGGAGCTCAGCTTCATGCAGGTAGAAAAAATATAAACAACAAATATTTTATAAGACACCCAAGATCATCTTGGGTGTTTTTTATATAATCAATTCGTTATTAAATTCAGTAGGCGTTTTCCCGACATATTTCTTAAAAGCCCGGTTGAAGTAAGAAATATTATTATAGCCCGTATTGTAACAGCATTCCGAGATGCTTTTTCCCTGCAGGATCATCGCGCAGGCTTTATCGATCCTATATTGATTTAGAAATTCGGTAAAAGTCATTTTAGTTGTTTTCTTAAAAAAATTGCAGAATGACGGTAATGTAAGGTTGGCAAGGTCTGCAACTGCATGGATGTCAATATCTTTATCAAAATTTTTTTCTACGTAAGTAAAAATAGCCTGTAACCTTTCTTTATTTTTTGAGATGATGGTGTGAGGCATCGCTTCTTTATTCAGCAGCTGATAATCTTTCTGAACGGACAGCGCAGCTAATATTCTTTGCAATTGAAAGTATTTTTCAACGCCTTTCAGTGCCATTATTTCATATAGCGATGGCAACAGTTTATCTTTGGTTTCGCTGCTAAATAATATACCGAATTTCGAAAGTCCTATCATTTTACGGATGTCATTAAACTCCTTCACATTGACCGGAAACTGAATGATATCCTCAGAAAACTGTATTACAATTTCTTCATGGGGATCCAATGAATTAAGCCCAAAACCGGAATGAGGAATGTTAGAGCCAATCAAAACAAGATCTCCATCTCTGAAATTACTTTTGTGATAACCGACGTGCCGGCTGCCGTTTCCAGACACCACGCAGACCAGCTCAATTTCCGGGTGATAATGATATTCCCAACTTAGCTCGCTTACCGGAACTTTGATATGCAGTGTCCGGAATGAACAGTCAGGATCATTCTTAATATTCTCGTAACTTACTTTCATTGTGTTAAGTTAAAAATTAATCAAATATATAATTTTATATTAATACAGTGTCATTAATGATGTATTGTGTTAAATATACGTGAACAAACTTCGGATAAATTTGTATTGATGAAAAACTTAACAGTAAAAACCGCCCTTTTTTTAAACTACTTTCTGTTTGCGATCCTGCTCAATTCTGTCGGAACGGTGATCTTGCAAATGCAGCAGAATTTTGATATTTCAAAATCCCAAGCCAGTGTTCTGGAAGGCTTTAAAGATTTGCCGATTGCAATCTGCTCATTTCTGCTGGCATCTTTTCTTCCAAGAATTGGTCTGAAAAGATCAATGATGATAGCATTAGCCTTGGTTGGGATAATGTGTTTTACAATGCCGTTTGCCAACGCTTTCTGGTTCTTCAAACTTTTGTTTTGCATTGTCGGGATTTCTTTTGCATTGATTAAGATTTCCGTCTTCACCACAATCGGACTGATCTCAAAAGACGAAAAAGAACATTCCAGCATTATGGGCTATCTGGAAGGGTTTTTTATGATTGGTGTCTTATTTGGCAACCTGCTGTTCAGTCTGTTTATAGATGATGCAGATTCAAAATCAAGAAGTTGGCTGAATACTTACTGGTTTCTCGGGGCAATGGCTTTGATCTCATTCTTTTTCATGATGTTTTCAAAATTTGATGAGCAGGATGCCAAAAGCAATACATCGGATTTAAAGAATGATATAAGAAACAGTGTCGGATTATTTAAGCTCAGAAGGGTTCTTTTTTTCTTAGCGTGTGCCTTTCTTTTCGTTCTTGTAGAGCAAAGCTTTCAAACCTGGACACCAACTTTTTACAAAGAAATTCTGAACCTTCCTACCACAATGGCAGTGCAGGCAGGAGCTGTTCTCGCAGGTGCATTTGCATTAGGAAGATTTCTTTCCGGCTTTTTTTCAAGAAAATTAAAGTGGATTTATGTAGTCTCATTTTGCATTTTAGGTTTTGCAATAAGTATTTTATTGGTACTTCCTCTAACAAAAAATATCAATTTAAGTGAAAATATAAGCTGGTTCAATGCGCCTTTAGCAGTATATATTTTTCCTCTGATGGGCGTTTTTCTAGCCCCGATTTATCCAAGCATCAATTCGGTGATATTAGCATCGGTCCCAAAATATTTGCAGAGTTCAATGTCTGGTTTAATAGTCGTTTTCTCAGCAGTCGGCGGTACTTTGGGTTCTATGATTACAGGCTTTGTTTTCCAGAAGTTCGGTGGCAGCCACGCATTTTACCTTTCATTTATCCCATTGATGCTTTTGTTATTTTTTGCAATGATGATGAATAGACAAACGAATAAAATTAAAAAGTAAATGAAGAATTATCTAGACATAAAAGATATCTACCAGCTATTTGAAAAAGTACAGAAGTCAGAAATTTTTGAAGATCAGAAGACGATGACAGATGTAATACCAAGACATCCTATTAATGATATCGTGGAACTGTATGAAAAAAGCAAAGATCTGCCGGATTTTATTCTGAAAGATTTTGTGGTAGAACATTTTATCATCTCAGAAAATCTGGAAGTAGATTTCCAGATTCAGAAAAACAGTCTGTCAATAGATGAGCATATAGAAAAGCTTTGGAATGAGCTCACCAGAGTTGCGCCTGAAAGCAAGGGAACATTACTGATGATCCCGAAACCATACATTGTTCCGGGAGGCAGATTTAATGAGTTTTTCTATTGGGACAGTTATTTTGTAATGCTTGGTCTTCAGACCTTCGGAAGACTGGAAATGATGTATAATATCGTAGAAAACTGTTCGTACCTTATCCATACCTTCGGATTTGTTCCTAATGCAAGCCGAAGTTATTTTCTTAGCCGCTCGCAGCCACCATATTTTTCCTTGATGCTGGATTTGATATTTGAAACGACTAATGATAATAATGTCTATATCAGGTATTTCGAAACAATGCAGAAAGAATATGAATTTTGGATGGATGGTTCAGAAGAGCTCAGTAATGGTTCTGCATTGAAAAGAGTTTTGAAAACCGATTCCGGTGATGTTCTGAACAGATATTATGACGATGAAAATAAACCACGTCCGGAAAGCTATATGATGGATGTCAATGATTCTAAAACATCAGAAAACCCAGAGTTCTTCCGAAATATCCGAGCTGCTTGTGAGTCTGGTTGGGATTTTTCCAGCAGGTGGTTCAGAGATGGCGAAAATATACAAACCATTTATACTTTGGATCTCGCCCAGGTAGATCTTAACTGTCTTCTCTGGCATCTGGAAAATACATTGTCTAAAACTGCAAAGCTAATTGATAGGCCAGATCTGGGGAAAAAATATGGAGAGCTTGCTGTGCAAAGGAAAATTAATATTCAGAAATATTTTTGGGATGATACAGTTGGACTTTACAAAGATTATGATTTTAAGAATGGCAAAATCACTTCCTCAGAACATATCGCTGCTTTATACCCTTTATTTTTTGGAATTGCAGAACATCATCAGGCAGAATATATCGCCGAAAATCTAGTGAATAAGTTTCTTAAACCGGGAGGTTTGGTAACCACAACAAAGGAATCCGGACAGCAATGGGATTTTCCGAATGCCTGGGCGCCATATCAGTGGATCGGCTTTACAGCGATGAAAAATTATGGTTTCGATGACATTGCATCGGCAATAAATAAAAACTGGTGCAGTAATGTAGAAAGGGTGTATGAAAATACCGGGAAGCTGATGGAAAAATATAATGCAATGGATATTCACAGCATTGCAGGTGGTGGGGAATATCCGAATCAGGATGGGTTTGGATGGACCAATGGTGTCTATAGTAAATTAAAAGTAAGCAGATAATAAACCTTAAATAATCAATATATGAAAAAGAGAACTATTTATTGGGCAGTAGGTGTTGCATCACTTTACTTCCAAAATGTCTACGGACAAGAAGCTACAAAAGATTCTGTGAAAACAAACAGTATAGATCAGGTAGTCATTACCGGTAATTCCAGGCCAAAACCAAAGTTAGAATCTTCTACAGCGATCTCGACGTTTACGGCAAAAGAAATCCAGAAGCAAAATCCTATCAGCGCGGCGGCTCTGCTTCAGAGAGTTCCGGGATTCGCTGTGGAGACTTCCGGCGGTGAAGTAGGAAACAACCTTTTCTCCAGAGGTATACCTTCAGCAGGTGCTTACGAATTTGTGCAGGTTCAGGAAGACGGATTGCCTGTTTTTGAAGATGGCGCATTGCAATTTGCCAATGCAGATAATTTTTTCCGGGTGGATAATACCACAGGAAGATTGGAAGCATTAAGAGGCGGCTCGGGTTCCATTTTTGCAACAAATTCTCCCGGAGGTTTGATCAACTTTATTTCAAAAGAAGGAACCAACGATTTTAAAGGGGTTGCAAAATTGGAAACCAGTACCTATGGTTTGATGCGTACAGATTTCAATCTTGGCGGAGCACTTATTCAGGACAAATTATTTTTTAATGTGGGAGGTTTTTACAGAACGGATGATGGACTGAGAAAAACAGGCTTTAAAGCAAATAATGGGGGACAAATCAGGATGAACCTGAAATATGTTTTTGATAAAGGCTATGCCAAAGTTTATTACAAAAAACTGGACGACAGAAACACTTTTTTCCTGCCGATTCCTTTGAACCGGGATGGAAATGACATCAAAGAATTTTCCGGTTTCGATGCGAATTATGGAACCTATAGCTACAACTCAATCAGCCAGCTGAATATTCCTCAGCCTGGTGGAGGCTATTTCAAAAGAAATCTTCAGGACGGGATTCATCCTAAAGTAGATGCTGTTGGAGCGGAATTCAAATATGATCTTGGTGGTAATTTTTCGGTGCTTAATAAGACAAGATATACCAGTATCAATATGAATTATACTGGAATTTTCCCAGCTGGAAAACCAAAAACTGCTGCCGAATTTGCATCGGAGAAAGGTATTGTAGCGGGTAAATATCAATATTCTTTAGTGGGTAATGGTCAGCTTGTTAATCCTCAATATGTGCAACAGCTTGGCTTCTGGGCGATTGACAAGCAGATGGATAATTTTGTTAATGATCTGCAATTCAGCTATAAACTGGACAAAGGTTCTGTTACAGCAGGCTTTTATAAATCCAATTGGAAATCCAATCAATACTGGAACTGGAGTAATATCCTTACAACCGCAACAGACAAACCACAATTGCTGAACCTGGTAGATACGTCTCTCAGCCCGAATGATGTCGGCTATTCCAAAACGTATAACGGGGTTACACAGATGTCTTTCCTGCTAAGAGATACACAGACACAGGGAAGTCTGAATGATGTTTATGCTAATTTGGATTACAATGTAACGGATAATCTCAACATTAATGTCGGTGCACGTTATAGCAGGGATTTTTACAGAGGCTATTACGTTAATACCACATCGGCAAATCTCAACAATTCTGGATTGACAACAGATGGGACTCACGGTTTTTCTACAACAACAGCAGATGATAATATGAGTGTACTCGGAAATCAGTATAATTACTGGAGATATGATATTGATAAATTATCCTACACTTTGGCTGCAAATTATAAAATCAATTCTAATAATGCTGTTTACGGGAGATTTTCTCACGGATTCAGATCTCCTAACGAAGAAGCTTATTACAATTATTTCTCTACCCCAAATCAGGATCAGCCTCTTAAGTCGGTAACAACCGATCAGATCGAAGCAGGGTATAAATATTATACGAGTAGCTTCACAATTGGTGTGATTCCGTTCTATTCCACACTTAAAAATCTTTCATTTACAGATGTTTTTTCAGACGGAAGCTCAGAAAACACCTTTGCTGATACCAGAAATTATGGTGTTGAAATAGAAGGTTATGCACGTCTTATCAGCAATATTGTTGATGTTACATTCAATGGTACGATCCAGAATCCGAAATACACAGGCTTAAGTGGTAACAGTGTTTTGGAAGGTAATATCGTGAGAAGAATGCCAAGATTGTATTTTAATATTTCTCCGGCAGTCAATATCACAAAAGACTGGAGAACTTATGTAAGCTATAACTATTACGGAAAACGGTTCCAGGATCAATCGAACGAAGATACACTGCCGGCATTCGGAGAAGTGGGAGCCGGAATGTCTTACCAGCTTGGAAAAGTTCGTTTTGCAATAGATGGGACCAATATATTTAACGTTATCGGGCTTACGGAAGGAGACCCAAGATCACCATCTGTACAGCAAGCCGGTAATACGGTTATAATGGCAAGACCAATTATGGGAGCTGCTGCAAGAGCATCCATCACTTTAGATTTCTAATCATTTAGATTTTTCATAGTTTCAGGATCCACTCATTTTTGGGTGGATCTTTTTTATAAAATAAATAAAATCAAGATATTCTGTTTGCGGATTCAAAAAATATTAATACTTTTGCAAACCGAAAAGTGGGTTTTCTAATGTGAGAATGGATCATCCACTGAATAATAAATGCTTCCAAACTCATTAATTATTCAAATTTAAAAAACAAAAAATGGCTAAAAAAGTCTTTAAAATGGTAAAACTTCAGGTGAAAGGTGGCGCTGCCAACCCTTCTCCACCAGTAGGTCCGGCTTTGGGTTCTGCAGGTGTGAACATCATGGAGTTTTGTAAGCAATTTAACGGAAGAACTCAGGATAAGCCTGGGCAGGTTTTGCCAGTAGTAATTACTGTATACGAAGACAAATCTTTTGAATTCGTAATCAAAACCCCTCCTGCTGCAATCCAGCTGATGGATGCTGCAAAAATCAAAGGAGGTTCCGGTGAACCAAACAGAAACAAAGTAGGTTCTGTATCTTGGGATCAGGTAAAGAAAATCGCGGAGGATAAAATGGCAGATCTAAACTGCTTTACAATGGATTCTGCTCTTTCTATGGTTGCAGGTACTGCTAGATCTATGGGATTGAGAGTAACAGGAACTAAACCAACTAACGCTTAAAACTTAGAGAAATGGCAAAATTAACGAAGAAGCAAAAAGAAGCTTTAAGCAAAGTAGAAAAGAACAAAATTTACAACCTGGACGAAGCATCTGCTTTGGTAAAAGAAGTAAATTTCGCAAAGTTTGACGCATCTGTAGATATCGCTGTCAGACTAGGTGTAGATCCAAGAAAAGCAAACCAGATGGTAAGAGGTGTTGTATCTCTTCCTCACGGAACAGGTAAGGATGTTAAGGTTCTTGCTCTTGTAACTCCGGATAAAGAAGCAGAAGCTAAAGAAGCTGGTGCTGATTATGTTGGTCTTGATGAATATCTTGATAAAATCAAAAGCGGCTGGACAGATGTTGACGTTATCGTAACTATGCCGGCTGTAATGGGTAAACTTGGACCATTAGGTAGAGTTTTAGGACCAAGAGGTCTTATGCCAAACCCTAAGTCAGGAACAGTAACGATGGAAATCGGAAAAGCTGTTGCTGAGGTTAAGTCAGGTAAAATTGATTTCAAAGTAGACAAGTACGGAATCGTGCACGCAGGTATCGGTAAAGTATCTTTCGATGCTGCTAAACTTAAAGAAAATGCTCAGGAGCTGATCCAGACATTGATCAAGTTGAAGCCGACTGCTGCGAAAGGTACTTATGTTAAGTCAATCTATTTGTCTTCTACAATGAGCCCTGGAATTGCAATCGATACTAAATCTGTTAACTAATTTTAATCCTAAAGACAATGACAAAAGACCAAAAAGTTGTAGCAATACAAGAGATCAAAGATTTGCTTGAGGGTGCAAAAGTAGTTTATGTAGCAGATCTAGAAGGGTTGAATGCTGCAAAGTCATCTGATTTCAGAAGACAGGCTTTCAAACAAAATATCAAAGTAAAAGTGGTGAAAAATACACTTTTGCAAAAAGCAATGGAGCAGATTGATGGTGTAGACTTCTCTGAGATGTTCGAAACTTTCAAAGGAAACTCAGCAGTAATGATTGCTGATACTGCAAACGCTCCTGCAAAATTAATCAGAGACTTCAGAAAGAAAGAAGAGAAGCCGGCACTTAAGTCTGCTTTTGTTCAGGAAACTTTCTATGTTGGTGACAATAACCTTGAGACTTTGGCTAACATCAAGTCCAGAGAAGAAATGATCGGTGAAATCATCGGATTACTTCAGTCTCCAATCCAGAGAGTTGTTTCTGCTCTGCAAAACAAACCGGAAACCGTTGAAGCTAAAGCGGAAGAAGCTGCACCTGCAGTAGAAGAGGCTAAAGAAGAAACTCCGGCAGTAGAAGAAGCTCCTGAAGCATCTGCTGAAAGCACAGAGGAAACTCCAAGTGCTGAATAATTACACTCAAAAAAATAGATAAATAATCAACAAAAAAACATTACAACAATGTCAGATTTAAAAAATTTAGCTGAAACGCTAGTAAACTTAACAGTAAAAGACGTAAACGAATTAGCTGCTATCCTTAAGGATGAGTACGGAATTGAGCCAGCTGCTGCTGCAGTAGTAGTTGCTGCAGGTGGTGCAGGTGAAGCTGCTGAAGAAAAAACAGAATTCGATGTAATTCTTAAGTCTGCAGGTGCTTCTAAATTAGCAGTTGTTAAATTGGTAAAAGATTTAACTGGTGCTGGTCTTAAAGAAGCTAAAGATATCGTAGACGGTGCTCCTGCTCCAATCAAGCAAGGTGTTCCTAAAGACGAAGCTGAAGCGCTTAAGAAGCAACTTGAAGAAGCTGGTGCTGAAGTAGAATTGAAATAATTTTCAGTTTGATATAAACTCAGAAGTCCCGATCTTATTGATTGGGACTTTTTTATATTAAGTTTAACATTCTGCTGATTTGTATATTACAGAAGAAATGTATAAATTTGCAATTCTTTTGGCGCAATTAATTCATATACTGTAAAACAATTATACTCTTTCATATCTATGGAAGGGAATTTCTGTTTATATAAGTCTTACTTGGTCATCAGAATCCTGAAAATATTTTGCACTACGCCGTGAAAAGATATACCGGTGTTGCAGTTAGATGTTGAAAGACAAAAGAAACAAGGTAAAAGAAACATATAACGGCGCCAAAGTTATACATTCTTTAATCTTTTTACTTTTTTTCTTGACTCTTACATTATCTGATATTTTTAAACAAAATATTTTTTAACCCCTTTTTCTTATAATTTTATGAGTAAAACACAGGCCGCTCCTAAAGTTCAAGGTAATGAGAGAATCAACTTTTCCTCTGCGAAAGGTAGAATCGAAACGCCGGACTTTTTGGACATCCAAATCCAGTCTTTCAAGGAGTTTTTCCAGTTAGACACGCTTCCTGAGCAACGTTTGAATGAATCATTGTACAAAACGTTCCAGGAGAATTTCCCAATCACAGATTCCAGAAACCAGTTTGTATTGGAATTTTTGGATTATCTTGTAGATTCTCCACGTTACTCTATTGATGAGTGTGTGGAAAGAGGATTGACCTATTCGGTTCCTCTGAAAGCCAGGCTTAAACTGTATTGTACAGATCCGGAACACGAAGATTTCCAGACCGTTGTGCAGGACGTTTACTTAGGCCCGGTTCCTTACATGACGCCAAGCGGATCTTTCATCATCAATGGTGCTGAAAGGGTAATTGTAACGCAGCTTCACCGTTCACCTGGTGTATTCTTCGGGCAGACTTACCACGCCAACGGAACCAAACTTTACTATTCAAGAATCATTCCTTTCAAAGGATCTTGGATGGAATTTACCACCGATATCAACAGCGTAATGTACGCGTATATCGACCGTAAGAAAAAATTACCTTTAACAACTTTACTTAGAGCAATCGGTTACGAATCTGATAAGGAAATCCTTCAGATCTTCGATCTTGCTGAGGAAGTGAAAGTGTCTAAAGCTGCCCTTAAAAAAGTAGAAGGCAGAACTTTGGCTGCGAGAGTTTTGAACACTTGGTTCGAGGATTTCGTGGACGAAGATACTGGTGAAGTAGTTTCTATCGAAAGAAATGAGATCATCTTAGACAGAGAAACCGTTCTTGAAAAAGAACATCTTGATATTATTTTGGATTCAGGCGTTAAGTCTATCTTGATCCACAAAGAAAATTCTAACGAGTTCTCTATCATCCAGAATACACTACAAAAAGACCCGACTAACTCAGAGAAAGAAGCGGTTGAATACATCTACCGTCAGCTGAGAAACGCTGATGCGCCGGATGAGGAAACTGCAAGAGGAATCATTGAAAAATTATTCTTCTCCGAGCAGCGTTATTCATTGGGTGAGGTTGGTCGTTACAGATTAAATAAAAAATTAGGTCTAAACATTCCGGAAACTACGGAAGTATTGACCAAGGAAGATATCATAGCAATCGTAAAACACCTGATCGAATTGGTTAATTCCAAAGCGGAGGTAGATGATATTGACCACCTTTCTAACAGACGTATCAAAACTGTCGGCGAGCAATTGTCTGGTCAGTTTGGTGTTGGTCTTTCCAGAATCGCAAGAACTATCAAGGAAAGAATGAACGTTAGAGATAACGAGATCTTTACACCGGTAGATTTGGTGAATGCCAAGACTTTGACGTCTGTTATTAACTCATTCTTCGGAACAAACCAGCTTTCCCAGTTTATGGATCAGACCAATCCTTTGTCAGAGATCACGCACAAGCGTAGATTGTCTGCACTAGGGCCTGGTGGTCTATCAAGAGAAAGAGCAGGTTTTGAAGTACGTGACGTTCACCATACGCACTACGGACGTATCTGTCCGATTGAAACGCCGGAAGGACCAAACATCGGTTTGATCTCTTCTCTTGGTATGTATGCGAAAATCAACAACCTTGGTTTCATCGAGACGCCATATAGAAAAGTAGAGGACGGAAAAGTAGATCTTCAGGCTAAGCCAATTTATCTTAATGCAGAGGATGAAGAAAACCGAGTAATTGCTCAGGCTAACGTAGCTTTGAGTGATGATGGTAACTTTGAAACAGACAGAATCATTGCCCGTTTGGATGGAGATTATCCTGTAGTTGAGCCTCAGCAAGTAGATTTGATTGACGTTGCTCCAAACCAGATTTCCGGTATTTCGGCTTCATTGATTCCATTCCTGGAGCATGATGATGCGAACCGTGCATTGATGGGATCTAACATGATGCGTCAGGCCGTTCCGTTATTGAAGCCTCAGGCGCCAATCGTGGGTACAGGTCTGGAAAAACAAGTTGCGAAAGATTCAAGAATCCTTATCAATGCAGAAGGAAATGGAGTAGTGGAATATGTGGATGCTGAGAGAATTGTTATCAAATATGAAAGAAGCGAGGAAGATGATTTGGTTAACTTCGATTCTGCAACTAAAACCTATAACCTGACTAAGTTCAGAAAAACCAACCAGAGTACAACTATTACGCTAAGACCTAACGTAAGAGTGGGTGATACAGTGGAAAAAGGACAGGTTCTTTGTGACGGTTATGCTACTGAAAACGGAGAATTGGCTCTTGGTAGAAACTTAGTGGTTGCGTTCATGCCTTGGAAGGGTTATAACTTCGAGGATGCGATCGTGATTAATGAAAAAGTAGTTCGTGAGGACTGGTTTACTTCGATCCACGTAGATGAGTATTCTCTTGAAGTTCGTGATACCAAATTAGGTATGGAAGAATTGACAGCAGATATTCCGAACGTTTCTGAAGAAGCGACTAAAGATCTTGATGAGAACGGTATGATCCGCATCGGGGCAGAAGTGAAGCCTGGTGATATCCTTATCGGGAAAATTACGCCAAAAGGTGAGTCTGACCCAACACCGGAAGAAAAACTTCTTAGAGCGATCTTCGGCGACAAAGCTGGTGACGTAAAAGATGCTTCTCTTAAAGCAGATTCTTCTCTTAGAGGTGTTGTGATCAACAAAAAATTGTTCTCCAGAAACATCAAGGACAAAAAGAAAAGAAGCGAAGAGAAAATCAAATTGGAAGAAATCGAAAATACTTACAAAGCTAAGTTCGATGACTTAAGAAATACTTTGATTGACAAACTAAACACATTAGTTTCTGGTAAAACTTCTCAGGGTGTGAAAAATGACCTTGACGAAGAAGTAATTGGTAAAGGAACTAAGTTTACTTTGAAGTTGCTTCAGTCTGTTGAGGATTATGTAAACATCAGCGGTGCAGACTGGACTGTTGATGCAGACAAGAATGAATTGATCAAACAATTGATCCATAATTATAAGATCAAATATAACGATCTTTCGGGAGTTAAAAACCGTGAGAAATTTGCATTATCTATTGGAGACGAGCTACCTGCTGGTATCATTAAATTAGCTAAAGTTTACATCGCTAAGAAACGTAAACTGAATGTAGGTGATAAAATGGCTGGTCGTCACGGTAACAAAGGTATCGTTTCAAGAATCGTTCGTGAAGAAGATATGCCGTTCCTGGAAGATGGAACACCGGTAGATATCGTATTGAATCCACTTGGAGTACCTTCCCGTATGAACATCGGTCAGATCTACGAAACTGTTCTTGGATGGGCTGGTAAGCAGCTTGGATTGAAGTTCGCAACGCCGATCTTCGACGGAGCCAGCTTAGACCAGATTACTGAATACACAGAGCAGGCGGGTCTTCCGAAATTCGGAAACACGCACCTTTATGACGGTGGAACTGGTGAGAGATTTACGCAGCCGGCTACGGTTGGTGTGATCTATATGCTGAAGTTAGGACACATGGTAGATGATAAGATGCACGCACGTTCTATCGGACCTTACTCATTGATTACGCAGCAGCCGTTAGGAGGTAAAGCGCAATTCGGAGGTCAGAGATTCGGAGAGATGGAGGTTTGGGCTCTTGAAGCATTCGGAGCATCTAATATCCTTAGAGAGATCCTGACTGTGAAGTCGGATGATGTGATTGGTAGAGCAAAAACTTACGAAGCAATCGCCAAAGGTGAAGCAATGCCAGAACCTGGTATTCCGGAATCTTTCAACGTATTACTTCACGAGTTACAAGGTCTTGGACTTGATGTAAGACTTGAAGAATAATTTTAAATTTTAAATGATGAATTTTAGATGGTCTTAGTTTCTGTGCATTAGCATTTAATCTAAAATCTAAAATCTAAAATCTAAAATCTGATCAAATAATGTCAAATAAAAATAAAACAAGTCGATTTAATAAAATCACTATTGGTTTGGCTTCACCGGAATCTATTCTTCAGGAATCGAGAGGAGAAGTTCTAAAACCGGAAACGATCAATTATCGTACGCACAAGCCGGAAAGAGACGGTTTGTTCTGCGAGAAGATCTTTGGTCCTGTAAAAGACTACGAATGTGCTTGTGGAAAATACAAAAGAATCCGATACAAAGGAATCGTTTGTGACAGATGTGGGGTAGAAGTTACAGAGAAAAAAGTACGTAGAGAGAGAATCGGACACATCAACCTGGTTGTGCCTGTGGCTCACATCTGGTATTTCCGTTCTTTACCGAACAAAATTGGTTATCTTTTAGGTATTCCTTCCAAGAAATTGGATATGATTATCTATTACGAAAGATACGTTGTGATCCAGCAAGGTATTGCCAAGAAAGCAGACGGATCTGATTTTGATGATAAGGAATTCCTTACTGAAGAAGAATATCTGGATGTCTTGGAAACGCTTCCTGTAGAGAATCAATATCTTGATGATTCTGACCCGAATAAATTCGTGGCCAAAATGGGAGCTGAAGCTGTTGAAGAATTGCTAAAAAGAATCGACCTTGATTCTTTGTCATTCGATCTGAGACACAAAGCTCACAACGAATCTTCTAAACAAAGAAGAACTGAAGCGCTTAAGAGATTGAACGTTGTAGAAGCATTGAGAGGTGCTAATACAAGAATGATCAATAAGCCTGAGTGGATGATTATGAGAGTTCTTCCGATCATTCCACCGGAATTGAGACCATTGGTTCCATTGGATGGAGGACGTTTCGCAACGTCGGATCTTAATGATCTTTACAGAAGAGTTATTATCAGAAACAACCGTTTGAAGAGACTTTTGGAGATCAAAGCTCCGGAAGTGATCTTGAGAAACGAGAAGCGTATGCTTCAGGAATCTGTAGATTCATTGTTCGATAACACCAGAAAATCTTCTGCGGTAAAATCGGAATCCAACAGACCATTGAAATCCCTTTCAGATTCATTGAAAGGTAAGCAAGGGCGTTTCCGTCAGAACTTATTAGGAAAAAGGGTAGATTACTCAGCACGTTCGGTTATCGTCGTTGGACCTAGCCTTCAGCTGCACGAGTGTGGTCTTCCGAAAGATATGGCTGCAGAACTTTACAAACCGTTCATCATTAGAAAACTAATTGAGAGAGGAATTGTAAAAACTGTAAAATCAGCCAAGAGAATCATCGACAGAAAAGAGCCTGTAGTTTATGATATTCTGGAAAATGTGATGAAAGGCCACCCGGTTCTTCTGAACAGGGCACCTACGCTTCACAGATTGGGTATCCAGGCATTCCAGCCGAAGATGATCGAAGGGAAAGCGATTCAGCTTCACCCGTTGGTAACGACGGCTTTTAACGCGGATTTCGATGGTGACCAAATGGCGGTACACTTGCCACTTGGACCGGAAGCAATCCTTGAAGCTCAGTTACTAATGCTTGGTTCACAGAATATCCTTAACCCTGCGAATGGTTCACCAATTACGGTTCCATCTCAGGACATGGTTTTGGGTCTTTATTTTATGACCAAAGAAGCGCATTCTACCGAGGATTACAAGGTAAAAGGCGAAGGTCTGGCTTTCTATTCTCCGGAAGAAGTGGAGATTGCTTATGCCGAAGGGCAAGTGTCTCTGAACGCTAAAGTAAGATGTCGTCTTCCTATCAAAGAGAACGGAGAGATTGTTACAAGATTAACGAACACAACTGTTGGTAGAATCCTTTTCAACCAGATTGTACCGAAAGAAGTTGGTTACATCGATGAATTATTGACTAAGAAATCTCTTAGAAATGTTATTGGTCAGATCCTTGCAGATACTGATTTCCCGACCACGGTTAAGTTCCTGGATGATATGAAAAACCTTGGATACTCCAATGCATTCAAAGGAGGTCTGTCATTTAGTCTTGGCGATATCGTGATCCCTGCGGAGAAGAAAACCATGATTGCTGCAGCTGTAGAATCGGTAGATGAGATCAAGGCTAACTATAACATGGGTCTTATCACAGATACAGAACGTTATAATCAGGTAATCGACGTTTGGACTAATACCAATGCGAGCCTTACTGAGATGATTATGAGCAGAATGAAATCTGACCAAGGTGGATTCAACTCTGTGTTTATGATGCTTGATTCTGGAGCGAGGGGTTCTAAAGAGCAGATCCGTCAGTTATCCGGGATGAGAGGTTTGATGGCAAAACCACAAAAAGCTGGTTCTGTTGGAGCAGAGATCATCGAAAACCCGATTGTTGCCAACTTTAAAGAAGGTTTATCGATCCTGGAGTACTTTATCTCTACCCACGGTGCCCGTAAAGGTCTTGCGGATACCGCTCTTAAAACCGCCGATGCTGGTTACCTGACCAGAAGGTTGGTAGACGTTGCACAGGATGTTATCATCACTGAAGATGACTGTGGAACATTGAGAGGGACTGAAGTGACTGCACTTAAGAAAAATGATGATATCGTAGAAAGAATCTCTGACCGAATTCTAGGTAGAGTTTCTCTTCACAATATTTACCACCCTGAAACGGACGAATTGTTGGCAAACGCTGATGAATTGATCGTAGAAGCGGTTGCTAAGCAAATCGAGGAAGCGGGAATCGAAGCTGTAGAAGTTCGTTCTCCATTGACTTGTGAAGCTAAAAAAGGTATCTGTGCGAAGTGTTACGGACGTAACCTTGCAACAGGTAAAGGCATCCATATGGGAGAAGCTGTTGGTGTGATCGCTGCACAGTCTATTGGTGAGCCGGGAACTCAGTTGACACTGAGAACTTTCCACCAAGGAGGTACTGCTGGTAACATCTCGGAAAATCCAAGTATTGTTGCAAAACGTGACGGTATTGTTGAGATGGATGAGGTGAGAACTATTAAGTCTGAAGATGAAGAAGGAAACTCAGCGGATATCGTGGTTTCCCGTTCAACGGAATTCAGATTGGTTGCTGATAACGAAGCCAGAACACCAATTATGGTGGCTAACGTTCCTTACGGTTCCGTATTGTCTGTGAAGCCTGGTGACAAAGTGAAAAAAGGTGACCTTATCGCAAGATGGGATCCATATAACGCGGTTATCATTGCGGAAACTTCCGGTAAGGTTGAGTATGAAGATATCATCCAGGGGGTTTCTTTCCAATTGGAAATTGATGAACAGACTGGTTTCGAAGAGAAAGTAATCTCCGAATCCAGAAATAAAAAAGCCGTTCCTACGTTGAAAGTGGTAGATTCTAAAGGTGTTGAGCAAAAAGCTTACAACTTACCGGTCGGAGCCCACTTAATGGTCAATGATGGTGAGAAGATCAAGGCTGGTAAGATCTTAATCAAGATCCCAAGAAAATCTGCAAAAGCAGGGGATATCACCGGAGGTCTTCCGAGAGTAACCGAATTGTTCGAAGCGAGAAATCCTTCTAACCCTGCGGTTGTAACGGAAATTGACGGGGTAGTTTCTTACGGTAAGATCAAGAGAGGTAATCGTGAATTAATCGTGGAAGCTAAAACTGGTGAAATCAAGAAATATCTTGTGAAATTATCCAACCAGATCCTGGTACAGGAAAACGACTTCGTATATGCTGGTGATCCATTGTCCGACGGTTCTATCACACCGGATGATATCCTTAGAATCAAAGGCCCAACTGCGGTTCAGGAATACTTGGTTAACGAGATCCAGGAAGTTTACCGACTACAAGGGGTGAAGATTGATGATAAGCATTTCGAGATCATTGTTCGTCAGATGATGACCAAAGTCGAGATTGTAGATGGCGGAGATACGCAGTTCCTTGAAGGTGCACTTGAGCATAAGTATGACTTCCTTGAAGAAAACAACAGAGTTTTCGGACTGAAAGTGGTTACAGAGCCGGGAGATTCTAAGGAATTCAAAGCGGGGCAAATGATCACTGCAAGAGAGCTTAGAGATGAGAATTCTAAGCTGAAGAGAGAAGATCTTAAACTTGTAGAAGTGAGAGAAGCGCTTCCTGCAACGGCTACACCTGTTTTACAAGGTATTACAAGAGCAGCGTTACAGACTAAATCATTTATGTCTGCAGCATCGTTCCAGGAAACAACTAAGGTTCTTAATGAAGCCGCGGTTTCCGGAAAAATCGACTTCCTGAACGGTCTTAAGGAAAATGTAATTGTAGGACACAGAATCCCTGCAGGTACAGGTCTTAAAGACTACCAAAGTGTAATCGTAGGATCCAGAAAAGAATTCGAGGATATTAACTAATAAATTCATTTGAAATTTGAGGTTTGATATTATTTTTTATATTTTCACAACCTCAAATTTCAATTTTAAAAAAATAATTAAACAAAATGGACAACAATCAAAATCAAGATCCAAACAACATCAATATCGAGCTTAATGAAATGGTAGCTGCTGGTGTTTATGCTAACTTAGCTTTAGTAAACCATTCGCCATCAGAATTCGTAGTAGACTTTATCCAGTTGATGCCAGGTGTTCAGCAGGCTAAAGTGAGATCAAGAGTAATCTTGGCTCCGCTTCACGCGAAAAGAGTTTTGGCTGCATTACAACAAAACATCACTAATTATGAGCAGCAGTTTGGTGAGATCAAAGAAGTTGAACCTTTCGTATTAGGAGGTAACAACGTACAGGCTTAAGATACTTTTCTTAACATATAAATCCCGATTCTATTACAGAGTCGGGATTTTTAATATATTTTCAAAAAAGAGAATACAAACTAATATTCTCTTTTTTTATGATTTAAACAATTAGAACTAATTCTTCAGACTCTTCATATCAATCACGAATCTATATTTAACGTCGCTTTTCAGCATCCTTTCATACGCATCGTTGATGTCCTGAATGTTGATGATTTCGATGTCAGAAACAATATTTTTCTCACCGCAGAAATCCAGCATCTCCTGTGTTTCTTTAATGCCACCAATCAATGATCCTGCAACCGAACGTCTTTTGTAGATCATTGGCCTCGTGCTGACAGCATCGTTTTCAAATTCTCCGATAAGACCTACCAGAACCAGTGTTCCGTCAAGAGTCAAAGTATTCATATAAGGATTGATGTCGTGTTCGTAAGGAACGGTATCAATGATCAGATCGAACTTATTGGAAACCGATTTCATCTGCTCATCATCTGTTGAGATAATGACATGATCTGCGCCGAGTTGTTTGGCATCGTCTGTTTTACCCGGCGTTCTGGAAAATAAAGATACTTCCGCACCAAGGCCTTTGGCAAGCTTAATCGCCATATGTCCAAGTCCTCCAAGACCAACAACTGCAACTTTGGATTTTTCTGTAACATTCCAGTGTTTCAAAGGTGACCAGGTTGTAATACCTGCACAAAGCAACGGAGCAGCAGCTGCCATATCAAGGTTTTCTGGGAGTCTGAGTACAAAATGCTCGTCTACAACTACTGATTCCGAATAGCCTCCGAATGTTCTGGTATCTTCAAAGTATTTGTCTTTACCATTATAAGTTCCCGTGAAACCATTCTCACAGAATTGTTCCAGATCCTGCTCGCAGCTGTGGCAACTTCTGCAGGAATCTACCATGCAGCCGACTGCGACAAGGTCTCCGACTTTGAATTTTGTGACATCAGATCCGGTATGAAGAACTTTTCCGACTATCTCGTGTCCTGGGACTACGGGATAAACAGATCCGCCCCAGTCGTTTCTGGCGGTATGAAGATCTGAGTGGCATACACCGCAATAATAGATGTCTATTTTCACATCTTTTGGCTGAACTTCTCTTCTTTCTATAGTCAGCAATTCAAGATCATTTTCTGCAGCTTTTGTCCCGAAAGCTTTTATTTTGGTTGTTTCCATTTTTTTTAAATATTTTTACCTAATAATTTATTTTAATGAAGTTTTTTATACGCAGGTATTATCCCTTTTTTATCAATATCTATACAGTTTGGATCCTATATTTGCTTTATTTTGCATCTTTCCGTTATTCCGAAACTGTTCTTTTTGAAATAAAAACCATACCATTTCAAACGATTGATGAATATTCTACACAAGTCATAAAATATAATAAAATAGCAGTCTTTAAAAATATTCTGGGCAATATCATTTTGTTTATCCCTTACGGTTTTCTAGGAATACTTTATCCTAGATTAAAACAGTTTAAATGGCTTTTTATCACATTTTTTCTGACAATAAACTTGGTTGAGTTTTCACAATACTATTTCAGACGAGGGTTTGCAGACATAGATGATGTAATTCTCAATGCTACTGGTGTTATAATAGGCTTTTTTATCTACAAAAAATGGTTTTTTATCAAGGACAGATAACTTTCATTTCCGTTCTCCTGTTGGCTTGATGCTGCTCTTCAGAACAGTCTGTACCATTGCTGCATTTATTTAGCAGCTGTGTTTCTCCATATCCGATAGGCTTCAGTCTTGTTTTGCTTATTCCTTTTGAAACCAGATAGTCCACAGCGGCATTGGCTCTGTTTTGGGAAAGCGTTTTGTTGTAATCGTCTGATGCACGGGAATCTGTGTGGGATGATAGCTCAACACTCACTTTTGGATTATCATTCATAAACTGAACCAGCTTATTGAGCTCAGCTTTTGCATCTTCCCGTATAAAATATTTATCAAGATCGTAATGAATATTTTTCAGGTTAATTGGTTTACCGCAAGTTGTTTCTTCCATACAGACCTGAAGATTAAGAAACAAGGTGTTACTTCTGTCTACATTTTTTGAAGTTACAGATTCTGTCTGCGAAAAATAATTTCCTTTCTTTCCGTAGATAGTGTAAGTCGAATTTTTATTGGCTTTGAAATAGAATTTCCCGTTAGTATCAGTTTTAATCTCTTTATAGATATCTGTTTCATTGTTTTTAATAACAATAGTCACATCTCTCAGCGGGTTTTGCGAATTGCATATATTGACTTGTCCTTTTACAAAAAAAGTCTCGGAATCCGTTGATATTTCTTTTTTCAGCGTAGAATTTTTTACAAACTCTGTTTTATTGGCTTTATTTGCCGAGAGATCAATATTATAAAGACTGCCTTTGATGTCATAATTATCCGGTTTTATATTCTTAAAGAAGGCAACACCCTGCGCATTGGTTCTTGCAAAGTAGGCACGCTTTCCGTTTTTATAAAGCTCTACAAAAGTATCAGGCAGAACAAGTCCTGTTTCCTTATCTTTTGCGGTGACAGTCATTGTATAAGTTTTCGGTTTCTTTTCAGTAGGTATACGGAAGGTAAGCCCGGCAAAAAAACCTACAGAATGGATCTCGTGCTCCAGGCTGTTATTTCTGATCTCAGCATTAGCAGGATTGATGACATTTTGATTTCCCGATTCGGAAAACGGAAAGTGACCGGCTGCCAGATTATTGCTCAGCTGGTCTTTTACATTAAAATGCTGAATATAATAAGCGCCAAAATTCAATCCTACATATTCAGAAAAAAACCAGTTGATTTCTGCTTCAGCTTTTCCTGTCAGTATATTTTTTTCATCATATCCATTATGGAAATTAAGATTGTAAGGCGCAGAAACCAATTGTGTTTCACCACCCTTGATATTAGAAATCCCACCTTTCAGCTTGAAACCGACTCCAAAATTGTCATTAACGACCCATTTGAAGTTAGGACCTATTCCTACAAAAAGGCGGTTGATTTTATTTTCAGTCAGATTGACACCAGAAAGCCGGGAACTTCCATTGTAAAGATTATCTGTAGGATAAGTGTTCTTAGACTTATTGGTTAGATAATCGAAATCAAGACCCAGTCCAATCCAGCTGAAATAATAGTCTACGGAAGTACCAACGTTAAGATTATACCTGTAATCTACATACTTTGTCTGATTGTCATAGGATGGGAAATCCAGTCCTGCTCTTAAGGAAACATTGAGTTGGTTATTGTCATATAAAGAACTTCTGAACTGAGACTGAACTGTTTGAGATATAACAATCAGTAACAGGTAAAGGTAACTTCTCATAATTGGTTTTCTTGATTATCACAAATCTACAAAATATCCATAAAAAAATGCCGGTAAAAACCGGCATTAAAATTATTTTTCAACAGATTATTGTTTGATGATCTGTGTGATTTTCTGTGTATTATCATCCAAAAGATATCTCATAAGATATTTTCCCGGGCGTAATTTGTCGAGTCTCAGCTCGGCATTGTTGCTGTTGATTGTGTATTCTGCAACTTGTGCACCCAAAATTGAAAAGAAAGTTACGGTTCTGATTTTCGCAGAATCATCTTTTGATTTCAGGATGAGGACATCTTTTGTGGGATTCGGGTAAGCAACAAGAATACCGTCATCAGTTTTTTGCCCTCCGATTGCTCGGGTAGACTGAGCTTTCATTTCTCCCGAAAATCCAACTGAAACTACCGTAAATATAATAAAGAATAAAAATTTTTTCATTCGCTCTGGCGTGTATTTAAACAATTACTACAAATATATTTTAAATAAAATTAATATGCAATAGTCTATCCGTAAAAGTATAAGTAAATTTGCATAAAATTTTTCTAAAAGATGATTTCAAGAAACAGAAGACTTAGAACAAATGATTCCATCAGGAGCCTGGTTCGTGAAACAATCCTTACAATAAACGATCTGGTTTTGCCAATGTTTGTTATGGAAGGTGAAAACAAAAAAGAAGCCATTTCTTCAATGCCGGGCGTTTTTAGGCAAACTTTAGATTTAACAGTAAAAACTGTTAAAGAAAATTATGATTTGGGAATCAAAGCGGTCAATCTTTACATGAAGGTGTCAGATAATCTCAAGGACAACACAGGAAAGGAAGCTTGGAATCCGGATGGTCTGATGCAGAGTACTATAAAAGCAATTAAAGATGCTGTTCCGGAAGTGATAGTGATGCCGGATGTAGCGCTGGACCCTTATTCCATATATGGACACGACGGAATTATCACAAAGGGTAAAATAGATAATGATGCAACAGTAGAAGCTCTGGTAAAGATGGGAATTTCCCAAGCCGAAGCTGGCGCAGACATTCTTGCTCCAAGCGATATGATGGACGGCCGGGTTTTTGCGATGAGACAAGGTCTTGAAGAAAACGGTTTTACAGATGTCGGGATTTTATCTTATGCGGCAAAATATGCGAGTGCTTTTTATGGCCCTTTCAGAAGTGCACTGGACAGTGCGCCTGTGGATGCGCAGGAAATACCGGCTGATAAGAAGACATATCAGATGGATTTTCATAATTCGAGAGAAGCCATAGATGAAGCTCTGAAAGATGTGGAAGAAGGTGCTGATATTATTATGATAAAACCGGGAATGCCTTATCTGGACATTGTTTCCAAAATCCGTGAACTGATTACACAGCCTATCGCGGTGTACCAGGTGAGCGGCGAATATGCAATGCTGAAAGCAGCGGCTCAGAATGGCTGGCTGGACAATGACAAGGTACTTTTGGAAAGTCTTACCAGCATCAAACGTGCCGGCGCTGATATGATTTTTACTTATGCTGCTCCAGAGGTTGCAAAACTTTTAAACAGATAGAAATCAAAAACTTTCCGTTAGTTCACGAAAATTGTTGAATTAACGGAAAGTTCTTAATCAAGATTTCAAATTTATTTTCTTCCTCTGAACAACAATACGGCGTTTAGAAATATCAGAAGCAGATCCAGTGTCACCCAGATGCTCAGCTTGATGTTATCGTACTTAAGTTTTGATACATTGTCTGCAGCTACAGCAGAAAGCTTAAGACTATGATTGATGTAATTTCTGACCTCAACTATTTTGTCCTCATTTTTATTCGGTACAGCTACCTGCGAAAAATAAACCATCTTGTCTTTTCCAATATATCCGGCAACCCAGAATTCGTCGGACTTTTGCATATTGAGATATTCAATCCGGAAATATTCCGGCCGGATCTGTCCTACGTGTTTAGAGCTGTAATTCTGAATCCCATTTTCATCCTGAACCCGAATAATATAAAAATCAATAGGCTGGGGAAGGTAATTAATAACTTGTACTGCAAGCGAATTTTCCAGAAACTGGGAAACGCTTTTTTCTACAAACCAAAATGTAAAATAAGCGGCGGCAGAAATCGTAATGATCGTTCTGGCTAATTTGCTCCACAGACTCCATTTTTCTGAACGAATCACGGACAGAAAAAGTGCGGCTATCAGAAAAATAAGGATCAGAATGATTATCATCGAAGCAAAGATAATAGTTTCCGATTAATTATAAATTGACATTCCACTCATTATAGAATTCTTCCAGAAATTGCAGCATAAACTGATGTCTCGGCTCTGCAATGCGTTTTGCTGTATCTGTATTGAGAAGATCTTTCAGAAGCAGCAGCTTTTCATAAAAATGATTGATGGTGGTTCCGTTCGATTTTTTATATTCTTCTTTGGTTTGATTTAGTTTTGGGCTGATGTCAGGATGATACATCAGGTTATTCTTATAGCCTCCAAAATTGAATGTCCGAGCAATGCCAATCGCCCCGATTGCATCCAGCCTATCGGCATCCTGAACGATCTTCAGTTCCAGAGGCAGGTTTTCCGGTGCATCATTTCTGTTTTTGAAAGACATATTTTCTATGATGAAGATAACCTTCTCCCTAATATCGGGATCGAGATTCTGTTCTGTGAGAAAATCGTTGACAATTTTTGAAGCCAGGGTTTCATCACCATTATGGAATTTGGGATCTGCGATATCGTGAAGTAGTGCAGCTAACTCGATAATCAGTTTATCACCGCCTTCCTTTTCCTGAATTTTAAGACTTAATTTCCATACGCGTTCGATGTGAAACCAATCATGTCCGGCTTCGGCACCGTCTAATTTTTCCTTAACCAGGTCAATTGTTTTAGATATCAGCTCCATTTTAATTCATTAAATTAAACTGCAAATTTAGACAATACTTTTTCTATTAAATAATTGAAAAGAGTTATTGATATATTTTAAGTTCTAAGTCATTGATTATAAAACTGATGCCTGAGATCTAAGTTATTCTACCTTTTTCCAATCTTTCTAAAATAATCTTCCAAAGATTTTTGTTGTAGCTTCTGAAAAAGTTAATGTGTCCGATTTCACCTTTCTCAGACTCCGAAGTATAAATCAGTCTGTAAGCTGGCCGGAGATTTGGGTAAGTGTTTTCGAGAAGAGATTTTACACCTTTTTCTGTAAGCCACGCATCATCTTCTGCCCTGATGACCAAAACTTTTTGTTTCAGGCTTTTTGAAAAATCTACTGATTGTTCCAACAGTTTGTTTGTTGATTTTTTATTCAGGATCAGGATTCTCCAATCAAAAGCGCTCCCGGAAGGCAGGCTTTCGCCAAGGCCGAACCAGCTTGCCGGGAAATAACCTAATAATAAAGTAAACAGCGGCTGAACAATTCCGAACCCCAGATAAGCCTCTATTTTTGTTCTAAATCTGAGATTGCCTACATATGCATTTTGGGTGCCAACAAAAATAAACTCGTCAAACATTTCCGAGTCCTTATTCATTCCTAAGATCAGCGCACCAACGGAATGCCCGAGACAGTATTTTTTATAATCCTCAAAATTATTTTTGATATAATCGGTTAATGCTTTGTAATCTGTAGTTCCCCAAACCCTCATGGATGCCTGGAAACTTTTCATCTTATCAGGTTTAGAAAGCCCGATGCCACGATAATCGTAAGTGATTACTGTAAATCCCTTATCGGCAAAAAACTGAGCCAGCGAAAAATAAATCTGCTGTTTAACACCGGTCGCCGAATTGATCAGTAAGATTTTTTGATTCGGAATTTGAGGGGTGAACAGATGAGCCGCTAAACTGTAATGGTCTTCCGTTAAAATATCAATACGTTTCATCTAAAATGATTTGAGCTAATCATTTTATAAAAATAAAAAATCTGATCGGGTAACAGCTTACAATTCGATATGCAGGAAATATCAGTTCTGAAAATCTTCCAGATAGGGTAATCCTTTTTGAGATCCTCTGTAATCGGCTGCCTTCAGGGCAACATCGTTCCCGAACTTCACGCAGTCTTCGATTGAGTTTCCGTGAAGTAGTGCAATAGAAAATCCCGATGTAAAAGCATCTCCCAATCCCATATTATGAGCTTCGGTGCTTGGATTTTTACGGAAGTATTTCATTTCTTTGCCATCAAAATAGCTGGTGCTGTTGGCGCCGTCTCTTACAAAAAGTTTATTTGGCAGATGTTTGATGATGTCTTCCCGGTTGCCTTCTCCGAAAATTATTTCCAGATCGGTACTTTTAGCCACTATAAAACTTGCATAATTGATGATTTCATCGGAGAGTCTGCTTGCGGGTGCAGCATATATTCCTATCTTTTTACCAAGGTTCTTCGCTTTTCTGAATAGATATTCTACAGTTTCCATTGGTATTTCCAGCTGAGTCAAAATCAGATCTGCGGTTAGTAAATATTTTTCTGCATTAGATATATCTTTCGGGGACAGATTATAGTTAGCAGCCGGAACCACCGTGATAGCGTTACCTTCTTCAGATGCCGTGACATAAGCTGTTCCGGTGTCTTCATCCTCATCTTCCACCACATAAGCTACATTTACCTCTTCATCATTCAGGTTTCTGAGTACCTGTTGCCCGAACGGATCCATACCGACACGGCTTATAAAATAGGTCTGAGCCCCTAAACGTGAAGTCGCAATGGCTTGGTTTGCGCCTTTGCCACCTAAAAAACTTTTCAGGCTCTCCGCCAGAACCGTATTATTGGCGGTCGGGATTTTCGAAGTCTTCAGAACAAGATCTATAGAAGAACTCCCGACAACTACTATATTTGGTTTTATGTTACTTAGTTTCATTTGTAATTCGCATTATTATCATCAGAAAGCGATATCTGCAATTTCATCCGGGCTAATGTAATCAATTAATCCGTTTCGATTTCTATAAATTCAGAAATTAATTTAACTGGCTGATTATCTTTGGAATAACCAATGTATGAAGCATAGAAACCTTTGCCATATCCTGCTTCAAAAGCTGCAATATTTTCTATCTTGTGATCATAGGGCTTCAGCAAAGCGAACTGATCGATGGCGCCTTTTTCGTCAAAGAAATGTGTATGAAAAAATTCTTCATAAATCCCTAGAAAATCGGCACCTTTCTTATGAAAAAGCTCTTGCTCCAGGTCATTAAGAGATTTTTGAGCTGTTTTGTCCATCAGGCATGCCATTCCGGATTCTACCGGGAAACCGAAAATCTCACCTTCTTTTAAATCATTGATGTTCTGATTGTCACAAAGTGCTAATTTCCAGTGTTCTGCAGGCTGATTTGTTTCAAATAAAATCTCTGCATAAGCAATACAGTTGGATTCTCTTTCCTTATGAAGGAAAATCGGAAAATCACCTTTTGGAAACTCTTCCGAAAAAGCCGCGTGATCTGGTGAAATCAGCGGATCACAGGCTACAATTTTTCCGGACGAGATATGGATTTTCCCCATCTCGTAGGTTTCCAGCAAAGGGTTTTCTACGAAATCCCTGGAGAACAGTTTTTTGATGTTTTCTATGTGAGTCATAATTTGGTTGTCAGTTGATAGATCTTAAAGTGACTTCAACTTTTCTTCTAACAAGGCAATTTTATCCAGGGCATCTTTCTGTTTTTTACGCTCTACTTCTACAACTTCCGGTTTTGCGTTAGCCACAAATTTTTCATTGGAAAGCTTCTTATCAACAGAAATCAGAAAGCCTTTCAGATATTTGATTTCTTCTTCAGTTTTTGCCTTTTCTTCGGCAAGATCAAGGTTTTCGCTTAACGGAATCGAAAATTCATTTGCACCAACTAAGAAGGTGAAACTAGGCCTATCCGTTTTCTGATTAAAGTTAATTTCAGAAATATTCGCTAATTTTTTAACAACACCGGCATTATTAATTGTTGTGATATTGGTGAAAACTTCAGTCGTTTCTCTTGGCGAAATGCCTTTGGACTGGCGGTAATTTCGGACACCGGAAATCACTTCCTTAGCAAAATCAAAATCTTTAATCACCTCTTCATTAAAAGATTCTGATTTCTTTTGCTGGGCAATTACCAACGCATCAGAAATACTTCTCTCCGAGATATGCTGCCAGAGCTCTTCTGACAAGAATGGCATAAATGGATGAAGCAGCTTCATCAGTTCCTCAAAATAAGCAATCGTTTTCTGATAAACCTCTTCACTGATCGCTTCTCCGAAATTTGGTTTAACGGCTTCCAGATACCAGGAACAGAAATCATCCCAAATCAGTTTATAGACCAAATGCAGTGCGTCTGAAATCCTGAATTTTGAGAACTGATCTTCAATTTCAGTAATTGTTTTGTTTAATTGCTCTCCAAACCAGTTGATTGTCTGTATATCGGATTCTTTAGCTTTGATATTTTCGTCACGCTTCCAGCCCTGGATCAATTTATAGGCATTCCATATTTTGGTTGCGAAATTTCTTCCCTGTAGCATCAGGTCTTCGTCAAACAATAAATCGTTCCCGGCAGCTGAGCTTAACAAAATCCCGACTCTTACGCCGTCCGCACCGTATTTTTCAATCAGCTCAATCGGATCCGGCGAATTACCAAGAGATTTTGACATTTTACGTCTTTGCTTATCTCTCACGATTCCTGTGAAATAAACATTTTTGAAAGGAACATCTTTTCTGTATTCCAGGCCGGCCATAATCATTCGCGCTACCCAGAAGAAAATAATATCAGGACCTGTTACGAGATCCGATGTCGGATAATAATAGTTGATTTCTTGATTATCAGGTTCCAGAATGCCTTCGAAAACCGAAATCGGCCATAGCCAGGATGAAAACCAAGTGTCCAAAGCATCTTCATCTTGTTTTAGGTTGTCAGTTGTCAGTTGTTGGTTGTTGGTTTTTTCTTTTGCTAAAACCAAAGCATCTTCAATATTTTCTGCTACTACAAAATCATTTTCGCCGTCGCCAAAATAATAAGCAGGGATCTGCTGTCCCCACCAAAGCTGACGGGAAATGTTCCAATCGTGAACGTTTTCCATCCAGTGGCGGTAGGTGTTTTTGAATTTTTCCGGGTGGAATTTAATAGTGTCGTCCATCACTACATCCAAAGCCGGCTTAGCAATTTCGGACATTTTCAGGAACCATTGAACGGAGATTTTCGGTTCTATTACTGCGCCTGTTCTTTCCGAAGTTCCAACTTTATTAACGTAATCCTCCGCTTTCAGAAGAAGATCATTTTGTTCTAATTCTTTTACGATCTCTTTTCTTACGGTAAATCTTCCCATTCCCTGGTAATGCAATCCGTGCTCATTCAGAATGGCATCATCATCCATAGAATCGATGATTGGCAAATGATGTCTTTGCCCGATTTCATAATCATTGATGTCGTGCGCTGGCGTGATTTTCAAGGCTCCGGTTCCGAACTCGATGTCAACATAATCATCCTCAATAATTGGAATAACCCTGTTGACTATGGGAACAATAACGTTTTTACCTTTCAGGTGAGTGTATCTTTCGTCATTCGGATTAACACAAACGGCAACATCGCCAAAAATAGTTTCAGGACGTGTGGTTGCTACAGTAAGGAAGTCTTCCGAACCTTCGATTTTATATTTCAGGTAAAATAATTTTCCGTTTTGCTCTTTGAATATTACTTCCTCATCAGAAATATTGGTTTTGGCTTCCGGATCCCAATTTACCACTTTGTAACCACGGTAAATCAATCCTTTATTGTATAAGTCTACAAAAACTTTAATAACTGATTTGGAAAGATTGTCTTCCATTGTAAATCTGGTTCTGTCCCAGTCGCAGGAGCACCCTAGTTTCTTCAGCTGTTCCAGTATGGTTCCGCCATATTTATCGGTCCATTCCCAGGCGTGCTTTAGGAATTCTTCTCTCGTGATATCTTTTTTATTGATGCCCTCCGCTTTGAGCTTGGCTACTACTTTGGCTTCGGTTGCAATGGAGGCGTGGTCAGTTCCCGGAACCCAACACGCATTGAATCCCTGCATTCTTGCTCTTCTGACCAATACATCCTGAATCGTGTTGTTCAACATATGTCCCATGTGAAGAATTCCTGTCACATTAGGTGGAGGAATAACGATAGTGTAAGGCGGTCTGTTATCCGGTGTGGAGTGGAAAAACTTATTTTCCAGCCAGAAGTCATACCATTTCTGTTCGGTTTCCTGTGGATTGTATTTGTCAGCAATCTGCATTTTGAATTATTTTTTTTGGCTTAATAATTTGCAAAAATAAGATAATGTAAAAAAATTAACATCACATATTCAAATTATTTATAACTTTGTTCTTTAAAATTTAAATTAAAACAAAGAAAATATGAAAAAGATTCTAGCCGGACTATTTATGACAGGCGCAATCGCTTTTGCATCGGCTCAAACCATTTCATTTGATAAAACAACTTTTGATTACGGCGCTGTAAAAGCTGGCTCTGATGGTCACAGATTTTTCACAGTAAAAAACACAGGAGATAAGCCGTTGATTATTAGTGATGTGAAGCCATCTTGCGGATGTACAACACCGGAATGGAGTAAAGACCCGATTTTACCAGGAAAGTCTGCCCAGATCAAAGTTGGATACAATACAGGAATCAAAGGTCCTTTCAATAAATTAATTGAAGTTTATTCTAATGATCCTCAAAACAGCAGATCTGTACTTTACATTAAAGGAAATGTAGAAGATGTTGCAACTGCACAAGCTGCTCCTGTCACACAGGAAGCCAAATTGGTTGCAGGTCCTATTGCTACAGTAAAAGCTCAGCCAGCGGCAACTGCAAAAAGAACGGCTAAAAAGAAAGCTGATGTTCAGAAAGTTGAAGCAGCTGCTAAATAATTAAGAAATTTCTTAAAATATTTTAACCGTCCCGTTTCCGAACGAGACGGTTTTTTTATTTTTACAATAAAATCAAACACGATGGATTATAACTTTTCAGATGAATTCTTAGTAAAGGAAAATGCAGAATTCAGAATCGGAAAACAAAATACAAGTTACAAGGATAAAATAGAAAAAGCTGTTGCTAAAACTCTTTTGGAACAGGAAAAAGATAAACTGCGTAAGTTACAGGAAAAATTGTATGCGGATGGCAGCCAGTCTTTACTGATAGTTTTACAAGCAATGGATGCAGCCGGAAAAGACAGTTTAATAGAACATGTTTTTAGTGGTGTAAATCCGCAAGGCTGCGAAGTAACAAGCTTCAAAACACCGAGTTCCAAAGAATATCAGCATGATTTTCTCTGGCGCCATTACCTTGCGCTTCCCGAAAAAGGCAAAATAGGAATATTTAACAGGTCACATTACGAAAGCGTGCTGGTATGCAAAGTTCACCCGGAATATAATCTGAGCGAAAAAGTATGGAAAGACACCGAACAACTGGATGAAAAATTCTGGAAAAACCGCTATGAAAGCATCAGGAATTTTGAAAAGCATCTGGCCAATAACGGAACCAAGATCATCAAAATATTTCTCAATGTTTCCGAAGAAGAGCAGAAAAAGCGTTTTCTGGACAGGATCAATGAAGATGATAAAAACTGGAAATTTTCTTCTGCTGACATTACGGAAAGAGGATTCTGGAAAGATTATATGAAAGCTTATGAAGAGGCGATCAACAAAACTTCTACAGAATCTGCGCCTTGGTATGTGATTCCTGCAGATCAGAAGTGGTTTTCCAGAGTTGCAGCTATTCAGATTATTATTGATAAGTTGGGAGAAATGAATCTGCAATATCCTGAGGTTTCTGAAAAAGAAAAGAATGATTTTGAAGCTTCAAAAATTAAATTAGAAAATGAAAAATAAAGCAGTTAATGATATGATGGTATAATTACTGCAAACCGATAAGTCAAATAAAAAATAAAATGGATATTACAAAACATATTAATTCCGCTTATAAAGCCTTTACAGACTGGAGAAAAGTCCCTTTTGAAAAGCGACAAAAATTATTGCTGAAACTCGCAAAAGTTCTTGAGAAAAATAAAGAACAATATGCGGAAACCATCACCAGAGAGATGCATAAGCCAATCTCGCAGTCGATTGCTGAGATTGAAAAAAGTGCGGGAATGATCAAATATTATGCAGAAGCTGAAAATGTTCTGAAACTGGAAAATATCAGAACAGAGTTTGATGTCAGTGAAGTTCATTATGACCCGATGGGAATCATTCTGGGAGTGATGCCTTGGAATTTCCCGTTCTGGCAGGTTCTCAGATTTGCGATACCGGCTATACTTGCTGGCAATGTTGTGATTCTGAAGCACGCATCGATCTGCTTCGGAAGCGGGGACGAAATAGAAAATGCTTTTTCCGAGGCCGGTTTTCCGAAATATATTTTCCAGAATCTTAGAATCGGACATAATGAAATCAAAGAGATTTTGGAAAATCCATTGGTTAGAGGTGTAAGCCTTACAGGTAGTGAAAAAGCTGGCGGAACAGTAGCTGCACTGGCAGGAAAAAATATCAAAAAATCTGTTTTGGAACTTGGCGGCAGCGATGCTTTCATAGTTCTGGAAGATTCCGATTTTGAAAAAGCGGCAAAAGAAGGACCTTGGGCAAAATTACAGAATACAGGACAGATCTGTAATGCGGCAAAACGATTCATTGTTCATAAAAAAATTGAGAAGGAATTTGTTCCGAAATTTATTGATGAGTACAATTCTTATCAGCCCGCTGATCCTATGAAAAAAGAAACCAGACTTGGGAAAATGGCAAGACCAGATTTGGCTGACGATCTGGAGAAGCAATACAAAAAAGCTTTGAAGAATGGAGCAGAAGTAGTGCTTCCGCTCGAGCGAATTTCGGAAAACGAATTTCGTCCTGGAATTATTCTGGTAAAAGAGGGGAATCCCATTCTTCAGGAAGAGTTATTTGGACCGCTGGCGATGCTGATGATTGGAAAAGATGATGAGGACATTTTGAAACTTGCCAATGATATTCCTTTTGGGTTGGGAAATGCAGTTTGGACAAAGGATAAAAAACGGGCTCAGTTTTTTATCGACAATTTGGAGTCCGGAACAGTGTCCATTAATAAGGCAACAAGTTCTGATACGAGACTGCCATTCGGCGGTGCAAAATCCTCAGGATATGGCGTGGAGCTATCTCTACATGCGCTGAAAGAGTTTACACAAGTCAAAACAGTAGTAGGAAATATTTAAAGCAAACCGGGTAAGAAAAACTTACCCGATTTTTTATTGATTTAATTCAGATTCGAAGAATCTTTCGTTTTTACGGCTAATAAAGAGTCTGCTTTGGCCTTTTTTTCCTGTTCGATCTGCTGAAGGACGTTATCCCTGTTTTCCTGTTCCTTCATAATTGTTGCGAGCTGAGGTTCAATGATTTTATTCATCTCATCTTCGGAAATATTATTAGCATCAGGAGAATCGAGAAGTTTTTTCCAGGGCCTGCGTTTTCCCCAGGGATAATCTCCGTACACAATCAGCGGTGTTCCTTTGGCTCTGGTCGTTTGTCCTCCTTTATTCAGAATCCAGGTATCCACCCAGCTGTACATCCATTTGGCATCTTCTTCCAGCATTCTTAAGCAAGAGTGGGAAGCAGGATAGCCGGGCATAGCATACTGGTGCCAGCCGATTCCGTCAAAATTGGCAACATTAACATTCCAGCGCAGTTTCCATTCATCGCTGACTGTAGAAATCGCAACTTCTTTTTTCCAATTGGCGAACATCAGACCTCGTTTTGTCTGCGTTGCTTTTTTTCCCATACTTGTTGGTCCCCATTTCACAAGATTGCCGTATTCATAAACGCCAAAAGCCTGAATAGGATATGAAAAAAAGACAAATTTCTTCACATTTTCCAATGTGCTAACGTGACCAGGAAATGGTGAATAAATAAGAAAATCTTCTTCTATTTTTGCAGGCACTACGAGTGTGTCTGCTGCTCCGATATTAGCTCTGTCCAATCTGTTAAGCGCCAATATGGTATATAATTTTTTACCCGTAAATTCTTTCTTATTTTTGACTGAAACAGAGTCCGTATTTTTATAAACCCAGGGATAGAATCCAAAATCCTTTCTCGGAATAACAACATCCGGAACCTTTGGTTTTTCTTCCTCTACTTTTTCTTCGTAATCTTGCTTCTCATCATTTACAGAGATCTCGGTTGCAGGATTGTTTTTTTTATCAGTCTGGGAAACTGATTCATCTTTTTTACAATAGATTAAAGATGCGGATACAATGATTAAGGTAAATAAATTTTTAATTTTAAATGTGTTCATGGTTTCTTATTAACTTCCCAAAAATTACAAAAAGAATACCATTTGTCAACAGCTTCTTCAGGAATTTTTTTCTGATGCATTTTTCCGGAGGATATCATTCATGATCTGCTTGGCGTGAATTCTGGAATTTTCTATAAACCACAGATGTGTATCTTTTCCGCCGCATACTACGCCTGCAAGATAAATTCCTTCAATATTCGTTTCCATAGTTGTCGGATCGTAATGAGGATTTTGGCAGTTGCCCTTCAAATCAATCCCGATGGCTTTAAGAAATTCAAAATCCGGCAGATAACCGGTCATAGCCAGAATAAAATCATTTTCAATTTCTTTGATTTCTCCGGCATTGGTTTTAAAAACTACCGAATTTGGCTTGATTTCTAATAATTCCGCGCCAAAAAAAGCTTTGATGCTTCCTTCTTTGATTCTGTTTTCTATGTCTGGTTTTACCCAATATTTTACACTTTTCGAGATTTCACTGTGACGAATAATCATCGTGACATTGCCGCCTTTCCGGTAGATTTCCAAAGCCGCATCTACTGCTGAATTACTGGATCCAACAACTACTACATTCTGAAAAGCATAAGGATAAGGCTCAGTATAGTAATGACTAACCTTTGGTAAATCTTCTCCCGGGATTTCCATCAAATTCGGGATGTCATAAAATCCTGTAGCAATAATAATATTTTTAGCAAAATAAATCTGCTTGCTGGTTTCAACCTGGAAAAATGTTGATTTCTGGATGTTGATGACCTTTTCGTAGGTCTTGATATTGATATCTTTTGCTCTTGCAATACCCTGATAATATTCCAATGCGTCTTGCCGGCCGGGTTTTGGGCGGGTCGTAATGAATGGAATTTCGTCAATTTCCAGTCGGTCGGCGGTTGAAAAAAAAGTCATATATAAAGGATAATTGTAGATGCTGTTTGCAACAGTTCCTTTTTCTATCACGATATATTTCAGATTGTTTTTCCGGGCTTCCAATGCACAGGCTAAACCAATTGGGCCGCCGCCAACTATGAGAACGTCAAATAATTCCATATCACAAATTTACAAAGAAAATTGTCTACAGATCTGCATCTTCCCAATTCTCAAATTTTGAAACATTCTGAAGCAAGCGTCTGTTTTCATTTCTTAACTCTTCCATCTGGTTCAGAAGTTTATGGATGATTTCTATGCCGGGAAGATTAATGTCGAGATCATAATGCCAGTTTGCAAAGCGTTCGAGATGAGGCAGTTCTTCGTAAATGATATAGCGGATGCTGTTTTCAGTTTCCGGATGCAGCAATTCCGAATCGATCAGCTGATCCAGAAACGTATAATCTATTTTATATAACCGGATGATTTCTTCTATGGAGATTCTTTCGTTCATTTCTAAGAATTTTTGAGTTGCTGAAACAGTTCTTTTTGTTTTTCGGTGAGGTGAGTCGGGATTTTTACATTGTAAGTCACATAAAGATCGCCAAATTCATTTTCTTTTTTATAAACAGGAAATCCTTTGCCTTTCAGCCGTACTGTAGTTCCGTTCTGCGTTTCCGGTTTTACTTTTAGTTTCACGGAACCGTCAAGTGTCCGGATATTAACGTCTCCACCTAAAACAGCGGTGTAAAGGTCAATATCAACGGAAGTCCTGAGATTGTCACCTTCGCGTTTAAAATCTTTGTCTTCCGGAATATTGAATGTGATGTAAAGGTCACCGTTTGGACCGCCATTTATTCCCGGATTTCCGTGACCTTTCAGCTTGATTTGCTGACCGTCGTAAACACCTGCCGGAATCGTTATTCTCACTTTTTTTCCATTGATTTCGAAAGTCTGCTGATGCGTTTTATAGGCATCTTTCAAGTCCAGGTTCAGCTCTGCCGAAATATCCTGACCTTTGAATTTTCCACTGGCACTGCCTCTTGCATTTCTTCCGAAATTTCCGCTTCCACCAAACATGGATTGGAAAAAGTCCGAAAAATCTTCACTTCCCCCAAAATCTGCTCCCGAAAATCCACTGCCTGAATTTCCGGAATACTGATGCTGTTGTCTCTGCTGTTGTTGTGCGCGTTCGTATTCTTCACCATGTTTCCAATGTTCGCCATATTTGTCATACTTCGCACGGTTTTCCGCATTGCTCAGGACTTCGTTGGCTTCATTGATCTCCTTGAATTTCTTTTCTGCCTCTTTATCGTTCGGATTCATATCCGGATGATATTTCCGCGCCAGCTTTCTGTACGCTTTTTTAATATCGTCGGCAGACGCATTTTTTTCAAGGCCAAGGATTTTATAGTAGTCTATAAATGCCATATTATCAGATGTTTTTAACAGTATTTATTTCCCTAAGTTAGTGAATTCGCTCTGAAATAAGAAATTTTTGCAATTAGGAGCATCGGGCTTCAGTCCATTATTCAGCTTTCAGCCCGCTTTCCGCTATATCTTTTGTTTTTGCCCGGTCGGCATCGCTGCGCTCGCCGCCTCCCTCCAAACAAAAGGATGCCGCTGCAATCGGGGCTATGTCGAGGTTTTATCTTTTTTCTCAACAATTAAAGTTAATGGCTAGTTTATTTCTGTTCCACCCAGATCAATTCAGAAGTGTTATAGCCGATTTCTTTGGCTTTGTTCAGAAATTTATTTTTAACATCTTCCGGGATTGTTTTCTCTCTTGAAAGGATCCACAGGTATTTCAGATTATTGCCTACAACCAAAGCATATTTGTAGTCACCTGCCAGCTCGATGACATTGTAGCCGGCCCAGAATGGTTTGAAAAAAGAAACTTTCAGTCTTGCCTCATTTTCCGAGTTCACAAATCTTGCTTCGCCAATACTTTCTTTCCATTCTTTTTTTACATAATCGTAACCTTTGTTATCCACTTTGATTGTTCCGTCCGGATTTTTGGAATAAGTTGCGGTAACCTGGTTTAGATTGCGTTCAAACCGGTAATCGAACCTTGCAATCTCGTACCATTTTCCCAAATACTTATCAGAGTCAAAATTTTGTACGGCAACAGCCTTATCCGGAATTCCGACAGAACAGGAGTTAAGAACCAAAATCCCTATCAAACCGATTGATACGGGAAGTAAAATTTTTGTGAATGTCTTTTTCATACTACAGTTTATTTCCCCAGTTTTATTCAAAAATAATTCCAACAAAAAAGAATTTTGGTTAAATTTTTATGCAGGAAATATGGATTCAATTATTTCATTATTTTTACAGGTATAAAAGTTAAATATTTAATTATCAATGAAACTAAAACTACTTTCTATATTGTCGCTTGTACTCTTTAATCAGGCTTTCGCCCAGTCCGACAAATTTTATGCAACAACAGATGCCGGCAATGCTAAAGAACTCAAGGAAAAATTTCCGGATGATATTGAAATTATCAGCTCCAATGGAAACAGTTCAGCAGTTTATCTAAGCAAAAAAGCAGCAGAATTTCTTCATCATAATGTAATCACGCACGGCCCAGGCTATGTTTATAAATCGTCTGCAGATGAAGCTGTTTCTGCCATCAACAAGGCGAAAAGAGCCAATAAAGTTTTAGCATTTACGATAGATCAGGATGCTATTGTTACATCGGCCATAGCGAAAGTAAGTGCAGATAATATCAAGGCGCATATTCAGACTTTGGAAAATTACGGAACCCGTCATCATACTACTACAAAAGCCAAAACGGCTATTCAGGATCTGAGAACCAAGTGGCAAAGCCTGATCACAGCTTCCGGCAGAACAGACATTTCTGTGAGAACCGTCAATCATACGGGAACCACAATGCCTTCCCTGATTCTCACGATCAACGGAACATCTGCGCCGAATGATTTCATTATTGTCGGAGCGCATATGGACTCTATTACTAATAATGTTAATATTGCGCCTGGAGCGGATGATGATGCATCCGGAATTGCCACTATTTCCGAAATGATAAGAGTTTTGCTTGATATCAATTACAGACCGTCCAAAACTGTCGAGTTTATGGCTTATGCTGCGGAAGAAATCGGCTTGGTAGGTTCATCCGAAATTGCCCAGAATTATGCAATGAACAATAAGAATGTAGTTTCTTTTGTGCAGTTCGATATGACGAATTATAAAGGTTCTGCAAAAGATATCTATCTCACCACCGATCCTTACAACAGTAATGACCTAAGTTTATTTCTGATCGAACTGATGGAGCATTATAACAAAACCGGCGCGCACGCATTTACTTACGGCAACACCATTTGCAATTACGGGTGCTCCGACCACTTCAGCTGGGCTGATAATGGTTATGATGCTGCTTTTCCTTTTGAGGCTTCATTCTCCCAATATAATCCGAATATTCATACAACCAATGATAAGCTTTCCAATATGGGAAATAGTGCCACGCACGCAGCAAAGTTTGCCAAGCTTGGTCTGGAATTCATAGTTGAGACGGCAAAAGGTTCTGTTTTAGGGGTTTCAGATGTTTCTAAAAATTCAGTAAGTATTTTTGTCAAAGACAAAACTTTAAATTACCACTTAGGAAAAGAAGCCGTAGAATCTGTGATAATTGTAGATTCCGGCGGAAGACAGCTTTTGGCATCACAAAATTTACTGCCTCTCGGAACCATCGACCTGAAAACAATGAGCAGCGGATTTTATTTAGCGGTTTTCAGAACCAAATCCGGAAAAGTAATTACTAAGAAGTTTATTTTAGAATAATTCAAAGAAAATAACAAGAGAAGATAGAAACCTATCTTCTCTTTTTTATAATATTCAAGGATTTTTAATATTCAGGAGCCAGTTCTACAACAAGTCCTTCTAATTCCTGAGTTACAGGAATCTGACAGCCTAACCTGCTGTTGGGTTTTACATTGAAAGCTTCGGAAAGCATAGCGTCTTCATCCGGCAGCATTTCCGGCAGCGGCACATTTTCACTTAAAATATAACACTGGCAGGAAGCGCACATCGCCATTCCGCCGCAGATGCCAATTGTCCCTTCTTCTGCCAGCTCGTAAGCACGGACTACTTCCATTAGGCTCATTGCCATATCTGTTGGTGCTGCAATGGTGTGAGAAACGCCTTCTCTGTCTATAATTGTAATATTAACGTCTGACATAATGCAAAGATAAGAAGTTGATTTCAGATACAGGATTTTGGATATAAATTTTTGAACAGTAATTTCAATGAAATTATAAAAAAAAGAGGATTACAGAAATCCTCTTTAATATTATTTAGATGAATATCTTCTAATCAATGGCCTTAACCACAGCTTTTTCAGCTTCTTTTCTGGTTCCGTCGAAACCATCAACGCCGCTTACGGTTGTATACTTAAGGACGAATTTTTTGCCTGGATTTAATCTGTTATATACACTCTGGCACATCAGGGTTGCTTCATGGAAACCGCAAAGGATTAATTTCAGTTTTCCTGGATAGGTGTTGACGTCGCCTATTGCGTAGATGCCGTCAATATTGGTCTGATAATCCAAAGCATTGTTGACTTTGATTGCATTTTTTTCAATTTCCAATCCCCATTCTGCCAAAGGTCCCAACTTAGGAGTTAGTCCGAACAAAGGAATAAGATAATCTGTTTCGATAATTGATTTCTCTCCGTCTTTTTCGATTTCGATTGCAGTCAGAGCTTCTTCTCCGATTAATCCGGTAACTTCGGCCGGTGTGATCAGATTGATTTTTCCCTGATGCTTCAGTTCTGTCACTTTTTCAACAGAGTCTAATGCGCCACGGAATTCATTTCTTCTATGAATCAAAGTGACTTCCGATGCTACATCTGCTAAAAAAACAGACCAGTCCAAAGCCGAATCACCGCCACCTGCAATCACAATTTTTTTATCACGGAACATTTCAGGTTCTCTTACAAAGTATTCAACACCTTTTTCCTCAAACTTTTCGATATTGTCAAGTTCAGGTTTTCTCGGGTCAAAGCTTCCAAGGCCTCCGGCAATAGCAATGGCTTTACCTTTTACTTTCACACCGCGGCTTGTTGTGACAATGAAATCACCTTCTTCGGTTTTTTCATAGCTTACAGCCTTTTGAGCAAGCGAAAATTGTGGTTCAAACTGTTTGATCTGTTCCATAAGATTATCCACCAAAACACCTGCGTCCACACTTGGAAATCCAGGAATGTCAAAAATCGGTTTTTTAGGATATAGTTCTGTCAATTGACCTCCTGGTTGTGGAAGTGCGTCGATGAGATGGCATCTCAGTTTCAGCAATCCGGCTTCGAATACAGCGAAAAGTCCTGTAGGACCTGCACCTATAATAATGATATCGGTTTCGAACATCTATAAAAATTTTGGAACAGCAAATTTATGCAATAAATATGATTTTAGAATGATTCTAAAGTATGATATTAATTTGCTCGAGATTATTTTTCAGAAAAATCTTACCAAATGATAAGATTTTATATTTTTTTTTGTTTTAGGTTTGCGCTTTCATCATTTGTGTTTTTAATCCCTGGGAATAAATTAATTTATCTCAGGGATTTTTTCTTAGACGTTTCTTTTGATCAGCGCCATGTAAAAGCCGTCATAACCTTCACTCGGCATGATCTTTTCATCTTTCACGAGAGTATAGTCAGGATTATTTTCTAAAAAAACCTTCACCTGCTCATTATTTTCGGAAGGCAGAATAGAGCAGGTTGCATAGATCATCTGTCCGCCTTTTTTTAATATTCTGGAATAATCCTGCAGGATTTGTTGCTGCTCACTTTTGATCCGGTCAATAAAATCCTGATCTATTTTCCATTTGGAGTCCGGATTTCTTTTTAAAACGCCAAGTCCTGAGCAAGGCGCATCTATCAGAAGTCTGTCTGCCTTTTCATGAAGTCTCTTGATTACTTTATTGTCTGTGATCAATCTCGTTTCTATATTATGAGCACCAGCTCTTTTTGCACGTCTCTTCAACTCAGCTAGCTTCCATTCATAGATGTCAAGCGCAATGATCTGTCCCTTGTTTTTCATCAGTGCGGCAAGATGCAGTGTTTTTCCGCCGGCGCCTGCACAGGCATCCACAACACGCATGCCTTCTTTCACATCCAGCAATTCTCCTATTTTCTGGGAACTCGCATCCTGAACTTCGAATAAACCATCCTTAAAAGCAGAGGTCAGGAAAACGTTCTTTTTTTCCTCAAGCTGAACAGCGTCCGGATAATTTTTAATGGTAAAAGACTCAACATTTTCATCCTTAAGGTCAGCAATCAGCTCTTTAGGTGTTGTCTTCAGTGTGTTGGTTCTGAGAACGGTCGGCGCCTGCTCATTAAGTGCGAGCATTTCTCTTTCCCAGCTTTTTCCCAGTTCTTTTTCCAGCGTATCTGCAAGCCAGTCCGGGATGGAGTATTCTATGGCTTTAGTTGGAACTGTTCCTTTTTTAAGTTTGGTGAGAATGTCAGAAATTTTAATTCCGTCAAACTCTTCAAATTTTTTATAATGGGTTTTGCTCCACAGGAGATAAGCCAGGATCAGTTTATAAATATTGTTTGGTTTCACGCCCTCGCCCATATAATATTCCAGGCGTTTTTTCCATCGGATAATATTGTAAAAGATCTCGGAAACTACTTTTCTGTCTTCACTTCCCCATTTTTTATGAGATTTCAGCAGTCTTTCTATGACTTTGTCTGCGTATTTTTTGTCTTCAAAAAAAGTTTCCTGAAGTGAATCATGAATCCCGATAAGAAGATTTCTGTGAATTAATTCCATTGAATTTTAATAAATATTTATTGATCGAATCATTTTCCAATTTTGGATTTGATATTTTTTGGAAAGCAAATTTATCGATTCTGCAAAGTTACTGAATTTAATTTTACTTCTCATCCAATACTTGCCTTATGAAAAGAGCCGTGAGTATGATTAGTATTAATTTTGTGTTAAATTTTCAAAATTGTTTAATTTTAATGTTTAACAATTTTGTCAAAAATAAAATTCGTTATAAATTTGCACAAAATTGTTTAACAAAAATGTCAAACCTATCAAAAAAAGACCACACTCAGGAGCTTATAAAAGAAACAACCAAAAATCTTTTCTTTGTTCAGGGACGTTTTGCTGCTACCACTCAGGAAATTGCAGATGAAGCTGGTGTAAACAGGACATTGATTAATTATTATTTCAGATCAAGAGATAATCTTGTTCAGATTGTTTTTGATGAGGCTCACAAAGTGGAAAAGGAAAAGTCCGAAGTCATTATGAGATCTGATCTTAGCTTCAAAGAAAAAATATCTCAATTCATCAGTGAAAGTCTTCAGACCAGTTTAAAATATCCGTATCTGGAAACCTATATTGTCTCACAGATCAACAACGGAAGCTGTCATAAACGGGATGTGGAAGAAGCGGATCTCAAAAAACTTTATAATGACATCGAAAATGAAATGAAGGCGGGCAATATCGAGAAAATGGAGCCAATGCAGTTTATCCTGAATATGATATCGTTATTGGTTTTTCCAAGTGCGGTAAGGCCATTGATAATGGAAAATATGATGATTAATGATAAAGAATTCGACAGGCTGATTGCAGACCGAAAAGACATCATCCTGAAAATGCTTTTCAAAAATTAAATCATTAATATAAAGTATTTTCTTTTTGGATTCGTTCATTAAAACTAAAGCATAAAAAATTAAAAATAAACTTATAATAAATTATGAATAGAAAACGTATAACTGCAAGCAGGCTGAAAAAAGGTTTGTCGGCAGTGCTTATGATTTTCGGCTTTTCTTCAGTTTTTGCACAGCAGACTGTAACTTTGAAGCAAGCGATAGAATATGCGTTGCAAAACAAAACAGATGCGCTGAAAGCTAGACTGGAGGTGACCAATGCAGATTACAAAATTGCAGAAGCTAAAGCCGGTGCTCTTCCAAAAATCAATGGAACAGCGAATCTGACTTATAATCCTATTTTGCAACAGAGTGCTCTGGATGTTGGAAAAGCTTTTGGCGGTCCAAGCAAAATTGAAATGGTAGCATTTGGACAACCTTGGATTGCAGGCGCAGGGGTTCAGCTGCAACAAGCTTTGTTTAATCAGCAGGTTTTTATCGGGCTGAAAGCCGCAAAATCTACCAAAGAATTTTACCAGCTCAATGCCGATCTTACGGATGAGCAGATCATTGAAAGAGTTTCCAACGCATATTTCCAGGTCTTCACGGTTGAACAAAATCAGGAAACGCTCGAAAGCAGTTACGCAAGCACGGAAAAAGTCAGAAATATTATTAAAAGTTTGTTTGACAACGGACTGGCAAAGAAAATCGATCTTGATAGAACCAATGTTAATCTTACCAACATAGAAACCAATATCAAGCAGACTAAAAACGGTGTGACCCAGGCAAAAAATGCACTTAAGTTTTATATGGGAATGCCGATTGAGGAAGATATCCAGCTGGTAAAAGAAGATATGGAAATCACACCGCATCTTTTGGAAAATACGCTTAGCGCTGATAACAGAACCGAAGTCAAGGTTTTGCTTAAAAATAAAGAACTCCTGGAGTATAATAAAAAAGCAACCGAGGCTGCTTATTATCCTACAGTTAATCTAACAGCGAATTATAACTGGCAGGGAATGGGTCCCAAGTTTCCACTCACAAATGGTACCTCTAACGGGGTTTATTGGTCCGATTATTCAGCAATTGGCTTAGGCATTAATATCCCGATTTTCAATGGATTTGCTACCAAATCAAAAGTTCAGCAGGCTCAGATCGATCTGGATAAAATCAATCTTGACATTCAGGAAACCAAGCTTAGTTTAGATCTGGCTTATCAGAATGCCAAATCGCAAATTGAAAACAGCCTTTCCACTTTGGAAAATCAGAAAGCTAACGTAACACTTGCTGAGGATGTTCTTGCCAATACAAGAAGTAACTACCAATACGGGCTGGCAACACTTACTGACCTTTTGGATGCGGAAAACTCCTTAGTCCAGGCTAAAAATAATTATACCAATGCCATTTTGGATTATAAAATTGCCGAAGTTCAGTACTACAAATCAAAAGGTGAACTTAAAACTTATTTAAAATAAACTACGAAAATAAATATTCCAAATGAAAAAAACTTTAATATATATCATCGTTGCAGCAGTTCTGGTTGGTCTGGCTGCTTACAAAATTGTTGATAACAAGAAAAAGCAGGAAGCTGAGGTAAAAGAAGTAGCCAAGCAGGTTGACAAAATCAATGTGAATGTGGTAACGGTTTCCAGACAAGATATTGATACGGATTATTCGGCAAACGGAACATTCATCCCGAAGCAGGAATCTAACCAGTCGGCGGATATTGCCGGAAGAGTGGTTAATGTTTATGTAAAAGAAGGCTCAAGAGTTGCAGCCGGTCAGGTTTTAGCAACCATTAAAAGAGATGCGATCGAAGTAGATGTGACCCAGGCTCAGAATAATTTGCAAAATGCCATTATCGATAACCAGCGTTACGAGAATGCTTACAAAACAGGTGGTGTGACAAAACAGCAGCTGGATAACTCAAGACTTCAGCTTAAAAATGCACAATCAGCAGTAAGAGCACAGGGCGTAAGAGTCAATGATACCAGTGTGAGAGCGGGAATCAGCGGGATGATTAACAAAAAAATGGTGGAGCCGGGAATGGTGGTTTCAACCGGAACCGCTTTATTCGAAATTGTCAATATCAATTCGTTGAAGCTTTCTGTTCTTGTTGATGAAAGCCAGGTTGGCAGAATCCAGATCGGGCAGGAAGTCGATATCAATGTTAATGTTTTGCCTGATGAAAAATTCACGGGAAGAATAACATTTATTGCACCTAAAAGTGATGCTTCTCTCAATTTCCCGGTAGAAATAGAAGTTCAGAACAGAGGAAACCTGAAAGCCGGTATGTATGCAACGGCACTTTTCAAAACCAATCACGGTGCGGAAACCCAAAATATGCTGACAGTTCCGGCAGAAGCTTTTGTAAACGGTGTAAGCTCAGGTCAGCTTTTCATTGTTAATAACGGAACGGCCAAATTAATAAAAGTGACAACCGGAAAGGTTTATGGAGATAAAGTTCAGATCCTGAGCGGCCTTAATGGCGGTGAGCAGGTGATTACCAGCGGACAAATCAACCTGGATAACGGTTCAAAAATCAATATCGTAAAGTAGCACAAGATGAAGTTAGCAGAAATATCTATTAAAAGACCGTCGTTGGTGATCGTATTATTTACGATTCTGACGCTGGGAGGTCTGTTGAGTTACTCTATGATGGGGTACGAATTGATCCCGAAATTTGAAACCAATATGGTGACGATTTCCACGGTATATCCCGGAGCATCGCCAAGTGAGGTAGAAACCTCGGTAACGAGAAAGATTGAAGACGCAGTAGGTTCTCTTGAGAATGTGAAAAAAGTGGAAGCCTCTTCCTATGAAAGTCTTTCGGTGATTATGGTTCAGCTGAACGCCGGTGCCGATGTCAATTATGCACTGAATGATGCACAGCGTAAGGTTAATGCAGTTCTTGCAGACCTTCCGGATGATGCAAAAACACCCTCACTGAATAAGTTCTCTCTGGATGATCTACCGATTATCACGATGAGTATTTCCAGTGATAAAATGAATAACAAGCAACTTTACGATCTTCTGGATAAAAAGATTGAGCCGATTTTTTCCCGTGTGAACGGTGTAGCTCAGGTAGATCTGATTGGTGGACAGGAAAGAGAAATTCAGGTGAATCTGGATGAGAAAAAACTTCAGGGTTACGGATTGGCTATCTCTGATGTTCAGCAGGCTATCCTTTCCTCTAACCTTGACTTCCCGACGGGTGCTTTGAAAACAAGAACTTCCAAATCTACAATCCGATTAGAAGGAAAATATAAATCCGTTGCGGAACTGAACAATCTAGTAATTTCTTCCAAAAACGGAGCTCAGGTAAGATTGTCTGATATTGCCACGGTTTTCGATTCCCAGAAAGATGTGGAAAAAGTGGCAAGATTCAACCAGTTACCGACGATTTTGATGCAAATCAAGAAACAATCGGATGCCAACGCAGTTTCTGTATCGGAAAGCATTACGAAAACGGTGGATGAGGTCATGAAAAATTATGCTGCTCAGGGCGTTAAAGTGAAAATTGTGGATGACAGTACAGACTTTACTTTGGAAGCTGCGAATCACGTTATTTTTGACTTGTTCCTGGCGATTATTCTGGTGGCTGTAGTGATGTTGTTGTTCCTTCATAATATCAGAAATGCCTTTATTGTAATGGTTTCCATTCCGGTCTCATTAATTGCAACTTTCATCGGGATGAATCTGATGGGTTATACATTGAACTTAATGAGTTTACTTGGACTATCATTGGTAGTTGGTATTCTTGTGGATGATGCCATTGTGGTTCTGGAAAACGTTTACCGGCACATGGAGATGGGAAAAAGCCGGATCCGTGCCGCTTACGATGGTGCCGCAGAGATTGGATTTACGGTTTCCGCCATCACATTGGTAATTGTGGTTGTATTCCTTCCGATTGCGATGAGTACAGGTTTGGTGGCAAATATCCTGGCACAATTCTGCGTCACGGTGGTTATTGCAACATTATTTTCATTGTTGGCTTCGTTCACAATTATTCCTTGGTTATCTTCAAGATTTGGGAAACTGGTTCATCTTACCGGGAAAAATCCTTTTGAAAAATTCATTCTTTGGTTCGAGAAACAATTGGACAAATTCACGCACTGGATTACAGGAATCCTGGAATGGTGTCTGAAAACGACTTTAAGAAGAATAATGACAGTTATTGTAACTTTTCTTGTTCTGATAGGCTCATTTATGTTAGTGGCATTTGGTTTCATTGGTGGAGAATTCTTCCCGAAAATGGACAGAGGTCAGTTCCTTGTTCAGATGGAATTACCGAAAGATGCATCAGTTGAGAAAACCAATCAAGTGACTCTTGAGGTTGAAAGATTTCTTAGAAATGACAAAGACGTTGTGGATTTGATTACGACAGTTGGTCAGCAGTCAACAGGTTTTGGTGGTGCACAGGCAACACTTTATCAATCAGAGATCCAGGTGATTCTGACAGATAAATCCGAACGTTCCGAAAGTACCGATATCAAATCAGCCAAAATCAAAAGAGCGTTGGCCGAAAAATTCACCGGTGTTGAATTTAAAACAGCACCAATCGGTCTGATGGGAGCAGACAATGCACCTATAGAATTGGTAGTAACGGCACAGGATAATGCAACAGCAAACAAAGAAGCTAACCGGATTCTTGCCTTATTAAAAAAAGTACCGGGAGCTGTAGATGCGGAATTATCCACCGATACAGGAAATCCGGAGGTTCAGGTGAATATTGACAGAGATAAGATGTCCGCTTTGGGACTGAATCTTTCCAGCGTTGGGCAAACAATGCAGACAGCATTCAACGGAAATACAGATGGGAAATTCCGTGCCGGTGAATATGAATATGACATCAACATCCGTTTTGGAGATTACAACAGGCAATCCATTGATGATGTTAAAAATCTGATATTTACCAATCCAAAAGGAGAGCAGATCAGGCTAAGTCAATTTGCTCAAGTTAAAATGGGTTCCGGTCCGAGTTTGCTGGAACGTAGGGATAAAGCACCTTCTGTAAAAGTAAAATCAAAAGTGGTAGGTCGTCCGGTTGGTGACGTTGCTAACGAATGGGCAGCCATGTTTATGGACAATGAAAAAACAAAACCTGCTGGTGTAGAATACATCTGGAGCGGTGATATGGAAAACCAGACCGAAGGTTTCGGTACTTTAGGTATTGCTTTATTGGCAGCTATCGTGTTGGTTTACCTGGTGATGGTTTCGCTTTATGACAGCTTTGTGTATCCGTTCGTGGTATTGTTCTCGATTCCGCTGGCATTGATCGGAGTAATGTTGATCCTGGCATTGACAGGAAACTCTTTAAATATCTTTACGATGCTCGGTATGATTATGTTGATTGGTCTGGTGGCAAAGAATGCGATCCTGATTGTGGACTTTACCAACATGCGAAAAGCAGCGGGTGCTAATACGCACGATGCATTGGTTCAGGCCAATCACGCGCGTCTCCGTCCGATCCTGATGACTACGATTGCGATGATTTTCGGGATGTTGCCGATTGCGTTGGCAAGTGGAGCAGGAGCAGAGATGAACAAAGGTCTGGCCTGGGTAGTGATCGGTGGTTTGACATCATCACTATTCCTGACCTTGATTATCGTTCCGGTAGTGTATTCACTATTCGATTCAATACTGAGAAGAATGGGCAAACACGAGAAAGTGGATTATGAGGCAGAAATTAAAGCGGATTACGTTCACAAAGAACTGAGCGAAGACGGTTATACACCGAAACACGTAGATTAATCTCAATTATTTATTATACACTTTAGGCAGCCTTCGGGCTGTCTTTTTTATGATAAAAAAGACTCTCAGAAAAATCTGAAAGTCTCAATAGATTTTTTTTTGGAACAGAAATTATTCTGCCATTACTTCTCCGGATTTTCTGTAAACATAATTACCATAAATATGTCTTCTGGCAAAACGGCTTGGCGAATCTGAGTTGACCATTTTGATATAAGTATTTCTTGGAACACCCATATATTCGAACATTTGTCCGTTCAGATGCTGGACTTTCAATATGGATTTTTCAAGATAGAAATCTGCAATGATAGAATTGGAGATGGTGTCGGTATATTCTTCTTTATATTTTTCCTGAGTTTCTTCATTGATGCTCACTAGAAAATGATAGGCTTCAATCACAGATTTGCTTTTTTCCTCCGCTGTCAGTTTTCCGGCTTCATCATTGATGAATTTGTCCGGATGTGTTTCCTTCATCATATTTCTGTAGATGCTTTTAAGATCTTTAAGGGTTGCGGTTTTGTCTACCTCCAGAAGTTTTCTGTACTCGGTAATTTTTTTCATATTAAATACTAATTTCGGGGTGCAAAATTAAGGTTTTAAATCAGTAAAACTATAACTGGTTCATTATTATTATGTTAATAATAAAGATTCATATCAAAATCAAATTTTATAATTTGTAAGCTTGATATTATGTTAAAAAAGAAAATCTTATCTTTGAAATGTAATTTTATCAGTAATGAAAAAACTTTTTTTTACATCTATAATGGCAGTATCGGTAGTTTCCTGTACCAGCAGATTGGGTAATACCGATAAGCTGGGGAAAAGCCAGGCATCTATCACAGGTACACATTGGGTTCTGGCGGATGATATCACCAATAAACCTACCTTGGTAATAGAGCAAAACAGAATCTCCGGAAATGCAGGCTGCAATAATTATTTTTCTGAGGCCACAATTGATACTTCTGCCGGAAATTTTTCAGCGAAGAACATTGGGTCTACGAGAAAAATGTGCAATAATATGATCACGGAAACGGCCTATCTGGAAGTACTTCCGAAGGTTAATAAATATGTTGTAACAGAAACAACACTGGAACTTTATAAGGATAATCTTTTGCTTCTGAAATTCAATAAGCAGTAAAAAAAAGAGCTCAATATTGAGCTCTTTTTTTATTCTTCGTCTTCGTCGTCGTATTTTGCAAGTTCTTCGTCACACCATTTGAAGGCTTCTTCTACAACTTTAGTAGCTTCTGTAGCTACGGTTTCCTCATCGTCACCTTCAAGATCATCCAGCCACTCCACATCTTCTTCTTCTACATTAAGGATAAAACGAGGATATTCTGTATGCACTACGAATAGATCTTCCGGAAAATCAGAATTGTCGGCCAATAAAAACTTTGGTAATTTCATAATAAAAATTTTTAAAATAAATCAGAGAAAGATTATGATCTCTGATTTTCAAAGATAGAAAAAATCCCTAAAAGAATTATTGATATTTATTTTTTTTGATGTTGATTTTTTTCTCTACTTTATATCTTGTCAGTACATTATCTTTTAGTGTATCTGCGGCTTTGAATGTTAAATAAATGTTCGGATTGACCGTGCTGATGAGTTCTGCCGTCTGTCCGTCATTATCTTCCTGATCTTTTACGAAGAATTTCAGTTTACTGTGCATCAGGTTTTCTTGTGTCAGAAAAGTGGTAATGGCTTTTCTGTTTTCCAGGTAATTGCCTTTTGAAAGCCAGGTAAATGCAAAACCAATTAAAAGACTTATAAATCCTATCGTATAGGTGAATGCGCCGAAAACATTAAATAGCTTGCGGAAAAATACCATCCAGATACCAATGGAAAAAGGAGCCATCAGTCGGTAATCTATCGCATTGACGGAATATACATACTGAACGAAATAGGATAAGGCAATACAGGCTAATGAACAGGTTATAATAAACCTTTCTGTGTCCGAAAGTCTGATTTTGATGAATAGGAAAATCATTACAAGAATAGTTAAAACACCCATTCCATAAATTCCGTAGTTGATAATTCCGCCGTTAGGATCTGCAATGTGGATGAATGGGTTGAAAGTGGTTGCCATTCCCTGGAACAGTTCTAAAAGAAGCTGAGATGTAGGCTTAAGGCCTATTTCTAAAAAAGTATCAATGTATTTTTCATTAAAGTAATCAATAAAAGTAAACTTGTAGATTCCATAAAATATGATTCCTATAACCCCGCTCAAAACAAAGCTTTTCCAATAATTTTTCCGGAAATTCATCAGCCCGAAAACAATATTTCCGCCACAGAAAAATAGTGCACTATAGCGGATATTGATCATAGCAATCAGGCATAAGCTTAAGTAAAAAGTGCCTTTTGCTAAAGTATATTTTTGGTTTATAATCTGTCTTCCGATGTAAAAATAGACCACTACAAAAGGAAGAATCATCTCTTCGCTCATCGTATAAGAAAAAATACTGACAAAGCTGAATAACGAAGAAATGATCATCAGTTCTTTGAAGAAAAATTTTTTTCTGTATGCAAAAATCAGAATTATGGTAAAAGCCAAAATCCCGATCAGTTTACTGCTCCAGAAATGATCCAGCTCAAAAAATGTAAAAAATTTGATGGCTAGCGGATAGCCAAGTGGTGCAGTTGTATTGTCTATAACAGGAAAAATTTCAGATTGCCTCATATACCGGATAGAATCCGGGCTTACCCGGCCTTTTTCGTTCAGAAGGAACCGAAGGATTATCATAATGTATGTAATGATAATTAATAATAACTGAATGTATTTTTCCTGTGCAGGTTTGAGTTTGAAGATCATCATAGTTTTTTTAATGAAAATGTCAGAACCAATTCTGATTCTGACAAAGTTATAAATCGTAAATTTAATTGACTAATTTGATATTCAGGAATTTTATTTCAAAAACATCTTCGATACTTTCTCAGCCTTTTTACTTTCCGAATAATCATAGAAACCTTCACCGGATTTCACGCCTTTTTTTCCTGCCATTACCATATTCACAAGCAGAGGGTTTGGTGCATATTTCGGGTTTTTGAAACCATCATACATTACATTCAGGATAGCTAAGCAGACGTCCAATCCGATGAAATCTGCCAACTGCAGAGGTCCCATTGGATGAGCCATTCCCAATTTCATTACGGTGTCTATTTCTTCAACACCTGCAACGCCGTTGTAAAGCGTTTCGATAGCTTCATTGATCATTGGCATCAGGATTCTGTTGGCTACAAAACCAGGATAATCGTTCACTTCTGTAGGTACTTTTCCCAACTGTTTTGACATTTCAAAAATCGTATCAAAAGTCTCTTTTGATGTGGAATAACCTTTGATGATTTCTACCAGTTTCATAATGGGAACCGGATTCATAAAGTGCATTCCGATGACTTTTTCAGGTCTGGTCGTAGCTGCTGCAATCTGTGTGATAGAAATCGAAGAAGTATTAGTCGCTAAAATGCAATTTTCCGGCGCCAAATCATCAATTTGTTTAAAGATTTTCAGTTTCAGATCCAGATTTTCCGTCGCCGCTTCTACAATTAGATCAGAATTTGGAACTGTGTCTTTGAGATCTGTGAATGTTGTAATGTTTCCGAGCGTATTTGTTTTTTCTTCTTCTATAAGATTTCCTTTGGCAATGATCCTGTCCAGATTGGTCGTGATGGTTTTCAATGCTTTATCCAGATTTTCCTGCTTCACATCTACCAAACTTACCTTAAATCCACTTTGAGCAAAGGTATGCGCAATGCCATTTCCCATAGTTCCGGCACCTATTACAACAATGTTTTTCATATGATATTTTTATTTAAATACTTTTTTAAAAATTCCGAAAGTACATCCGGAACATGTTTCGATAAATAAATTTCTTTCTTTGATATGATTATAAATCTTTAATTCTTCAGATTCTAATTCAATCAAATTCTTCTTCAATAATTTTTCAATTTCAGAATATCCCCACATTTGTAATTCAGGATTGTAGGATTTCATCCATTTTATATATTTATCTACATTTTCAATATTGTCTCTTTCTACATCATCAATTTTTTTAATCATAGTCATTTCATATCCACAACCATCTCCATAAACTTTCCTATTTAAAAAGTCTTTTATAAAATCTTCTTTAGTGGTTTTTGTATTATAAAAAGAATTATGGTTTACAAAGTACTTATTAATTCCAGAATCAAATTTGTCGGAAATTTGTTTTTCTTCATCTTTATATTGAACATAGTCTACGATTTTTCCCACTTCTTTTCCATCAAGATAGAACAAAAATATAATGACATTTCTTCCTTTCACATAATGTATGTCAAAAGGATAAGAGAATCTTAATTCGTAAATACTTTCTGTTAAACCAAAATCAAGTAATCTTGTAACAGAATGATGATATTCTTGAATGTCAATTATTTTTTCAAATTTCTCATTCTTAATATTCTGAATTTTGATTGAATCTGAGCTGAAAATAAAGTTCTCAAATTCTTTTTTAGCAACTTCATAATCATTCTTTTGACAGAAAACTATCAATGAGATTAAAGTCAACAAAAAAGAAAATATAAATTTCATTAATACAATTTCTCAAGATAATAAAGATATTCCGTCGTTCCGTTTGCCTTGTGATTCCTGTTTTCCTCTTTGTCTGCCCGGAAACGCTGATACTCGGTTGTAAATATATCATATTTCCCGAATTTGGAAAGGATATTTCTGATTTCACTTTCGGGCATCAGTCCTTCATTGTTATAACTGAGGAAAATATGCTGAAATTTGGCATTTTTGATGAGGTCTTCAAAGCTTTTTGAGACTTCTGTTTTACTACAGTATTTTGATTTCTGATAATGTCGAAGTCCCGTTTTCCCTTTTGGCGAGAACTGGTCGTATTTCGCAATCGTGTTCAGAAGATGATAGTTGGCGCCGTATTGTCTTGCATTGTAAGGCGGATCAAGATAAAGGATATCGCCTTCTATTGTTTTGATTAATTCGTTAGCATCTTCATTATAAACGTCGTGTTGGTTTTTAGTCGGTTCAAAATCGGCGGGTAAAATTTCCAGTTTTTTCTGAGCCGATTTTTTGATTTGTTTCAAAAACGCACCATAAACCGAAGCGGTGTTGGCAATTTTATCAGCCGCTTCCAAAAGCGAACAAAGCAGAAAATAATATTGATCTTCAGTGATTTTCTGAGATAATTTCCAATGTTCAATTTCCTGCCGGATGGCGTCAATTTTTTTTCCGTTTTCTGCCGAAAAATAAAGCCTGTCCGATGTTCCATTCTCCGAATATTCATCGTAAATAAAACCTGATTTTTCATCAAGATGATTCAAATCTTCAATCAGATTCTCGAATTGAATTTTTTGATGATTGCCTATGTAATTTCGGTTGAGAACATAACTGTAATATTCAAAATCATTACTGATGATTTTTTTTGTTTCCGCTTTGAAGTTTCGTCCTACAATGCCGGTTCCGGCAAACAGATCGCAGAATGTTTTGTCGGATAAATTTTTGCCAGCAACTTCATAAACAGTTTTTTTGATGAAGTTTGACAATTTATGTTTAGAACCGATATAATTCATTAATAATTATAAAAATATGTCAATTAGAAGCTTTGCGACCTTAAAACTTTGAATTGAAATTTTCCTTTGTGACTTTGCGTTAAAAACTAAACTTTAATCCAAATAACATCAGACAAAATCTCGTGATGCTCCAAATTTAAGGAAACTAAGCTGTCTCTGGAAAAATTACGCAGATATTCTTCAACTTTTTCTTTAATTAATATCAATTCAGCTTTCAGTTTCCAATGGTCGCCATTTTTCTCATCAAAGAAAATGATAAACAAACGGTTTTCAAGATGTTTTCTCCCTTGCTGACTCTGATTTTTGTATAGCCATTCGATCAGTTCTTTTTTGTGTTCAATTGCATAGTCAAAACTTTTCCCGAATTGTTTCGGAAATACGCTGCTTTTATGATCAAAGGGAATATTAGAAATATAAAAATCGACAGTTTTTGAGAATGGATTGTCTTCTTTTTTTACTACCGGATTTGATGTAAAAATATGTTCAATCGCTTTGGCAGACCAGAAATTCAACCAGCGGTTAAACGCATAATTTCTAAGTGCGTTGTCAAAATCTTTACATTGATTTTCCAGCGTTTCAAAATCCTTTGTTTTATAAATGAATTTCGTTTTAAAATCCCAGTTATCCGACTGCTTTCTCCCCCAAGTGTATGGGAAGTTAAGTCTTTTTTTGAGTTTGGATTCTAAGTCTGGGATGTTCAATTTATTTGAGCGTTTTTAGGTAAGTGTCCGGAGTTATAATCGCAAGTTGACTTGTTTTAAAATCTTTGATGTTTCTAGTGATAATAATTTTAATTTCCGTATTGGATTGGGCGGAGAAATTTTGCAATGCGTCTTCAAAATCATTGAATTCCAAGTTAAGAGCATTTAAAATTGTATTCCTATCGATTATAGAGATATCCAAAATATTCAAAAGTAATTTTAAGTTTTGAAGTACTTTTTCGTGTTTTGCTGTTTTCCTTAAAAGATAATAAATATTGCTTATGATAACAGGCGTCACAAATCCTTTTAATTCGCCTTTTTCGCAAAGACTTAATATTTCGGAAGCATCATCTGAAAAAGGTTTTCTGTCAAAAAAGAAATCAAGAATCACATCAGTGTCTATTAATACACAATCCATCTACAAGTATTTTTCAGACAAACGATCAGTCAGTTCTTTTTTGTAATCAAACTCTTTGGGCATCTTGAATGCGCCTTTTAAAGCTTTTACAGTTGGAGATAATTCATTTTTGTCTCTTGAATCTTCATCCTTAATCAAAGCTTTCAGATAATTTTCAATCAGATCAGAAAGACTTCTTTTTTTTTTGCGAGCATATTTTTTAGCTTTTTCTATAACTGATTGCTCAATAGTTAAAGTCAGTTTTGTATTCATCAAATTAATTTTAAACAAAATTAAACAAAATAATTTAAACACGTGTTTTTTTTATTGGTATCAACACGTGCTTTTTTTACTTCTGAATCAGCCTCATAATCTCCAACGCTACTTTCAGGGCCTCGGTTCCATCTTCCAAAGAAACTTCTACGGGCACATTATTTTCAATAGCATTCGCAAAGCTTTCCAACTCATCCAGAATTGCATTGTTCGGTTGGATATTTGGATATTCGAAAAGAATTTGGTTTTTTTCGCCTTCGGCATTTTCGATGATCATATCGAAGTCGGACGGATTTTCCGGCGCTGGCTTCATTCGGATAACTTCCGCTTTTTTCTCCAGAAAATCAACAGAAACATATGCATCCTGCTGGAAAAATCGTGATTTCCGCATCGCTTTCATCGATATTCTGGAAGTCGTGAGATTTGCCACACAGCCATTTTCGAACTCAATTCTGGCGTTGCAGATATCCGGCGTTTTGCTCACCACGGAAACACCGCTGGCGTGGATTTGCTTAACTTTTGATTTTACTAAACTTAACAAAATATCCAGATCATGAATCATCAGATCCAAAACCACCGAAACATCCGTTCCTCTCGGATTGAATTCTGCCAATCTGTGAATCTCGATAAACATTGGATTCTGAATATAATCTTTCGCACCAATGAAAGCTGGATTATAGCGTTCTACGTGACCAACCTGCGCTTTGATTGCAAACTCTCTGCATTTATATAAGATTTCTTCCGCTTGCTGAAGGGTTTGTGTTACAGGTTTTTCTATAAAAAAATGGATGCCTTTTTCAATGGCTTTTACAGCATAATCGTAGTGATAGACAGTGGGCGTTACAATATCGAGCATCTCGATTTTGTTCAGCAAATCCTCGAAATTTTCATAATATTTGTAACCCAATTCGGCTTCCAGTTTTTTTCCGTTTTCTGCATCCTTATCGTGGAAACCAACCAGTTCGTATTTCTCAGATTGATTCAGTAATCTTAAATGGATTTTCCCCAAATGTCCCGCACCTACAAGTCCTGCTTTTATCATAGCTTAATTTTCTTCAAGAGGTAAATTTAAGAATTATCACAAATCCAAATAAAAAAAGACCCGGAATTTTTTACGATTCTGAGTCTTGTCATTTAATAATATTTATTTGGGCAGCTTAATCCGCCTTCCGCTCCCAATCTTTTTTGCTGCCAATTCAGTTTCTATTGAACTTTTGTACAAGCAAAAAAGGATTTCCGTTCAAGTCGGGTTGCGTGTGATTCTATTTTTTATATTGATTTACAGTTTTTCAATGATGCTTTGCTTTTCAGTTTATCTATGAAGTCTTTTGGCAAATCAACTTTCGTATTGCAAAAATCTAATTCATTGTATTTATTTAATTCTGAATTCCAAATCAATGCTTTTGATTGTGAATAATCTGAATTATAAAAATAGATATTTTGTGTGTCATCAGCATATAAAATCCAATAATGATAATCACTAAAAACTATATTCAATGGCTGCTGATATATAATTCTATTTCTTTTATCTGTAATTGCGAAAATTTTACAATTGTCTTCTATGTCTTTTACAATTATGTTTTTATCACCCCAATAATAAGTTTTGCTTTCAGTGATAAATCCTTTTTGGATTACTTCATCTGATTTTTTTTGCTTTTCGCAGCTTGATAAAATCAAAATAAAAATTAGAAATATTGTTCTTTTCATTCCGGGTAAATAATTTACAGAGTAATAACTTCTCCTTTCTCAGCACTTTCCTTCGCAGCTTCAATCACTTTCATCGTATGGAAAGCTTGTTTTGCAGTAACAGGAACTTTTTTATCATTAATGATAGCATCATAAAGATCATCGTAGAAATCCAGATAGTTTCCTTGTAAAGTCGGGAAATTCACAACTCGGTCGTTGTAAACCAAAAGTCCGGTTTTGTCTTCAGGTTCCGTTCCCCAATTTTCACGATCCGGAACCTTGCCAAGTTTCAGTTCATCTTCCTGAACGTCTGCTCTGTGTTTCAGAAAGCTTCCTTTTTTGCCGTGAAGAACAAATGCTGGTGTCATTTCTTTTACAAAAAAACTGGATTTTAATCGCACGCGTTTGTCCGGATAATAAAGAAGGATGTCAAAATAATCATCAATCAGAGTATTTTCTCGAGTTCTTCTGATGTCAGCAAAAACTTTTCCCGGATTTCCAAATAGCGTTAAAGCCTGATCAATGACGTGCGAACCCAGATCCATCAAGATACTGGCGCCGGGATTGCCATTTTCCTTCCACGCTTTCGGGCTCAGTTCCGGATTGTATCTTTCAAACCGGATTTCTGCTTCCACGATTTCTCCAAGATAATCCTCTTCCAAAACCTTTTTCACAGTTCGGAAATCACTGTCATATCGTCGGTTTTGATACACGCAAAGTTTCAGATTTTTCTTTTTGGCGAGTCGGTGTAATTCTTCTGCTTCATCGGATGTTGTCGTAAAAGCCTTTTCTACCAAAGCGTGTTTCCCAGCTTCCAGAACTTTCTTCGTAAACTCAAAATGCGTGTCGATTGGTGTGTTGACCACAATTAGCTCTGCTTCGCTCTCCAGAACTTCTTCAAGAGAATTAAAACTGATAACGTTTGGATAATCGATCTTTATATTTTTTGTGCTTCGTTCATAGGCGCCTATCAATTCAAACCCGTCATTGACCTCAAGAAATGGTGCGTGGAACAATTTTCCGGAACCACCATAAGCGAGCAAAGCCGTTTTTATTTGTCTCATAAATTTTAAAATAATTTTGATGATGCAATTTAACCAAATAAAAAATCAAGCCACAAAACTTGCAACTTGAATATTGAATTAGTTTTCTCGCAGATTTAGCAGATAACGCTGATTTTAGAAAAATAATCTGTCAAATAAGCATAATCAGCAAGATATTTAATTTGTCATTTATTATTGAAAATTAGTCTGTAAAGGCTTCGAGAGCCTCAGCCTGACAACGCTGAAAATAAATTGATAGTATCACGCTTCTCAAACACTCAAACACTCCAACCCAAAAACTCTCCAACTCAAACTATCCCATAATATGAAACCCACCATCCACGTGACGAATTTCTCCTGTAATTCTGGTTTTTTTTCGAAAAAGATGAACAATCTCGTGCGCCAGATCTTCCGGCAAAGCATTTCCCAGCGGACTAATTCTGTTGGCTCTTTCCACATCTTCAACTTTCAAAGTAGCGTTGCCGGCTTTGCTTCCCATGTAAGGTGAAAATCTGATGGCATTGGCGCGAATTCCGTATTTTTTTCCGAGCTCATAAGCCATTTCAATGGTCAATCTTTCGAGCGCCGCTTTTGCGATACTCATATTAATGTAAGGGAAAAACGAGACTTTCTCCGCAGCAATGTAACTTAAGGAAACAATCGAAGCGCCGTTTTGCAAAACACCATTGGATAATAGGGCGTGACAAAGCGTAACCAATGAAAATGCGGAAACATTCATTGTATCGTTAAATTCTTCAGCAGTCACTTCCAGCATCGGTTTCACGGATTTATTTCGGATGGTCTTGTCCATTGCAATGGCATGAAGAAAACCATTCAGTTCAATTTTTTTTGTTCTCAGATCATCAGCAAAATGACTTAAACTTTCTGGCAAAGTTACATCGAGCGGAGCGGTGTAAATATCATTTCCCAATACTTTTTTACAAGCATTTTCGAAGTCTTCGTAGTTTTTATTGAGAAAAGCTTCTGCTTTTTCTGAAAGATTTTTGTGAAAAGGCGTCACGCCTAATCCTGTGCAAACCACTTTTCCGTTGTTCGCAAGGATTTTTTCGGCGGTTTTCATTGCAAGAGAATTTTCATCTGCAATTCCGGTAATGAGAAAAGTTTGATTATCTAACATTTTTTTGAGACTTATAGATTATAGACGAATAGATTATAGATTTATAATCCGGTCTGGATTTATTTTACTAATCAATTATACCTTATAAAGTGCAGTTCCCCAGGTCCATCCGGAGCCAACGGCTGCGAAAAGCAACAGGTTTCCGGGTTGGATTTTTCCGCTTTTATAGGTTTCGTCCAGGACAATTGGAATGGTTCCGCCCGATGTGTTGGCGTATCTGTCCATATTCGTCATCACTTTTTCGAATGGGATATTGGTTTTTCTGGCAGTTTCCTGCAAAATTCTGATGCTCGGTTGATGGGGAATAACCCAATCGACATTTTCAGAAGTCAAGTGGTTGGCTTCCAGAATTTCATTAATTGTTTCTGGCAAAACTCTAGTCGCCGTTTCAAAAACTTCTTTTCCGTTCATTTGGAAATAATGAAGCCTCTGTTTTAAAGTTTCTTCGGATGCCGGGATTTCTGAACCTCCGGCTGGAATATTAAAATGGTATTTACCGGTTCCGTCTGCGTGCAGTTTGAAATCGAAAAAGCCCTTGTCTTCCGTTGTCGCTGACAATAAAATCGCACCGGCGCCGTCGCCAAAGAACACTGAATCTTTTCTTTCCCAGTCCGTAATCGTTGAAAACGTATCAGCACCGATGACCAATACATTTTTATACATTCCGGTTTCGATGAACTGGCAGCCAATAGCAATGCCATAAAGTCCGCCGGAACAGACTGCGGAAATATCAAAAGCAACGGCTCGTGACGCATCCATCTTTTCCTGCACAAAACATGCTGTTGATGGCGCTTGTCTGTCCGGAGTAGAAGTGGCGACAATGATCAGGTCGATATCTTTTGGCGTGACATCTGTATTTTCCAAAGCTTTCAGCCCGGCTTTGGAAGCCAGATCACTCGTCACTTCGTCTTCGGCAATACGGCGTTCTCTGATTCCCAGATTCTTAAAAATCCATTCGTCAGACGACCCTACTTTTTCGAAAAAATCATTCTTTAAAATTTTTGGCGGAACATACGAACCGGTTCCTTTGATATAAGCACGGAATTTCTGCATAACATTCATTCTTTCATTCAGTTAATTGTTTGTATACTTGAATTTTTAATAAAAAAACAATCAAAGCTATGAACTTTATCTTAAATCAATATTAATTTATTGATAATTTTTAAATTTATGATTTATGTTTGTTTTTTATAAATTTCATTCGGAAATTGCGGGTGATTATCAATAACTGAAACTAATAATGAGAGATACATACGTTCATAAAGGTAAAAGGAGACAATTAATAGATTATCTTCATCAGAAGATCGGAATTTCCGATACTTTTGTTCTCAATGCAATGAATGAGGTTCCGAGACATCTTTTTATTGAAAGCGTTTTTGAAGATTTTGCTTACGAAGACCGCGCTTTTCCGATTGCTGCGAAACAAACGATTTCTCATCCGTCAACGGTTGCCGAACAAACTGAACTTTTGGAAGTGAACGAAGGGGATAAAATTCTGGAAATCGGAACAGGCTGTGGCTACCAGACTGCTGTTCTTATCAAGATGAACGCTTTGGTCTACACTGTAGAACGGCAAAAAGATCTGTATGATTTTTCCAGTAAAATTTTCAGGGAACTGAATATGAGACCAAAGTTTCAAAACTTTGGGGATGGTTTTGAAGGATTGCCGACTTTTGCCCCATTTGATAAAGTTCTGGTGACTTGCGGTGCGGAAATTCTTCCAACTGAACTATTGAAACAACTGAAAGTGGGTGGGAAAATGGTAATCCCTTTAGGAAAAATGGATGAGCAGATCCTTTATAGATTTACCAAAATATCGGATACGCAATTTGAAAAGGAGGAGTTTGGTGTCTATAAATTTGTTCCGATGCTGCAAAATAAATCATGAAATGGTAAAAACCTACAAAAGCAAACGTGACTGGATTTATGGGTCTATATTTTTGGGAATAAGTTTTCTGTTTCTCTCCATTGTTGTTTCAGTCTATTTTGAAAAGGATTTGTTGGGATGGATTATACTTGCATTTATTTTTTTAATTGTCCAAACGGTATTGATTATAAACTTTTTCCTTCTTAAAATAAAAATAGAAGGCGAAGATCTTGTGGTAAATATCATCTTTGATATCTTCAGAGTCAGTATTTTTAAGATCACAAAAATCCGTGTCGGGGAAACAATGTGGAGCGGATTTAATAAATGCGGGACTTCGGTTGGCGGCTTGATAATCTTTTCGAAATATAAGAATGACCTTTACATCACACCGGAGAATCAGGATGAATTTCTGAAGGAATTATTGGATATCAATCGTCATATTGTGATAGAGGATTTAAGAAAAAAATAATCAGTTTAAGAAATACTTTTAAACACAAAGACTCAAAGTTTTCATAAGGTTCAATAAAATTGGTGCTCTTTGCGAATGCTTCGTGACTTGTGTTTAAATAAAAATCATTCATCATTTATGAATACACGACAGGAAAAAATGGAAGCCTTCGGAAGGCTTCTCGATATAATGGATGATCTTCGGGAAAAATGTCCTTGGGATCAGAAACAGACATTTGAAAGTTTACGACATTTGACTTTGGAAGAAACCTACGAGTTGTCTGATGCGCTTCTGAATGAGGATTTGCAGGAAATCAAAAAAGAGTTGGGCGATGTTTTATTACATCTGGTTTTTTATGCAAAAATTGGTTCGGAAAAAAAGAGTTTTGATATGGCCGACGTCATCAATTCTCTGAATGAAAAACTGATTTTCCGGCATCCGCACATTTATGGCGATACGGTGGCAGAAGATGAAGAAACCGTAAAACAAAACTGGGAAAAACTGAAACTGAAAGAAGGAAATAAATCCATTCTTTCAGGCGTTCCGAAAGGTTTACCTCCGATTATCAAAGCTTACAGGATCCAGGATAAAGTAAAAGGAATTGGCTTCGAATTTGATTCTGCCGATGATGCCTGGGCAAAAGTGAGAGAAGAATTGCAGGAATTCCATCAGGAAACTGATAAGGACAAAAAGGAAAAAGAATTGGGCGATGTTTTTTTCTCTTTGATTAATTACGCCAGAATCTCCGGACTGAATGCGGATACTGCTTTGGAAAAAACCAATGCCAAATTCATATCGAGATTTCAGAAAATGGAAGAACTGGCAATCTCCAGAAACCTGATTCTTGCGGATCTTAATCTTTTGGAAATGGACAAACTCTGGGAAGAAGCCAAGCTTTTTGAAAAATAAATATCTTGGATTCTTTTAATTTGTATATTTGATTTAACTATAAATTTTTAAAACACATCAAACTATGAAAGGTAAAGGTTGTATTGTATTAATTGTAATTGCAGTTGTATTGGCAATAATAGGATTTTCTGTTTCAGGAAGATACAATTCTATGGTTGTAGCCAATAACGAAGTACTTAAAAAATGGGCTAACGTAGAAACGGTTTATCAGAAAAGAGCGAACCTTATTCCGAACTTGGAAAGAACAGTAAAATCATACGCAAAGTATGAACAGGAAACTCTCACTCAGGTAGTTGAAGCACGAGCCAAAGCATCGTCTGTTAATATCGACCCTACCAATATGACAGAAGCTGATATGGCCAAGTTCCAGCAGGCTCAGTCACAGCTAAGTGGTGCATTGGGTAGATTGTTGGTAGTTGTTGAAAAATATCCTGACCTGAAAGCAGACCAACAATATATTAATTTCCAAAGAGAATATACAGCTATTGAGAATAGTATTCGTTCAGAAACCGTTTATTATAATGATTCTGTTGAAAAATTCAATAATCTTGTAGAGCAGTTTCCAGGAAATATTGTAGCAGCATTCTTCCCCAAATTTAAAGTGAAACCAACATTCAAAGCTGAAGCTGGCGCAGAAAAAGCTCCAAGCGTATTTTCAGAATAATGAATCAATTTCTTACAGATACAGAGATGGCTTCCCTGGTGGAAGCCATCAAAATAGCTGAAGACCACTCTTCCGGCGAGATCCGTGTGCACATCGATTCCACGGCTGAAGATGATTTTGCCAAAAAAGCATTTGCGATTTTCCGCTCGCTGGAGATGCATCAGACCAAAGAAAGAAACGGTGTTCTGTTTTATGTCAATTTTGAACAGCATTATCTGACAATTATTGGCGACGAAGGCATTCACAAAAAAGTAAAGCAGCAGTTCTGGGACAATCTTCACGATGAAATCACCTCCCAATTTGCGAAAGAAAATTATTGTGAAGGTCTGAAGCAAGCGATTCTGAAAACCGGACTCGAACTGAAAAAACATTTCCCGCTTTCCGGGGAAAATATCAATGAATTATCCAATGATATCAGCTTTTCATAAACGATATATTTTTGCATTACTGTTGCTTTTTGGATTGTTATTCAAAGCACAGTTGGTGCCGGAAAAACCAGCCGTTCTTTATCCTGTTTATGACAAAGTAGGATTGTTGTCAGAGTCCGAAAAAGACGCACTGAATCAAAAACTCATCAAATTCTCCGATTCCACTTCTACAGAAATTGAAGTTATTATTCTTCCCACAACAGGTGGTGAAGATGTCAATTACCTTGCAACAATGTACGGCGAAAAGTGGGGTATCGGGCAAAAAGGAGTTGATAATGGCGTCGTTTTCCTCATTGCAACCGAAGATCATACAATGTCTATTCAGCAGGGAAGAGCTGTGGAGCAGTATCTTACGGCTTCGGTAGCAGGCCAGATTCTGGATTATCTGGTGACGCCGGCCTTCAAAAAAGGCGAATTTTATAATGGAATAGACCGAGGAACTTCTGCGATTATGGAAGCGGTCCAAGGAAAATTCAAACCTATTGTCAAGAAACACAAAAATGATGGAGGAATCAATATCGGATCTGTGATTCTGATTGTCATTATAATCATTATTCTTTTCAGCATCATCAATAAAAACGGTGGAAGCGGCTGGGGTAATAATGACGATGATGATGTGATCTTATCAAGGCGCGGAAGCCGAAGATACCGTGGCGGATTTTTCCCATTTCCGGGCAGTTTCGGCGGAGGCGGATTTGGCGGCGGAAGTTCTGGAGGCGGAGGCTTTGGCGGTTTCGGCGGCGGCGGAAGTTTCGGCGGCGGCGGTGCTTCTGGTGGATGGTAAAATAGCTACTAGCAAATGGCGTTTTGCTTTTAGCTTCGAAAATAGATAATAAAACCCGGATTTTTTGTCCGGGTTTCCTTTTTAATTAAATTATTCTCAATTTCGTAATGGTCTGAATCTTGATTTCAAAGGAAAAAATCACTATTTTTACGAAAATCGAGATTCTTGAAGAAAACACTGGTTCTTTTTGCGCATCCATATTTCGAACATTCTACGACCAATGTAAGATTGCTGGAATGCTATGAAGCTATGGATAATGTGACGCTAAGAGACCTTTATGAAGATTATCCCGATTTTCATATCCAGCCGTTCCGGGAAAGAAAGCGCATTGTACAATATGACAGGATTATTTTCCATTTTCCTATCATCTGGTTTGGCTTGCCGCCTTTGCTGAAACTCTGGATAGACGAGGTGTTTGATATGCGTTGGATTTCCGAAACCGGCCTTAACATCCTTTCCGGAAAAGATGCTTTGATAGTAACCAGTGTTGGCGGAAGGGAACTTAACTATGCGCTGGACGGAAAATTTAAAACGACTATCGCAGAATTACTGTCCGGGCTCAGAGTTGCTCTTGATGTGAATAGTATTGAGCTCAAAAAAATACACGTAATTTATAATGCCGACAACCTGTCGGAAGAGGAACTGGAGTTCCAATGTCAGGAATTATCGGAAACTTTAAAATTGAAATAGATGCAGAATTCCATCGCCATGACCATCCTGATTTTCCTTGGTGCAGCCATTATTATGGTTCCGCTTGGAAAAAAACTGGGATTGAGTTCTGTGATTGGCTATATTCTCGGTGGGATTCTGATTGGCCCGTTTTGTCTGCAACTGACAGGAAGGGATGCTGAAGACATTATGCACGCTTCGGAATTGGGCGTTGTGATGCTTTTGTTTTTGGTGGGACTAGAGCTGGAGCCTCATAAGCTTTGGCAGATCAGGAAAAGAATTCTTGGGTTAGGACTCAGTCAGATGCTTCTGAGTATTGTTGGGATTTTTATTGTGTTTTATGTAGCAGGTTTCGGATTAAAAAAATCGTTTATCATTTCGCTCTGTTTTGCGATGTCATCTACAGCAATTGTTTTGCAGACTTTAAAAGAAAAGAATCTTTTCAGAACGGTAAGCGGAGAATCGTCATTTTCAATTTTATTATTTCAGGATATTGCTGTCATTCCGATCCTGGCACTGCTTCCTTTTTTATCTAAATCCGAAAGTGCGGTAAAACAGGCAGAACATCAGGAAATTCTGCTGCAATATCTTCCGGAATGGATACAGCCGTTTACGGTAATTTTTGGTGTGCTTGCACTGATTCTTTTAGGCCGTTTTATCTTCATTCCTTTCCTCAGATTCGTTTCGAAATCCGGGCTAAATGAGTTGCTGACTGCTGCCTCATTATTTTTAGTAATAGGTGTTTCGGAATTAATGATCTCTGTTGGTCTGAGTCCGGCTTTAGGTGCTTTTATTGCCGGTGTAATGTTAGCCAACAGCGAGTTTCGCCATGAGTTGGAAAGCGACATTGACCCTTTTAAAGGATTGTTGCTGGCTGTATTTTTTGTAAGCGTTGGCGCAACTATCAATTTTAATATTATTGCTTCCAAACCATTCTTTATATTTTCTGCAGCCTTCATTGTTCTGGCAATCAAAGCAGTGGTGCTTTTTGCCATCGGGAAATATTATAAAATGAATAACGAGCAGAGTTTTTTCCTGGCTTTTGCATTATCTCAGGTGGGGGAATTTGCATTTGTTCTCGTCAATTTTGCGGCGAGTTTATACCTTATTGATTATCAGGCCAACTCAGAACTGATGGCCATTGTCGCAATTACAATGTGCATTTCACCTCTGCTTTTAATATTCAAGGAAAAAATTCTTGACAACCGTTTTATTACGCAGAAGAACGAAGAGAATGCAGAGCTTGGGATCATCAGGCAAAGAAAGATTATCATAGTTGGGTTCGGATTCTTCGGGAGCACAGTCGGCCGTCTGCTGAAAGCCAATGGAATCCGTTCGACCGTTTTGGATAATGATCCGGACAGAGTAGCTTTGCTTAGATCCAACGGCTTCAATGTTTATTATGGCGATGCCACAAAACCTGCCCTGCTGAGAGCAGCAGGAATCGAAGAAGCGGAATTGCTGGTGCTTTGTCTGGACGATATCGAAAAAAATAAATTTCTGGTAGATTATTGTAAAGAGAATTATCCGGATCTGAAAATATTCGTCAGAGCCAAAAACCGTCTGGATGCTTATGATTTCCTGAATAAAAATGTCAATAACATCTATCGCGAGACTTTGGGAACAGCTGTGGATATGGCGGTTGATATCCTGCAGGAAAACGGGATGAGAAAATATACGGCACGCAGAATGGGAAAACGTTTTATGCTGATTGATAAAGCGATGACAAGGCGTCTTGCCAAAGAAAAAGACAAAGAAATGATCACCTTTACACTGCGGGAATCTCTGGAGCGGGAAGCTGAATTACTCGCTCTGGACAGTATTTCCTTTGAGGAAAATCATTGGAGCGGCGATGAGGATGAAGATAAATAAATTACTGCATTGATGGTATATCATCACTTTTCCTTAATTTTAGTCCTCAAATTTTGTATTAATGAAGAACATAAAAATGTCGTTGCTGATCGCATTCATCGCCATCAATGCCGTAACCACGATGACGCACGCACAGCAGAAAAAACAATCTGCAACCACACAACAATCTATGAAAAATAATCCTTTCCTTAGAAAAAGTCCTTTGCAGTATCAGGCACCGGAATTTGATAAAATCAAAGACAATCATTTTAAGCCGGCCTTCGATTACGGACTGAAGGAACAGTTGGCCAACATTGATAAAATCATTAATAATCCTGCTGCTCCGACTTTCGAGAATACAGTTCTGGCGTTGGAAAACAGCGGTGAAGTTCTGGGAAGAGCCACAATTCTTTTCTATAATCTAACAGGGTCTAATACCAATGATTATCTTCAAAAAGTAGAGGAGGAGTATGCACCTGTATTTGCAGCGCATTCTGATAAGATTAATCTTAATGAAAAGCTTTACAAAAGAATAAAAGCTGTAAAAACCGATAAGCTGGATGCGGAAAGCAAAAGACTGGTGGAGTATTACATCCATAATTTTGAATTAGCCGGAGCCAATCTTTCTGCTGAGAATAAAGAAAAATTAAAAGAAATCAACCAACAGCTGGCCACATTGTCTACCCAATTCAGCAATAAGCTTTTGGAAGCAAGAAAAAAAGGCGCAGTTCTTATTTCTGATGTTAAAGAACTGGATGGACTTTCTGCTGATGAATTGGCAGCCGCTGCAACGGATGCGGAACAGGCCGGGCAAAAAGGAAAATATCTTTTAGCGTTGCAAAACACCACTCAGCAACCGCTGTTACAAAATCTTAAAAACAGGGAAACAAGAGAAAAGCTCTTCAGGGCTTCCTGGACAAGAGCCGAGAAAGGCGATGCGAATGATACGCGTGAAACGATTGAAAAATTAGCTAAACTAAGATTGCAGAAAGCAACGTTATTTGGTAAAAAGAATTTTGCGGAATGGAGCCTGCAGGATCAGATGGCAAAAACACCGGAAGCCGCAATGGGACTTCTGGCAAAGTTAGCCGAGCCGGCTGTGGAAACCGCTTACCGGGAGACTAAAGAGATACAGGAAGTGATTGATGCTCAGAAAGGCGGTTTTGGCGTACAGGCGTGGGACTGGAATTTCTATTCCGAACAAGTCAGAAAAGCCAAGTATGACTTGGATGAAAACGAAATCAAACCTTACTTTGAAGTGACTACCGTTCTTGAAAAAGGTGTTTTTTACGCAGCGGAGAAATTCTATGGCATCACTTTTAAAGTGAGAAAAGATCTTCCGGTGTATCATCCCGATGTGGTGGCTTACGAAGTGTTTGACAGAGACGGAAAATCACTTGCGCTTTATTATCTCGATTTCTATACAAGAAGCAATAAAAGCGGAGGAGCGTGGATGAACAATTTTGTACCGCAATCCCATCTTCTCGGACAGAAACCGGTCATTGTCAACGTATTCAACTATCAGAAACCCGCAGCCGGAAAACCATCTCTGATATCATATGATGATGTAGAAACCATGTTCCATGAATTCGGACACACACTTCACGGCCTTTTTGCAGATCAGAAGTACGTTTCTATTTCCGGGACCAATACGCCGAGAGATTTTGTGGAGTTTCCTTCGCAGATCAATGAACATTTTGCACTGGAGCCGGAGATTCTTAAAAATTATGCATTACATTATGAAACCAAGCAGCCGATGCCTCAGGCTTTGATTGATAAAATCAAAAAGGCGGCTAATTTTAACCAGGGTTATGCGACCACCGAGCTGGTTGCTGCTGCAACTTTGGATATGAGCTGGCACACCGTAACTGATGAGAAACAACTCATTCCCGTTCTGGATTTTGAAAAAGAAGCGCTGAACAAATACGGATTATTGGTGCCTCAGGTTCCGCCAAGATACCATACGCCTTATTTTGCGCATATCTGGGGAGGCGGTTATTCTGCAGGTTACTACGCATACCTTTGGTCAGAAACCCTCGATTCTGATGCCTGGGAATGGATTAAAGCAAATGGTGGTGTGACAAGAGAAAATGGAGACCGGTTCAGAAAATATATTCTTTCTGTGGGGAATAGTGTAGATCTTAACAAGGCTTTTGAAGCCTTTACGGGCCATAAAGCTGATATCAAACCATTGCTCAGAAGCAGAGGATTTATCAAATAATATATGAACAACGCCTTCAAAATGGAAGGCGTTGTTTATTAACATTGCCCTTTATGTAAATCCCATGAAAATGGACTCGTAGAGATGGCTAAAAAGACACGTGCGTTTTCATGAAAACATACGTGCCTTTTGTTTGAAACGTCCATGTGTTTTTAGTAAAACATGCATACGTTTTAATTCAGAAGTTAAATTAATTATTATTCCCCGATTTCCAGCCTTGTACTTAGTGCGATTCTGTTCCAGGAATTAATAGTTATTATAGCCATAATAAGTTCTGCAATTTGCTTTTCAGAAAAGATTGATTTGGCTTTTTGGTAAGTTTCTTCTGTCAGTCCGTGTTGGTTGATGAGTGTAATTTCTTCCGTCATTTTCAATGCGGTTTTTTCTTCCTCAGAAAAAAACTTTTCTGCCTCATGCCAGGCGCTTATCAGGAAGATTCTTTCGGCAGTTTCTCCATATTTAATGGCGTCTTTGGTGTGCATATCCAGGCAATACGCACAACCGTTGATCTGTGAAGCGCGGATTTTAATAAGTTCTTTGATGGTTTTAGAAATCCCGGACTGAGCGAGGTAACCCTCCAGTCCTAACATAGCTTTGTAAGCCTGAGAATCTGTTTTGCTGATGTTGATGCGTTTTTCCATTGTTTTGATGATTTAATTTGTTGATACAAAGTTGGAAAATCAAAAACAGGAAAAACTTAAACTGGTTTAAGAAAGTATTTTCTCACAGATTTATAAATCGAGCGAATTTAATTGATCTTAAAACATGCGTAATCTGCGAGAGAACGATTTTATGAAACAATCTTTTTCCGAATCTCACTCAGATATTCCGGCGTGAAGCCAAGGAAAGAAGCGATGAGATATTGCGGAACACGTTGTACAAAATCAGGATATTGTTTAATTAATGAAAAATAAAAATCTTCTTTGGAGTAAGTAAAAATGTATTTCACTCTTCTTTGATTAGCCGCAAAAGCTCTATGATACACAATCCGGAAATACTTTTCCATCACGGGAAAATCATTCAGAAGCTTCTCCAGGGAACTGTTGGAAATGGTTAGCACTTCAGATTTCTCAACAGCCTGAATGCTGAAATCAGCCGGTGTCTGGCGCTCAAATGAAAAGTTATCAGTCATCCACCAGGTTTCTAAGGCGAAATCTGTGGTTTGTTCAACGCCTTTTTCGTTGAGGAAAAACTTGCGTAGAAGACCTTTCAGGACAAAATAATTGGACTTGCAGATATGCCCTTCTTCCAGCAGATTTTCTTTTTTGCCGAATGTTTTAACCTCGAAATAATTTAAGATCAAAGCAAAATCTCCATCGGAAATGGTAATGAATTTATCAAGATGGGATTTAAAAATTAAAGACATGGAAAATACTGTGTGATATTATTTTGATTACATCCGGCTTAAGATTTCTTTCTTCTTTGCTTCATAATCTTCTAAGGATATCAGGTCATTATCAAGAAATGCTTTAAGCTTCATCAGGGTTTGCATCGGGTCTTCAGCAGGTGATTCTGGTTTTGGATCTTTTAATTCTTCAGGCTTTTCATTTTGAGTGTTGACGGTGATTCCGCCAGCAGTAGCTCTTTTCTCCTCCAATTCCTTTTGTCGGCGGTACTCTATCATTTCTTCTTCCTTGCTTTGCGCATATTGATAGAGTTTTCTGGCCTGGGATTTAGGAATGTAATCTATAGTTTCAACAAATCCGGAAACAGCAGTCATTCTGAATATTGAACCCAAAATCGCCTCGCTGATATGGCTCTCAGCAATATCTTTCCAGAGATAATCCTGAAAATCAGTTATCAGGCCAAAAGATTTGGAACGAAAAAAAAGAATTCTTTTATTGGTAAGGACAACCGAATCCGGAGAGATGTTAATGGCGGGCTTATTCTGAACAGCAATATATTCTACTGTTTCTCCATTGGTCAGCAGGTCATTGACTTTTTCAGAAATCTTTTCTACAGCTTTCGGATCCTGGTCTTCGTTCAGGAATTTTTTTATATCGTTGATCATTGTTTTAAAGTTTTGTCCTGTGTGAAATTACGAAAAGAAACTTACTTATAAAAAATAAAAAACTGCATCAGAATCCAATGCAGTTTTATATTATTTTAAGCTTAATCTTAATCTTCCAATTGACTTCCAAGATATTCCCATTCCTGAAGTGTCAAATCGAGTTCTTCTTTAGTCTTGTTATAAGTTTCCAATAGTTCTTCTGAAGGATTTTCTTTAGCGAAAGATGCTTCGAATTCTTCGATTTTCAGTTCCAGATCGGAAATTTTTTCCTCAACCTTTTTGATTTTATTCTGGATGTTTTTTTGCTCTTTGCTGATTATGGTTGTCGGTTGATGGCTGTCTGTTGGTTTTGCTTCCTGAACTTTTGCTCCTGATTCTTTATTTTCCTGTTCCTGATGTAATTTTGATCTTTCGGCAGAGATTTCCCGGATGCTTTCTTTCTGTCTGTATTCCAGATATTCATTGATATCGCCAAGGAATTCCTTCATTTTACCATCGCGGAATTCGAAGATTTTGTCTGATAAACCTTGCAAAAATTCACGGTCGTGAGAAATCACGATCAACGTTCCTTCATATTTCTGAAGTGCTAGTTTGATGATTTCTTTGGATTGAATATCCAAGTGATTCGTAGGTTCATCCATAATCAGCGTATTGAACGGACGAAGTAACAGTTTACAAAGTGCCAGACGGTTTCTTTCGCCTCCGGAAAGCACTTTGGTTTTCTTTGTCACATCTTCGCCCTGGAATAGGAAAGATCCTAATAGGTCACGCACTCTCGGTCTGGTTTCTTCTGTCGCAGAATCTTCCGCTTCCTGGAGAACCGTTTTTTCCGGCGTCAGAACTTCTTCCTGGTTTTGGGCAAAGTAACCGATGCTAACATTGTGGCCTAAATTCCACTCCCCTGAATAATCCTTGATATCGCCAGCTAGAATTTTTGCCAGAGTTGTTTTCCCTTGTCCATTCTGACCCAGAAGCGCAATTCTGTCGCCACGTTCTACAAAGAAATCAACATTGTCAAATATCTGTTTCTCTCCGTAAGCTTTTCCTAGATTTTTAGCTTCGAAAATCACTTTTCCAGGCGTAACAGAAGGCTGAAAACGAATGTTGAATTTGGAAACATCCTCATTGTCAATCTCGATTCTCTCTATTTTATCCAGCTTTTTGATTAATGATTGGGCAAAAGATGCTTTTGTTGCACTCGCTCGGAATTTGTTGATGTTATCTTCCATCTGCTTGATTTCCGCATCTTGGTTTTTCTTGGCCTGAGTCAGTTTTTCACGGCGTTCTTTTCTTAGTTCAAGATATTTGGAATAATTGGCTTTATAATCATCAATTTTTTTATTATTAACATCAAAAGTACGGTTACAAATAGAAGTCATAAACTGCTTATCGTGACTTACCAGAACAATCGAGCCGGGATAATCTTTCAGAAAGTTTTCCAGCCAGATGATGGATTCCATATCCAGGTGGTTGGTCGGCTCATCCAGCAGCATCAGATCATTTTTCTGAAGCAGCAGTTTTGCCAGCTCGATTCTCATTCGCCAGCCTCCGGAAAATTCGTCGGTTATTTTCTGGAAATCATCCGCTTTGAAACCTAAACCAAACAACACTTTCTCCACATCACCTTCCAGATTGTAGGCGTCATGATTCATCAGAAGGTCGTTCAGTTCCGTCATTCTGACAATCAGATCAGAGTAGGCATCACTTTCGTAATCCGTTCTGGTGGCCATTTGATGGTTAACTTCCTCAAGCTCATTTTTCATCGCATTGATTTGCTCGTAAGCCTGCATGGTTTCATCCCAAACGGTTCTTCCTTTTACAAAATCGAGGTCTTGCTTCAGGAAGCCAATTGTGATATTGCCTTCAGGAACCACAGTTCCTTCGTAGAAGTTGATTTCTCCGGAAAGGATTTTCAGAAGCGTCGATTTGCCAGCTCCGTTTTTTCCAACCAAGCCGATTTTGTCGTCTTTTTTTATCGTAAAATTGACGTCTCTGAAAAGATAATTTCCCGCGTGATGCAATCCTAATCCCTGTGCCGAAATCATTGTAATATATGTTTGAATTTGAATTTGCAAAAGTAGTGAAATATGTTGGATGATGGAAGTGGGAAGTCGGATGGAAAAAATGTCTTTAAATTAGCCTTCACATCCAGCATCTGACTTCTGACATCCAAACAAATTCTTATCTTTGCAAAAATTTTTATAAAATGAATAAGCCGATTTCGGAATTTATAGAAAAGTACTATTTGCACTTCAATGCCGCAGCGTTGGTAGATGCTTCCAAAGGTTATGTTGCACACCTGAAAGATGGCGGCAAAATGATGGTAACATTGGCCGGAGCAATGTCAACTGCGGAACTTGGGAAAATATTTGCAGAGATGATTCGTCAGGATAAGGTCGATTTTATTTCTTGTACAGGCGCCAACCTGGAAGAAGACCTTATGAATCTTGTTGCGCATTCGCACTATGAAAGAGTTCCGCATTACAGAGACCTTACGCCTCAGGAAGAATGGGCACTTCTGGAAAGAGGTCTGAACAGAGTTACTGATACTTGTATCCCGGAAGAAGAAGCTTTCAGAAGATTGCAAAAACACATCTATGAAATCTGGAAAGATGCAGACAATAAAGGTGAGAGATATTTCCCACACGAATATATGTACAAGATGATCCTTTCCGGAGTTCTTGAGCAGTATTATGAAATCCCGAGAGAAAATTCCTGGATGATTGCTGCGGCTGAAAAGAACCTGCCAATCGTGGTTCCGGGATGGGAAGATTCTACAATGGGTAACATTTTCGCATCTTATTGTATCAAAGGCGATTTGAAATTCTCTACAATGAAATCAGGCATCGAATATATGGCATATTTAGCTGACTGGTACACGAAAAACTCAGGTGGAAAAGGTGTTGGATTTTTCCAGATTGGTGGTGGAATTGCCGGCGATTTCCCAATTTGTGTTGTGCCGATGCTTTATCAGGATATGGAAATGCACGATATTCCGTTCTGGTCTTATTTCTGTCAGATTTCTGATTCTACAACATCTTATGGTTCTTACTCCGGAGCGGTTCCAAATGAGAAAATCACTTGGGGTAAACTGGATATTACGACCCCAAAATATATTGTTGAAAGTGATGCGACTATCTGCGCACCACTGATGTTCAGCTATATTCTGGAGAATTCTTAATGGAATAGAATTATATTATAAATAAATAAAGCGTTTCACTTTGAAACGCTTTATTTATTTAGATGATGATAATTTAGTCTAAAGAGTTAATCAAAACAAAATACCTGTAACCGAAGATGGCTTTTTGAATTTTGTTGAGTTTAGTGAAATCCCTCTTGCTGTATTTTGGGAGAATCGTTTTATTGATATTGTTCAAGATTCTGAAAAATGACTTTTTCATAATGTTGATTTTAAAATTGATTTATAACAAAAATGCAATTTCCAAGCCACTTCTCAGAGCATCATTACATTCTCTATCTCAGCTACCTTTTTATAAATACTGATAACCTGATCTGCATCCAGAACAAAACAATTGATGGAGACGGAGGTGTATTTGCCTTTAGAACTTTCTCTATTAGACAGGGTATATTTGAAATTATCAAAAACTTTAAGGATCTCCGTGATTTTTTCAGAGTCACTTGTAATAATGAACTTGAAGAGGTATTCTTCCGGGAAATTATGCTGCTGTTCCAGCTTTTCTTTCAGTGATCTGTAAAAGTCTTCAGGATTGGCGTGGTTGCTTTCTATGATGTTTGCCATTATATTTAAAAATTAAAAAAATCTCCGAACATTCGGAGATCAAAGATAGTGATATTTTATTTGCATCAGGAAGGATTTTCTGCCGTTGCTTCCTGAGGAAGAGATACATCGTCCGGAGCGGCTTCCAAGGATTTGTCCAGGGTGAAAAGAGATTCATCAGTGGCTCTGTCGCCTCCTGCGATTTTTAATTTATCTATAAGCTCAAGTGCCAGTTTTTCTTCTTCGATCTGCTCTTTTACAAACCATTGCATAAAATTCCACGTTGCCCAGTCTTTTTCCTGGAAAGCAAGGTCAACAATAGAGTAAATGGCAGTTGTATTATCTACTTCGTGCTGGAAAACCTTATTGAAACAGTCTGTCAGGTTCTGCGGATTTTCTGGCGGAGCGGGAATGGCCTCTACTTTAGCTTCGCCACCTCTGTCCAGGATGTACCGCATAAATTTTATCATGTGGTTTCTTTCTTCCTGGGAGTGTCTGTACAGGAAATTAGCAATTCCGCCGTAACCTTTTACATCTGCCCAGCAGCCGTATGATAAAAATATCTGGGAAGCGTGCGCTTCTTTTGTCATTTGTTTGATTAATGCATTTTGCATATTGGCTGATAGCCTGTTTGTTTCCATATTTTGATTTTTAGTGGTTTAAGTATTAATTACTCATTAAGAGTTATTAAATGTTTATTGTGTTAATTAAACAACTATTGAGCCAAAATTTGGGGATTATATTTTTGAATATTTTTATAAAATTTACTTATTTTTTATATTTAAATAATTGAAAATCAATTATATGTAAAAATTAATAAAAATTAACAATGTGTTAATAAAAATATTTATATTCGGAGAATAAGAAAATAATACATAAGAATATTATGAGAAAAAATTATGTTAAATTACCATTGCTGATTGCCGCACTGTACTTTGGCGGTGATTTGCATGCGCAATCCACACAAGATACTGTTACAAAAGAGAACAAAATCGAAGAAGTTGTTGTGATTGGATATGGGACACAAAAGAAAGAGAATGTGACAGGAAGTATTGGTGTTATTACAGCCAAGGATTTAGCCGATAGGCCTAATTCCAACCCTTTGAGTTCAGTACAAGGTAAAGCTTCCGGAGTTCAGATTTTCAATTCTGGAACTCCTGGATCATCTCCTAGAGTTGATATTAGGGGCATAAGCTCTATGACGGGTAAAACAGTTTATATTGTAGATGGATCTATTACTACAGATATTTCATATTTAAACTCTCAGGATATAGAGTCTATGAGCATACTGAAAGATCCATCAAGTTTAGCAATTTATGGGGCGCAGGCAAGTAATGGTGCAGTTATTATTAAAACAAAAAGTGGTAAAGGTAAAAAACCAACTTTCAATGTCAACTCTTACATGGGGATTAAAACGGTAACGAATATTCCTAAAATGGTAAACGGAGATCAGTATATTGAATTATATAATGAACGATTAAAAAATGATAATAATGGTTCTACCGAAGGATCTATTACTAAGGCACAATATCCTGGCAATTTTGATTGGTTTAAAGAAATTTTGAAATCGAGTTCAATTAATTCTAATGACTTTTCGGCATCAGGCGTTACCGGAAAATTAAGCTACTATGGTAGTGTTGGTTATATAGAAGATGTGGGAAATTTAGCAGCAGGTAGGGGAATCAATTCGGGAAGTAATTTTAAAAGATTAACAACAAAGGCGAACCTGAGTTATAAGATTACTGATAATATTACAATTGGAGATAATTTTACTTTTTCAAAAATGTTAAGTAATATTTCTAATAATCCATTATTGAATGCTTACGCAATTCCTCCAGTTTACACACCTTTTGATCCTACTACAGGGAACTATACTTACTCTACCCTGGTGAATGTTTCCAATCCTAAAGCGCAGTTAGACCTCTACAGATCCCAAAATAGACAAGAGAGACTTTTAAATAATGTTTGGGTAGAAGTTAAATTTTTAAAAGACTTTACATTCCGTAGTAGCTTAACACATGATAATCTAAATTCTAATAAGTACGAGTATACTCCAGTACAATATTATGTACCGCCTGCCAATCAGGTTGCTTCGAGCCTTATTACAAGAGATTCAAAAAACAGAGATTATGTATGGGACACTACATTGAATTGGAAAAAAGCATTTGGAAATCATAATCTTGAGATTCTCGCAGGTTATTCTCAGACTCAAAATTATTATAATATTATTTACAGAAGCGCAAATAATGTAAATTATGATGGGACAAATGAATCTTTACAAATAGGAAATGGAACTAATATTTTTGAAGTTGGTTATTATGATGCAGTTCGCGATGTTGTTCCTAGGCTAAGTAGAATACAATCTTTCTTCGGTAGAATTAATTATGATTATCAAGGAAAATATTTGATTAATGGCTCAGTAAGACGAGATGGATCTTCTAACTTCAGCGAGAGTAGAAATGAAATATTCCCTGCAGTAAGTGCGGGTTGGGTGATCTCCAAGGAAGGATTTATGAGTGAGCAGAATATTTTCAGTTTTTTTAAACTACGTGGTAGTTGGGGTAGATTGGGCAATCCTGATGTTCAAAATGGAGCATATAATCTATATGCTTCAATAATAAATGGTGGGGCATACTATGGTAATACAGGTAGTCCTGCAGCAACTATAGATCAAATTGTAGATAATTCTATTAGCTGGGAAATTACAACTGGTAAAGATTTTGGAGTTGAGATGGCTTTTTTAAATAATAATCTAAAATTAGAAGCTACCTATTTTGATAAAGATACAAAAGATGTAGTTTATGGTGTAGTACAAGGGACTGTCTCTGGTGCTGGTAACTGGGCTAGCTATGTAACTAATGCCTTCTCTTTTAATAATAAAGGTTTCGAGCTATCCTTGAACTATGATAAAAAGCTCTCAGAAAAAGTGAGAATAGGTTTTTATGGTAATTTCACATCTTTGAAAAACGAGATCACATCTGTTTTTGGTGGTTCTTATGCTAACGCCGGAGCAAGTTTATTTGGTAATTCGATTATTAGATTACAAGCTGGCCAGGCTGTTGGTTCTTACTACGGTTATGATGTTGCCGGGGTATTCCAGACTGATGCCGAAGCTGCTGCATCAGGACAAACTGGTGCTAAAGCTGGATGGTTCAAGTTCACGGACAGAGACGGTAATGGAATCATTGATGAGAGAGATAAAACGTTTTTAGGAAGTCCGGTACCAAAAGGAACCTATGGATTTGGTTTTAATATGAATGTTTCTAATTTTGATTTCGCAATTGATTTTCAAGGTGTTTTCGGAAACAAAATTTATAATTACAATAGAGAACAAAGATATGGTAATGAAAGCTGGGATTTAGATTTTTATAACAATAGATGGCATGGTGCTGGTACATCCAATAGCTATTCAATGGTAACCAATAATCAGTCTGTAATTCTTCCAAGTAGCTTTTATGTAGAAGATGGGGCTTATTTCCGAATTAGAAATATCCAAGTTGGCTACACTTTACCAAAAGGTTTCTCAAATATGCCAAACTTCACTAGAGTCAGACTATACCTAAGTGCACAAAACCCTTGGACGACTTTTAAATACAATGGTTTCTCACCTGAAATTAATAATACGGATAGAGTACAGATGGGTATTGATAACAATATTTATCCTTTATCTGCAATCTATACATTGGGTGCGAACATAACTTTTTAATTAGAAAATCATGAAAAAAATATTTTTATCGATCACAATATTTGCTCTTTTTGCTGGATGTAAAGATGAATATCTAGATGTGGAACAACCAAACCGTGTCAAAGCAGATGCTTTTTTTACAACCCAAGAAGACGCTATGATTGCTACCAATGCTATCTATAGTTCATTGAGAAGCTGGGAAAACTCAGCATTTCCTGCACAGTATGTTTTTGGAGTTCCTGCTGATGATGTGGAAAAAGGTTCTAACCCTGGTGATGCCTCATTTATAAATGCTTATGATCAATTTACTTTTACAGCAAGTGATGGGGGTGTAGAAGGTTACTGGATTGGGCAATGGCAATTTGTTAACAGATGTAATCAGGTTATTACCAATGTACCTGCTATTAATATGGACGGGGCTTTGAAAAACAGATTAATTGCCGAAGCGAAAATGCTGAGAGCCTATTTTTATTTTAATCTTGTCAGAATTTACGGAGGTGTTCCAATTTTTGATGGATTGCCAGCTGATAAGAACTACAATATACCAAGAAATTCAGTAGATGAAGTATATAATTTCATCATATCAGATCTTACTGCGGCAGCAGGAGTACTTCCACAATCGTATGATGCTGCTAACTTAGGAAGAGTTACAAAAGGGGCAGCATTAGGTCTTTTATCCAAAGTTTATCTTTATAAAAAAGATTGGCAAAAAGCTTATGATACTTCTAATCAGGTAATTGCTTTGGGATACTCATTAGATCCGGATTTCAATCATCTTTTTCGACCAGCCGGAGAATTTGGATCAGAGTCGGTATTTGAAGTAAATTGTGAGTGTTCAGCGCAATTTGGAGGTAGTCAGTATGCCGAAGTCCAGGGGGTTAGAAATCAATTTGGCTGGGGCTTTTTTACACCGACTCAGGCTTTGGAAAATGCTTTTGAATCAGGCGATATAAGAAAAGAGTTGACTATTTTGAGAGAAGGTGAAACAACGCCAGAAGGCGATTTGATCAAAAAAGGAGATCCGCAAGCTGGGAATGCTTGGAATCAAAAAGTTTATGTCCCAACATCTTTAAATAATAATGCTTGTGGATACGGATCAATTCAAAATATTAGAATATTAAGATTTGCCGAAATTCTGCTAATTAATGCAGAAGCTGCTAATGAACTTGGAAATACATCTGTTGCTATTACAAACTTAAATAAGGTCAGAACTAGAGCTTCATTACCAGGAACTACTGCATCCACACAATCTGCCTTAAGAACAGCAATCTGGCACGAAAGACGAGTTGAGCTGGCAATGGAAGGAGACCGTTTTGTTGATCTTGTTAGAACAGGACAAGCTGCAACTGTATTAGCACCTTACGGTTTTAAATCTAATAAAAATGAGGTTTTCCCTATTCCATTAAATTCAATAAATCAAAGTAATGGTGTCTTGACTCAGAATCCAGGATATTAATATTTTGTTTTTTACATATAAGAGGAGAAGTTTTTATTCTCCTCTTTTTTTATATTTTATTACAAAATAATTATCAATGAAAAACCTACTCGCCATATCTATCTTATCAGTCACGGCTTTAGTAGCTTGTCAAAATGCACAGTCTGCAAAATCCAATGAAGCTAATTCGGTATCAAAAAATATTTCAGATAATCAGCTAATGGATAAGGTTCAAAACGATGCACTCAGATATTTCTGGGATTTTGCCGAGCCTCATTCACTCCTAGGAAGAGAGCGTTACCACGAAGACAACATTTATCCCGATAATGATAAACATGTTGTAACGACTGGTGGTTCCGGATTTGGTTTGATGACCATTTTGGTTGGTGTAGATAGAAAATTCATCCCAAGAAAAGAAGCTGTACAAAGACTGACACATATCGCCGATTTCCTGGATAAAGCTGACCGTTTTCACGGTGCCTGGTCACACTGGATCAATGGAGAAACAGGAAAAGTTGTTCCTTTTGGCAAGAAAGATAACGGTGGAGATTTGGTAGAGACTGCTTTTTTGGTTCAGGGAATCATCTGCGTCCGGGAATATTTCAAAAACGGTAACGAAGAAGAGAAACAACTTGCCGCCAAGATGGATAAACTCTGGAAAGGCGTGGAGTGGAACTGGTACACCAAAGGCGGGCAAAAAGTGCTTTACTGGCATTGGTCACCCACTTACGGCTGGGAGATGAATTTTCCGCTGGAAGGTTATAATGAATGCCTTATTACTTATGTATTGGCAGCTTCATCACCGGATTATTCCATAGATTATGATACGTATAACAAAGGTTGGACCCGGAACGGAACTTATACCACAGATCGTACAAAATACGGACTTCCGCTTTTCGTGAAGCATAACTATGCCGAAGAGTTTGGAGGGCCGTTGTTCTGGTCACAGTATTCATATTTGGGTCTTGATCCAAGAGATTTATCAGATAAATATGTCAAAAATTATTGGGATCTGAACAGAAATCACGTTTTGATAGACTACAAATATTGTCAGGAAAATCCATATAATTTCAAAGGGTATTCGGAAAAATATTGGGGACTTACTGCAGGTTATACAAGAAATAAAGACGGCTCCGTTGGCTATGCAGCACACCAGCCTATGAAAGAAGACTTCGGCGTTATCACACCCACAGCTGCGCTCAGCTCAATGCCTTACACGCCAAAAGAGTCGCTGGCTTTTCTGAGATTTCTTTACACGGAAAAACCCAATTTCATTGGGCAGGCCGGACCTTATGACGCTACATCAATTAATTATAACGATTGGTTCACACCAAGATATCTGGCTATAGATCAGGGAACTATTGCACCTATGATTGAAAATTATCGCACAGGTTTGCTTTGGAATCTTTTTATGAATGCGCCGGAAATCAGAACCGGACTCAAGAAAATCGGATTCAAATCGGAGAAACATAAAATAGATTAATAAAAAGTATTATCTTTAGCGGGTAATAGTTATTGTCTCATTTTGATTAAATAAGAAATTCAGGAGCCGGGAACCTGCTCTGCGCTCATACTCCTCGCAAGCCCGCCTGTCCTGAGCCTGTCGAAGGGCCTGCTGTGGGGTAACCGCTGCGATCAGGGCTAGGGATTTGACATGAATAGAATTCAGACCAAGTGATTTGGTTTGTCATTTAAAATATACTCAACAGATGAACTTAAAAATAAAATTACTGCCATTGTTGTTCCTCGGATTTGCATCTTTGGGAAACGCTCAGGAAATAAAATCCGAGTTCAATAAAGAAGTTAAGATCCGGAAAAAGCTTTCTTATATTCTGGACATCCCGAAAGATTCCAAATCCAAATTACCTTTGATTGTTTTTCTTCATGGTTCAGGAGAGCGGGGCAATAATCTTGAGATGGTAAAAGCACACAGTCCGTTTACCTATAAAAATCTTATTAAGGAACCTGTCGCCATTTTGGCGCCGCAATGCCCGGCAGACACCTGGTGGGATACAGATGCGATCTATTTCCTGGTCAAAGAAATTTCCGAAAAATACAACATCGATAAACAGAGAATTTATCTCACCGGCCTTTCTATGGGTGGCTGGGGAACTCTGAAGCTGGCTGGCGAGCACCCGGAAATGTTCGCAGCGGTAGCTGCTGTCTGTGCTCCAACGGATAGAGTAATGCAGGCCAATATCCTTCAATACAAGGATTTAAATATCAAGCTCTTCCACGGAGGGATGGATGATATTGTTCTTCCGGAAAATGCATTCAATTTCTATCAGAAGTTGCATCCGGTGAATCCGAAAGCTGAACTCACCATTTTTCCCAATGATAATCATAATTCCTGGGACTCGACTTACTCGGATCCGAAGTTATATGAGTGGATGTTATCTCAAAAAATAAAATCTTAAAAATAAAGTAGCATATGAAATCAATGGATTTTATATTGCCTAAAATAAAAAATATTATATGAAAAAGTTTGTAATCTTTGCTGCATTAGCACTTTCGCCCTATTTTATGGCACAGGATATCGTGTCCAAGCCTGTCCAGTCTTTTCAGTCTGCTCAGTATCAGTCCAAGAAAAAGGCGTTTGTGGATAATCTGCTTTCCAAAATGACTTTGGATGAGAAAATAGGTCAGCTCAATCTTCCGGGAGCAAGTGATTTTACAACAGGTCAGGCTCAGAGCTCTGATATTGGTAAAAAAGTGGAACAGGGTTTTGTGGGCGGATTATTTAATATCAAAGGCGTAGATAAGATCCGGGATGTTCAGAAGGTGGCAGTGGAAAAAAGCCGTTTAAAAATCCCAATGATTTTCGGGATGGATGTCATTCACGGTTATGAGACTACTTTTCCTATTCCGTTGGGATTGGCTGCTTCCTGGGATATGAACCTGATCCAGAGATCTGCGCAGATTGCGGCTCAGGAAGCTACCGCAGACGGTATCAACTGGACATTCTCTCCAATGGTGGATATTTCCAGAGACCCGAGATGGGGAAGAGTGGCCGAAGGATCGGGTGAAGATCCTTATCTTGGAAGCCAGATCGCTAAAGCGATGGTTTATGGTTACCAGGGAAAAGATCTGATGGATAAAAATACAATGCTGGCGTGTGTTAAGCATTTTGCACTATACGGAGCTCCGGAAGGCGGCCGGGATTATAACACGGTTGATATGAGCCACGTTCAGATGTACAATACCTATTTCCCGCCTTACAAAGCAGCTGTAGAAGCCGGTGCTGGTTCTGTAATGGCTTCTTTCAATGAAGTAGACGGGATTCCTGCGACAGGAAACAGATGGCTGATGACAGATGTGCTTAGAAAACAGTGGAATTTTAAAGGTTTCGTAGTAACGGATTATACAGGGATCAATGAAATGATCGACCACGGAATGGGGGATCTGCAGCAGGTTTCCGCATTAGCGATGAATGCCGGAATCGATATGGATATGGTGGGCGAAGGTTTTCTTAAAACGCTAAAGCAATCCATTTCCGAAGGGAAAGTTAAGGAACAGACGGTTAATGATGCTGCCAGAAGAATCCTGGAAGCAAAATATGATCTGGGACTTTTTGATGATCCTTATAGATATACGGATTCTAAAAGAGCTCAGAAAGAAGTTTTCAGCCCGAAACATTTGGAAGCAGCCAAAACGATTGCTTCTAACTCAATGGTGCTGATGAAAAATGACAAACAGATTCTTCCGCTCAAAAAATCCGGAACTGTTGCGGTGATAGGTCCATTGGCTGATAATGCCATGAATATGACCGGAACCTGGAGTGTGGCTGCTAAGCATGCCAATTCTATTTCATTGTTGAGAGGCTTAAAAGAAACTGTAGGTAAAGATGTTAACTTTATTTATGCAAAAGGCAGCAACGTTTATGAGTCTGAAGAGATGGAAAAACGTGCGGCTATGTTCAATAAAACTACCGACAGGGACAGCCGTCCTGCCGACCAGATCAGAAAAGAAGCATTAGATGTTGCCGGAAAAGCTGATGTCATTGTTCTGGCAATTGGAGAAAGCGCTGAAATGAGCGGTGAATCCAGCTCCAGAACGGATATCACCATTCCGGAAACACAAAGAGCGCTGTTAAGAGAACTGAAAAAAACAGGTAAGCCGATTGTTTTGGTTCTGTTTACGGGTCGTGCTTTGGTTCTGAATGAAGAAAAGGAATTGGCAGATGCTATTCTGAATGTCTGGTTCCCGGGAAGTATGGCTGGTTATGCCATTTCAGATGTGCTTTACGGAAAAGTGAATCCTTCCGGAAAACTTCCGATGACGTTCCCAAGAAGTGTAGGTCAGGTTCCGATTTATTACAATGCTAAAAACACAGGACGACCTTTAAATGCTGAAAACACGGATAAATGTAACTTTGAAAAATTCCGATCCAATTATCTGGATGAATGTAATACACCTTTATTTCCTTTCGGTTATGGACTGAGTTATACCAGTTTTGGCTACTCTGATGTTTCGGTTAGCAATGCAAAACCGGCCGGGAATACCTCCATTGAAGCCTCTGTTACCCTCACAAATAATGGTAAATATGACGGGGCAGAAGTGGTTCAGCTATACATCAGGGATTTGGTCGGAAGCAATACAAGACCTGTAAAAGAATTAAAAGGTTTCCAAAAAATCTATCTGAAAGCTGGTGAAAGCAAAAAAGTAACATTCAGCATATCGCAGGAGGATCTGAAATTTTACAATAATGAATTAAAATATGACTGGGAAGCCGGTGATTTCGATATTATGATCGGAACCAGTTCCAGCGAAGTTAAAACAACAAGAATTAACTGGAGCAAATAAGCTTTTTGTTATAAATATATTTAAAGAGGCTGTCTCAAAAGCGAGACAGCCTCTTTTGTTTTAATTCTCATTAAAAGATTTTTATGAGAATGCGAATGAAGCTCCGCAGGAGCGAAATGTTTGAACAAAGAGACGGTAATTTGGTGAGCTCCGTAGGAGCGAAACTTTTTATCGTATTAATCCTTGATAATTTTCTGCGAAACAAATCTCACATCATCTTTCTTAAGAACCAAAATATATTCGCCGGGACTTAAGACTGAAACATCAATACTTTTATCGTTCTCTGTAACTTTGGCTTCAAGAATCAATCTTCCGGATTGATCCAGAATTTCTGCATAGATATTTTTTTCTGTAATGTTTTGAAGGTAAATAACATCCTTAGCCGGAATCGGGGTGACTAGAATTCTGTTTTTAGCAATGTCCGAAATACCAAGATTATTACTTCTGATTTTGTAAATGCTTCCATTGGTTGCAGCTACATAAAGTTGTTTCTGATTATCTTCACCAAAGGTTGTGAAGTTACTTCCTGTAAAAGCAGAGGTCCAGGTGATCGTATTGTTATTGTCAAGAATTCCTATCTGGCCGGAGCAATAGTCGCCAAAAATATATTTACCGATCAGGTCAGGATATAAATTTCCTCTGTAAACATAACCGCCTGTAATAGAGCATTTGCTGCCGGAATGGTCATACTGCGCTACCGGGAAAGTCATCGTGGCAGCACTTGCACAGTTGGCTGTGTTGTAAGGATTATTGCCTTCATAGCATCGCCATCCGTAATTAATACCTGCAGATGTGGCCGGAACTCTGTTGATTTCTTCCAGTATTTCCTGTCCCACATCGGCTATCCAGACGTTATTTGTGGTTTTGTCAAACGAGAATTTCCATCCGTTTCTTAATCCATACGCCCAGATTTCATCCGCGCCGTCCGTTCCCATAAAAGGATTGTCGGCAGGAATATTATAAGCATTTTCAGAATTAACATCAATTCTGAGGATTTTACCTAAAAGCGAATTTTTATTTTGAGAATTATTATTAGGATCGCCGCCGCTTCCGCCATCGCCTGTGGAGATCCAGAGATAACCATCTGCCCCGAAGTGGATGCTTCCGCCATTATGATTACTAAAAGGTTTTGGAATTGTTAACAGAATTTTTTCTGATGAAATATCTGCGGTATTGGGATTTGCAGAATTGGCAGTGAATCTGGAAACTCTGACGGAACCCTGAAGATTATTGTAATACACAAAGAAGTAACGGTTGGTTGCAAATTGCGGATGAAATGCCAGACCCAGCAAGCCTCTCTCTCCTCCGAAAGTAATCAGGCTGGAAATGTTGAGGAAATTATCCGGCGCAACCGTTCCGTTTTCATTAACAATTTTGATTGTTCCGGATTGCTGAACTACAAAAAGCCGGTTGTCATTGGTTGGAGAGGCAATGATCTCCACAGGATTCGAAATGCCGGATACGAAATTATCCAGCGCAATAGTCTGGGGGTAAAAGCTGGCTGTAACAAACAAACCGAGCCAAAGTAAAGATTTTTTCATAACTGATTATTTTATAATTAATTATAATCAAACCAAATAATATGCCTACAACATAAAAGAATTATTCATTTGACAAGTCTGCACAGTTTTTTAGTTATTTTGTTTAAAAAAAATGATTCGCAGGATTATAAAAATTAAACAGTCATATATTTATCATTTTCAAATTCTTATTTCCACGAGAAATCATTATATTTGCCGACTAAAATTATATATATCGTAAGAAAATGCAAGGAAAAGGACTCGTTACACTGGTTGCCATCGTTCTTGGGCTGATTTGTCTCAATGAGCTTCTGCCTTCTTTCTATGCCAATAAAATAGAAAAAGAAGCAAGAGCTATTGCCGGAGAAAATCAGATTAAATATCAGGCTGAAATTGACAGGCTTTCTAAAGACACGCTTAATCTTGGTTTTACAAAGCTGGATTATGCCTCTGCAAAGCAAAAAGAGATGAAGCTTGGTCTTGACCTTAAAGGTGGTATCAACGTATTATTAGAGATCAACCAGAGAGATCTGGTAAATGATCTTAGTAATTATTCTACAAACCCCGTTTTGATAGAAGCACTTAACAGAACAGATCAGGCACAGAAAAGCTCAAGTAAGCAATACATTGAGGATTTCTTCAACCAGTTCGAAATTGTTAATAAAGAAAAGGGTACAAATCTGAAGCTTGCAGATCCTGAGATATTCGGAAATACCAATCTCTCTGAGATTAAATTCAACACACCGGATGACCAGGTGAAGAATATTATCAGAAGAAAAATTGATGCGTCTGTAGGAACAGCTTATGAAGTTCTTAGAACACGTATTGATAAAATGGGTGTTACCCAGCCGAACGTGCAGAGAGTTCCGGGCACAGGAAGAATTCTTGTAGAGATGCCTGGTATCAAAGATATCGACAGAGTTAAGAAAATGTTGGCAACTTCAGCAAAGCTTCAGTTTTGGGAAGTGCAGATGGGGCAGGAAGTTTTCCCTTACCTTTCTGAACTTAGCCAGCTGGTAAAAACAAAAGGCGATTCTATCGGTGTTGCTAAAACTACTAATTTCATCAACCTTCTTCAGGTTGGGACTACACCCGGAAATGCAGTCGCTAATGTAAAGCTTGCAGATACAGCTGTAGTTAATAAAATTCTGAACAGCGCAATTGCTGTAAAATCACGCCCGGTTAACCTGAAGTACACACAGTTTATGTGGGGCTACAAGCCGGAAACCAATACTTCTAACAGTCTTGTATTATATGCGATCCGTGGAAATATCAACCAAAAAGCACCTGTAGATGGCGCTGTGGAATCTGCTAATATCAATTATGATCAGTTAGGCCGTATCGTTGTAGATATGCAAATGGATTCCAACGGTGCGCGTGACTGGAGAGCAATGACGGAGAAAAACAAAGGTAAAGTGGTGGCTGTTACACTTGATAACAGAGTGTACACAGCACCTATGGTAAATGATGTTATTCCGAACGGAAGAACACAGATCTCCGGAAACTTTACCCAGGTAGAAGCTAAAGATCTTGTTGATGTGCTGGGGGCAGGTAAACTTCCTGCTGGTGCGAAGATTGTTCAGGCGGATGTTGTAGGTCCTTCTTTGGGAGCAGAATCTATCAATGATGGGGTGATGTCTTTCCTTATTGCTTTTGCAGTAATCATTGTATATATCATCTTTTATTATGGAGGAGCGGGAGTCTATGCAGTTATCGCAATGGTGATAAACCTGTTCTACATTTTCGGAATTATGGATTCTGTAGATGCTACATTGACGCTTCCGGGCATTGCTGGTATTGTATTATCGATGGCAATGGCTGTGGATGCGAACGTTATCATCTATGAACGAACGAAAGAAGAATTATTCCGCGGTAAAACAATTATTGAAGCCTATAAAGATGGTTTCAAGCACGCTATATCGGCCATTATCGATGGTCACGCTACAACGTTCATTACAGCGTTGATTCTTTATGTTTTCGGAACAGGACCTATCAAAGGTTTTGCAGTTACATTGATGATTGGTCTTGTAATGACATTGTTTACATCAGTTCTTCTTTCAAGAGTGATGATCTTCAACAGATTAGAAAAAGGAAAATCTCTTTCTGTATGGACTGCGCCAACTAAAAATTTATTCAGAAATACCTGGATCGATTTTATCGGGAAAAGAAAGTATGCTTATATCGTTTCCGGAATCCTGATGGTGATTTCAATTGGTTCGATTGCTTTCAATGGCTTCAAATACGGAATCGACTTTACAGGTGGACGTAACTATGTTGTCAGATTTGAAAAACCGGTAGATGCTGAAAAGATCGAAGGAAATATTGCCAAGCTGATGAAGACTGCAGATGGCAAGAATGAATCTGTAGAAGTTAAAACGTTTGGTAACAGCTCTCAGTTAAAAATAACGACCGATTATTTAATTGATGATGAATCTCTGGCTGCTGACCAGACTGTAGAACAAAAAATCTATGATGGTCTAAAGCAGGATTTGCCAGCCAGTATGAGCCTTGCAGATTTCAAAGCGGCAGACAAAGGTCACGCAGGAATTGTTTCTTCGACTAAAGTGGGACCAACTGTTGCGGATGATATTACAACACACGGTATGCTTGCGGTTGCAGCTTCACTATTAGGTATTTTTATCTATATCTTGGTTAGGTTTGACAAATGGCAGTTTTCTCTTGGAGCGGTTGCAGGTCTCTTCCACGATACGGTTGTAATACTTGGAGTTTACTCATTGTTCTATAAAGTGATGCCTTTCAATATGGAGATCAACCAGGATTTCATTGCGGCGATTCTTACCGTGATTGGTTATTCAATTAACGATACCGTAATTATCTTCGATAGAATCAGGGAATATCTTCGTGAGAAAAAAGCGCTTACTTTGGCCGGATTATTTGATGATTCCATCTCCAGCACCATTGGTAGAACATTCAACACTTCGTTTACTACGATTTTGGTAATCCTTGCGATTTTCATTTTTGGTGGAGATAACCTTAGAGGATTTATGTTCTGCTTATTGATCGGTATCGGATTTGGTACTTACTCATCTATTTTCATTGCATCGGCTACGGCTTATGACTTCCTTAGAGGCAAGAAAAAAGAAGATAAAGTAACAGGTAAATCTTCGATTGATAATGCTGAATTAGTAAAGTAATCTACTTTCAATATAATAAAAAAGCTCTCAATAAAAATTGAGAGCTTTTTTATTTGGAATATTAAACAATTGATTTTAGCCAAATTTTCAGTTCAGATATTCTCGAATCAAAAAATTCATATCTTCGCAAAATATGAGACAGAATCAGAAATCGGCAGCTATCGGATTCATTTTTATCACATTACTGATCGATATTACAGGCTGGGGAATTATTATTCCTGTCGTTCCTAAACTAATAGAGGAACTTATTCAGGCAGATGTTAGTGAGGCAGCAAAATATGGAGGCTGGCTCAGTTTTGCCTATGCGTTTATCCAGTTTGTTTTTTCACCACTTGTGGGCAATCTTAGTGATAAATATGGAAGGAGACCGATCATCCTATTATCCCTTTTCGGATTTTCGATCGATTATATTTTTCTTGCTTTATCACCAACGATCTGGTGGCTGTTTGTCGGCAGAATTATTGCCGGAATAACAGGAGCAAGCGTCACAACGGCAAGTGCCTATATTGCGGATATATCTACGGATGAAGACCGCGCCAAGAATTTCGGTTTGATAGGCGCTGCATTTGGGATTGGATTTATCATTGGTCCTGTGCTTGGTGGCGTTTTGGGACATTATGGATCCAGGGTTCCTTTTTATGCTGCAGCTGCTCTTTGTCTTATCAATTTTATCTATGGCTACTTTATTTTGCCAGAAAGTTTACCAAAAGAAAACAGGCGGGAACTTGATTGGAAAAGAGCCAATCCTGTAGGTTCATTCAAATTTCTGAAAAAACATCCTGAAATATCTGGACTTACTACCGCTTTGATTCTGATTTACATTGGTGGTCACGCTGTACAAAGCAACTGGAGTTTTTATACGATGTATCGCTTCGACTGGGACGAACGGATGATCGGGATTTCTTTAGGCGTTGTTGGACTCATGGTGGGGCTTGTTCAGGGCTTGTTGATTAGGTGGATCAATCCTAAGCTTGGCGATCAGAAAAGTGTTTTCTATGGATTATTACTTTATGCGATCGGGATGTTGTTGTATGCTTTTGCATCGGAAGGCTGGATGATGCTGGCCTTTACCATTCCTTACTGTCTTGGTGGGATTTGCGGGCCGGCTTTGCAGTCCATCATCACTAAAAATATTCCGTCCAATGAGCAAGGTGAGCTGCAGGGCGCACTTACGAGTCTTATGAGTGCCACATCTATAATTGGCCCGCCCCTTATGACACAGCTTTTCTACTATTTTACGCATAAAAATGCACCGTTTCTATTTCCCGGTGCGCCGTTCTTTTTAGCATTTCTTCTTTTTCTATTGGGACTGTATTTGGTTTATAACACCTTTACCAGGAAAAAAACATAGGGCCCGGACAACAGATCGACTTTTATGAAAAAATTATCATTCCGTCTGTATTAGTTAAGTATATGTTTATTAATTTTGTACTATGGAATTGAGCTTAGGAGAAATGCTGATGATTGCCTTGGCAATCGTTGTCTTATTTGGCCCGGATAAACTGCCCGAGATTGCAAGAGGCCTGGGGCAAGGCGTGCGTAAAATGAAAGGCGCAGTAGAAGATATCAAAACCGAGATTATGAAAGAAGCGGATAATCCGGTCTCCGAAATCAAAAAAGAAATTGAAAAGGTAAAGCAGTCTGCACAGGAATTCAATCCGCTGGCAGAAAAAAATACGCAGGAAGCACTTGCACAGCAAACTCCAAAAATTGATCTTTCCGAGGACGACACTCATCAAGGTCCTGTTAGCAGATAGCCCATGAATTGGTTAATTGAGAAAGATCAGCAGTTATTATTGTTCCTGAATGGGCTTGGCAGATCGTCATTCGATCCTTTCTGGATGATGATTACGGGAAAATGGTTTTGGGTACCATTTTACTTTATCCTCGCTTATTTTCTTTTCAAAAGTTTTCCTCTTAAAAAATTTATATTCATACTTATATTTTTAGCTATCGGGATTACAATTTCAGATCAGCTGGCCGGTATTTTCAAAATCGGAGTTGCCAGACTAAGGCCTTGTCATACAGAAGCTTTGTTGTCTAATATGCGTCTCGTAACTTGCGGAGGACAGTTCGGATTTTATTCTTCACACGCATCCAATTCTTTTTTTCTGGTCAGTTTTTTATCGATACTGATTGGTAAAAAATACCAGTTTTTACCATACATTCTCTTCTTCTGGGCTATTTTAGTTTCTTACAGCAGGATATATCTTGGTGTCCATTTTCCATTAGATGTTGCGTTTGGTGCAGGAGTGGGATTTTTATTGGGAGGTGTATTAGCCACACTTACAAAGAAAGTTCTTGCGAAGAATTGATTTTTTAGGAGCTTAATCCCGCTATCCATTCTATCTTTTTTTCGTTCAGCCGGCATCGCTTCGCTCGCCGCCTTCACTCAAAAAAGGATGCCGTTCCTATCGGGGCTAGTTGGCAGTTCGGAAACATTGAATATTTAAACTTACCAGAATCAATTCCGGTGTTTGCTTTCTAATCATTATGGTAAGGTTTTCCCTGCAGAATAGTGGCAGCTCTGTAGATTTGTTCCACAAAAAACAAGCGGATCATCTGGTGCGTAAAAGTCATTTTAGATAGAGCAATTTTTTCGTTGGCTCTGCTATAGATTTCCTCCGAAAAACCATAAGCACCACCTACCAGAAAATGAATTTTTTTTACGGAGCTTCCCATCCAAAAATCTATTTTTTCCGAAAATTCACGGCTTGTAAACTGTTTGCCTTTTTCATCCAGAATAATAACAAGATCAGAAGCATCGATATTGTTCTGAAAAAGTTTTGCTTCTTCTTTCTTTAGCTGCTCGGGATTCAGGTTTTTGGCATTCTTCACGTCCGGAATTTCCATTAGTTCAAAATTCCAGTGTTTTGGTATTCTCGGAAGATAATATTTCATCAGAGAAACAATTTCCTTATCGTCAGTTTTTCCGATGCAGATCAAATTGATACGCATTTAGTATATTTGTGAGGCAAAGATAAATGAATGGCAAAAAAAATACAGCGCTTTTTTTCAAGAATCCAAAAATTTTTTGACGGAATACATATTCCGGTTTTGGGTATATCTTTGTGGAAGATGCTTTCGATCTATCTGGATGCCATTTTCAAGAATCCTTTGGGAAGGCAGGCTGCAAGTATCTCGTGGAGTTTTTTTCTCAGTTTATTTCCGATGATTCTTTTCTTCCTTTCTGTTTTGCCGTTTATGCCGCATTATGACAAGCTTCAGTTTTATATCTTTGAAGTACTGATGCCGAAAGTATTTCCATCTCATATGCAGAGCGATGTGACGGGTTACATCCAGTCCAGTCTGATTCCGAATATGAAATCCATAAGTAATTTTACCATTCTTTTATCCTTCATCTTCGCAACCAACGGCTGTTTTTCTCTGATTAATGGCTTCAACAGGAATACGGAGCTGCAACGCGGTTTTGTAAAAGAATATCTGCTGGCAATGCTTATTACGATTTGTTTCCTGAGTCTTGTCTGTCTGTCGATTTTTGGAATTTATTACAGCGAGGTTGTACTCAAACTATTTACACCGGCTTACGATATTTCCTGGTTTACAAAAAACCTAACCAAGATCATCGGATTTATATCATTTCCTTTATTCTATTTTATCCTTCTCACTTTGTTTTACTGGATAGGCTGCATCAAAATCACAAGGCTGAGAGAAGCTTTTCCGGGCGCAGTTCTGACTACCGTTTTGTTTGTTATACTGACCTATTTCTTTGCCATCTACGTTGCGAATATTGCAAGATATAATGTGCTGTACGGTTCCATTGGATCCATTATTTTGGTAATGGTCTGGGTTAACGTTAATGTTTTTCTTGTATTGATGGGTAATGAGCTGAATCTGGCTATTAAAAAAGTCAAATTGGAAAAACTGATTCGTGAAGAAATGAATTCAGATGCAACAGAAGCTTAGAGATTTGTAAAAATAACTTTATTTAGATAATAGCAAGTTTAAATTTATATGGAAATATTCTCGCTGATTTTGCAAATCCAGTAGATGAGTATATCATTAAATCTGCAAAATTAGCTTTATTTGCGAGAAAATATATAATTATGAGCGTACAATAATTGCTATAAAATTATTTGAAATTAAATTCAAACGGGCTGTGAACTTTTCTTTTTAGTTTTTAGAATGATGAATCCTACAAATCCTGATAAAACCGAAGCAAACAGAATGCTGATTTTAGAAATATCCTGATTTTCTATATTTCCCGGAAATGCCAGTAGCGATACAAAAATGGACATTGTAAACCCAATTCCTGCCAGAAAACCAACGCCAATCATTTCTTTCCAACCTGAAAAAGCAGGTAATTCGCCTAGCTTAAATCTAATTGCTAAAAATGAAAATATGTTGATTCCCAATACTTTTCCGGCAAACAACCCGAAAATAATTCCCAGACTCAGCGGACTTACAAAATGATCCAAAACTTCAGCTTGAAAAGTTATATTGGTATTGGCCAAGGCAAAAATCGGCATTATGAAAAAGCTTACTGGAATGTGAAGATGTTCTTCCAATTTTTCCAATGGCGAAATCTCAGTATCAGAGACATTTGTCGGAATCGTAAATGCCAGTATGACACCGGCAATAGTTGCATGAATACCAGAATGATGCATAAAATACCAAAGAAATAATCCCGGAATCAAATAGAAAATAATTCTCGTTACCTTTAGTTTATTAAGGATTACCAGTAAAAGTGTGATTCCGCCACAAATCCCGAGTGAGAGCCAATCAATAGAATCGGTGTAAAATAATGCGATGACAATGATAGCGCCCAGATCATCCACAATAGCCAGCGCACTTAGGAATATTTTTAATGAATTAGGAACACTTTTGCCCAGCAAAGAAATAATGGCCAATGAAAAAGCGATATCAGTCGCCATAGGAATGGCCCAGCCGTTTTTATAATCTGTACTGTGATTGAAAGCTATGAAGATCAGTGCAGGAATCAGCATTCCGCCAATTGCTGCAAAAATGGGAAGGCTGGCTTTTTTGATGTCGGATAGTTCGCCTTCTACCAATTCCCGTTTGATTTCCAATCCCACTAACAGGAAGAAAACCGCCATTAAACCGTCATTGATCCACACTGACAAAGAATAATTCAGATGAAAAATCTCTGTCCCTATTTTGGTATCCAAAAAATTCTGAAAACCTTCTGCTGAAGAAGTATTGGCAATGACTAACGATAAAAAAACGCACAGAATCAGAAGGATTCCGGAAGTCTTGCTGCTATGGAAAAATTTCTGAAAGTATTTTGATAATTCCATCTAAACCCGTTTAACTTTAGACACGCCGTTGATCGCTTTCAATTGTTTAAAAGTTTCTTCCAGCTGACTCTTGTTCTTGACTTCCAGATTGATATTACCGGTGAAAATACCATCATTGGAAGCAATGCTCATACTTTTCATATCCATACTCATATTATTACTGATGACAGCGGTAATATCATTAATCATTCCCATTCTGTCCAGACCTTCAATTTCGATCTTGATTCTGTTCTTGAAGCTTTCCGCATTCACCCATTTCGCCTGCAGCACGCGGTAATCATAGTTGGCTCTAAGATTAATAGCGTTAGGACAATTGTCATTATGAACTTTGATTCCGTCCGAAATGGTAATAAACCCGAAAATCTTATCGCCGGGAATCACCGTACAGCATTTGGCAAAAGTGTAGTTGAGTTTCTCCTCATCCTTGCCGAAGACAATCATATCCAGATTAGAGTCTATTTTTTCTACATATTCTTCTTTATTGGAAGATTTTCGGAAACGGTTCAGGATGTTACTGAGAATCCCTTTTTTGTCAGAATATCTTTTGATATCGCCAATATCGAATGTGCCGTTCTGGAAACCAAGGAACAGATCCTGAGACGTTTTCAGGTTAAGGAATTTTTGCAGTCCGTTCACTTCTTCCTCACTGAAATTCAGCTTGGCGTGGCGCATTTTTCTCTGGAGAATTTCCTTTCCTTCGGCAGTATTCTGATTTTTTTCAGAATTAAGGATGTTTTTAATTTTCGACTTCGCTTTGGAGGTGACTACAAACTCCAGCCAGTCGGCTTTTGGTTTCTGATTTTGTGATGAAAGAATATCTATCTGGTCACCATTCTGAAGTACATAGCTGATCGGAACCAATTTTCCGTTGATTTTTGCGCCCAGACATTTCATTCCCAGATCTGTGTGAACCGAAAAAGCAAAATCCAAAGCTGTAGCACCGGTTGGCAGAATTTTGATCTCACCTTTTGGTGTAAAAACAAATACCTCTTTTGAATAAAGGTTGAGCTTGATGTTATCCAGAAGTTCCGATGTGGAAAGATTCTGCTGCTGTTCCAAAACCTCACGGATTTCCGAAACCCAGCTTTCAAATCGCTGGTCATCACTGTTTTTTCGGTAGCCTTCTTTGTATTTATAGTGTGCAGCAACACCTTTTTCTGCGATGTCATCCATTCTCTCGGAACGGATCTGTACCTCAATCCACTTTTTGTCCGGGCCCATCACGGTAAGATGTAAGCTTTCATAACCTGTAGATCTCGGTTGGGAGATCCAGTCGCGCATTCGGGAAGGATTGCTTTGATAAAGATCCGTTACGATAGAGTAAATTTTCCACGCCAGGAATTTTTCGTTCTTGGGGTCAGATTTATAAATGATCCTGATCGCATAGTTATCATAAACTTCCTCGAAGGTCACGTTCTGCTTCAGCATTTTCCTGTAGATTGAGCTGATGGCTTTTGCCCTGCCTTTGATTGTGAAGTTCAGGTTTTCTTCTTTCAGCTGCTCGGAAACTTCTTTTTTGAATTCCTCTACATATTTTTCACGGCCTTCTTTTGCCACTTCCAATTTGTTCAGGATTTCATTATAAACATCAGGATTGTTATATTTCAGGGAAAGATCTTCTAATTCTGATTTGATGGAATATAAGCCAAACCTGTGAGCCAAAGGTGCGTAGATGTATGCTGTCTCAGCAGCAATTTTTTTCTGCTTCACGGGATGCATACTTTCCAGCGTTCTCATATTGTGAAGACGGTCTGCGATCTTGATGAGAATCACACGGAAATCTTCGGAAAGTGTTAGCAATAATTTCCGGTAATTTTCTGACTGAACCGAAATATTCTGCTGGTTCATCACGGAAATCTTAGTTAGTCCGTTTACAATATCCGCAATATTTTTTCCAAAGATTTTTTTGAGATCTTCATAAGTATATTCAGAATCTTCTATTACATCGTGCAGCAAAGCACAGGCAATGCTGGTGGCACCAAGACCTATTTCATTGGCCACTATTTTGGCGACTTCTATCGGGTGATAGATGTATGGCTCACCTGTTTTCCTGCGCTGGTCTTTATGTGCGTCCAGAGCAATGTCAAACGCTTTTCTGATGAGCTTGTTCTGTTCCTCATCAAGCGTCCGGTAAGTATTGGTAATTAGGTCTTTATATCTTGCAAGGATTTCCTTGTTTTCCTTCTCCAGATCGTAAATCATCATAGAATGTTATCTCAAAACGAATATAAGAAATTTAATACAGATTATCAAGCTATCTTTGTGCCAGATTTTTCTAACCTGCTGATTTTGAAAAAGGAAAAATATTGGCTGTTTTCTGTAAAATTTATAGGACTTTGATTCCTTTTTATATCTTGTTTATGCTGTATCTGATGTTTTTCGGATTTGGCAGAACGCCTTATGATTTTAATATTGTCCGCTTAGTTCCGATGGTTTCTACAGCAGGTTTCATCAAAGAAACGATTCAGTGGAAAACCATTGTTATTAATGTTTTTGGGAATGTAATAATGTTTGTTCCGTTTGGATTCTTGGGAATCGTAATTCCTGATTTTAAACATTTCAGAAAACTGATGATTAATTTTATTTCTGCAATTATCATCTTAGAAAGTTTTCAGTATTTTACCAGATTAGGTGTTTTTGATATTGATGATATCATCCTGAATACAGCTGGTGTTGCCATCGGATTCGGAATCTATAAATGGCTAAACCGAATAATTATTGAAAGGGATTTTTAGTGTGAACTTCCATCCATCTTGCAGGGTCTTTGATGTTATCCCAACCGAATTTTTTGTAGAGTTCGTGTGCATCTGCTGTTAACAGGATCCATCTTCTTAAGCCTTGTAATTCGGGATGATTCATAATGGTTTCCATTAATAATTTTGAAAGGCCAAGACCCCGAAATTCGTTCAGGATAAAGACATCACCCAAATAAGCAATCGTTGTAAAATCTGTAATGACCTTGGCAAACCCGATTTGTCTGTCCTGATAAAAAACACCAAAACAAAACGAATTGGCAACGGATTTTTCTACTATTTCTTTTGGAATTCCTTTCGCCCAATAGGATTCCTCGGATAAATATCTGTGAATAATTTCTATATCCATTTTGGATTTATCGGTAGAAATATAAAAATCTTGCTGATTGTCCATTGTTATGAATTTAATTCTCTCGCTCGGTTTTCCGCCGCTAAAATTCCTTGTTGTAAAATAGATTTAAGTTGATTCTCCTCAAAAGTTTTCAAAGCAGCTTCCGTTGTACCGCCTTTTGAAGCCACATCTTTTATCAGTTCTTCCAGGGATTTATCCGAATTGTTGATGAGATGGTAAGCGCCCAGCATTGTCTGTTTCACGAATAGTTTTGAAAGATTTTCGTCAATTCCCATTTCTGTTCCCGCTTTTATCATCGCATCGATGATATAATAGAAGTAGGCCGGACCACTTCCGGAAAGTGCAGTAACAGCATCCAGAAGGCTTTCGTCTTCCAGATAAACAGAACGTCCTGTAGAATTCAGTAATCGTTCTATATTAATCAACTGATTGAAAGAAATTCCTTCTGCTGCGGTGTAACCGGTGATTCCCATTCCCAGAAGAGTAGGAGCGTTAGGCATTGCTCTTACGACAAATTTGTGATTGAGCAATGTTTGAATGTTCTCAATAGAAATTCCGGCCATTATGGATAAAACCAAAGATTTTTCAGAAATTCTAAAATTTAGATTTTGGGCAACAAAAGCAAAATCCTGAGGTTTTACAGCAATGATAATCAAGTCTGCTTCCAAATCTTTCAGTTCTTCAAAAGACGAAATTTCCGAATCTGGAAAAATTGATTTTATTTTTTCTGTTTTGCTTTGATTCCTGGTGATGAGATGCAGGTTTTGTGGCTTTATCAATTCATATTTCAAAAACGATTTTGAAAAGGATAATCCCATATTTCCTGCGCCGAGAACTGCTATTTTCATTGGTGTTTTTTAAAATTTTAATGCTTTTCGTCTAAATAATCTCTACACAATATTAACTTCCCGTTCCAACTCTATCCCGAATTTTTCTTTGACCGAATCGATGATCATCGTAGAAAAATCAAAGATTTCCTGTCCTGTTGCCTGTCCTGTTGCATTGATGATAACCAAAGCCTGCAATCTATGTGAAGCAGCATTTCCGATCTGCTTACCTTTCCAGCCAGCCTGTTCTATCAACCAGCCAGCGGGAACTTTCACAAAATCGCCGTTCGGATAACCCGGGATATTCTCGAATTGTTTTTGTAAATCTTGATATTGCGATAAAGGAATGGTCGGATTTTTAAAAAAACTTCCGGCATTGCCGATGATTTTAGGGTTCGGTAATTTGCTTTGCCTGATGCTGATGACGGCTTTGGAAACATCCTGAATAGTTGGATTAATGATTCCCATTTTCTCCAATTCTGATTGAATCGCCCCGTATTCTACATCGATTTTATGAGTGTTTCTGGTCAGCCGGAATGTCACTTCCAAAATTACAAATTTACCTTTCCCTTCCTGTTTGAAAATCGAATCTCTGTAACCGAACCGGCATTTTTCTGAGTTAAAAGTTTCAATTTTAAAGTTATCCAGATTCAGAACTTTACAGCTCTCAAAAACATCTTTGATCTCTGTTCCGTAAGCGCCGATATTCTGCATCGGAGAAGTGCCGACATTTCCGGGAATCAATGAAAGGTTTTCCAGCCCGCCATAATTCTTGTCTAAACAATACATCACAAACTGATGCCAGTTTTCTCCGGCATTTGCGGTTACCAAAACTTCATTTTCATTAATGATTTCTTCACGGATGCCCTTCAGATTAAGGTGAATGGCAATTCCTTCAAAATCTCTGGTCAGCAGAATATTACTTCCACCGCCCAGAAAAAGGAGTGGGAGAGTTTGAGAGTTTGAGAATTTGAGAGCTTCAATTAACTCTTCAACGGAACGGACTTCGGTGAAATATTTCGAATGAACATCAACACCAAAAGTGTTGTAGGATTTTAGGGAAATGTTTTCCTGCATTTTACTTGTACTTTGCAGTTAACGCGGTCAGTTTTGTTTTAAGCTTTTCCAGTTGTTTGTAGTTCTGAGTATCTCCGGATGCGTTGAAAATTTCATATTCCTTATCTGCTGTTACAATACGGAAGATCTCATCGTGACCATCATAAACACCTTTTCTTTCACCGCTTTTTGTCTGGCTGAGCATTTTCAGGTCAAGACCGGCAGTGAGACTGTTCCAGTCATTGGCAGTTATTTTTTTTGAATAATTCGGAAAATCGGTCATTCTGCCCCCTCTTCCCGTTGTTTCAATAGAATCTTTAGTAGCAGTTACAGATGTCATTCCGCCTCTTCCGTATGTATTGGTATAGGAAATAGATTTGATATTGGAATTCTGAGCTACCGTTTTGCAGCTGATGAGAAAAATGGCAAATACAGACAGTATCAGGCCGGATTTTAGTAATTTCATCTTATTGGATTTATGATTGGTATAAATTTAAAAATAAAACCACATAGAAACTTTAATTTTTAAATAGATTTTCAAAACGATTCTATGTGGCTATTGTGAGTAAACTGTCTTGCTGATTAGTTCAAGCCAAATTCAGTTCTGTATTGTTCTATCGCATCTTTCAGAAGTTCCACGCTTCTTCTGAGATCTTCCTGTTTCAAAACATAAGCAATTCTTACCTGTTTTTTTCCGAGTTCCGGATTGCTGTAGAAGCCGCCCATTGGCGCTACCATCACGGTTTCATTGTTATTGGAATAGCTTTCCAGAAGCCATTGCGCAAATTTATCAGAATCATCTACAGGCAGCTCTACACCGCAGTAAAATGCGCCTTTTGGTTTCGGGCAGATGACGCCCGGGATATCATTCAGCAGATCTACTAAAAGATTTCTGCGATTGGTGTATTCTTCTCTGACTTGAGCGATATATTCAGCATCATTTTTGTGCGCTGCAGTCGCTGCAATCTGTCCCAGAAGAACAGGACTCAGCCTTGCCTGAGCGAACAGAATAGCCGCATCATGGATTTTCCTGGAGCGGGTAATCATACAGCCGATTCTCGCGCCACACATCGAATATCTTTTGGATTCAGAATCGATAACGATCACATTTTCTGCAACTTCAGGAAATTCAAACATGGAAATTTGCTTTTCGCCATCATATACATATTCCCTGTAAACTTCATCAGAAATAATTACAATGTCGTGTTTTTTTGCAATCTCTGCCAGCTTCTGAAGTTCTTCTCTTGAGTAGAGATAACCCGTCGGGTTTCCCGGGTTACAAACAACGATGGCTCTTGTTTTATCCGTGATTTTTTTCTCAAATTCTTCTATGGAAGGTAATGCAAAACCTGTATCGATAGTGGACGGAACTGCAACTACATTGATGTTGAATGTTCCGGCAAACCCATTATAATTGGCATAATACGGTTCAGGAATAATAATTTCATCACCATCATCACACAACGTGGAGATGGCAAAATTTAGCGCTTCCGAACCTCCGTTGGTCACAATGAAATTATCAGGCGTCAAATCCGTAAATCCCAGAGTATGATAATAGTCTGTCAATGCTTTTCTGTACTCAATGTTTCCTTCTGACAGGGCATATTCCAAAACTTTCAGGTCGATGTTCTTTACGGCGTTCAGAGCGGTTTCGGGCGTTTCGATGTCCGGCTGGCCGATATTAAGATGATAAACCTTGATTCCTTTCTGTTTTGCAGCAGTAGCGAACGGGACTAATTTTCTAACGGGTGACGCAGGCATATGCTGCGCTCTTTGCGATATTTTCGGCATTATTTCTTGACTTTGGAGTACAAAAATAAGCTTTAATTTTTCAACAAAAAAATCAGTATTTTTGATTTGAAGTAATTGGATTTTATTTAATCGCAAAGGCGCTTAATTTTGTAAATTATGATATTTTTAAGTCGCCAATTTTTCAAATTGCGAAAACTTTCTGATAACCTTTAAATAAGTATTTGTATGCAGATTTTTGTTAAAACTATAGAAGAATATATTTCCCAGATTCCCGAGGAAAGAAGAGAAGCTTTCAGAAAATTATTAGAAACAGTTGATCGTAATCTTCCAGAAGCTTTTCAGCAGACGATGCAATACGGAATGGTAACCTGGGTTGTGCCAATGAAAACTTATCCCGCCGGTTATCATTGTGCAAAAGATACGCCGCTGCCATTCATCAGTGTGGCTTCTCAGAAAAATTTTGTAGCGTTTTATCATATGGGGATTTATTCTGATCAAACTCTGCTGGATTGGTTCGTCTCCGAGTTTCCAAAACACTCCCAAAAGAAACTGGACATGGGAAAATCCTGTATTCGGTTCAAAAAAATGGAAGATATTCCGTTTGAGCTGATGGGTGAGTTGTGTGCTAAAATTAGTGTTAATGAATGGATTGCGTCTTATGAGAAAAATTTTAAAAAGTAATTTCCTTTGCTGTATTTTTGCGCTGTTTTTTTTAGCAAGTTGTAAAACCCATAATACTTCGATTTTGGAAAATGGTGATCTACTTTTTGTTCCTGCCGCAGAGTCCGGATTATCCGGTGCTATCAATAATGTGACACAGACAAAGAAAAAAACGTCTTACGATCATATCGGCATTGTAAAGAAGGAAACACATCAGATTTATGTTCTGCACGCAGCACCAAAGGGAGGCTCTCAGAAACAGAAGCTCGGTCTTTTTTTGAAAGAGCAGACAAAATCCGGGCAAACTATTGATGTTTACAGGCTGAAATCCGAGTTTCGATCTGCTATTCCGGCTTCTCTTTCCAAAGCAGAAACTCTGGTTGGTAAGCCCTATAATTTTAACTATATCCTTGATGATAATTCTTACTACTGCTCGGATTTTGTGGAACGTGCATTCCGTGATTCTAAAATTTTTAAACTTGACCCAATGACATTCATTGATCCGAAAACCGGCAAAACCAATGCGTTCTGGGAAAAATTTTACCAAGATAAAAACCTGAAAGTTCCTGAAGGTGAGCCAGGCTGTAACCCGAACGGTTTGGCGGCTTCTGATAAGTTAGAAAAAGTCGGAACATTGCAGTAATTTTTTTTAATTTAATTCATACTTATTTGGTGGGAATTAAATAATTTATATATTTGTATCAGAATTAAATGATAAACATCTTCTCTCATATCATAATGTGTAATTCCAAATAAACATTTGGTAGGAGAGAGTGTGTGAAAGCTTTACCTTACCGGTGAAGCTTTTTTAATTTTAATATGAAAAACTATGGAAAAAACTAAAGTTAAAAGCATTTACGTTGATGAAAATATCATCTCAATTGTAGCTTATCAGGTTGTATTGTTAACCATTTTCGGACTTCATTTCCAGCAGCAATGGCTGTTGTATTTTGTCGTTATAGATTTTCTGATCAGGGCAACCGGTATTTTTATGTCGCCATTGTATTTTGTGGCAAAAAAGATCAGTGAGTTTCTTTACTTTGAAAAGAAGCTTGTGTTTGCCGGTCCGAAAAGATTTGCGGCGTCTCTGGGCTTACTTTTATCGTTATTAATAGCCATTTATTATGATTCTCAGATCGGCATTTATCTTGGAATTTTTCTTATTGTTCTTGCATCCGTAGAAAGTGTTTTTCGTGTATGTGTCGGCTGTTACATTTATAACTATTTAGTGCTTCCGGTTCTCAAAAAAATAAACCGTCTAAAAAATTAAAATTATGATTTATCCTAACGAAAATAATAACCAGGCATTTTATGCCGGTTCTGAAAAAGATATATTACTGGAAGTAGACCTGAATGGTAAAATCCGTTTTGATATTTTACTTTATACCATTTATAATCAGCTCGGCATTATTTATAAAATCGTGAATGCTGATTTGGAATATATCAACGGTAACAACTTTGGTAATATCCAGCTTCAATTAAAAGTCAATGATGCTTCGCTGGATCATCTGGACAGTTATCTCAAAAAATATAAGCTGGTGAACAGTAAAATCGATATCATACAAAAAAAGGAAGCTTCTTAACTGAGCTTCCTTTTTTTATTAATTGATCCAGACCTCAAGCTGCGAAGTTTTTACATTTGCTTTGAAATTTTTGTAATCAAAATACTTTAAATCAAGCTTCGGAAGGCTCCTGTTAATTTTGATTTTATAATTTTCTATAAATTTTGATAATTCAACAGCTTTTAATGAATCGGTAGGATAAAAATACCTGATCTGATTGATATTAAAGTTAGGAACATATTCAATTCCGGGAACATAAAATCCTGAGTTACTGTTATTAATAACTTCAGCTAATTTTGCAACCTGATCCTTTTTATCAGGACTCGCATATTGTATATAAACCATATATTTTTGCATTACTTTTCCGTTGGTGGACTGAGTTTTGGAATAGTTTGGTTGTTGGTTTAATAAGGATATAAGCCTGTTAAAGTTGTTTGTATATAAAGTATCAACTTTTGGGTTTTCAAAAGTGTTAAATATGTTTTTGATAGTTTTTTTACTTATCAATCTTGTTGTGATGAGCTGATTTGGAGACATCAGGTTGAAAATAACATCTTTTTTATCATCGCGCAGATCCTGATTATTCAGCAACACTTCTTTATCCAGATTCAGTAATGCATCTTGTGCGTGACCGTTGAAAGGATTACGCATTACCTGATCAATGGTATATTGTACCATCAGTTTGTTTTTGGGTGTCAGGAAAGAAAAAAAATTAGCTTTTTTTTCTTCTTCTTCTTCGTCCTTACTTCTATAATTAATTAATACAAATCTTATTTTATTTTCAATGCCTTTTTTCTTCACATAATTTTTCAGCACTTTATAAATGAACAATGTTGTTTCTGTTCCGGTGTTTTCATACATCCCGCCGTCTCCCATATGTCCCACTCCCGGGATGAAATTATAGGTATTCAGCAATGGAAATGCCTCGCTTTGTATCACTGCAGCAGATGTCGGTATGTGAGAATGTTTTTTATTATTCTTTAATTGATGTTCGTAAAAATCATTCATTATATCTATAACTCTTGTGCTGTCTATATCGCTGGTATTGGCTTTTACGGGAGAAAAATAGGCTTTCATTCCATTTTCAACCCTTGTGGTATTGATGAAAAATAATGGATTGAGAAGATTTCCTTCGTGGTCATTCATTTTACCTTTATTATACCAAAGACTCAGGTAATCCTGTTTGTAATAATCTTTAATATTATTTTCATTGATTTTCAAAGTGTCTTTGTAGCTGTTGCGCTGTATTTTTTTTAACGTGGAACTATTGCCAAAAGCGCTTAAAAGTGCTTGTTCTTCCTCTATTCTTAAGATTTGATTACGGTCTCGGTACTGATTGCTTCCAGTTTCTTTATAAAAAGGATTAAAAACATAGTCTGAGAATAAAACGCCCAGAAAATTACTGCTGAAGTAATTTTTCGTGTAAATATCTGTAACAATGTTCTTCATGTAATCTACCTTTTCATCTTTTTTGGTGAAATTATTAGAAGAGAGATTTTTATCCTTTATCGCCATATAAAAGTTAGCACCTGTTGTAGAGCCGGAGACTGTAGAGATACTGAATATATGCGAATACAGCTGAGGATAGTTAAGCTCAGTATTCAGAAGATTTGCCAATAGCCAGCTGCCGGCTTTTGATCCGCCGCCTTCACCGGATATCAGGATCACATTGGTCATTACGGAATCTGACTCGGGAATGATATGATTGGTATCGAGCCATTTTTCAAAATAAGATTCGATAGACTCTCGGTTATCTATCAATTTTTTATCTTCCATTGAAAGTATCTCTGCTCCGTTTGTCACTACCTGATAGATTTCTTTTTCCGGAATTTTATATAATAGATAAAAAGTAAAGCCAATGGCTATCAGGTAAAATAAAGATCTGTAAAGGGTGTAATTTCCTTTGAAGTTGGATTTTGTCCCGAATGTCTTACTGGTTTCCACAATGTACTTTATAGTTTGCGGAACAGTATAAAAACTTTCGAAAAACAGAATATAAAAGGAAGAAACAATTAATAATATAACAACAGGAGAAACACTGCCTAATATCCCGTCATTACTCATATAGCAAAAACCTAATAGGGAAGATGTGATGATAATTAGTAAAAGAAGATGCAGCTTAAAGCTGAATTTGTATTTATAGATAATTTCGACTTGTTCAAGTTCCATTTTTAGTAGAAAAATATAAGTCGTAAAAATGAGAAGCAAATTATAGCTGATGAGACAAAAGATAAATAGGGATAAATTTTCCTGACACGTATCGGAATAGATACCGCGGGAAAAAACAGGAATTATTAACAAAATAATCAAAATGAATATGAGAAGACTTTTGCTGAATAAAGTTTCTATTTTTTCTTTAATCCGGTCAATAACGACAATAATGAAGATAATAAAGATCAGCAGCCCAATACTTAAGAGCAGATAGCTCCTGCCTTCTTTTTCTACACTATAACAATAGAGTAAAATCAATGTGAATACCATCCAGGGAAGTATTGCAATATATCTTGCGGGAAACTGATTTCTCCGGTTGCTTTTAATTCCATTATAAAAAAGCAGAAAACGCTCATAGAAATATTCCACAAATTCCTGCTGTCCCTTTACCAATAGAAAGAAATAAATGGAAAATGCCGGAATGACCCAGGTGGACAATGCCAGAAGAAAAAATCCAATGCTGATGAAGGATACATTTTTAGAAAATTCCGACTGTGAAAGAGAGACAATAAAATCCCCTGTTACGCCAGCATTCCACAATACCAATGGAAAAGCCAGACTTAAAATGAGATAGATTCCGTTGAACTTAATTGTGTTCAGAACACGTTCAGAAAAATAAGAAAGCCCTTGTATGGCTTTATGGAATAAATAAATTATTTTACCATAAACGGTGTTTGTGTTTAATTTTTTCATGATATTAGTTTTTTATAAAATTAATAAAAAATTCAATATCAAAATGTTATAATAAAAATATTTGTATTTGTGTAAATAAAATATTTGGTTTTATCAGTGTTTTAAATAAAAAAAGAAAGCCGTAATTGACTTTCTTTCCTTTTTATCTAATTTTAAATCCTTCTGATGTCTGCGCCAATCGCTCTCAGCCTTTCATCAATATTCTCATAACCTCTGTCGATCTGTTCAATGTTTTGAATAACTGATTTCCCTTCGGCGGAAAGTGCCGCAATCAGAAGAGCGTTTCCTGCCCGTATATCCGGAGAAACCATAGATGTGCCTCTTAATGGCGTTTCCTGGTTCAAGCCGATAACAGTTGCCCTGTGTGGGTCACAAAGAATGATCTGGGCACCCATATCGATAAGTTTATCAACGAAAAATAGCCGGCTCTCAAACATTTTCTGATGAATGAGAACAGAACCTTTTGCCTGAGTGGCTACTACTAAAATGATAGATAATAAATCTGGTGTAAATCCGGGCCAAGGCGCATCTGAAACCGTAAGAATGGACCCGTCAATAAACTTCTGAACCTTGTAATGTTCCTGAGAAGGAATGTAAATATCATCACCTCTCTGTTCCAGTTCAATTCCAAGTTTTCTAAATGTATTCGGGATCACACCAAGCTGGTTCCAATTGACATTTTTAATGGTGATTTCTGATTTTGTCATTGCAGCCAGGCCAATCCAGGAACCTATTTCCACCATATCCGGCAGCATTGTATGTTCTGTACCGTGCAGCTTATCCACACCTTCAATAGTAAGAAGATTAGATCCGATGCCGGTAATATTAGCACCCATTCTGTTCAGCATTTTGCAAAGCTGCTGAAGATAAGGCTCGCAGGCAGCGTTGTAAATTCTTGTTTTTCCTTTTGCTAAAACTGCTGCCATTACGATGTTTGCAGTTCCGGTTACAGAAGCCTCTTCCAGCAGGATGAATTTTCCGTTCAGTTCTTTAGCTTTCAGGGAATAATATTGATCTTCTTCATCAAAACTGAATTCTGCGCCCAATTCTACAAAACCCTGGAAATGCGTATCCAGACGCCTTCTCCCGATTTTGTCACCACCCGGCGTTGGCATATAAGCTTCGCCAAATCTCGCCAGCATTGGTCCGAGAATCATAACCGAGCCTCTTAGTTTTGCTCCGTCTTTTTTAAACTCTTTGGATTTGATATAATCGAAATTAACTTCATCAGATTTAAAAGTGTAATCTCCCTTTCCGTTCTTAGTAACCTTGACATTGAAATCCTGAAGGATCTCAATCAGTTTATTGACATCCTTGATATCCGGAATATTATTGATCCTCACTTCATCCTCAGTCAGCAGAACCGCACAAAGTATCTGCAAAGCTTCATTCTTGGCACCTTGTGGCGTAATCTCACCGCTTAATCTTTTTCCTCCTCGTATTTCGAAAGCTCCGCTCATTATCTTCTCTTGTTTTTATGGTTTTGGAAGTTATTTTTCCTTCTGTTGTTATTATTCTGATTTTTGTTGTTATTCTGGTTCTTATTACGGTTATTGGCGTAGTAGATTTTACTTTTATCCAGAGAATCGAGCCCCGTCAGGTCAAGCTGATTGTCAGACAGATCTTTCAGATGCCGGAAAATCACATCATCGCTCACATGCTCTTTGTTATAAACATTGTAAGACTTCTTCATGTTATTGGCAATTACCTGGATCAGGGCGTCCTTCTCATCACCATCATCCAATTTTATTGCCATTTCTATCAACTGAAGAATACTTTTTCCATAGAATTTGTAATCATTATCAAAAGATGGGTAATCCATTCTTCTCGGCTTCTCTGCCAGTTCTTCCTTAGTAACGATAGTGTAAGGCGAATCTACATCCAGATCATAATCTGCCAAAATGAAAAGATGATCCCAAAGTTTATGTTTGTAGTTTTCTTCATCGCGGAGATGCGGGTTCCGCTGACCCATAAATTCTACAATTGCCAGCGCCATTTCATTACGATCTTCCTTCGTGGGAAGCGTTTTGCAGTGTTCTACCAATTGCTGTATATTGCGCCCGTATTCAGGCATTATAAGCTGTGTTCTGTCGGTATTATATTCCATAATACTGCAAATATAAAAATATAAAATCAGAAAAATTTATTTTTATATCACTGTCAAAATAAACAGGATTTGGGCGTATCCCTTTATCCCGATTCTATCGGGATAAGCGGGTCGTGCTTTCCGCTATATCTTTTTCTTTTTTCAAAAAAAAGAAAAAGGATGCCGCTGCAATCACTTACGCATTTGCTATTCTATGAATTTTTTTCTTTGTTCTGCATCGGGAAGAAAGCATTGGCTGGCAGCCAGCTTTTTCCGGTTTCTGGAAATAAAGTTGTAAAACTGATTGCCAAGAAAGTCAGGCACTATTTTTCCGACAGAAGCAAGAGCGTAAATACCACCAAGTTCAGTCGCTATTTTGAGTATAGCCTGGTATTTGGTCAGATAAAAACTCCGTGGTTTCCAGAGGTAAAGCGTATCAAAGATCTGATTCGGGAGATTTCGCTCGTTCAGGAATTTCTGTCCAAATCCGGATTGCAAAGATGAAAACAGAAACTTATCCCTTTTGTCCCGTTCCAGAATCCACTGTACCCAGTGGTTGCAAAATCCGCACTCGCCATCGTAGAATACAATGAACTTATCTTTGAAACTGGCTGAGATTTCAGTGGTCATAAATGATTGGCATTTTCGATTTCTTTCTGAATCTTCTTAAAATATTGTGCCAATTCTTTTCTCTGCTCATCAGTGAGCTTCGCTTCCGGATGTGCAATCTGATAACTTTCGAGAGGCATTTCTTTTCGTTCTACCATTTCCGCAGATTCTTCCAGCTTGTGAGCCTGTCTTTTCTTTTCATAGGTTGCGAAAACTGAAAAATTAAGTTCCTGCCTTCCTTCATCAATATGGTTTTTCAAAAGCCATGCAAACGGCTGTATATTGCTGTAGAACGGATATTTTGACTCGTTGGAATGGCAGTCGTAGCAAGAATTCCGGATTATTTTTGCAATCGGTTCCGGTGTGTCTTTTATTTTAAGGAAATCCATTCCTTCATTGACTGGCGGATTGGTTTTGTCAATCTGAAAGAATTGAATAAAGATAAATATAACAGCCAGTATTAAAAGTATTTTTTTCATTAGTTCTTATAATTTTTTCTCAGTTGAAATTACGAAAAAATTTATCATAAATAAAAATCCGATCTAATTAAAGATCGGATTTCATGATTAAGATTAATTAGCTGCCCAAAAAGTCCAATAGGAACCGTTATAAATAACGAGCTGTTTTTTTACAGCATCATAAACTATCATTCCCGGATCTGGATTGATAATGTTAAGATGCGGACTTGCTACTTTCGGTAAAACCATTGCTTTGTTAGTATCTTCCAGCACGAGAATTCCCGGAGTGCTTGTGGTGCTCCCAATGCTTACTTTTGTTCCGGAGAGGTCACTCAAAGCATCCTGCAGAGCTGTGTTTACCGTTCCTGTACTTACACTGAGGTCTTTCCAGCCTGATGCATATTTTACTTTTACCTTTTTATCATTGGTGTCATAAACTAAAGTTCCGTTCTGAACAGTTTCTGATGCAGATGAACCTGTAATAAATGGTGCAGCATTGCTTGTTCCGTTTACCCAGGGTAAAATGAGACCTTTCGGTTGTGTATTGGAAACAGGTGTTATCGTATAGGTGTTGCCAAATTCCAAGGATACCGATGGATTTGAAACGGCGGATTTACCAATAGCAACTTGTGCATTTATCAATGCTGTGCAATAAAATATGATTAATGTTATGTATTTCATCTTATGTTTTATTTGTGATTAATTTGGACAAGATTGATTGTTAAAGCATTTCCATCCAGCCGCTGTTCCGTCTGTGTTGATCTGTAAACAATCCTGCGTAATGTTATATACCATCATTCCTTCTATAAGATTAGCTGTTGGTATTGCAGCAATCTGTGCTGTTGTGAGTCTGTTGATGACAAGACCTTTTGTTTTGGCTTCCAAAACTGTCCAGGCGCCTTTTCTTATCATCGGCCAGTTACCATTATTACTTCCCGCTCTTCCCAATGCGGATATGCCGTGATTGCTGTCAAGTATGGTCCCGGATGTTACAGGTGTTTTATAGCAAACATCACTGGTATCTGTATCGGTTGCCTGATTGTTACTGGTATCCGTATCTGTACTGTTGCTCGGAGAGGTTATATTTACTGTATTGGAAAGATTTCCGGAATAAGTAAACGGAATACTGACCGTCACAGAATAAGTAACTGTACCGCCGACAGGTAATCCTACAAGATCAGTGATAGCACCAGTCTGGGTACCTGTTACAGAGGTTGTGGCACCACCTGCAACAGTCGCTGTGTAACTTACATTTGCTGCAGGAATACCGCTCGGGACAGGGTCTGTCACGCTCGCATTTAACACGCCAAATGGGCCGTTGTTACCTACTACAACTGTATAGGTATTAGATGTTCCGGGGATGTATTTGGTTTTACCGTCTGTTTTTGTAGCAAATAAATCTGCACTGAAAGCAATAGGAGCGGTAATACAATGTGCTCCGTCATTGGCATTGCTGGCTGGGGAAGAAGAAATAAGAACTCTTGCACCATTAGTGAGATTGAACTGGTAAAATCCTCCCGTGTTTAATGCACCGAATAATTCTCCGGTACTTGAAGAAAACATAGCCCCAAACTGTGTAGTACTTCCGGATCCGCCTCCAATATTGGTTACGACACCAGTAGTTGGATTTATAGAAACAAGATTACCATTGGCACTGTTAATGCCATAAATCAGGTTGGTTGTGTTACTGTAAGTAATGTCCGGTGTATTAACGGCTGTATTAAGAGTTAATGTGGTGGCGGTCATAGTAGAAAGATTGATCTTATAGATAGTAGAATTGTTTGTATTCTGCTTTACATAATAAGTTCCGGAAGGATCAATCTCCCCTGCATTATATATAATACCATTTGGTAGTCCGGTCACAGCTCCCAATGAAACGTAATTCCCATTTTTTCCGATTCTTACTGTTGTATTGGTATTATCGACAGTTCCGTAGATGAAACCATCAACTGGATTAAGCGCTATAGAATTATAATTGCTTGTATAAGCAGACCCAATAGCTGGGTAAGTAAAAGGATTTGATGCAGTGCTGACTTCATACAGCGTATTACTTTGTGACAGATAAAGCTTGGAGTCGCATCCGAAAGGAATCTGACAGGAAGCGCCACCTGTGGTAGTTACACTTATTGTGGCTTTATTGGAACGGTAACCTTCGTCATTAAAAGGTGAAGTAGTTCCTTTAATAGAATATTGGGCAGTTTCTATTCCTACAAAACCTGTATTTCCTGTGAAGGTCACAATACCTGTTGTGGGATTATAAACCCAGGTTCCGTTTGAAGAAGTGTAGGTGTTTCCGGTTACAGCATTCCCTGAAGTATCGTAGAAAATAAAGGATGACTTGTCAATGTTTGCTGAACTGGATGTAACTGTAGTTGGGAAAATACCTGTATAAGCAAGATCATTATTCAGGACATTAATAGGAATGGCAACATCACGGCATCCTGTAGCTGTGTCATCATATGCTTCTGCAGCATATGGCATGGTTACTTTCAGGTTTTTGATGATATGCGTATTATTAAGTCCTCCCGTAGACGCTGCAAATCCTATTCTGAAAAAGTTAGGAGCTGTTGTGTTTAGCGTATGCGTTGTATTGGTGCCCTGAGTATTGCTGGTGTTGAAATCACTAACGGCCGGATTGGCATTTTCTGTATAAATATATGATGTTCTGTACCAATATTTGTTAATAACAGTTGAAATCACAGATCCGTGCTGGATTTTTACCGTCACATCAAAGCCGCCCAGGATATTGGGTAATAGTTCTATGATTGCCTTTCTGTAATTGGCATCTGTAGGTACAAAGCTTAGCGCCGATGTTTTCAGATCAAAATTATCAGTAAGACCTGCTGCTGTAGTGTATCCCCCAGTTAGAGGATTAATAGTGGCTGCGCCAATAGTGCCACTTAAAGTGGATTGTGTTGTAAGAACGGGATAGCCGGTGTAACCGTTTCCTAAACCTGTTGATGAGTTGATAACGTTTCCCTTTGCTCCCCTCAGTGTTACATGGCTTGAAGCCTGTGTAAAAGTAGATGACGGAACACCATTAGAACGCTGATCGCCCTGAAAAACACTTCTCTTATAATTGCCGAACGCGTCCAGACCTACACCTAAGAATGCTCCTGTAAGACCTGTTTGTCTCAAACTTGCCCAGGAATCGTTAGCACGGTTATAGCCATAACCTAATCCTGCGCCATAAGCACCTACAACAGGGCTCGCTATAGATGCATCGAAAAGAAACATAGAGATACCATCTGCTCCGGTTCCGCCGTACATTCCGTATTCGAATTCAATATGGATTCCATTTACAGAGGAGAACTGATGGTTATTAAGGTATATTGCACCAAAACTATTATTAGTAGATGGTGTAAGCTGAGCGCCATTCGTAGTGAAAGTTACTGCGTTGCTTCCAATCTGTGGTGTGAGCAAAGAGATTTCTGCCGGTTTCGACCCGGATGTAAAAGTCTGACTATATGGGAAATCGCCATACAGCTGAGCCTTTAAAATATCAGAAGATCCTTGCATCACAACAATAAGCAACATTAGTTGTATAAATTGTTTTTTGATCATTTTTTTTCAATTAAAGTGTATAGTATTGCTTTTAGCTTAGCAGATGTAAGCTAAAAAAGCAAAAGAAATATGACTAGCACGGTAAAACCTGCATTTTTACACACAGAAATATTCCGGAAGAATCTACCTTACTGTTTTTAGATTCTAATCCCAGAAATTTTTGAAATGTGCATATTTTTAAGCGGGAATTGGCGGAGGTCTCGCAAATAAAGAATTATATTCCTTCCTTGAAAGATAGATCTTGTAGGAAGTATTGACTTTGCGTTGGTAACATATAACAGAATGAAGCCAGTAATTGCTGGGGTCTATAAAAGTAAACTGATTGCTGTTATGTGTGTTGATGCCTTTTTTAACAAGGCCGGTAGAGTTACTTAGTTCACTGTTTGATGAAGAATTCTGATTATTATAAACAATATCAGGTTTAGCGCTCTGTTGTAATTTTTTTATATTTTTTTCCTTGTCTCTGATTTCTTTTTTAGTTTCCAGGGCTTTACGTTGCGCTACAGGATGTTCCTTTTTGGATAGGCTGTCTTTTTTTGCATAGCTTTTTACAGAAGAGCTGGTAATAATGGTTATTTTATTTTCGCTATTCTGGATTACAACAGATGCCCCTTCTGAAATATGGATATTTTCCAGGCCGTGTATTTGACTTTCCTGGGAATAGGTTTTGACGTAAGAGAGCAGGATTAATAAAAACACCAGCCCCAAAGTTTTTTTATGGAGCGGATAGAAAAATGCGTAAGGGCATTCTTTGGCAGAATGCTCATGCAGAGTAAATATTTTTCTCAATCTTTTGTGTTTCGCTGCAAAATTAATTAAAATAATTAAATAAAAAATTAACAAAGGAAAATTTCAATGATTATATTGTAACATTGATAAATTTTAATTTGATTATCTTTGCAAAAATTTGGGCTCCGAAAGTCGGAGTAACCCATTCTTAATCAGAATTTAAAAGCCAGCAGAACGGGCGATGCAGGAATTGTATTAGACTATTAAAAATAACTTAATATTATTTTCTCATTTCAAAATGTTCAATCTCTGCACTTTTAAATCAAGAAACAATTTTTATGAGCAATATTGTTGCAATCGTTGGACGTCCCAACGTCGGAAAATCCACATTATTTAATCGTTTACTGGAAAGAAGAGAAGCCATTGTAGATTCTACTGCAGGCGTAACACGGGACCGCCATTACGGAAAATCAGACTGGAATGGAGTAGAGTTCACAGTTATCGATACAGGTGGTTATGAAGTCAATACGGAAGATGTTTTCCAGGAAGAGATCTCAAAACAGGTTCAGCTGGCTATTGATGAAGCGACTTCTATTATTTTTATGCTTAATGTGGAGGAAGGGCTTACAGATACGGATTATGAGATCTACGAAATGCTGCGCCGTTCCAACAAGCCGGTTTATATTACAGTTAACAAGGTCGATTCTGCTAAAGAAGAATTGGCGGCTACAGAGTTTTATCAGTTAGGCATTGAAGAATATTTCACTTTGTCTTCAGCAACAGGTTCCGGAACGGGAGAATTGCTGGATAAGATCGTTCAGGATTTTCCGACAACTGACTACAAAGATCCTTTTGAAGGGCTTCCTAAAATCACCATTGCCGGACGACCTAATGTTGGGAAATCAACCCTTACGAACGCGCTTCTGGATGTGGAAAGAAATATTGTGACAGATGTTGCAGGAACCACCAGAGACAGTATCCAGACACTTTATAATAAATTCGGACACGAGTTTGTATTGGTAGATACAGCCGGAATGCGAAGAAAATCCAAGGTCAATGAAGACCTGGAATTTTATTCCGTGATGCGTTCCATCCGTTCCATAGAATATTCTGATGTGGTCATCATTATGGTAGATGCGACTTTAGGCTGGGAATCTCAGGATATGAACATCTTCGGCCTGGCTCAGAAAAACAGAAAAGGCATTGTAATTCTGGTTAATAAATGGGATTTGGTAGAGAAAGAGACCAACACAACTCGTGATTTTGAAGCAGCAATCAGGCATAAAATCGGTCAGTTCAGTGATATTCCGATTCTTTTTATATCTGCATTAACGAAACAAAGAATCCTGAAAGCTGTTGAGGTTGCAATGCAGGTTTATGAAGACAGAAAGAAGAAAATTAAAACATCCAAGCTGAATGAGGTGATGCTTCCTGTTTTCGAAGCCACGCCGCCGCCGGCCATCAAAGGAAAATATATCAAAATCAAATATTGCGTGCAGCTGCCGACGCCAAGTCCGCAGTTTGTGTTTTTCTGCAATCTTCCGCAGTATGTGAAAGAGCCTTATAAACGTTTCACGGAAAATCAATTGAGAAAACATTTCGGTTTCACCGGTGTTCCGATTGAGGTTTATTTCAGACAGAAATAATAATAGATTAACCCTTTCAGAGTTTCTTGCTCTGAAAGGGTTTTTTATAATAAATATTATCATTACATTTAGAATCAAAGATTATAATAAACTATGTTAGCTATACTTTCAGAAAACTTCTCGCTTGTCAATTCCTGGATCAATGATTTAAGAAATATCGATGTGCAACAGGACCGAATGAAATTCCGTAGAAATATGGAGAGAATCGGGGAGATTGCCGCTTTCGAAATCAGTAAAACGCTGGATCAAAAAGAGATCGAAATCACAACACCGCTTGATACTATTAAAGTCAGAGAAATCGAAACGCAGCCTGTCATTACAACAATTCTGCGGGCCGGCGTTCCATTGTTTCAGGGGATTTTAAATTATTTTGATAAGGCAGATTGCGGATTTGTAGCAGCTTACAGGAAGCACGATGCCAATGATTATTTTTCTATCAAACAAGATTACCTGACTTGCCCGAAATTAGACGGTCGTCCGCTCATCGTTGCAGATCCGATGCTGGCAACAGGCGCATCTCTGATTGAAGCGATTAAAGATCTACTGACCAACGGAAAACCGACTTCCATTCATATTGTTGCAGCAATAGCCAGCCGCCAAGGTGTGGAGACTATTCAAAATGCTTATCCTGATGCCAAAATCTGGATTGGAGCATTAGATGAAAGTTTAACTTCAAAAGGTTATATCACGCCAGGCTTAGGTGATGCCGGTGATTTGTCTTATGGTGAAAAGCTTCAGAGATAGAAAATTTAATTGATGATTGATTCTAATTATTCATCATTCATCATTTATCATTCATATTTATATATCCATCGCCATTACCAGGATGCTGATTTTTACATTTTTGGAATTATTCAGGATTTCCCAGGCGATATTTGAAATAGTGTTTCCGGTAGTGTAAACATCATCAATTAAAAGAATATGCTTATCATCAATACTTTGTGTTAGCTGATAAGCATTTTTTGTTTTTAGTCGCTCGCTTTGATCTTTTTTTGCTTGGGCTTTGCTGTGCGTGGTGCGTTTTAGTAATGTATGATCTACCGGAATGTTGTAAAACTCAGATAATTCGTTCCCAAACAAGTGAAGTTGATTGTAGCCCCGTTGTTTCAGTTTTCTGCGGTGTAGCGGAACTGTAGTTATGATGTCTGGTCTATCATTTTGGAAATCAATTCTTTCCATAGCCCATTTTGCCAGATTTTTCCCGATTTTCTCCCGATGATTATACTTCAGTTGCTGGATGATGTTCTGCGCCAGGCTTTCTTTTTCATAATATAATAGTGAGTAAGCATTGACTACGGGAAACTGCAGCAAAAGCTTGTCTTTAAGAGTGTTGCTTCCGTTATAGTTATGATTGGTGAAATTGATTTTCGGAAAACAGACCTCACATATAACCTCGCTTTTGTCAATAATCCGGTTGCAGTTCAGGCAGCGGTTTGGAAAGAGAAAATCTAAAATTGGCATCTGAGTGTATGAGATAACGGGATCTGAAGATGATATGTTACAGAAAACAGCAACAAAATTTGCTGCTGTTTAAGTATAATTCTGTGAACTGAATTATTTCTTTTCGCAATTTTTTTTGTCTTTACAATCCTTATGCTTTTTGTCGCAGTGTTTTTTATCTTTTTTTGTGCATTCTTTTTTGTCTTTGCAGCACTCCTTTTTTGGTATTTGCTGGGCATAAGTAAAAGATGCAGAGATAACTGCAATAGCGAAAATAAGTTTCTTCATAAAAAGTATTTTTAATTAAACAAAGATAATATTTTCAGAATATTTTAAATTGAAATTTTATATTTTCTGATCCGGATAAATCAATTGATTAATTTTTTTCTGATTTTTTCAATGGATTTTTTCATATCCAGATTGAATTGCTCTTTTTCCAGTCTCACGGGCGATGCCTGACGCACCTCGCAATCCCGGATACTGCAGCTCTCACATGTTACACCAACTTCAATGGTTCTAAGTTGCGCCGATGTTGCGAAGCTGATTTTTTTTAAAGTCTGATTATTAAGAAGAATTCCTAAGCAATAACTTCTGTTGCTTCCGTCTGAGAAAGGGTTTTTCTGCGATGTGGAAATCACAAGATAACTCACACCCTGATCCTTGTAATGAGAGATCTGCGCATCTGTCAGCGTTTCATTTTCTTTTAAATGATGCAGGTTTTTTACGGCAATCCAGCGTCTGCAGTAATGCTCATTGGTAGCGTTGGAATGAGGAGCCTGCTGGTGATTCAGGTGAAGTTCTTTCAGGATCTGGATTTTATCGGAATTATCTTTTTTTACAAAACAAAGGTAAAACAGATCTTTGATGCCGAATTCCGAGGAAAGTACATTTGTGAGTCTGTAATAAAATGTTTCCGGCGAATCTGTAAAGTGCCTGATGAGCGATTCAAAGTTTTGCGGGTTCCATTCTTTCTGGTCAAAAAGTTCACCGGTTTTTTCAATAAGTTCGGTTTTCGATATAAGTAAACATCCTGCAAAATAAGATGCGTAGAAATTATTAAGGATCTCTTCAAAACTACTGAAATCAAGCCAGGAATAAGTGTTTGGCCGTGCATTTAATTTCAGATAATTAAACCCGATTTCCTTTGCAAGGATAAAGACTTTTTGGTTGTTATCAAGCCTTTCATTTAGTAAAAGCATTTTTTTCTCCGGGATATACAGGGAACGCAGTTTATTCAGTGCATAATCTTCGGAAAAATCTTTTGAGTTAATGGTATAGCCGAATGTTTCTTCAAGCAATTGTTCCAGGCTATCACTTTTTAGATCCCTGCTGAGTTTTAAATGATTTTCCTGTGCAAATTCTGCCGCCTTTTCCTCTATTTCAGGAAAATGATTGTCATAAAGTTCCTGGAAAGAGCGCATAACGGCAAAATAAAACCGCTCCTTTCCAAGGTTGTAATTCTGAGAGATCTCGATGAGAGCATTGATAAAAGCGGTTACTTTTTTAGGAGCTTCGCTGATGATGCTGATAAGGTTGCTTTTGTTAATGCCAAATAGATCAAGCGGAATTTCCTTAAAAAAATCGGACTGAAGAACATCATTTATCGGGATAAGGCTTTTGTCCAGTTTGGTGGAAACCAGATCGTCAAAAGTGCATTGTAGCGCCTCCGAAAGCTGTATTATCTTATCGTGCTTTGGGTATTTTTTGCCGTTTTCTATCTCGTTAAGATAAGATTTGGATAATCCTGTTTTGGTTGCAAGATCCTGCAGAGACCAGTTTTTTTTCTGTCTCTGCTGTTTGAGCTTCAGCCCAAAAACCACCCGTATATAGTTGCTTTCTGCAATCATAAAATCAAAGATAAATATTAAAGCGATTATTCGCATAATAAAATTTTATAATTATTTAGCGAACGTTCGCTATTTGTGAAAATCTTTTTTATATATTTGTCAAATCAAATCACAAAATATTTTTAATTATGAAGACTATGAGCCGGCTTAATATTGTTTCTGATGATAAGTTTGAAAAAGTTTTTACGGATGACCTGATGGATTTTTTAGTAAAACTTCATAAAAATTTTAATCATACAAGAATCGAACTGCTGGAAGAAAGAAAAAGAACCCAATTGAAATTTGATTCAGGAGAACTGCCGTCGTTCCCATCTGAAACCATTCACATCCGAAATGCAGATTGGGCCTGTGCAGAAATGCCGGAAGATTTGCTGGACAGAAGAGTGGAGATTACAGGTCCGGTGGATAGAAAAATGATCATCAATGCGCTGAATTCCGGAGCGAATACTTTTATGGCAGATTTTGAGGATAGCAATTCTCCAACCTGGGAAAATTGTATTTGCGGACAAATTAATCTGACGGATGCCATTAATAAAACCATTGATTTTACTAATGAACAAGGCAAAACTTATCAGCTGATTGAAAAAACGGCAGTGCTCCTTGTTCGGCCGAGAGGCTTGCATCTCCCTGAAAAAAATATAGAAATTGAAGGGGAACTTGCTTCAGGTTCTTTGATTGATTTTGGAATATACTTTTTCCGAAACGCCAAGCAACTGATTGCAAATGGAAGCGGCCCGTATTTTTACCTGCCAAAACTGGAGCATTATAAAGAAGCGCGCTGGTGGAATGATGTTTTTGTGTTTGCTCAGAATTATCTGGACATTCCTCAGGGAACTATCAAAGCGACAGTTCTCATAGAAACAATCACGGCTTCTTTCCAGTTGGATGAAATCCTTTTCGAGCTGAAAAACCATAGTTCCGGGTTGAATTGCGGCCGTTGGGATTATATTTTTTCCTACATCAAAAAATTCAGAAATAATGTTCATTTTCTTGTTCCGGACAGGGATCAGGTTACAATGGCTTCACCTTTTATGGAGGCTTATGCGAAAAGAGTTATCGAGATCTGTCACAAAAGAAATGTTCACGCAATGGGCGGAATGGCAGCTCAGATTCCTGTTAGAAATGATGACGATGCCAATGAAGCCGCTTTTGAAAAAGTAAGGAATGACAAGGAGCGGGAAGTGCGGAACGGTCACGATGGAACCTGGGTGGCGCATCCTGCGTTGGTGACGGTTGCAAAAGAAGTTTTTGATCACTATATGACGGGAAAGAACCAGATAGATAAAAAGTTCGATTATAAAATCAAAGAATCGGAATTACTCAAAGTTCCTGCCGGAACGATTACAGAAAACGGCGTCAGGAAAAACATCAATATTGGCATTCTTTATATAGAATCCTGGCTGATGGGAACCGGTGCGGCTGCGCTTTACAATCTTATGGAAGATGCGGCTACTGCCGAGATTTCCAGGACGCAAATATGGCAATGGCTGAAGCACGAAGCTGTTTTGGATGATGAAAGAATGCTGACGAGAGAACTGGTCTTGCAGTGGGAAAAAGAAGAACTTTCCAGGATCCGGAAATATGTCGGAAGTGAACGTTTTGACAATGGAAAATTCAACCTTGCAAAGGAACTTTTTAATGAACTGATTTTCTGCGACAGATTCGAGGAATTTCTCACTTTGAAGGCGTATCCGTTTATTTAATTGTAAAAAAAAGTAAAATGTAAGAAGTAAAAAGTTAAATGTAAGAGGTGAGAAGTAAAAGTATCTTACATTTTGCCTTGAACATCATAATAAAAAATCACACCAAATCACAAAATATTATGCAAACAAAACAAGAACAGATTCAGGCTTTGGAAAAAGACTGGATCACAAATCCGAGGTGGATCGGTATCACAAGACCTTATTCTGCAGAAGATGTACTGAAACTGAGAGGGTCGTACAAACTGGATTACACTATTGCTACAGAAATGTCGCGGAAACTTTGGGAGAAATTGAATCATCAGGATTGGGTTGCCGGACTTGGTGCTCTCACCGGAAATCAGGCTGTTCAGGAAGTGGACGCCGGATTGGAAGCAATCTATCTTTCCGGCTGGCAGGTTGCAGCAGATGCCAACCTTTCCGGCGAGATGTATCCTGACCAGTCACTTTATCCCGCTAATTCGGTTCCGTCTGTGGTTAAAAAGATTAATAATGCTTTGCTGAGAGCAGATCAGATTCAATCTGTCAGCGGAAATGGTGATAAAGAATATCTCGTCCCCATTGTTGCAGATGCAGAAGCGGGTTTTGGCGGAAATCTCAATGCTTTTGAACTGATGAAACAAATGATTGAAGCGGGTGCTGCCGGCGTCCATTTCGAAGATCAGTTGTCATCTGCCAAAAAATGCGGGCATCTTGGCGGTAAAGTTTTGGTTCCGACACAGGAAGCGATAAATAAACTGATTGCAGCAAGACTGGCTGCCGATGTATGCGGTGTTCCGAGCATTATTGTTGCAAGAACCGATGCGGATGCGGCGGATTTACTGACTTCCGATATTGATGACAGAGATAAAAAATTTGTGACCGGCGAGAGAACTTCGGAAGGGTTTTACGTTGTGAAAAATGGAGTAGAGCAGGGCATCGACAGAGGGTTGTCCTACGCACCCTATGCAGACCTGATCTGGATGGAAACGTCTAACCCAGATCTGGAATATGCCAGGCAATTCGCTGAGGGTATTCACACTAAGTTTCCCGGAAAAATGTTAGCATATAATTGTTCACCTTCTTTCAATTGGGCGGCAAAATTATCCGTTGAGGAAATGGAAAATTTCCGTGAGGAACTGGCAAAAATGGGGTATAAATTCCAGTTTATAACGCTGGCAGGTTTCCACGCTCTAAATACGGCAATGTTCGAACTGGCTTTAGCTTACAAAGAACGAGGAATGGCCGGTTATTCCGAATTGCAGGAAAGGGAATTTGAGCTGCAGAAAAAAGGTTTCCGCGCAGTAAAACACCAGTCGTTTGTAGGAACAGGTTATTTTGATGAAGTACAGACGATTGTTAGCAACGGAAAATCAGCAACAGTCGCAATGAAAGATTCTACGGAAACAGCACAATTCCATTAGGCTCATAATCCATATTATAATTGTTGAGTTTTGAAATTAAGTCAACAAAAAACCCTGGCTTCTTAAGAAATCAGGGTTTTGAATTTTTATTTTGGAAAGATTAATATAATATTTTATAATATTCATCCGCCATTCTGTCGCTTCCGAACTGGAATTTGACATCATCCATAGCATTCTGCACTATTTTTCTCCATTGCTTCGGATTATCATAATAAGTCGGGATGATTTGGTTTTCCAGGACTTCATAAAGGTTCTTCAGATCGAAGTTATCCTGCTCGATTTGTGGCCAGCTGTGGTAATCTGCTTTTGGCACTACGAAAGAATTTTCGCCATGTTTTGCAAACTCCGGGATCCACCCGTCGTCTGTAGAAAGATTGACTGAGCCATTCATCGCGGCCGTCATTCCGCTGGTTCCGGAAGCTTCTCTTGGAACTCTCGGGTTGTTCAGCCAGATGTCGGAGCCTTGTTTCAAAGATTTACTTAATGATAATTCATAGCCTGTCAGAACCGCCATATTTTTGTGATTCTTGCTTTCTTCAACCAGATTATTGAAAGTGGAAATAGCACCATAATCCATCGGGTAAGGTTTTCCTGCCCAGATGATCTGAACGGGATATTTAGAGTTTTCCAGCATTTTTCTGAAACGCTCTTTGTCTGCCAATAGAAGATCGGCTCTCTTATATCCTGCAAACCTTCTTGCCCAGACGATTGTCAGCACACCCGGATCGAACAGTTTTCCTGTCTGGTCTGCAACAATTTTGAACATTCTTTTCTTGAGGTGCTTCTTGCGGTAATCGAAAAGTGCATCATCGCTTTCATCTTTGGAATCATACAAAGGCTTATCTGCCCAATATTTGAATTCCTGAGCATTGGTAATGGATTTGATTTCACAGATTCCCGGGTATTTGTTCCACATATCTCTGGAAACTACGCCGTGCAACTGGGAAACAGCGTTGGAAATTCTTGACATTCTTAGTGCGCAAAGCGAGTGGTTGAACCGGTCATCATCCACACCTTCGATTTTTTTAACCTCATCTATGCTCAGTCCGCAGAAATAGGACATATCGTGACAAAGGTACAGGTTATGTTTCTCGTTTCCTGCTTCTTCCGGTGTATGGGTTGTAAAAACCAGTTTTTCTTTTACTTTGGAGAGATCTCCGCCATATTTTCTTAGCAGATAAAAAGCTGCCGGAAGTCCGTGTGCTTCGTTCAGGTGGTACACATCTCTTTCCAGGTTCATCTCATCCAGAAGTTTTGCACCGCCTTTTCCGAGAAGGATGTACTGAGCTAGCTTTGTAGACTCATTGGCGTCATAAAGTTTGTGGCAGATCGTTTTCGAAATATGATCATTTTCCGGAACATCCGTGCTCAGGAAAAACATCGGGCAGGTTTTGAACGTTTCCGGGTTCAGATACCACACTTTTACCCAAACCGGTGCATTGTGGATCTCAATCTGGAATTTGATGCCTGTATCTTCAAGGAAACTGTACATTTTTTTAGTCCAGACAGGATTAAGGGTCTGATCCTGGTTTCTTGCCTGGTCATAATACCCATATTTCCACAAAATCCCTATTCCTACAAAATCCTGCTTCAGGTTATATGCGCTTCTCATATGTGATCCTGCAAGGAAACCCAGTCCGCCGCTATATATCTTCAGGGCCTGGTCTATTGCAAACTCCATTGAGAAATATGCTGTTCTTTTAGAATAATTTGGATTGATGCTGTAAGGCATCTTAAAATTTTTAAAATCCATAGTTCATATATATTTTTAAGGTCTTCTATAAGCTTGCAAATATAATAATTAGTTTTTTGTTATATAAGACGCAACGGTCGGGAATAAGATGTTGATTTCCTGATACGATTTGGTTTTCCGAAGCTAAAGCTTATACTCTGGATCTTAAATTTTTTCACAGATTACACTGCCAATATTTCTGTTTGATTACGTAGTATTAAATTTCATTCATATAATTATTTTGTAATCAATTAATTACTAAATTAGTTGAGGTTTAATTTCTAATAAAAATGATATGATTTTTTGTGAAGACCTTCAGAAAAACCTGGAAATCTGTGTAGCATCAGAAAGTTCGGAGCCTGGTAATCTTATAAAATGGTATCACAGCATTGGTAAGGCCAATCTGCACGAGCGTGAAGAGTATCAGAAAAAAACAGAGCTGCTGCTCCTGGCAACCCTGTTCAGCCATTTTCCCGAAATGGAAATAGAAAATCTGACCAGTGAGAGTCCGGATTTTATTATAAATTATAACGGAAAACGAATTGGTGTTGAAGTTTCGGAGATTATCAATCATTTTGAGCTGAAGAAAAAAGAAAGCTATATTAACACAGTATTTCGTAATGTTGAACAGGAGCTGAATCAGTACAAAAGTCTTTTCGGGATCCATTATCTTGATATCGATTATCAGAATCCGGAAATATTCTGCCAGCAGGAAAAGCTTACCAAAGAGATCCTCTCTGCGATTACCAATAACAAGAAAACAAAATTTGTGAAGAATATAAGAAGAACGCCCTCTCCAAAAGGCGTTTTTTTGTTTCTCGAATACAGCTTTTCTCTCTTTGATGAGCTCGATTCGGGAAAAATTCTTGAAGCTATCGAGAAGAAGAATTCAAAATTCCCGCTTTACAACGGTAAAACTGAAGAATGCTGGCTGGTTCTGGTTTCTAATATGTATAATATGTCTTCCAGGTACAGCTACATCCGCGAAAAAGAGAAGCTGAACAATGTTGAAAGTCCCTTCCGCAGGATTCTGCATCTTGAAAATCTCAGCAGGCAAATGATTTTTATAAAGTGATTGATTAAGATTATGTTAAATTTTATTGAATAGTATCCTTTTATGTAAATAAAATTTATATTTGTCTCAGTTATAGCACAAATAAAAATGAAAAATTATTTATTCTTCAGTCGAAGAATTAACTTCGGTTTTTTCTTACTCTTTATTGTTTTTTTTGTTAAAGGGCAAGTAAGCATAACAAGTTTGCCTTATACTAAATCCGACAATTTCAATACACCCTATAATCCTAGTAATTTAACGAATGCAACTTCCACTATACCTGTCGGATGGACTTTCAGCTCATCAGGAACGGCATCATACAGAGGTATTACTGCGTCTCCAGGTACTACTGGTGGTTATTATGGTTTTTCTACCAACACAGATTCAAGTTTAGGAGCTTTAAGAACGGGAACCGTTGGTAATATAACCTACACCGTTAGTTTCACGAATAATTCCGGTTCAACAATTACAGCTCTTACAATTGCCTGGAATTATGAACAATGGACATTTAATAATACTTCCGGCTGGGATGTTACGGGCACTGGCCTGCTCTCGTCAAACGCAACTCTAAATGCAGCGGATTTTGCAGGAACTGCAACGGGAACAGCAGGGGCTTCTACGCCAAAATCTCTATCCCTGACAGGTTTAAATATTGCTAACGGACAATCTTTTGGTATTACGTGGGTAACTACAGATCCAACCGGAGGAGATAATGCTGTTTCAATTGATGATTTTTCCATAACAGCTTCTGCAACAGCGGCTTCTTATTCAGGAGTTACTGCGGGTGCCGGAACTGAACCGGCTGCGATTTCTTCTTTAACCAATACACAGGCGTCATCATCATTGAATTTTGATTTTTTAGTTACCGATGATGCAAATACAACAAATGGAAACGACAGTTTACCAACATTAATCAGTCAGATTGTAATCGCTCAAGGTACTGGGAACGATATTGCAGACTGGACTCAGGCTATTGCCGGTGCGGAATTATCCGATGGCACAAATTCCTTGGCAGGAACTGTAAGTGCAACCAATATCACTTTCAGCGGCATTAATACGGCAAATTTAGGAAATGTACCGGACAATGGTACAAAAACATATATACTTAAAGTTTGGTTGAAAACTGCGTTGGGAGGAACGTTACCAACTACGGTTGATGGTCTGAATCTGGCTTTTAAAATCGATAGAAGTAATTTTACAACTGCTTCATCTGCAACTTCCACGCAGTTTGACAGTGGAACCGGAACAGCTGTAGAATCTGGTGCAAGCAACAATGAAATTACAGTTTTAGCAACAAAACTGAATTTTGTTCAACAACCTTCCAATACGGCTGTTAATGCTTCAATGACACCAGCGGTTACTGTTTCTGCAGATGATGCAAATGGAAACCGGGACAAGAATTTTGCATCTTCTGTTTCAATTACATCTACTGGAACGCTGTCGGGATCACCAGTGTCAGTATCTGCATCTTCAGGGCTGGCTACATATTCTACATTGCAGCACACTGCTGTAGGAACTGGTTTAAAGTTAACGGCTTCAACATCTGGATTTTCAAATGTGGATTCTTCTACTTTTAATATTATCATCGTAACCTCGGCAACAGATTATTTTAGAACCAAGCAAACAGGATCTGCAGGGAATTGGTCTACGGTAGCGAGTTGGGAGTCTTCATCAGATAATTCTAATTGGATAGATGCTACTTCTGCGCCAACATCATCTGCAACATCTATTACCATCAGAACCGGACATACTATTACGGTTGCCGCATCTGCTACGGCAAAAAATCTGACGGTTGAATCCGGTGGTTTTTTAACAATTAATTCATCATTTTCACTTTCAGGCACGAACACGATTAATGGCACATGGAATCAGTCTACTTCCACGGCGGTTAGCAATTCAGGAACCCTTGTTTTTGCTGCGGGATCTGTTTATAATCATAATTCTAATGGGGGAACCATTCCTACAGCTACGTGGAATGTAACAAGCACTTGTAATATTTTAGGAATGACAAGTACTTCTCCTGGTGGCTTAGGACAAGCTTTTGGAATTGTTAATTGGAATTCTACTGGTCAAAGCACATTCGCAATAATGGGTGCTGGTGGTGCATTCAATCCCAAAGGGCTTTTCACTGTAGCTTCCACCGGAACTAATATAATAGAGTTGGAATCTGCTGGCTCAGGAGCAACTTACAATTTTGATGGAGGTCTTACGGTTTCAGGCGGTACATTTGCTGTGAATTATGATAATAGTGGTGCTGCAAACGAAGTGTCATTAAATATTAGCGGAGATTTGAAAATATCCGGAACAGGTATTTTAGATATGCATAATGGTAACAGTAACGCAACAACAAGTGGTTATGGTTCTACTATTTATCTAACAGGTAATTTAGAAATATCTTCATCCGTAGCCTACCCGCTAACGGCAACAGGAAACAATAATGCGGGCTATATGTTTTTTGTGGGTAGTACACCTCAAACTTATAAAACAACTGTAACAGCTCCTTCCAGATATGTAGATTTTGAAGTATATGGTCCAAGTAATCTGACACTTCTATCTGATATGCCGGTCTTTTCATCTGCTTCTAATATCTATGATGAATTTTTCGTATCTGGTACACTTAATTTAGGCACTTTTGCCATTAAACAATCATCGGGTACGCAGGCGAGATTTACAACTGTTTCTGGATCAACTGTCTCTACGAGTAATACAGGTGGTTTGGTTTCTGCTATAGCAGTTGCTGGAACCAAAACATTTGCTGCAGGAACAAGCTATATATTTAATGCTTCTACTACTACACCTTTTCCTACCGGAACTTTTGGGAATCCTGCAAGCCTTACTTTTAATAATGCTGATGTAACTTCTAACAGGACAGCAACTTTAACTGTCACCGGAGCAGTTAATATTAACGGGACTTCAAAATTCGCCCTGAATTCTTCCGGTTCCAATAATCTTGCTCTTGGTGGTGTTTTGACGGTTGATACGAATGCCTCTTTCGACAGCAACGGAGAAAATCAGATAACCAATGGTGGCGGATCAGTGGTGGTAAACGGAACTTTTATAACTAAAGATGCCCAAGGTTTTTCCGGGACCAATGCCACAATACCAACAATTACAAATATTACGCTCAATACAGGATCTACCGTTCAATATGCCTTAGATGGTGCGCAAGCCATTAGTTCAAGAACTGATTATAAAAATCTTCTTTTTACAGGAAACGGCACTAAATCATCAAATAACAGCATTACTCCGATTGCAGGTACGGTGACTGTTAATGGTGCAAATACAATTCTGGATGTTTCTAACAATACATTTGGGGATAGCAGCACTAATCTGACTATGCTTGCAGGTTGGTTCCGTCTGGGCGGATCAGGTGTGAAGCCGGATATCAGCGGAACTTACAGTTTGTCGGCAGGAACTACGATAGAATTTACCGGGACATCGGCAACACAGATACGCCTGGCACCGCAGTATGCCAATGTTGTGATATCCGGAACCAATGTAGTTGCCGGAACTACAACCAACGGCGGGTTAACTTTCCGTGCAGGTGGTAATTTTACAGTGAAGACCGGTGCAAGATTTAAAGTGAATAATGATAATGGATTCAGCGGTGGTGCCACTACGGCCATCAAAAACACCAATTCTCCTGTGATTACTTTAGAAACCGGATCAACTATAGATTATACCGGTTCGGATCAGATTGTTACCAATACTTTACCTTATCAAAATCTAACTGTTTCCACATTAGGAACCAAGACTCCAGCTTCCGGTGATCTTATTGTCAATAATCTTACAACAGTTAGTGCGGGAACACTTAAGTTTCTTAAAACTGCGGATAATGCTACGCCTAATGTCCTGTATGCGCACAAAGGCATCAATAGTGTTGGAGGAACTGTGATCTTTGAAAATAATGCACAGCTGATGCAGGATGACGATGCTAATAATCTGCAGGCAACAATACAAAGCCAGAGAGATGTTGTGGATATGAACAATATATCGACACAGATGGATTATGTTTATTGGAGTTCCCCTGTAGCTGGTCAAAATATAAAATCATTTTCACCCAACACACCAGCCAATGGTTATTTGCAGTATAATGAATCGAATGATAAATTCAGTGTAACTTCGGATACGGATTTTCAGATCGGTAAGGGTTATGCCATACGTGCGGAAACCGGTGCAAACGGATATAATAAAACATATGTTTTTACAGGTGCGCCGCATAATGGTTCTTTAGATTCTCCAAATCTGAAATGGACAGATGCCAACCACGGTTACAATCTGGTAGGGAATCCTTATCCTTCCAACATTGGCTTTGATGCCTTATTTACCAATAACAGTTCAAAAATATATTCCACGGCCTGGTTCTGGACCAATAACAGTTACACATCCGCCCAGGTAGGATCTGGCTATAACGGAAATAATTATGCTGTTTATAATGGAACAGGTGGCTCGCCTGCGACTTATAATCCGGCAAGTCCTTACACAGGATCTGCAATACCGAATGGCATTGTAAAAGTTGGGCAGGCTTTTATTGTACAGGCAAAATCGGGAGGTTTGAATCTGCCTATCGGTTTTACTAATGCAATACGATCCACATCCGGAGGTAACTTCTTCCAAAAACAAAGTGTAAAGAACAGATTCTGGCTCACAATGACCTCGCCCAACAGTCTTGTCAATACCATTTTGATAGGCTACATTCCAGGTGCTACCAATGGCTATGAAACAGATTTTGATGGCGAATTATTTGAAATGGGATCGGATTCCTTTTATTCGGTGCTGGGTACTAAGAAATTAGCGATTCAGGGCAAGGCAAATTCTTTTAGCGTAGATGATGTTGTTGGTTTAGGGAATGTGTATTCATCAAACGGAACTTATACGATCAAACTTCAGGCTGCCGAAGGAATGTTTGACGGTGATCAGAAGATTTATCTCAGAGATAAATTGCTGAATCAATATATTGATTTGAGTTCCGGTCAGGGTTACCAATTCACAGCAGTTAAAGGCACTGATAATACAAGATTTGAAATCGTTTATAAGCAAAGCAGTGTTCTTGGCGCTGGTAATGCAGCCAAATCTGAGTTTATTGTTTACAGGGATAGAAATGAGCAGGTAATAAAGTCAGATAAAAGGCTGGGTAAAATTGATTTATTCGATGTCTCAGGAAAATTGATAAGCTCATTCCTTACAAATTCTAACGAATACAGAATTAATACCGAGACTCTCGCGAATGGTATATACATCCTGAAAGCAGAGAATTCCGGCGACATGAGGACGAAAAAATTCATTAAATAATAAAGACAACGCTTTAATTTTTAAAAAAACGCACTTGCAGCAATGGAAGTGCGTTTTTTTATTTAGCGTGTTAAAATTTAGAATTTTAACATAATGAATAAGGCTATTATCCTGCGAAATGTTTTTGTGAATAATTATAAATAATATATAAATATTTTTTATGATTATATGTCCATATATTATTACTTTTGTACAAATTGTATTTTGTAAATAAATTTGTTATGAAAATAAAACTACTGGATAATTTTTATTCCGTAATCTTTAGAAAGAAAATGTTCCTTTTTTTAGGGATTTTTCTAAGTCTTGTTGCTTATGGCCAGCTAACGCTGGGAACATCACCTTACACACAAACATTCGATGGAATTGGATCTGGTCTGCCTACCGGTTGGACAGTTAGATCCACCGCATCTGCGACTTCGTTAGGTACGGCTGCGACTGTTACTACTGCAGCAACTGCCTGGGCAGACACAGCTGGCGCCTTCAAAAATTTTGCCTCTGCGGATGGCCTGACTTCTGCGGCTTCAACAACGGCTCAATCGGGAAGTACAGATAGGGTATTAGGTGTAAGACAATCGGGGAGTTTTGCTGATCCGGGTGCTGCTTTTGTGTTACAGCTTAGTAATACGACAGGGAAAGCTTCTTTTAACCTTTCTTTCAAGCTTCAATCGCTAGACAACACGGTTGGAAGAACTGTAACCTGGCGAGTGGACTATGGAGTAGGTGCAAGCCCGACTACGTTTACGGCTGTTACTACATCTCCTGCTTCAATTGTTACATCTCCTACTTGGGGAAGTACTAATGTTACGGTTACTTTGCCTGCAGCGATTGATAATAACAGTGGCAATGTTTGGATACGTATTGTTGCGTTAACAGCTTCTTCGTCAACTGGAAGCAGACCAACTTCCGCTATTGATGATGTTAGTCTTAGTTGGAGTTCGTCTTGCTCAGCACCAACGGTTTCTTCCACAACTTCTGCTGCGAATAATTCCACAACGGGTGTTGATCTTACAGGAAGTGTTACAGCGATTGGGGGTGCCAATGTAAGTGAAGTCGGTTTTAATTACAGCACTTCTTCCTCGCTTGCTTCGCCATCTACTTCCAATAATACTGGACTTTCCGTCTCTACTGTGCCTTATGCGATTTCAAAATCGCTGACAGGTCTGCAGCCGAATACATTATATTATTACAGGGCTTATGCCATTAATAGTTGTACATCTCCACAAACTTCTTATTCTCATACTTCATCTTATCCGTCCTTTACGACATTATCGCTGGCACCGGCATCTGCAGCGGCGGATAATATCCTGACAGATTCTTTCCGGGCCAACTGGACAGCGCCTACAGGTCAGGGTGCAGTTTCATACACCTATCATTTGGAAATTGATGATAATAATGACTTTTCATCACCAATATATAATGATGAATCCTTAACTGTAACTAATCATACCCAAAGCACGCTTGCTGCAAACACAACTTATTATTACAGAGTAAGAGTTAAAAATGCAGGCGGCTATTCTGCGTGGTCATCAGTGCAGACGGTTACTACTGCTGCCAGTAGCAAACCGGTTGTCACAGCATCATCTTTTAATGGTACAGTGGGAATTAGTTTTTCTCAGAATATTATTGCTACCAATATTCCTGACAGCTATGCTATTGTTGCAGGTAATAATCTGCCGGCAGGTTTAACACTTAACCTTACAACTGGTGCTATAACGGGCACACCTACAACGGCCGGGACATTTACAACAAACGTGACGGCTACTAAGAATGGCGAAACAAGTGATCCGGCAACGCTTACGTTTAATATTGCAAAAGGAAGCCAGACCATCAGCGGATTAGCTTCTACACAAGCTAAAACCTATGGAGATGCGGCTTATACTCTGTCTGCTGTTTCTTCATCCGGACTTACGGTGACCTATACAAGTTCTGATACCAGTGTGGCGACTGTCAGCGGTAATACTGTTACTATTGTAGGTGCTGGAACGTCTACTATAACTGCTCACCAGGCTGGTGATTCCAATTGGAACGCGGCAGCAGATGTGTCTCAATCATTAACAGTTGCAAAAAAGGGTCTCACAATAACAGGTCTTTCAGCTGCAAATAAAACCTATGATCAGACTGCTGCAGTTGTCGTTAGCGGAACGCCGCAGTACTCAGGCTTGGTGAATGGTGATGTTTTTGCTGTTACAGGAACTGTAAGCTGGGCTTTTGCCAATAAAGCGGCAGGTATTAATAAAACCTTGGTAAGAACAGGGGATTATGATGTTCCTTCTAATAATTACTCATTAACGCAGCCTTCTTTGCAGGCAACTATTGATAAAAAAGATATAAGTATTACTTCTATCACTGCTGATGATAAAGTTTATAACGGAACAGCGACGGCTGCATTTTCAAATGTTGCATCATCAGAGGTTATTAGCGGTGATGTTGTCACTTTCACAATAACAGGAAACTTTTCTGATGCCAATGCAGGATTGGATAAACCGGTAACAGTTTTATCGGCAACTTTGGGCGGAACAGATAGCGGTAACTATAATATACCGGTATTCCCAACAGGTTTAACTGCAGATATTACCAAAGCCAATCAGACGATAACTGTTAGTAATTTTCCTGCTACGGTCAATCTTGGAGCGACTTTGACTCTTTCGATGTATGCGACAGCATCTTCCGGCTTAGCATTAAACTATGCAACTTCTGCTCCTGCAATTGCTAACATCTCTTCCGGAACCCTTACCGCAAATAATGCCGGAACAGTTACGATTACTTTTTCTCAGCCTGGTAATGGTAATTATAATGCTGCGCCTGATGTTCAGCAGTCTCTTGATGTAGTTGAGGTACCTGTGCCATTAGCTCAGTGGGATTTCAATGGTCTAAGTTCTTCTACAACTGCAACCACGGTAACGGCGCAATTCAAAGATTCTTCTTTAGGGGCTGGAAGCGCTGTTCTTACAAGAGGTCCTGGTGCAGCCTATAGCAGTGGTAATGATTCTTTCCGTACGGTAGGTTTCCAGAATAATGGAATCAGTACTTCCAATACGGATTATTTTCAGACTAGCTTTAATACTACCGATGAAATTCTCTCACTGACTTCAATTCGTGCTAATGTGATTGGAACAAGCACATTTGTAGCTAGTCCTGGTGTTCAGGTACAGTTTGCTTACAGCTTTAATAATGTTAATTATACGCTAATTAATTCACCTGTCGTAAAAGTTGGTAACGGACAGATCGATGATATCAACCTTGCGGGTGTTACTGCATTGCAGAATATTCCTGCAGGGACTACGGTTTATTTCAGATTCTATGCAACGGGGCAAACTAGTACCGGTGGATTCGGATTCTCTTCGCCGTCGGCTGGAACATACGGACTCGAATTTTATGCCAGACTGAAACCGTCTGCAATTACTTGGGATGGAAGTTCCTGGTCAAACTTCAACGGGCCGGATAAATACCAAAGTGCTGTTATTGATGGCGCGTATAGTCTTCCGGAAGGATTTGAGGCTAATAATATGACCATTACAAATGATGGATTATTGACAATTTTACCAAATCAGGGTGTTATCATTAATGGTGATATCACTATGCCGGATGACAAAATTATTATAGAAAGTGACGGTAGTTTGGTACAGACTAAATTGACCAACGGTAACAGTCCTAATAAAGCAATTGCGAAGAGAACCACTAGCATGAGGACTTCAGATTATACTTTCTGGAGCTCGCCGGTGAAAGATCAGCCGTTACTCAATACTGTGAATCCTAATGCTGCAAACAGTAGTGGCGGATTCTCAGAAGGGACACCGAATAACAGGACTTACCAATATAATGAGACTGACGATACCTTCCGGGCAACCGCAGATGCGACCTTTATTGATGGTAAAGGGTATGCGATCCGCGGTAAGTCAAGCTATGGAAACGTACTAACTCCAGATGAGCTTACCTACAGAGGTGATCTTAATAATGGTGATATTAGCATTCAGATTCAGAAATCAAAAAATACGAATATTAATGGTGTTCCTTATGAACATGGTTACAACCTGATTGGTAATCCGTATCCTTCCCATATTGATTTTGAAAAATTCTATAACCTTAACAAAGGTGACGGCGAAAATAATAGTGATGTAATTTTTGGTAAAGCGTGGTTCTGGAGCAATATTTCCATTTCGCCATCACAGCAGGGCGGTTCTGCCTACACAGCTAATAATTATGCAACACTTACCTTGGCCGGAGGAACTCCTGCTACGGGAACTGAAGAAGATGGAGACTCTGCTACGCCGAATAACTTTATTAAGCTAGGCCAAGGTTTTATTGTACAGATGAGAGGAACGGCGCCGACTGGCAACACTCCAGATTTTAAAACACTCAAATTTGATAACTCTATCCGATCTACTAACAGTACAGGTGTGTTTTATAATAGCAAGCAAAAGCAGGATGTTAACCGTTACTGGCTGAAGCTGACGTCTCCTAAAAATGTAGTTAATACTATTTTGCTGGCGCATATGACAGAAGCAACCGATGGCTATGATCCGGATTATGATGCAGAATTGTTATCCGTAGGCGATGATTCTTTCTATTCTAAATTGCAGACAAAAAAATTGCAGATCCAGGCCAGAAAAAATCCTTTCAATAGTGATGATGTGATTTCTTTGACTACTAAGCAAGCCGTTGATGGTGTATATAAAATATCTTTGGGTAACAAAGAAGGTGTATTCAATAATGGTCAAAGCGTTTATCTGAAAGACAAGCTGCTGAACAAGACTGTTAACCTGTCGCAGGGAGCATACACTTTCCAGGCTGTAAAAGGTACATACGAAGGCCGATTTGAGATTGTTTATAAAGAAGATGCAGTTCTTGCTGCTAATTCGGTAATAAAATCTGACTTTGAAGTTTACAGAGACGGCTCGGATTATGTGGTAAGATCTTCTAAAAAATTAGGTCAGCTGGATGTTTACGATACTTCAGGAAGATTGGTAAAATCTTATCACTCGAAGGACAATAGCATAAGAATTAATGTTTCTTCTATGCCGGAAGGTATTTATATTATAAAAGCTGAAAATTCTGGAGACATTAAAACAAAGAAAATAATAAAATAAAATTATTTTTATCATATTTATTCTTAAGGCGCCATAATTGGCGTCTTTTTTTTATTAATAACTATTTCTTTTTTAATTTCATAATATTCAATTGTTTGTTTAATTTTTTAATAAATTTAAAAGAATTAAAGTTTTTTATTTTGGTATTCAAAAAATATTTAATTTAGCATCCTTTTCTGTGTGAATTAAAATAACAAATTATTAAATAACAAATGATGAAAAATTTACGGAGGAAAACAAGGTTATTTCCGAAGTTTTCAAAATGCTTTCTGTTTGCGTTTTCAAGTTTACTTTTCCTTTTTTTAGGTAAGGTTTATGGACAGAACTCATTTCAATCAGGAGACGGCTGGGGAACTGGCTGGGGATCTGGTGTGAGTATGAGTGCAAGTGCTGGTAGCAGTTTAATCTATACCACAACCAACTCATTGGGTGGTAATGTTAACAGATATTTCAGATTCTATGGAACAGGCACGCCCTGTGGTGAGTATCAGCCTAATAACGGTGGCAACGATTTAATTCTGACAACATCACAGACTTATACTTCTGCTAATATGCAATGTGGGAATGCTAAAGCTTTTGGTGTTTTAGTTCCTAATACTACAGATAATTGGGTTTTTAAATCTGCTGGTTCCGCAGCTCAGCAAATTGCTGTATTCAGAGTACAGGGTGCTGTAAGGCAGGTGAGCTCTGTTACTCAAAACATATTAACTTCTTCTGTTACTGCCGGGCAATCCGTAACAGTTACTGCAAATCTAGATGGGGCGTTAAGCACTGGACAAGCAGTGTATCTAAGGTATACAAATAACAATTATTCCACCTCAACGGTTGTACAGATGACTGGTTCCGGCACATCTTACACGGCAAGTATTCCCGGAGCTACAAATACTGCGGGAGCAAATGTTTCTTATTATGTATTTACTTCTACTGATACCGGTGTAGGTTCAGGTACAACCCAGGTGCAGTCTAATGGAAGTAATGCGGATTTCTACACTATAAATCTTAATAATAATAGTGGATCTAACTATTCCTATACAGTAAACACACCAGCTACTATTTATTTGCATAATTTTAATGATATTACTACTAATACAACAGCAGGACAAGCGTATACTACAAGTCCAACTGCTACAACAGGTACACCAACTGGTGTTTTTGCCACAAATTTAAGTAGTTCGTCTTGGACAAATGGGGGTGGTAGTAGTTTTATTGTCGCAGGAGGCAGCAGTGGTAATTCGCTTGCAGTATCTAGTGTTGCTTCCACGCCATATACTTTGACGTTTAATGTAGCTACAGGTTATTCATTGTCTATAACATCTTATAATTATTGGAGGCAATCAAGTCAAAGTACAAACTCTGTTACATCAATAACGGTTAATGGGACGACTATAACTTCGGGTAGTGTTGCAATTCCAACTACTGGTGCGGCTATTGGTACAACAAATGTAGCTAATACTGTATCAGGTTTAACAGGAACAGTTACAGTTGTTATTAATTTTGGTGGCGGAACAGGTTCATTCAGGTTAGATGATTTTACACTAACCGGAAACGTAGTTGCTACTCCGGCTCCGCCATCTTTAACTACGCCAACAGCAACTTCTATTACCAATAATAGTGCTACATTAGGTGCAACGATAACATCCAACAACGGCTCTGCTATTACTGCCAGAGGTACCTCTTTCAAAACAACTTCGCCTGTGGCTGCCACAGATAACCAGTTAGCAGAAGGTGGTACTGCAGTTTCTTCATTCTCTCATTCAAGAACCGGCTTATCTGCCCAGACAAGATATTATTATGTTGGGTATGCTACCAATGGTAACGGAACGGGAATAAGTAGTGAAGGAAATTTCTATACATTATCTAATCCTGCTACGGCACAGCCGGCAACTTTTACTGCAACTGCCGGTTCATCTTCCTTGACGGCTAATTGGGGTACGGCAACTTATCCTTCTAGCGGGGCCACGAAAGCTGGATATTTATTAATATATTCCACAGGAACACCTTCATTAGTAGCTTCTCCAAATGGATTAGCGCCTGCTAATGCAATAAGTAACGGAACACAAGTAACCATTACTGAAACTACCTTACCAACAGTGCCATCCTTAACGGCTAATATTACGGGACTTACTAATGGAACAACCTATAATTTGCTAATTGTTCCATATACTTGGGATGGTACAAATGCTGGTACTTATAATTATTTTACTACCGGTGCTAAAACCTGTACAGGAACACCTGCAGCTATATCTTATACTTGGAATGGTGGAACATCAGGTTCCTGGACTACTTCTGCCAATTGGACTCCGAATGGGGTTCCTACAACCGGAGATAATGTTACTTTCGCAACTTCTGGGAATGTATCTGTGACAAGTGTTCCTACTGTATCTTTAACAGGAATGTATGTTACAGCGGGTAATGTAACGCTGGCGCCAGCTTCTACAGCTAATGCTGCAATCACATTATCTAATACCGGTACGGCTTTAAATATAGCAAGTAGTGCTGTCTTAAATCTTATTGGTAATTCCACTAATTCCAGAACTATTTCTATTGCTTATTCAGGTACGGGAAATACGGCGACTATTGCTGGAACATTAAATTTACAAAATAACGCAAGTGCTGCTGCGAGCTATAGCGCAACCAATAGTGCAACTACGGTAAGCGGAACGCTTTCTAATAATAATGCTACGGGCACTATTACAAGTACAGCTTCTAACCTTACAATTTCCGGGACAGGTAAATTCCAATTAGCAGGTTTGGCGACGGTAGTTCCAACAGCAACTTGGTCAACAAATTCCACCTTGGAGTTTGCAAATAGTTTTTCCACTTCAACCATAGTAACTGGATTAGCACAGTCGTTTTCAAATGTTACCGTGAATGCGACTGGAGTAACAGGTTCTACCACATTAATACAATGTAATGGTGCACTAACCTCAATTGGAAAGGACCTGACAATTACTTCCACAGGTGCAGGAGGTTTTTCATTGCAACAAGGAACAACATTAGTGACAACCACAATAGGTGGATCATACAATCAAACAGGTGGTAACTTTGATTTTTCTAATGGGTCTTCTAATGGAAGTACAAATGTTAATATATCCGGAAATATAAGCGTTTCCGGGTCTGGAACTATTAGTACAAATGGTACGGTTCGTAATGGTGCGTTTGTTTTGGTAGGCTCAAGTCCACAAACCGTAAATTTTGCAACTCCTGCAAATGTTACTTATACAAATTTTACTGTGAACTCAGGTGCCACTATGAAATTGGCTTCTAATATTATTCTTAATAATAGTTCAACCACAAATTATAACGGAACTATATTAGTAAATAATGGAGGTATCTTTGATGCGGGTTCTTCTTTTACAGTAACGCCTGCTTCAACTACTTCAGGTGGTTCTACATTTACACTTAGTTCTGGTGCAACACTTATTACAGCAAATTCTTCCGGCGTAACAGGATCAATACCAGTTTCATCAGGACTTACTACATCTTATAATTCTGGAGCAAATTATACTTTTAATGGCTCAACACAAAACACAGGTACTTTTACTACTACACCAACTGCAAATACAGTTAATACCTTGGAGATTGCGGGTGGTACAGTAACAAACACTTATGTCGGAACTGGTGCTTTAAATGTTACTGCATTAAAACTAACTTCAGGTACTTTAAATGTAGGTAGCGGAAAAACCATTAATATAGCCAATAATGGTACTGTAAGCAAAACATCAGGTGATTTTGCAACAACAAGTGCGGGTACAATCAATTTTGCTGGCACAGGAACAGTTACTGGTGCAGTTAATTTTTACCCTGCTGTTACTCAGACACCTTCATCTACGGCAGGTGTCAATTATGGAACTTCCAGAATAAAAACCAGCTTAACATTAAATGCTAATAGTTTTGTTTCCAGTGCACCATTTTATGACGCTCCATCTACCTTGATTTACAATACTGGAGGAACTTATGGCCGTAATGTAGAATTTGGATCTTCAAGTGGTCAGGGTTATCCATACAATGTGACAGTACAGAATGGAACTACTTTAGATTTGTCTGCGAACTCTCCGACTGTAACTAACATTGCGGGTACTCTTACTTTGGGTAATAATTCTACAGCGGGTTCTGTAACATTAGGAGCTTCATCTGTTCCTTTGAAAGTAGGCGGTGATGTGATCATAGGAAATGGTTTTGGTACTAATACCTTGACTCTTTCATCTGCCAGTGGCGGTGATCTTTATATGGGCGGCAACTGGACTAGAAATGCTACAGGTGTTTTTGCTCCAAACAACAGAGCTGTCTTCTTTAATGGAGGAGGACCGCAAACGATTACTGGGGCTACTGTCTTTGACTATTTATTGTTATCTCAGACTACAAGTAGCACAGTTACTCTCAATAATGATATTACCATAAATAAAGTGTTAACATATGGTACAGGTAAATTAGTTACAGGAAGTAATGTTGTTATAATGGGGGCTGCCGCATCAGATGCTTCGCCTTCTTCCACTTCTTACATATATGGTAACCAGAGGTATCCTATCTCAAGTGCGGGCTCTAAGACTTTTAACGTAGGTGATGCTAATACTTGGGCGCCGGTAAGTGCTAATTTTACTGCGGTATCTTCTGCTGGTACGCTTACTGCCAGTACAGCTGCCGGGGATCATTCCCAGATCGCTTCTTCCAGTTTGGATGCTTCTAAATCTGTTAATAGAACCTGGACACTTGCTAATGGAGGTGGTTTGATCGGTACTTATAATCCAACCTTTAATTTTGTGGCTGGTGATTTAGATTCCGGAACTACTCCCGGTAACTTAATATTAGGTAATTATTTTTCTTCGGCATGGAGTTATCCTGCCGTTGGCGCAGCAAACACTACTAATCTTACTGCAACTGGTGTTAATACTTTCGGAGATTTCCAACTAGCGGAATGTAGGCCTGTTAATTTGGTTATTACTAATCCCGCCGCAGTTTGCAGCCCAAACACTGTTGATCTTACAGCAGCAAGTATAACGGCAGGCTCTAGCAGCGGACTTGTATATACTTATTGGACAGATTCTAATGCAACAGTTCCATATACCACACCGACTCAGGCTACTGCTGGTACTTATTATATAAAAGGTACGTCTTCTACCGGATGCTTTAAAATATCATCAGTTATTGTTACAGTAACCCCTTTATTGAGTTCTGGGACCATTTCGGGATCTGGAAAGATTTTTATTGGCGGTACTACAACTCTAACCAGTACTGGTGATTCGGGCGGTGTTTGGAGTAGTAGTAATCCGTCTGTAGCCACCATCAATCCTAGTAGTGGTTTGGTGACTGCCTCAACGGTTAATACCGGTACGGTAACTATCAGCTATACAGTAAGTAACAGTTGTGGTTCGTCGTCAGCAACATTTCCTCTAACTGTAACAGATGTTACGACTTGGAATGGTAGTGCTTGGGATTTTGGTGTACCATCTTCTGGTGTGAATGCAAGTTTGGCGTCTGCATATACTGTGGGTAATTCTGGACAATCATCTTTTGCATCAAAAAATCTTACAGTGGAAAATACAGGTTTATTAACAATCCCGGCGAACCAAGGTATCACAGTCAATGGCGATATTACCACAGCGGATAACAAAATAGTGATAGAGAGTGATGGCAGCCTGTTGCAGACTAAACTTACAGGCAACAATAACAGTAATAACAAAATCATTGCTAAGCGTAAAGTGACAATGAAAACGCTGGATTACACGTATTGGAGTTCTCCGGTTTCCGGACAGTTGCTGCGTAACACCAGTAGCTCAACGGGTAGTACAAATACAGGTCTATATGATACCGGTGGATTTTCAGCGGGCACCCCAAACAACAGGATTTACCAATACAATGAGCCGAACGATTTATTTTTAGCAACAACGGATGCTGCATTTGTTGCAGCAAAAGGCTATGCCATCCGAGGAAAAGCTTCTTACGGAACCACACTTACTGCGGATGAATTCAGTTTCAACGGAGTGATGAACAATGGCGCATTGACCATCGGTATCCAGAAATCTAAAAATACGGGAACAGGCGGTACGGTAGAACACGGTTATAATATGATAGGTAATCCTTATCCGTCCCATATAGACTTTTTACAGTTTTATAATCTGGATCAGGGTAACGGATTCAAGAACAGTGATTTCATCAATGGAAAAGCCTGGTTCTGGACCAACGTACCCGGCGCACCGACTACACAAGGTGGATCTAGTTATACAGCAAATAACTATGCTATTTTGACACTTGCTGGCGGAACGCCTGCTACAGGTGTGGATGCTGGTAATACAACCAGTCCATCATCTGCAATACCAAATCAGTACATCAAAGTAGGCCAGGGCTTCATTGTTCAGATGAAGGGAACAGCACCAACGGGAACAACGCCTAACAAAGCAACTTTGAAATTTGACAACTCGGTAAGAACGAATAACAGTACGGGTAATTTCTACAATGCCAAAACTAATGGTAGCGAAATCAATAGATACTGGCTGAATTTGGTTTCTCCGAATAATGTGTCCAATACAATTCTGGTGGCGCATATGGACCAGGCAACGAACAATTATGATGCGGATTATGATGCAGATCTTTTAGTAGTTGCTGATGATTCTTTCTACTCAAAGCTTAATGTTCGGAAATTGCAGATCCAGGCAAGAGCAAATGTTGCAGTGGCAGATGATGTTGTTCCACTTGGAGCGAAATATTCTATGGATGGAACTTATAAAATTGCTTTGGCTAAGAGAGAAGGCATTTTCGGTAGCGGACAAAGTATTTATCTTCACGATAAGATTCTGAATACTTATACGGATCTTACGCAGGATCACTACAGTTTTCAGGCAACTAAAGGTTTAGATGAATCGAGGTTCGAAATTGTTTATAATAGCAAGGAAGCTCTGTCTGCGAATGATTTGAAAGTCTCTGATTTTGTAGTATACAGGGATGGAAATGATTTTGTAGTAAAATCTTCCCGAATATTGGGAAGGGTAGATCTCTATGATGGCGGCGGAAGATTACTTCAGTCAAAACAAACATCCGAGAAACAAATCAGATTAGAGGCAGCTCATTTAGTGTCAGGGTTTTATATTATAAAAGCTCAAAATTCTGGTGATGTAAGAACGAAAAAACTTGTCAAATAAATTTCTAACTAACTACTTCAAAAACCGGGATATATATATTCCGGTTTTTTTATTTTTGTTTATTTAATTACTATTTTATGTAGGATTAGTTGATTTATTACCAATCTTAATTTGGTTAAAATTTTACTTTTTAAAATATATTTTTATTTGTTATTTCGTTTATATAATTGATTATTTTTTTGATATTAACAATTATAATTATTTATTAATATGAAATTAAAATAATTAACATTAAATTTTGATTATTTATTAATAATTAAATAATTGTTTGTTTTAGTTATTTAAAACATAGTTATTGGTGATAATTTTAATTATATTTTTAATATTTATTAATTTAATTTAAAATTTGTTATACATTTGTAGGTGAATTTGTTTTGAGTTATGCTCAAAATTTATAATGAATGAAAAAAAGTTTGCCTCATGATAACATCTTTATTCTTGAAGAAGGACAGGTTGCTGTCTTTTCTTTTCTTAACTTTATCCTTTTACTATTCTGCACAGAATGTTCTTGTAGGAACAGGGTTTAACGCGTCCTGGCCTTCGGCTTGTAATAATGTAACGCCGGGAACTTATTTTTCTGCCGGTGCTGGAACCTCTTACTCATCTGGTGCACTGACCCCCAATGGAACAGGAGATCAGTACTGGAGATTAGGTATTGATTGGAGCGGTTCTGTTTATCAGGTCAATAACGGAAGCAGTACTGATGTTTCGGTGTCTCCGAATACGACCTATACAGCGAGTCTTGTCTGTACAAATACAGGCGCATTAAAGTATAATGTTGCAAATACATCTTACAGATATGTGTTTAAAACTAAGGATGCAGGGGTGTCACCTTCCGGAAACTGGGTTTTCTTCGAGGTTCAGGGTGCTGTACAATCTGTGTCATCAGTAACAAGAAGTCCTTCAGCTGTTCCGGCAACAATGCCGGTTACGGTTACGGCTACCACCAGCGGATCGGTAAATTCGGGGCAGGCTGTGTATCTGAGATATACTACCAATGCCTGGTCTACATCTACAGTGGTTCAGATGACGGGATCTGGTACCACTTATACAGCTTCTATTCCTGGTCAGGCTGCCAGCACTGCTGTACAGTATTATGTTTTTACGTCCGGAACTGCCAACGTAGCTTCTAACGGGAGTAATGCAGATCTATATACGATCAATTTGAATAATAACTCTGGTAGTAATTATTCTTATACTGTAGGCGCGTCAGCATTTAACGTTTGGGTTACATCAACCACAGGAACTACCAGTGCCGGTTATTCCACTTTGAAAGGAGCAATAGATGCCATTAATGCCGGGACTCATACCGGAGCAATAGAAGTTGCTATTAATAGTAGTACTTCTGAAACGGCAACTTCTGTGCTGAATAGCAGTGGTGCGGGATCGGCAAGTTATACATCAATAAGAATCTATCCATCTGCTGATGGGTTGACGGTTTCCGGTGCATCTGCCACAGGAAGAGGACTCATCGAGCTGAATGGGGCAGACAATGTCACAATTGATGGTGATAACCCAAATACAGGAGGAACTAACAGGAACTTGACTTTTACGAACACAGCGGTTACTTCTGTTACTTTTACTTCTGTTATAAGATTAGTTACAGGAGCTACCCTTGTTTTAAGTTGTGATAACAATATTATTAAAAATTGTAACTTAATTGGATCGGCAACCTCATGGAACTCAACTGGCAATAGTAGCTTTACTACGACGCAAGCAGGTACAAACGGGATTTATTGTGGTGGAGGAGGTAGTACTGTAAGTGCAACTACGGCACCAACGGCATTATCGTCTAATTTGACCAATGCAGCAAGTGGACAAACGTTCAATAATCTCATAATTGACAATAACTCAATAATGTCCTGCGGAAAGGCTATTGCTCTTACTGCTAGTGCAACAAGTGTTTTTCCCCAATTTACAATTAGTAATAACCTGATAGGCAATGCTACGGCTGGAGCTACCAATCAAGTTTATTGGAGAGGGATTACAGTGCAAGGTTTTGGATCTTCTGCTACAGCCTCTTCCATAAAAGGAAATACAATTTATGTAGAAAGTTTTTCTGGTTCATCATCCTCGCCATATGGTATTATGGGTATTGACTTGGGAGGATTAAATTCTACTACCGGAACTGCAGCTACAGGAACAAACGTTGTTATTGAAAATAATCAAATTTTAAGAGTTAAACAGAATAATACTGGTGGTTATATGGCTACGGGAATTAACCTACAAGTCGCAAATGGTATTGTTTTGAGAAATAACTTCATAACAGGGGTAATGAATGTTGGAAGTTTAAGTTTAGACACGGCTTATGGAGCGCAGGCAATAAGAGTTAATACTGGGAATAATCATAAAATTTATCACAATAGTATAAATCTAACAGGTTCAGATTCAGGTACCAATAATTTAATTGCAGGATTATCTTTTTATGGAACATCTACCACAGGTGTTGATGTCAGAAATAATATTTTTTCTAATACTTGCACGAGTTCATCTACAAATAGTGCGTTTGTGAATATATTTTTTACAGCTACACCTACATCAGCAATGGCTTTGACGATGAATAATAATGCATATTATTCGGGATCTACAGCCGGATTGCACGGTATTGCACACGTAACAACTACATATTCTACAGCCAATTTATACACAGCGGCTAATTTTAATGCATCAGCTACAACGCCTGCTAATAATTTTAGATCCATAACATCAGTTTCTGTCTCAAGTAATGATAACGCATCTTATGCATCTACTAATGCCGCTCCTTACACAAGTTCTACCAATCTGCATCTCAATTCAGGATCTGCTGAAATTGCAAATGTAGAAAGTAAAGGAGCGAATCTAAGTGTAACAACGGATATAGATGGAGATGCCAGAGGTACAACGCCTGATATGGGAGCTGATGAGATTACAATCCCTCCTGTAGCGAATGATGCTGGTATTTCCGCAATACCTGTTTCAGGTATTACTTGTCCAGGAACTAGAAATGTTACTGTTACACTTAAAAATTATGGAACATCAACTTTGACTTCCGCCAATATTACCTGGTCTGTAAATGGTGGCGCATCATCAGTTTATAACTGGAGTGGTTCATTGGCAAGTGGTGCAACCTTAGATGTTGTGGTAGGAACCTTTAATTTCATTGGGTACAGCTTCGCAATAACTGCCGCTACAAGTCTTCCGAACGGAGTGACGGACGGAAAACCTTCTAATGACAGTAATACAAGTGCAACTTTTCAGACATCATTATCAGGAACTTATACAGTGGGTGTTGGAAAAGACTTTGCCACCCTTACTGCTGCAGTTGCCGCTGCCAACACGAATGGACTATGTGGTGCAACTGTTTTTAGTTTAACAGACACTACATATTCAGCAAGCGAAACATTCCCAATTACAATTAATTCACTTACGGGAGCAAGCGCAACCAATACGCTTAAAATAAAACCAGCTACAGGTGTATCACCAACAATATCGGGAAGCAGTACTGCCGCTATCATAAAACTTAATGGAGCAGATTATGTAATAATTGATGGTAGCAATACGGCTGGAGGTACTACGAAAAATTTGACAATATCTAATGGTAGTAGCGGGACATCATCATCAGTAGTGTGGATTGCCACTGCATCTGCGAGTAATGGAGCGACTTATAATACAATTAAAAATACCATAGTCAGCGGTAATTCCCGTACTACAACTGCTGCAGCTATTGGCTCATCTAGTACAGCAGATATTAACACCGCATCAGAAACAGACAATGCTTATAATACTGTTCAGAATTGTACGATTACAGGAGCTTTATATGGAATTTCTAATTACGGTAATGCAGCCTCTTTAGACACAGGATGGACTATAATTGGTAATACAATTGGTTCTGCTACTAATAATAGAGCTCATGTAATTGGTATTGATCTTTATAATGCGAAAGATTTCAGTGTCAGCAATAATACGATAGCAGGAGTATTTGCAACTAATGCTAACAGTACTTCTGTTTTAGGGATAGAGGCTTATGGAACAATAAGCAATGGTGCCATTTTCGGGAATACAATTTCCAATGTTACAAATAATGACAATAGTACAGGTTATGCAGGAACAGGTATATATCTTGGCGCTACAAATTCTGCTTCTAACGTTTCAGTTTACAATAATTTTATTTATGATGTAAAAGGGGTCGGTTTCACAGGTTATTTTGCTGCGATTGGTATCTGGGCAGGATCAGGTGGAGGATATAATATTTATCATAATACTGTTTCTATAAACTCCTCTACTCAGACCGAAGCTACTGCAGCTAATACTGCTTTGTTGGTAAGTTCTGGGGTTACCAATATGGATGTCAGAAATAATATTTTCTATAATTATGCCACCACGGGAAATAAATATTCTGTTTATTCATTAGCAGCTAATACAGCGTATACAAATATTAATTATAATGATTATTATTCTGTCGGAGCTATAGGCTATCTTGGTGGAACGCAAACTACTTTGGCTAATTGGCAAACTGCAACAGGAAAAGACGCTAATTCAATTAATGTTGTTCCGCCATTTGTTTCTGCGAGTAATCTTCATATAACAGCTGGTTGTACGTCATTGGAATCTGGTGGAACGCCAATAGCAACTGTAACAAAAGATATTGATAGCGAAACCAGATCTACTACTGCCCCGGATATTGGTGCTGATGAATTTTCAGGATCCTTACCTCCTAAAATCACATCTGTTACAAACGGTGAAAATTGTGGGACAGGTTCAGTACTACTTACAGCTACTTCAACAGATCCAGGCGTTACAGGATATAACTGGTATACTACTTCAACTGGCGGTACGGCTGTAAATGGAGCTACGCCGACTTCAAGCAACTGGACAACACCAACCTTATCAGCTACTACTAATTATTATGTTGCTGCATATAATGGTTCTTGTGAGTCTGATTACAGATTTTTAGTTACAGCGACAATCAAACCAGCGCCAACTGATATTACAGCAATAACTGAAACGCAGAAGTCTTCTACTGCTATTACTTCTGCTTGTGATGTTGATTATGTTGAGCTGAAAGCTACTGGTGGATTGGTTACCGATTCCAGTCAGTATGCATTCGGAACTCAGGCTGCTCAAAACAATACAACAACTAGTTCAGCTTACCCGGCACCATATACTGTTTATTATGGAGGACAAAGAATGCAGATGCTTATTCTTGCTTCTGAACTTACTTCTGCCGGTTTTGTAGCTGGATCTAAGATAAATAATATTCAGTTTCCTGTTGTTTCGTTAGGATCTAACTGGGGTTCAACCGTTACGTCTTGCAATAGTTTTCAAGTAAGTATCGGTGCAACTGCATTAACAACATTGTCTGCTTTTCAGACTGGATTAACACAGGTTGTTGCTCCTGCTAATTTTACTCCCACAGTAGGTTATACAAATACGCACACGTTTAGCAGTCCATTTGTTTGGAATGGAACAAGCAATATTATAATAGAAACAACTTTTTCTAATAATATTACTGGCGTTAGTGCAAACACAGTTACTCAATACAATAGTCCTACAAGCTATCAATCCACAATTGTTTACAGAGCTGATGGTGTTACAGCTTCTGCCGCAGCTTCCGCGACAACTGTAACTTATTCTTATAGCGCTAGACCGGATTTTAAATTAAATGGATCTACAGATACTCAAAAAGTAACTTGGTCGCCTACAGCTGGTTTATATTCCGACACTGCACTTACCATTCCTTATAATGGAACAGATTATTTGGCGACAGTGTATGCAGCTCCGGGTACTGCAACTATATACACAGCAAAAGCGTCAATAGGTACCTGTGATAAAACAAAAGTAACCACTTCTATTGTTAGAGTAAAAAATCAATATGTTGGGGCAGGTACAGACTGGAATACTGCTTCCAACTGGTTCCCAAATGTAGTTCCGGATGCTAATAAGTGTGCTAATATCCCTGCAGGCAAAACGGTAGTGATAGCCAGTGATGCGTTGGCAAAGGCCGTTACTATTGCAGATACAGGAAAGCTCACTATCAATTCAAATAAATCATTAACTGTTACTGATGCTATTAATATAAGCAACAATTTGACAAATGATAACCTTGTGATGGAAAGCGATGCATCTCTAATGCAGGTTAATAATGTTTCAAACACCGGAAATATTTATGTTAAGCGAGATGTTAAGATGCGTAAAATGGATTATACTTTCTGGAGCACGCCAGTTACAGGTCAGGTTTTGCGTAATACCAGTAGCTCAACAGGTAGCACAAATACGGGTTTATATGATACCGGTGGTTTCTCAGGAGGTACACCAAACAACAGGATTTATTACTACGATGAGCCAACGGATTACTTCAAGATAACTACAGATGCTAATTTTGTTCCGGGCAAGGCTTATGCTATTCGGGGAAAAGACAGCTATTACAGCGGTACAGACCCGTTAATTCTGACAACTGACAATACTCTGAAGTTTATCGGTGTTCCAAATAATGGTAATAGTATTAGTGTTTCAATACAAAAATCTAAGAATACGGGAACCGGCGGAACTATGGAACACGGGTATAATCTTATAGGTAATCCTTATCCATCTAATCTCGATTTTATTTCTTTCTATAATTTTGATCAGGGTGGCGGGATCTACAACAGATCCAATATATACGGAAAGGCGTGGTTTTGGACCAATACAAGTCCTAAAATCAAGCAAGACGGATCTAATTATACAGGAAGTAATTATGCTGTGTTGTCTCTTGCCGGAGCTGTTGCTGCAACAGGAGTAGATAGTGGTTCCACTACGGGAAGCCCTACACCAACGCAATATATCAAGGTCGGACAAGGCTTTATAGTACAGATGAAAGGTACTGCGCCAACGGGCACTACTCCAAATACGGCAACACTGAAGTTTGACAACACAATGCGAAGTAATGCGGCGGGAGTATTTTATAACAATAACAAAACTTCAACCGTGAAGGATCGTTACTGGCTGAAACTGGTTTCCCCTGAAAATGTATCAAATATGATACTCCTTGCACATTTGCCGGAGACTACAAATAATTATGATGCGGATTATGATGCGGATTTGCTTACAATAGGAGATGACTCATTCTATTCAAAGCTGAATACTCAAAAACTGCAGATACAGGCAAGGGCAATACTGAATGAGCAGGATGTAATCCCGTTAGGTGTAAAATATTCAATGAACGGAACATATAAAATTATATTATCAGATAAAGAGGGCGTATTTGCATCTGGCCAAAGCATTTATCTTCATGATAAGTTATCCAATACTTACACAGATCTGACACAAAGTGGCTATAGTTTCCAAGGAAGTAAAGGGTTGGACGAAACAAGATTTGAAATCGTTTATAAGCAAAGCAGTGTTCTTGGCGCTGGTGATGCTGCCAAGTCTGAATTCATTGTATACAGAGACGGTTCGGATTATGTAGTTCGCTCCAGTAAACATCTGGGCAAAATTGAAATGTATGATGCTTCAGGAAAACTCTTGAAGACATTGCAAACAAATGATACTGTTATGAAGATTAATATGACAGGTATTGTTGAAGGTGTTTATATACTGAAGGTTGAAAATTCTGGTGAGGTCAAAACTCATAAGATTATCAAATAAATAAAAAATTATTAACAAAAACTTCCATTAAAATGTTTTTCGATAATATCTGCGGATAATCAGGGATATTGATGCAGACAGGATTTATCTAAGTCTACTGATATTATCGGAAACATTTTAATGAATAGAAAAATATATGCTAATAAAAAATGTTAATTTTATTTAATGTTAATATTTTTTAGAACTCTATTATTTTTTTATATATTTACACCCTGAAAAATATGCTTAGTTTTAAACTACCGATGAAAAAATATTTGACCTTATTATATATAGGCATAAGTTTAATGTCTGCTGCACAGTTCAAGGAAAATACTTTTGATCAGCAATCTGATCAGAATATGCATACAAACTCTAATGATAATAATACATTTGAGAATGGACAATCAGCAACGGGCGTGCCTGTAGGTGGAGAACATGAGGAAGGTCCCGGAAACCCTGGTGAACCTGTTCCTATTGATGGACTAGTGCCTGTGCTATTGCTTAGCAGCGTAGCGCTATTGGCATATTTTCATAGAAAAAATAAAAGTTTAATCTAATATAAGTTGATCCGAAATTCAAATTTCGGATTTTTTGTGATATGTACAGAAATTTTCTGAAGCCTCTTTTCGATTATACATTTTCTTTTTTATTGATTCTGATCTTATCTCCTTTATTTTTATTGATCATTCTGCTGCTTTACTTTTTTAATCAGAGAAATGTTTTCTTTTTTCAAAGCCGTCCCGGAAAAAACGAAAGAATCTTCCAAATCATAAAGTTTAAGACAATGACGGATGAAAAGGATATGCACGGAAATCTGTTGCCGGATGAAAAAAGACTGACCAAAATGGGTAGTTTTGTCAGAAAAACATCTTTGGATGAACTTCCTCAGCTTTTTAATGTTTTGAAAGGCGATATGAGTTTTATAGGTCCAAGACCTTTGCTGGTCGATTATTTAAAGTTATACAATGAAGAGCAGAAAAGAAGGCATAATATTAAGCCGGGTATTACTGGCTGGGCTCAGATAAATGGTAGAAATGCCATAACCTGGCAGCAAAAGTTTATTTTTGATGTTTATTATGTGGATCATATGAGTTTTTTGCTGGATATTAAAATTCTTTTATTGACAGTGAAGAAAGTCATCATTTCTGAAGGAATCAATACAGAAGGCAAGGCAACAACGGAAAGTTTTAAAGGAAATTAATATAATGAAAAAAATTGCAATTTTTGGAGCAGGTGGATTTGGTAGAGAAGTTAAAACTATTATTGATGCGATCAATATTAGAACACCTAAAACATTTGAGTTTATAGGTTTTTTTGATGATAATATTGCTAAGCATGAAGTGATCAATGGTTTTCCTGTTTTAGGAGGGATAGCTGAGTTAAATCAATTTAAAGAAGAATTAAATGTAGCAGTTTCTATAGCAGATCCATTAATAAAAAAAAATATAATCAATAGTATAAAGCCTAAAAATATATATTATCCTAACTTAATACATCCTTCAGTCTTAATTTCTGATGAGTCTGTTGAAATAGGAATAGGTAATATAATTTGTGCCCAAACAATTTTGACTTGTAACATAAAAATAGGGGACTTTATAATTTTAAATTTGATGTGTACTGTAGGACATGATACGACAATCCAAAGCTATTCATCATTTATGCCTTCAGTAAATATTTCTGGTGAAGTTATGGTAGGAGAAGGTGTATATGTGGGAACTGGTGCAAAAATAATTAATCAATTAGAAATAGGCGAATTTACAACGGTAGGAGCTGGAGCTGTAGTAGCTAAATCTTTACCAGCCTTTTGTACCGCAGTTGGTATTCCTGCAAAGCCTATAAAATTCCACAATCATTTACAATGATTGTATCATTTTTAGAAATGATTATAGGTAGTAAATATAATACTATTTGAATTTAAGATTCTGAAAGGTGTAGATCGGAATTGGAGCTTGTGTGAAACAGAGCATCACAATCGGTAAATGGGCTGTAGTAGGCGCAGGCGCAGTTGTCATAAGGAATGTTCCTGATAATGCAACTGTTGTGGGCTGTCCTGCAAGAATAATCAATATGAATCTGTAAAGTTTATAAATATTTTTCCTAAATAATGTTAAATAGTTTTAACTTTGTTTGGTAAAAAACTTTTTATAATATAAACTACTTATTACTATAATCAATAAATGAAATCGAAAATCTGGCTTTCATCGCCGCATATGAGCGGAAGGGAAATGAAGTATGTTCACGAGGCATTTGATCAAAACTGGGTTGCGCCTCTGGGAAAAAATGTTGATGAATTTGAAGGCGCTATACAAAGGTTTTTAAATGAAGACAAATTTGTTGCTGCTCTAAGCTCTGGAACTGCGGCGTTACATTTAGCATTAATGCAACTGGGGGTTGGTTATGGTGATGATGTTATATGCCAGTCATTTACGTTTTCAGCATCGGCAAATCCGATCAAGTATCTTGGTGCCAATCCTGTTTTTGTGGATTCGGATCCCGTTAACTGGAATATGTCTCCTGTTTATCTGGAGCAAGCGATAAAGGACAGGATCTCAAAAAATAAAAAACCAAAGGCAGTAATAGTAGTCCATCTTTACGGTATGCCGGCATTGATGGAGGAGATTACCGAAATCTGCAACCGGTACGAAATTCCATTAGTTGAAGATAGTGCAGAAGCACTTGGTTCCAGCTATAAAAATAAAATGTGCGGAACTTTTGGGGAGTTTGCCATTCTTTCTTTCAATGGAAATAAAATTATCACTACCTCCGGCGGTGGAGCTTTGATAACTTCTACCAAAGAACAGAAAGAAAAAACAATTTTCCTCTCTACTCAGGCAAGAGATAGTGCTCCTCATTATCAGCATTCGGAAATAGGCTATAATTATAGACTGAGCAATATATGCGCTGGGATTGGAAGAGGACAGATGGAAATTCTTGATGAGCGTGTGCGCCAAAGACGATCCAATCACGAATTTTACAGAGAGATTTTTTCAGATATAGAAGGTGTTAATCTTTTTTCGGAAGCTAATACAGACTTTTTTTCAAATCATTGGCTTTCCTGTATTACTATTAATAAATCAATAACCACTAAAACGAATCATCAGTTAATGCAGGCTTTCGCAGAGGATAATATTGAGACACGTCCTTTATGGAAGCCTATGCACCTTCAGCCGGTTTTTAAAGATTGTCCGTATTACGGAGAAACTGTTTCTGAAGATTTATTCAGCGCAGGCATATGCCTGCCTTCAGGATCTAATATGACGAACGATGAAAAAAACAGAATTTATGAAGTAATAAGCAAATACGAATTTTAATTTACTAACCAAATGAACAAGGTTAAAAATTCTAAGAAATTTTCATTGAATGATAATGTGCTGGATCTCGCGGATCTGAAATTTTTGCCAAGATGGGTTATCTTAGTTATTGATGTATTGCTTCTTATCTCATCGCTTTCCGTTTCACATCTGCTTATACTTGGTCTGGATGTAAAACATTATAATGTTTTTTCGCTATTGTATGTTTTCTTATCAATCATTGCAATTAATGTTCTTTATATGCATTTATTCAGAACGTATCTAGGTGTTATAAGGCACTCAACCTTTGTAGATCTGTTCAAGATATTTATGGCAAACCTTAGTAGTGTATTAACAGTACTGATTATAAATTATAGTTATTATCTCATCTTTTATAAGAAGCTTATACTTATTCCCTTTTTGGGTCTTTATTTCGCTATTTCCTGTCTTTTTTTATTTGTGTTCAGACTTTGTGTAAAGGGCATATTTAATATTATTAAGGAAAATAAAAGAAGTTCAAGTAGAAAGAAGATTTTCATACTTGGGGATGATGATACATCTGTTACAATTGCCCAGGTTATTCTTTCCAATCCTAATCTTCCTTTTGATATCAAGGGTTTTATTTCTTACAATTCCAAAAAAGTAAGTATTAAATTATTAGATAAAAAAATTGTATCAAAAAAGGATTTTATCCATAGCTTGGAAGCTGGGATTAATGATGTTGATGGTGTCCTGGTCATAAAAGAGGCTTTACAGAAAGAAGAGCTTGACTTTTGGGTTAATTTGTTTTTAGAACATAACCTGAAAATTTATAAAGCTCCATCTGTGCAAAAGCTTCGTAGTAATGATATTATAAATAATATTAAAACGATTCAGATTGAAGACCTGCTGAACAGAAAACAGATCAAACTGGATAATTTAGAAGTAAAGAAAAGACATTTCCAGAAAACGATTCTCGTAACCGGTGGTGCAGGATCTATCGGAGGAGAGATCGTGAGACAGGTAGCCCAGCTGGAACCTCTGCAGATTGTTATTCTGGATCAGTCGGAAACGCCGTTATATGATACGGAACTTGAGATGAGGGAGCTGTATCCGCATATCAATTTTAAGTTTATCCTTGCAGATATATCTAATTATAGCAGATTAGAACCTTTGTTTGCGAAGTATAACTTTTCTATGGTTTACCACGCTGCAGCCTACAAACATGTTCCGCTTGTAGAGGATAATCCGCACGAGGCAGTTTTAGTAAATGTTTTAGGAACCAAAAATATAGCTTTGCTGTCGAGTAAATATAATGTCAACAGGTTTGTGATGGTTTCTACGGATAAAGCTGTAAATCCTACCAATGTGATGGGCGCTTCGAAACGTGTTGCGGAATTATTTGTGCAATCACTTCAGAATGTGGAAGGAAATACCACCAAATTTATTACGACACGCTTTGGAAATGTACTAGGCTCTAACGGTTCCGTAATTCCCCATTTTCGTAAACAAATAGAAAAAGGCGGTCCCGTGACCATTACACATCCTGAAATTGTCCGGTATTTTATGACGATTGCCGAAGCTTGTGAGCTGGTGCTGAATGCAGGAACTATGGGTTCCGGAGGTGAGATTTATGTATTTGATATGGGAGATCCGGTAAAGATTCTGGAGCTTGCTAAACGAATGATAAAACTATCCGGTTTTGAGCCTGATCTGGATATAAAAATTATTTATACGGGCCTGAGACCGGGAGAAAAGCTATACGAGGAATTACTCAGTGATAATACGAAGACCTTACCCACATCCCATGAAAAGATTATGATCTCAAAAGACCCTACAATGGAGTTTGCTGAGATCGATCAAATGACGGATCTTGTTATCGAATTTTCAAGGAAAGAAGAAAAGCAGGAAATTGTCAAAGTCCTAAAATCTATAGTAAAAGAATTTAAAAGCAATAATTCTATCTACGAATCGTTAGATAAATAAGAATTCCTATATTTGCAAACCTTCAGTTAAGAATTAGAGTTTATGAGAAGAGTTTTATCCATAGTTTTTATGGCTTTTTTATTATGTACAATCTTTTCGTGCAAAACGAAGCAAGATATTCAATACGTTAAAGACATCGAAGATGTTGCCATAAAAGAATCTATCAGAGCGAATACTTCTACGATACAGCCGGGTGATCAATTGGCTATTGTAGTTTTAGCAAAAGATAATGAAGTGGCCAAACCATTCAACCAGAATTATTATTCTACAGATATGTCGCAATATTCCTCTATGCCTACTAGAAATGCTTCTGTAGAACCAACATATATTGTTGATGGAAAAGGTGATATTGATTTTCCGATTCTGGGTTCGCTTAATACGACAAATATGAATGTGGATCAGTTTAAAGAGACATTAAAAGAAAAGCTTTCAAAATACATAAAAAACCCAGGAGTTAATATCAGAACTGTAAATTATAAAGTTACGGTTCTTGGAGAAGTAAATAGAACAGGTACCTTTACAATCGAAGGAGGACAGCCAACAACAATTCTTAATGTTTTAGGTTTGGCAGGTGATCTTACAATTTATGGACAAAGAAAAAACGTTCTGGTTATAAGAAATACTGACGGCGTTACAACTAAACAGTATATTGATCTTACAAGTGCGGAACTTTTTAATTCTCCTTACTACTATGTTAAGCAAAATGATGTCATTTACGTATCACCAAATAAAGCTAGACAAAGTGCTTCTTCTTATGGCCCTCAGATTGGGATTGTTATTTCCGTAGCTTCAGTTCTGGTAGGGGTTTTAGCACTTCTTTTCAGGTAGTTCTTAAAAATTATACCGAGATCTATTCATCCAAAAAATATTAATTAATTCGCAACTGTATAAAATTTACAGACAAAAACTAGTTAAATGGAATTAACAAAAAAAGAAGAAGAATTAAATTTAAGAGAAATTATAAAGCCATATACAAAAAAATGGTATTGGTTTTTGGCTTCTGTATTTTTGACAACTATTTTAGCAATATGCTATGTACTTTTCACAACCCCAGTTTATAAGATACAATCTTCAGTTTTAATAAAAGATGCTAAGAAAATGTCAAGTGCGTCTGGTGATTTCGGTGTTCTAGCCGGTCTCGGAGGCTTTGCTGGTATGGGAACTAATAGCATTGAAAATGAATTAGAAATTTTTAAGTCCAAAAAAATAATTGAAGATGTAGCTAAAAATCTTAAACTACAGGTTTCTATATATTCTAGAGAAAAGTTTCATGATGTAGAACTATATAAGGATACAAATCCATTTAATGTTTTCGTGATAAATGAGAAGCAATATGAAAAGCTTCCTAAGAAACCTATTGACATAAAAATCAATGGAGACAAAATAATTTTATCTTCAGAAGAATTCAAAAATAATATAGTTACGACTTTTAATAAAACCATAAGCCTGCCTTATGCAAATTTTATTATTGCTAAAAATCCCAAGTTCAATCGGAAAAAAGTAAAGAAAATGGACTTGAACGATTTTTATATAACATATTCGGATTTTGAAGGTGTTGTAAATGATTATCAGGAAAGTTTAGAAGTTGATCTTACAGATAAAGATGCTACGGTTATCTCATTATCAATGGGTCATCCAAATACGGATAAAGCAAAAGATATATTAAATGATTTAGTCACTGTTTATAATGAATATGCTATAAGCGATAAAAATATCGAATCAAAAAAAACAAAGGATTTTATTGATGACAGAATTGTTTTGATATCAAAAGAGCTTGGTGAGGTTGAGAGTGATAAAGAGAGATTTAAAGTTGATAATGATATTGTGGACATTGCAGCAGAAGCCAGAATTAATTTACAAATATCAACTGAGACAAGGCGAAAAAGTCTGGAGCTTGATACTCAAATTGAAGTGAGTAAAATGCTTTTAAACTATATTGATACACAATCAGGTAACTACCAGATTTTGCCAACAAATATTGGACTGGATAATCCGACGGCTACTTCTAATATTACGGCATATAACAAGCTTGTAATAGATAGAAACAGACTTTTAGAGAACGCTACAACAGATAATCCCCTTGTAAAAGAAATAACAAAAGATATACAGAGCCTTAGAAATGCGATGAGAGAAAGCATCCAGAGATATTTAATAAATCTGAATGCTACAAAAAATCAGGTGGATCGTGAAAACAATTTCAGCGGACAAGAAATACAAAAAGTACCTAAGCAGGAAAAGCTTTTCAGAAATATAGAAAGGCAGCAACAAATCAAAGAAAATCTTTATCTCCTATTACTACAGAAGAGAGAAGAGGCTGCAATTTCGATGGCAATTACCGGAGAGAAAGCAAGAGTGGTGGATCATGCATATGTTGATAAAAAGCCAATTGCGCCTAAAAAACTTATTGCTTTACTTTTTTCATTCATATTAGGTATGCTAATCCCTTTTGGTATAATCTATTTAAAAGAACTAATAAATAATAAGATTATTAATAAACATGATCTGGAAAAATTAACAAGCACGCCAATCCTTTCGGAAATTCCAAGACTATATAAAAAGGATGGAGAAATTATAACTAAAAATGATGTATCACCTTTAGCAGAGTCTTTCAGAATTTTGGTAACAAACCTTAATTTTATGCTTCCAAAAAATAACTTCGCGAAGAAAATTTTTGTTACTTCTACTGTAAAAGGGGAAGGTAAGACTTTTGTTTCCGTGAATCTGGCTTTAGCATTTGCTTCATCTGTAAGGAAAGTCCTTGTTATAGGATCTGATATTAGAAATCCTCAGTTGCAGAGATATAATCCTGAAATGAAAAATGTTAAGGGACTTTCTGAATATCTCTATGAAGAAATTTCAAACGTTAATGAAATTATCCATCCAAGTGGTTTTCATCCTAATTGTGATTTTATTTATTCAGGAGTTATACCTCCTAATCCAACAGATCTTTTACAGAATGGTAGATATCAGGAATTATTGGAATCCTTAAAAGATAATTACCAGTATATAATTCTTGATACGGCTCCATTAATGCTGGTAACGGATTCTTTCTTAATTTCAGACGTGGCAGATGCAACAGTGTATGTTACAAGATCAGAAATAACTGAAAAAGGATTTATTGATTTTGCTAATAAAAACATTGAATCTCAAAAAATCAAAAATGTAGGTTATGTTCTGAATGATGTCCACAGAACCAATTTTGGATATGGAAATAAATATGGTTACGGTTACCATGCAGATGATCAAGGTTTTTTTGATAAAATTAAAAAATGGCTTTATTTATAGTGATTTACAAACGTGTGTCATTTTCTTCCAATAGTGGATGATATTATTAACACTGTGATGAAAAATAAAAAAACTATAATAAATGTTTTAACCTCTGGAGGGCAAGTTGCGCTTATAGGACTGATCTATTATTTCTTATACAGATTTTTATTGGATCAACTTGGAGTTAAGCTGTTAGGTGTATGGTCTGTTGTAATGTCAACATCATCTGTTGCCAATATTGCGGATTTGGGTATTGCAACATCTATGGTCCGTTTTGTAAGTCTTTATGAACATAAGAATAATTTAAAAAGAATTCCCAAGCTTGTTTTCACTGGGGCTATACTTAATATTTTTATTTTCATCCCTATCTGTATTATTATCTGGCCCATAGCATATTATTTGTTAGGCAATATTATTGAAGAAGATTATATAAGTTTGGCCAGGCAATTGTTGCCTTTTTCCTTAATTTGCGTATTACTAAATTCATTATCAGGGGTTTATGGGTCTATTTTAGATGGCTTCAGAAAGAATTATATAAGAAATTCCATTTTTTCTTTTTCATCCATAGTATTTCTTATCATTACAATATGGAGTGTTAAACGTTATGGGCTTATAGGTGTTGTCTGGTCTCAGGTTTTTCAGTCATTCCTGTCATTAATTTTGTGTATAGTATTTTCAATAAGGATAATAAAATTTAATCCCTTCAAATGGAACTGGAGCAGGATTATTTTTAAAGAAATTTTCAACTATGGAATCAAATTCCAACTCACCTCTATTACAGGTATATTGAACGAACCGGTAACAAAAATGCTGCTATCCAAATTTGGTGGCTTAGCTTTTACAGGCTATTATGAAATGGCTAACAAACTGGTAATGCAAATTCGTGGCGTGATTGTAAGCTCAAATCAAAGCCTTATGCCTTTAATGGTTAAAGAGAGTGTCTCATCATCCGAAGGTAGGCCTAAATACTCTATTCTTAGCATTAGTTTCGCAGGGGTATTTATCATATCTTTAATCTCACTTTCCCTAATCAATATCTTAAGTCCTTTCATTTCGAGTATTTGGATCGGGCATAATGAACCTATATTTATTAATGTTCTATTGATAGTTTCAGGCTGTATGTTTATCAACCTGTTGTCTGCACCCATTTATTTTACACTTTTATCTATGGATAAATTACTTCCAATTATCATTTCACAATCTTTGATGGCGTTTACGAATCTTACTTTGGGCTATTTTCTGGGAAGTTATTTTAATGGTTATGGAATTGTATTTACGTGGATGATTGTCGTACTCATAGGTTCCTGGTATCTTATCCGGTCCGTAGATTTTACCAGTACTTTTGGTTTAATACTAAACTTTAGGTTTATTACATTTTTGTTATTGATCATTAATGGCATCACAATATTCTTAGTAAGATATTATCCTGAGCAAATGTTGATTATACTGATCATAAATCTTATACTGACAGCTTCAGTTTTTATATTCCTTTTTATTAATAGAAAAAAAATCTTAAATTCTTTAAATTATGATATTAGAAAAACTAATTAATAAAATCAGAAGAATTCAGAATTTTCTATTTTCCGGGATTATAAAATATTGTTTTAAGTCAGCCGGAAGGAATTTTTTTGTTGAGTACCCTATAAGACTGACCGGTGGGAATAATATAGTAATAGGTAATAATTTTACTTCTTTTGGAAGACTTCGGATCGAAACTTTTGAATCACATAATGGATTTAAATTTACACCCCAACTCAGCATTGGTAATAATGTTTCTATGAATTATGATTGCCATATAGGATGTATCAATAAAATAGTTATTGGAAATAATGTACTGATTGCTAGCCGGGTTACTATTTTAGATCATTTTCATGGAGAAATAAATTCGGAGGAACTCAAAATACCGCCTTCTAAAAGAAAGATTGTTTCTAAAGGACCAATAATTATCGAAAATAATGTTTGGATAGGCGAAGGTGTTGCTATTATGCCAAATGTAAAAATTGGAGAAAATTCAATTATTGGAGCAAATGCTGTAGTCACTAAAAGTTTTCCTCCGAATTCAATTATAGGAGGAATACCAGCTAAATTGTTGAAACAATTATAAAACACAATAAGAATATATGATGAATGCTATTTTTACAATCTGTGCCAAAAACTATCTTGCTCAAGCCCTCACTCTCAGAGATTCTGTTATAAAACATAATCCGGGCATTGATATGTACATTTTTCTTGCAGATGAAAAAACTCCAGATATTGCGGATAGTGATTTCGTAGCACTAGATGATAAATGGATTCCAAACTGGAAAAATATGGCATTTAAATATAATGTGATTGAGTTTTCAACATCCATCAAGCCATTTTGTTTTAGTAAACTTTTTGATGAAGGTTATAAAAAGGTTATTTACCTGGATCCGGATATTTTTGTGACAGATAGCCTCAAGGAAATATTGGATTCATTAAATAATTATTCCATGGTTATAACTCCACATTATAATCATATAGAAACTAATTATACCGGAGCTGTTACAGAAGAAGAACTCTTATTTGTAGGCATCTATAATTTGGGATTTGGAGCCATCAAAAACAATAATATAGGAAAACAGATTGTAGAATGGTGGAAAGATAGATTATTTGACAAATGCTATGCAGACAAGGATGATGCCCTGCATGTGGATCAAAGATGGATTGATTTCTTACCCGGGTTTTTTCCGAATGATGTATTAATCTCCCATCATCCGGGAATCAACATAGCTATTTGGAACCTTCACGAAAGAGAACTGAAGATCCAGAATGATAAGTATGTGATAGAAGATCTGAGAACTAAGAAGGTGTTTCCTCTTTTGTTTTTTCATTTTTCCGGTTTTGATCCATATAATAAAACGGTTATTAACAGAAGACATCCCAGATTTAATATAGATGTTTTTCCATCTTTTATTCCAATTATTAATGCTTATTCGGATCTGGTATATCAACATAAGTATGATTTTTTTTCAAAGCTTAAATATTCTTTTAATAAATTTAAGAACGGAGATGTAATAATCCCACTCCATAGACGGTTATATAGACTTTATTCGGAAAATATGGCAGAATCTTCAGATCCATTTGATGATAAGAATAGTTTTTTTAAGCTTTTAAAATCAAAAAAATTAATTTTGGCAGATGCAGATGCAGATTTTAATTTGGGAATTAAAAAAGATAAGAATACAGATGTTTCCAAAATTGATAAGCTTTTTAACGTCTTGATAAAAATGTTTATTTTTATATTTGGAGTAAAGCGGTATTTCTTTTTAATTAAATATCTCCGCATGAAAACAAGATTAGAAAATCAATATTTCTTGATAGAAAAATAAATTGTTAATGTAATTCTAAAAGATGAGAATAGGTTTCGACGCTTTTCCTATACAAATAAAACCAAGTGGGATAGGGAAATATGTGCTTAATGTAATTGATGAAATAGTAAAGGAAGTTCCAGCAACATATTTTGCCTATTCAAATAATAAAATTGGTCTGCCGGAATCATTAAAACATAAAGTTCAAAAAAGAGAGTATAGTACAGGTTTTAACGGCAGATTACCAGGCAAGGTATGGCTTAAACTTTTTGCAGGAGCTTATATAAAAAAGGATAATTTAGATTACTACATATCGACTACTGGGTTTTTTCCAAAATTACCCAGAACAGTAAAGAAAATAGCAATAGTACATGATCTTAATGCTAAATTGGTACCGGAAACAATGGGTAAAATGCATTATCTTACCCATCTTCTGTTTTTTAAGAGGGATATTAAAAGTGCTGATTTTATAATCACGAATAGTGACGGAACAGCTGAAAAACTATTTTTCTATTACAAAAAAGAAACGGATGAGGTTATAAATCCTCCGGTATCTTTGGATTATTGTGTGAAAACCGATGAGAGTATATTACAGGTCCGTGAAAAATATAACATACAGTGTGATTATATTCTTTTTGTAGGAAACCTTGAGCCAAGAAAGAATCTTGTTTTTGTGTTAAAAAATTTTACCGAGTTACTGGAACAAAAAAAGATTAGCAATGTAAAACTACTAATTGTTGGTCTGAAAGGTTGGAACGATGTTGAAATTCAGACACTTATTGAAAAATGTAGTGACAGTGTAAAAACTCTTGGCTATGTAGATGAGTTGGACTTACCGTCGATTTATGCTGGAGCAAAATTGTTTGTTTTCCCTTCTTTATACGAAGGCTTCGGAATCCCAGTAAGAGAAGCGCTTCTGTGCGGGACACCGGTAATAACAACAGATATTACAGAGCTGAGAGAAGCTGGCCGGATTGCTGCAAATGCAGAGATGATTACTTACATCAGTGCTAATGATGCTGAGAGTTTCAGGAAAAATATCTTAAGGTATCTTAATAATCAAGTTTTTACTGAAGCTAGCAAGAATCCTGAAATATCAATGCCAAAACTGATTGGTTTTATTAAACGAAATATTATTAAGAACTGATTTTATTTTAAATTAAGTTTGTAAGCCGTATTTCTTTAAAATTTAAAAATGAATTCGACCTTTATAGAAAGTGAAAGCATAATAGAAAAAGTTCCAAGCTACAGTTGCAATGGTATCTACCTCCTTATGTTGCGCTTTTATTTTATTTTCTTTCCCATGTATCCATTAATTTCAAAATTTTTGGGTACATCATTATGGAAAGATGGACTCTATATATTTTTTATATTAATTGGATTTAATGCTCTTATAAAAAATAAATTTTTTATCTGGTATTTCGGACTTTTATTTTTAGTGATTGTATTCCAGATATCACAAGGTTATAGCTATCTGGAATTTTTGACTTGGTTTCTAATGGGTCCACCTATATACCTTTATTTCCGTTATATTTCTGTAGAAAAATTTAGAAATGATCTGAGAATACTGATGTTTATAATGATTCTGGGTTTTTTATTTGTTTTTTTATATGAAATCCCAAAAAGAGATTCTATGTTCTTTGAACTTGCAAGTGAAAAAACAACAGGAGGTTTTTTCCTGAGGGATGATTCGGTTAGAGCCCGTTTTGGATTTGTAAGCCCTATGGCTTTTAGCCAATATTCTTGGTTTATTGCTGTTATGATATTAATAAACCGGAATTTTAGTAAATTTATAAGAATAGTTTTTCCCTCTCTTATGTTGATTTCAATCTTTTACTGTAATACTAGAGCTGGTGTTTTCTTGACGGTTCTTACTGCTGGTGTATTTGTTTATACAAAATTTAATTTGCATAAAGTAAAACTATATAACTTATTATTAGTAATCGCAATAGCAAGTGCTGTTATTTTTAAAAATTTTATCTCTGGACAGTCAGCAAATCATAATAATGAAACATTATCTGATGAGCTGAGAATGTTATTGTTGCTGGATGGTATCACTAAAGCCAGTGAACATTACGTTTTAGGTGTTTCCGGTGAGTTTTTTTCTCCAAGAGCAGAAGATTGGTACGATTTTGAAAATTCTTGGCTTTCTCTTATTGTCTGCTTCGGAATTTTAGGAATTTCACTCATCATTTTATTACTTAAAAATATAATTTTTAATACCAATAATAAGTATTTTGTATTTTTAATGATTCCTTGGCTTGGCTATTCATCTATTTTTCCAATCCTGCAAGAACCAACTGCTGTTTTTATTACTTGGGTAATTATTGTAGCATCTCTTAATATGGATAAATGGATAGCGCTCAATGCCTTGGATCAATTCCAAAAAAAATAGCATGAAAATAGTAGTCAATGCAAGATTCTTAACTCAAGATATAACAGGTGTACAACGTTTTGCAATCGAACTGGCAAAAAGATTGAAAAAACAAACAAAATTTGAGATAGAATTTCTTGCACCCAAAAATATAATTCATAAAGATCTATCTAAAGAATTAGGAGTAAAAACGATAGGAGTATTCAGAGGCCATCTCTGGGAACAGATTGATCTTCCTGTCTATTTGAAAAAAAATAAAAAGCCTCTACTGCTAAGCCTGTGTAGCACAGCGCCATGTTTTTATAGAAATCAGATTGTCACCCATCACGATATCACATATATCCGATGTCCGGAAAGCTTTTCCAGCAAATTTAAACTACTATATAAAGTACTGGTTCCTTTTATTTTAAAAAATTCAAAGAAAATTATTACAGTAAGTGAATTCTCAAAGGGCGAGATTTCCAATTATTTCAAGATTCCACAAGAAAAATTTATTGTTGTTTACAATGGTGTGGACACTTCAAAATTTCATCCGTCGAATAGGGGCGATTCTGAAGCTCCAAAATATATTCTTGCTGTATCTTCTCAGAATTATCATAAAAATTTCCAAGGATTAATTCAATCTTTTAAAGAAGTAAAAGATGAATTAAAAGACGTAAATCTTCATATCGTAGGAGGCTCAAACATTCAGTCATTCAATCATATAAACTTTGATATTGAAAATCTGGAAAAAGAAAAAAGAATACTTTTTTTAGGTAGGGTAAATGATGATGAACTCATTAAAGCCTATCAGCAAGCGTCACTTTTTATATTTCCTTCTTTTTATGAAGGTTTTGGGATACCTCCTATAGAAGCACAAGCCTGTGGCTGTCCTGTTATAGCATCTGATAAAGCCAGCATGCCGGAGGTACTAAATAATTCGGTATTGTATTTTAATCCTCTCTCGCCAAGAGAACTTTCAAACCAGATCCGTTATTTTTTTAATAATCGGGAGATTGCGGAACAATTGTCCGAGAAGGGTTTAGAGAACATTAGCAGATTTAATTGGGATTTATCATTGAAAACTTTAGTAGACAATCTTTATTAATTTTGTGTTTTTTTATTATGGGTAATCTTAAATGTTTTTATTGTATAGTTTTTTTGTTTTGCAATATATTAAAGTTTAACAGTCAAAATCTAACCACAAAGCCGGAGATAACCATTGATTTAGGAATCAAAAGCAAAAAACTTGAATCTGTTTCAGGTTTTTTGCATTTTAACGAATTAGAACCTTTGAAAAGTAATATCTCTGAGCTTAAGCCAAAATTTTGGAGATTTGGTGCAAAGCTTAAAGAACATACTCCGAAAAGAAAACAGCAGGTAGATATTCTTCTGAAAAATAATATTACTCCTATAGTAGTTTTAAGCGATATTTACGATGAGGAACATTGGTACAAGGAAAAAGGAGGATGGATTAGACCATCTGATAATCCAAAGCCATTTACGGCACTTGTTAAAAATCTATATAAGGAATTAGGAGATAAAGTTGTGTTTGATGTATGGAATGAGCCTAATCTGAAAGAAGTCTGGGGCGGTACAAGAGAAGAGTATTTCAAAACTTTTAAAGTAGCTCATGATGCCTTAAGAAGCTCACTCGATGGCGGAAAAGCATTAATAACGGGTCCGTCTATCAGCGCCTATGATAAAGAATATTTAGACTCATTTCTGAAATATTGTTATGAAAATAATATTAAACTGGATATTTTAAATTGGCATGACTTAGGCACCCAGACAGATGCTGTAAAACTTCAGAATCATATACAGGAAGCAAGAGAGTTACTTAAAAAATATCCAAATTTAGGAGTAAAGAAAATTTATATTCCAGAAATTGTGGGACTTAAGGAGCAATTTAATCCACTAACAGTATTTGCATATCTTTATTTTCTGGAAAAAAGCAACGCTTCCGGCGGCTGTAAAGCGTGTTGGGATAACCCTGATGTTGCTGGTGAGAATAGCTGTTGGAACAATTCTATGGATGGCATACTGAACTCAGAAGGGAATCCTCGATCTTCCTGGTGGGTATATAAATTTTATGCTGATAGTTTAGATAAGAGATTATCAAGCAATGCATCACAAAAAAATCTGATTTCTCTTTCATATCTTAATTCTAATAATGACCTATGTCTGATTATTGGCAATTTGAATGATGCTGCCAACTATAATCTCAATCTAAAAATTAAAAATATTATCAATCTAAATAGCTTCAGTGGAAAGTCTTTAAAATTATATAGGATACCGGATATAGGATCTGATTATCTTGAAAAACCGGTTTTTGTAGCGGAATACATGGTTTTAAAAAAAAATATAATCAATGTGAATTTAAAAGATTTAAGATCTAAAACTTTTTACTACATTACAATATCAAAATAATAACAGAAGTTATCGGAGTCACATCAGTGAATTAATTTATAGATACAATTGGAAAAAAGAAAAATCAAAATTATACAGTTTGTTGAAGCTTTTGGGGGCGGCGTGTATACTTACGTAAAAGATTTATGTAATTTTTTAGTGCAAAATCACGATACCGATTGTGAGGTACATTTAATTTATAGCCCAAATAGAGTAGAGTTTGATAGCGAGCTGTTTCATAAGGATATTGATTCCCGAGTCACACTGCATAAATTAGATATGCATAGAGAGATAGTTTTGAAGGAAGATATAAATATCGTCTTAAAAACAAGAAAGATTCTGAAAAAGATTCAGCCTGATATCTTGCATCTTCATTCTTCGAAAGCGAGTGTTCTTGGTAGATTGGCTTCCGTTGGGCTGATTAATAGAAGCAGAATTTTTTACTCACCACATGGCTATGCTTTTATGCAGCAAAATATATCCGGCAAGAAAAAATATTTTTATAAATTTATAGAATATATAATGCCAACTCTTTTTGGAGGCCTGACCATTGCTTCTGGAAATACAGAGTTTGAGCTTTCAAAAAAAATCTCGAGATCCTTTCTTATAAGAAATGGCGTAGATTTTAGCTTGCCTGAAAAGATATTGGAGTCCAGAAATAACAAAAGACTTGTTATAGGAACTATAGGAAGGCTAACCCCGCAGAAAAATCCAGAATTATTCAATCAAATAGCGGAGAAACTTCCAGATGTAGACTTTATTTGGATTGGAAACGGAGAATTACAGCATCAGATAACATCAGACAACATTTCAGTAACAGGCTGGATCAGGACAAGAGAGGAGCTCCTTCATAAACTAAATGAGATTGATGTTTACACACAAGTGTCTTTGTGGGAAGGTTTGCCAATTGCAATAATTGAAGCTATGGCAATGAGAAAACCTTTAATTGTAACTAATATTGTTGGTAACAGGGATTGTGTAGATGAGGGATATAATGGTTATGTATTCGATTCTGTAGATGAAGCAATCGTGAGAATTAATCAGTTCAAAGATAAAGCTTTAATTGAAAAAATGGGGAATAACTCTTTTGATAAGGCATTTAGAGAGTACCACAAGGAAAAAAATTTTTCAGATCTTCTAGATCTGTATTTACAAAATCTTAATTGATGAGATAATAATTTTTTTTCTTTTATAAATAATCATATTTTTGTTTTTTAACTAATATTATGAAAACAGAAAAAATCGGTATTACATTCTCAGCTTTCGACCTACTCCATGCGGGTCATATCAAGATGCTGGAAGAAGCCAAAACAGTCTGTGACTATCTGATAGTCGGTTTACAGATGGACCCCACAATAGACAGACCTCATAAAAACAGGCCTACGCAGTCCGTGGTGGAGCGCTATATCCAGCTGAAAGCCTGCCGGTCTGTAGATGAAATAATTCCTTACAATACTGAAGAAGATCTTATGGATATTCTAAAATCATTTGTAATAGATGTCAGAATTATTGGCGATGATTACAGAGATAAGCAATTTACCGGAAAAGATTATTGTGAAGAAAAAGGAATACAGATTTACTATAACAAACGGGATCACAGATTTTCAAGCTCTGCGCTTAAAAGAGCAGTGTTTGAGCAGGAACTTCAAAAAATAAATAAATAAAATTTATGAGGATATTAGAAACACCTCTTAAGGACTGCTATGTGATAGAGCCAACAGTATTTGAAGATGAAAGGGGGTATTTTTATGAAAAATTCAATGAAAAAAAATTTGAGGAATCTACCGGTCTCAACGGGCACTTTGTGCAGGATAATATATCGAAATCTTCATATGGTGTACTGAGAGGACTTCATTTGCAAAAAGGAGAACACGCTCAGGCAAAACTGGTTTCCTGCCTTGAGGGGAAAGTTTTGGATGTTGCAGTGGATCTGAGACCAGATTCTGCTACTTTTGGAAAATGGTACAGTATAGAACTTACGGCAGAGAATAAATTGCAATTGTATGTTCCGCGTGGTTTCGGACATGGATTTTCTGTTTTGAGCAAAACTGCTGTCTTTTCATATAAATGTGATAACTTTTATAATAAGGAATCTGAAGGAGGAGTATTATGGAATGACAGTGATCTTAATATCGACTGGCAATTGCCGAAAGACGATGTGATACTCTCAGAAAAAGATATGATTATGCCCCGTTTTTCCATGAAGAATTTTTAACTTTCCCAAACTTTTAACCAATATTTCAATGCTTGCGGGCATTCTTATATAAATAACGCAGTTAACTAGATATGGTTACTTATCTATTTAGACATTTATCACGGATTTTTTTGCTTACAGATTATTTTGTTATAAATGTTCTTCTATATCTGAATAGTATCAATTTCTTTTCCATCCAAAAGAGCAGATTATTCAATATTGATTATAGCGTACAGTTCATAATTATTAATTTCTCCTGGTTTTTTATCACCCAATTTACAAAGCTTTACAGCAGGGATGCTTTAAGAGATTCTTCCTTGCAGTTTAATGCCTTAACAAAGTCTTTCTTTCTTTTCATTCTCTTTTTTCTGATTTATTTATTTCTGGTTTTCTCGGAAAATATTAATTATGAAGAATTTAGTCTATACTTCTTTTTAGTAGGTATTTCTTTTTTTACCATAAGATTTATACTCTTCTTATACAGGAAAAAAAATAGATTTAAAATTGGAAGGAAGCTTTATAATTATAATACGGTTTTAATTGGTGAAAGTCATTATTCAAAACTTCTACTCTCAAATAGAGATTTACGTAGAGATCTAGGTATTAGAGAATCATACTTTATTGATGAAGAGTATAGAGAGGATAAAAACAGTAAGAATATAACCCAGTTTTTCAAAGATCTGGATAGATTTCATATTAATAATATTGTTTTCTGCGATGATAGGATTGATATGGATCTTTATCAGAAAATAATCGATATTGCGGAGCATAAAATGATAAGAATATATATGGTTCCCGATTTTAAAAACAACCATTTAGCTTCTTATTATGTTGATATCATTCATGATGTTCCTTTTCTCAAATTAATAAAAGAACCTTTATCCAATCCAAGGAAACAATTTCTCAAAAGAGCTTTTGATGTTTTGTTCTCTCTTGGGATCACGGTTTTTCTGCTCTCCTGGCTCATACCAATTGTTGCAATAATAATAAAGCTTGAAAGTAAAGGTCCTGTTTTCTTTCTGCAAAAAAGATCTGGTCTTAAGAATGAACCTTTTAGTTGTATTAAATTCCGCAGTATGACTGTCAATGAAATAGCGGATCTTCAGATTGCAAAAAAGAATGACTCCAGAGTGACAAAATTCGGTGCGTTTATGAGAAAAACCAGTATTGATGAATTACCGCAGTTCTTTAATGTATTATTAGGGGATATGTCCATAGTGGGACCAAGACCACATATGCTTTCGCAGACAGAACAGTATTCTAAGATTACCAAAAAATATATGACACGGCATATTGTAAAACCAGGTATTACAGGTTGGGCACAGGTAATGGGTTCCAGAGGTGAGATATTTTCTGACCGGGATATGCAGAAAAGAATTGAGAAAGATATTTGGTATATCCAGCATTGGTCCTTTTTTCTGGATCTTAAGATCATTTTCCTTACATTTTACAATATTGTTAAAGGAGATAAGCAGGCTTATTAAAAATTCAGGAATCAAATTTTGATTCCTTTTTTTATTCCTAAATTTGCAGTCTAAAAAATTGAACGTCTATTCATTGATTTTCAATTGTCATTTATCAATCATCAATTATAATTAAGATGCGTACCAAATCTGTAGGTAAAAAGAAAATTAATGTCGTTACACTAGGCTGCTCCAAGAATGTCTATGATTCCGAAGTACTGATGGGTCAGCTGGAAGCCAGCGGTAAAAATGTGGTCCATGAAGAAAAAGGAGACGTAGTGGTTATCAATACCTGCGGATTTATAGATAATGCTAAAGAAGAAAGTATCAATACCATTCTGGAATATGTAGATCTTAAAAATCAAGGTATTGTTGAGAAGGTTTTCGTAACAGGATGTCTGTCGGAAAGATATAAGCCGGATCTTGAAAGGGAAATTCCGGATGTGGATCAATATTTCGGGACCAGAGATCTGCCGGTTCTTTTGAAGCATCTGGGTGCAGATTATAAACACGAACTTGTAGGAGAAAGATTGACCACAACTCCGAAACACTATGCTTATCTCAAAATTTCCGAAGGTTGCGACAGGCCTTGTTCTTTCTGCGCAATTCCTTTGATGAGAGGAGGCCACATTTCCACACCAATTGAAAAGCTGGTAACTGAAGCTCAGAAATTGGCAAAAAAAGGGGTTAAGGAGTTGATTCTAATTGCTCAGGATCTTACTTTTTACGGATTAGACATTTATAAAAAAAGAGCGCTTGGAGAATTGCTCCAGGAGCTTATAAAAGTTGAAGGCATTGAATGGATTCGTCTTCATTATGCTTTTCCGACTGGCTTTCCGGAAGATGTACTGGACATTATAAAAACAGAACCAAAGATCTGTAACTACATAGATATCCCGCTGCAGCATATCAATACGGAACTTCTGAAAGCGATGAAAAGAGGTACATCTTTTGAAAAAACCAATGCTTTGCTGGACAAATTCCGGGAGAAGGTTCCGGATATGGCAATCAGAACCACACTTATCGTCGGATTCCCTGGCGAGACCGATGAGATATTCGAAGAGCTGAAGCAGTGGGTTAGGGATCAAAGATTTGACAGGCTGGGATGTTTTACATATTCTCACGAAGAAAATACCACTGCCTTTGTTTTAGAAGATAATATACCGGATGAAATAAAACAAAGAAGAGTAGAGGAGATTATGGAAATACAGCAGCAGATATCTTGGGAAAAAAACCAGGAAAAAGTGGGTAAAGTGTTCAAATGTATTTTCGACAGGAAAGAAGGTGATTATTTTGTGGGCAGAACAGAATATGATTCTCCGGATGTTGATAATACCGTTCTGGTGCCCGCAAAGGATGTGTATATCTCTATTGGCGATTTTGCAGATGTAAAGATTACCTCTGCTGAGGATTATGATCTGATCGGAGAATTAGTATAAAATAAAAACCAGCTTTTTTGCTGGTTTTTTTATTTTCTGTTAAAAAAAAGCTGGTTTTATTTTAACTTTCTGATTTATAGTTGGTTATGTATTTTAAGTTTCCTTTATAATTAATTTTTGCTAACAATATTTATTATTAATAAATTTATTCAGTTTTTTTTAATTATTTATTAGACATGCATGTATTTTTAATAATATATTTTGCTAATTGTCAATTAAAATTGTATAGTACATAATTTGTTAAACTTTTGTTTATTATATAGTTTTTTGATATACAGTATGTTAGTTATTTATGTTGTTGTTTGGGTAATTTAATTTTTTAAGAATTTAACCATTAATTTAACATTCCTTAACATTTCTTTGAATCTCCTTTTTAGACAGTGTTTTCTGATGTTGATTTGTAAACAATTAACAGAATGAAGTCTGCAAAAAGGCAAAATGATGAGTTAAAGGATCAATTGGGATATCTTTGCGGAGTCAAAACCAATAAAATAATTCAACATGATGAAAAGAGTCTTTCTCGTAATCATAATGATGATTTCAACACTTGGTATTTTCTCTTTCAAGAGTTATGCCACAGATGCGAAAACAAGTTTTGTATCTTACTACCACGATAAATTCGATGGTAAAAAAACAGCAAGCGGTGAGGTGTTCAGTAATGCGGCACTTACTGCAGCAAACAAAACACTTCCTTTCGGAACGTTAGTGAAAATCACTAACCTGATCTCCGGGAAAAGTGTAGTTGTAAAAGTGAATGACAGAGGTCCTTACCACTCTTCAAGAGCCTTTGATCTTTCAAAAGCAGCTTTCAAAACTATTGCAGATATCAGAAAAGGAACTGTTGCAATAGAATATGAAATTCTAGATTAGAAAAGAAATTATCTTATTATGACAAAAAAAGCCAATCTTAGTGATTGGCTTTTTTATTTTTAAGATTTGGATGGCTTTGCACGCAGGTATTGATGAGGATAAAAACAGTTATCATCACTTTTCCAGGATGCCTGAACAGCAAAATAAGGGTTTCTGAGAATTTCTCTGGCCAGGAAGATTAGATCGGCCTGTCCGTGTTCTAAAATAGCTTCTGCCTGTTCCGCTGTGGTAATGAGACCTACAGCGCCGGAATTGGCATCAGCGTCTTTTTTCACAGCTTCGGCCAATGGAACCTGATAACCTGGCTTTAGTTCCATAGTCACTCCGTTGATATTTCCACCGCTGGAAACATCTACAAGATCTACATTTTTGTTTTTAAGCAGTCTGGAAAGCTTCACGCTATCTTCTATATTCCATCCGTATTCTGCATATTCAGTTCCGGAAATTCTTACAAACAAAGCTTGTTCTTCTGATAGTTCTGAATTCACAGCATCTACAATCTCCAGCAAAAACCTTGTACGGTTATCAAATCCGCCGCCATATTCGTCAGTTCTGGTGTTGGAAAGCGGAGATAAAAACTGGTGAATGAGATAACCGTGTGCCGCATGGATTTCTATGACATCAAAACCTGCATTCACAGATCTTTTAGCGGCCAAACGAAAATCTTCTGTCAGGGTTTTTATTTCTTCGGCGGATAACTGATGAGGTGTTCTATCGGATGGATGAAAAGGAATTGGGCTTGGCGCAATGGTTTGCCAGCCTTCTTGCGGAGTCATTTGTCTGTTTGTAGCTGCAGAAACAGAGCCTTTCCTTCCGGCGTGTGCCAGCTGGATCCCGATTTTGCTTTCCGAATTCTGATGAACGAAGTCAACGATTTTTTTCAGAGATTCTGCTTGTTCGTCATTCCAGATTCCGAGACATTTATCCGTAATTCTTCCCCGAGGTTCCACTCCGGTTGCTTCTACTATAATTAATCCGGCGCCGCCTTGCGCACGGCTTCCGTAATGAACAAAATGGAAATCATTCGCAACGCCTTCTTCTGCAGAGTACATACACATAGGCGACATTACGATTCTGTTCTTTAGTTCTACGTTTCTGAATATTATCGGGGTGAAAAGTTTCATTTTTATATTGGTTTGAATACTAAAATTATTTTTACTGGAAATGGTTTCCGGGTTTAATTAAAACGGCTTATTGATGAATGATACGCAGCCCGGCTTGAGCGGAGCTCTTTTTGTTTTTGAAAAAAACAAAAAAGCGGGAGCGGAAGACGGAAAAGCTGCCCCAAAAAAAATCAGACTCCAAACTGATTAAGATGATGGTCCAGATGTTTGGCCATCATATTGTTCCACTCTTTTGCGGTCAGGCTTCCGAAGTTGAAACTTTCCTTACCTTCAAAAGCTTCTGGTCCCAGCTGTTGCGTTTTTTGAATGAAGCCAATCAGCCGTTTTTTTTCATCTTCAAAGTTTTTTGAATCGGTAATCACAAACATTGCAGCGGTTGGAAGATTGGGTTTGTAAGGAATTTCATTCGTCACTTTGGACTTCACAAATGTTTTCAGAAGCCATTTTGTGAGGAAAGTTGGCTTTTTATGCTTTTCCTGTTCATAGATGAGTTCATAAGTCACGTTGCAGTGAGCAAGCATCTTGTCTACAGACATAGTTCCCCATTTTGGGAAGGAATCTTCTGTTAATGAATTGATTCTTTTGATAAGGTGATTGGTGTCGGTTTGGTCAAAAATATTGTTCATCTTAACTGGTGATTTTGTTTATTTGATTGAGCTTTTTCAATAATATACCGTTGCGTTTTTTGTACGTTATAAATCTCCTCAGGAACCAAAAAAATATTGCTGAAGCAAATACTGTGATTATGACGCTGATAATCCTGAGTTTTCTGTTTTGCTGCTCAATTTTTCTATTATTCTCTTCATTAAGCACATCTATGCTTTTGTTGAGTGATGCGAGTTCATTCTGTTCCCGTGAAAATTTAGTTTCATTATATAGTTTGTTGTACAATACATAATTGTTCCAATCTTGTAAAGCGAGATAATTGTCAGCAAAACCTTTATAAATACCTTCGCTAAGGACCAGGTCGCCGACTTTTTTGGACAGATTGACAGATTTTTTTAGTAGTTGAATCGCTTGCTGATGCTGCCCGAGAACGGTGTAGTTTTCTGATAATCCTTTGTATGCGAAAGCTTCCAGGCTTTCTGCGTGAACTGATTTTGCAACTTCTGCAGATTTGATGAAATATTTTTCTGCTTCATTATATCTCTTCAGATAAAAATAACAGTATCCTACATTGTAAAGAATTACACTGCTATTGGCAACGGAATTTTCAAAATCACCTACTTGATTAATGTAGCTGAGCGCTTCGAAGAATTTTTCCAGGGCGATCTCATTATTGTCCTGATTCTTATATACCAGTCCCCGGACTGCAGAGTTAAGCCCAAGATAAAGTGTTTTGAATTTTCCTGCAGGCAGCGTCTGACATATTTTATAATATTCGTCCAGAGATTCCAGGGTTTTGCTGTATAATCCCATATTTTGATACTGCAGGGCAACGGAATTCAGGATTTTAATCTTTTGTTCCGGATCTGTAATAGATTTGCTGAGCTCCTTCATCTTCAGGATGCAATCCAAAGATTTATCGAAATCTCTTTTGGACATATAAACTCTGGAGAGCAGCTGATATAGCTTAATCATATGATCTGTATCCTTTTCATCCCTGAGCATTTTCAAAACGAGCTTTTCAGCATTATCAGGATTTTCGTAGACGTATGAGAAAGCCTTTTTGTACAGCTGCTCATTGTACTGGGATTTTACAATTCCGGCACAAAGAAAAATAAGTATGAAGCAGATGTTTTTCATTTCTTTTTATAAGTTAGTTGCCGGATGTAAGTATTAGGAGATATACCAGTAACGGATTTAAAAACAGTAGTAAATGCACTATGTGACGAAAAACCGGCTTTCTCTGCAAGATAGCTTACTTTATAGTTAAGGTAGGCAGGTTCGGTTGTAAGCAAATATGCGATATGGTTGATCCTTAGCTCATTAATGTAATTATTATAGTTTTTTTGTTTGTATTTATTGATGATTTCAGAAAGGTATTTCGTATTGGTATCAAGATGACCTGCAAGTACGGCAAGCGACATGTCACGGTTAAGGAATTTATCAGATTTTTCAAATTCTTCCAGACGTGCAAGAATATCCAGTTCTTTTTCCTTGGAAATCAATAATGGCTTTTTCAGGATTTCAGGATCTTTGTTTTCAGCTGTCGGGTTTTTCAGCTCATTCTTTTTAATTAAAATCTTTTGTTTTGAATAGAAATCAATTTGTTTCTGAAATGATTTTGTTTTTCTTCTCTCGGCCATAGTGAGAAGAATAATTGAAAGCACTGCAAAAAATGCGATCCCCAAAATAATCATAATCTTGTTAAGAGATTTCTCAAATGACTGATCAAGTCTTTTCTTTTCGTAAAGATCATTCAGACGGATCAGATTTCGGATGGCTTCCTTTTTACTTTGATCCAGCCTGTCTGTTTCCTCGCGATATGCAGAGTAATATTTCTGATACAGCTGCTCATTTTTCATCACCAGATAATTTTTGGAAAGATCATCATAAATCCTGTTTTTAAGCGGTAAAAAAGGCTTTTTATCAATTATTTCCAGTGCATCATTAAGGTTTTGCGCAGATTTCTGATAATCTTTTTTCAGAAAGTTGATTTTTCCGAAATTATCAAGATTGAAAGCTCTTAAAAAGATGTATTGAGGTTTATTATTGAGTTTTTCCTGAATATTGACGGCAGATCTTTCTGCTTTGTCAATTTTATTAACTGAAATATAAATAATAGTCTGGTAGATCTGATTTTCTATGGAAATAAGGAAATCTTCGCTGGTATTCTTAAGTAATGCATTACTTAGCTTCAGATTAAGTTCTGCTTCACGCCACTTTTTCTGAATCATCAGGTTTGAGGCATTCAGCTGATAAATTTGAGCCGGCAGATTCTCAGGATATTGCCGCAGCTTGGTTTTTAGTAGTTTATCTACAAGAGATTGTGACAGTCTTATGGATTGTTTATAAAGTCTTAAAGATTGATATTGCTGCGCCAGTGTAAAATCCGAGTAAAGAGATGAGCCGTCATCTTTATATTCCTTGAGGTTTTTGCTGAGTGACTGCTCCAGGGATTTTGCATAATCGCCTTTCAGGTTATAAGCTCTTGCAAGAATAATTTGAACCCTTTGTTTTATAAGTTCGGATTCTTTGCTGTCATCAATATTTTGCAGAATTTGGAAAACGTTATCGGGATTTTCATACAGGCTTTCTGTAGCCTTGTTCAGAAGGCGTAAGGTTTCCGGATTATTTTGCGCGGGTGTCAAAATGATGCCGCAAAAGACAATCAGCCACAAAAAAACTACCTTGAACATACTACAAAAATAGTTTTTTTATTTGTGATTTGTATGATTTTTAATAATTCTTTGCTGTCAATGTATTGATAATGGTTTAATTGTAAATTGTTGATATATAATTATTTAAAGTTTTAAGATTTTTAAAATTCACGAATTATAAAAGCTAAACTTTAGGATTTGAATTCTTTTAACAATAAAATTGTATGAATGATTCGGAGCAAAGATCCAAATCAGACATCAACATTTTTACAATCAAATTTAATTATTGACTATGAAAAAAATTTACATTGCGCTATTAAGTGTTCTGGCGATTTCAGAAATCTACTCCCAGCAAATAGAGCTGAAAGTTCTTACAGGAATGGGTTCCCGTCTTTATGACATTAATGATTCAGGAACGGGTATTCATTCCGGAGCCTATTTTGATTTTGCTACTGGCACCACTACACCGTCTGAAGGCGGCCAGGCTACAAACAAAATTAACAATGCAGGAAATGTTGCAGGATTAATGGCATATACAAGTTCCGAAGGCGAGGAACTGGGACAGGCAGCTTACAAGAAGAATGGAAGCTGGACAGCTATTGGGTATTTCGCCGGCGATGTGCCTGGTAACAGTTGGTTTAGCAGTGCCAATGCCATCTCCAATAACAGTAAATATGTAACAGGGCAAATTTCCACAAGTGTTGAAAATAGTTATGCATTCATTTATGATACAGAAGCCGGAACAATTAAAAAACTGGATGGCGATGGTTCTTATGAATATGGTAGAGGCGAGGGAATCAACAGTTCAGGGATTGTAGCCGGTTTTGTTAATAAATATTCTATTAACGGGAGTACTTACTGGATCCCGGTTTATTATACGCCGGATGGAGCAGTGCATTACATCGGCGATTTAGGGTATGGTGAAGCAGCCGATATCAATGATGCGGGACAAATTGTAGGAAGCAAAGATTATAAACCTTTCATTTATGATGTTAATACCAATACTTACAAAGAATTCAATATTCCGGCAGGGTTTACTTCAGCTACGTTTACATCAATTTCGGAAAACGGAATTGCTGTTGGATATGCAGGGCAGGCTGGTAACAGAGAAGTAATAATTTATCATCCTTCATTAAGTTCTAATCCTGTTTTCCTGAAAGATATTCTGACGAGCCAGAATGTTCCAGTTACAACCTTTGACGGAAAATTAGGAACTGCGATGGGGATTTCTTCGAATGGCAATTTCATTGCCGGATTTGATAATTCTATTCCGCCATTCTTCGCAGCAGGTTGGGCCATCAACCTTAATAATCTTTTATTGAGTACTAATGATTGTTCAATTACTTGTCCGGATAATATCGAAACAAGCATTGCAAGTGCTTCTCAAACATCAGCAGTGGTTAATTATACATTGCCGGTTACTTGTGGTTCATCATCTTCTACAGGATTGCAGACTGTTTTGGTTTCCGGCTACGAGTCCGGTTCTCAATTCCCGATTGGCGTTACCAATGTGGTTCACAATCTGGTAGATGCGGAGGGGAAAATCGTTTACGTTTGTTCATTCCAGGTAACGGTTAATGATGTTTACTGTAGTACAACACCAACCTGGGGTGTAGATGCGATCACCAAAGTTCAATTTGCAGGAATTGATAATACGTCAGATCCTTATTCTAATACTGCTAATGAGTATTATCTGGATAAAGTCGGAGAAGTCTATCAGGGCAGTGAGTATCCTTTTGTTTTGGAAGCCAACACGAATAGCGGTTATGATTACGTAACAGTTTTTGTAGACTGGAATCAAAACGGAACTTTTACAGATCAGGGGGAGATGTACGAAGTGGGCGCTTTGACTTCGGATGGTGCAGACGGAACTCAGGTTACGGGAACTATTGCGGTTCCGCCAACAGCTAAGACCGGGAAAGCAAGAATGAGAGTAATGCTGAATTGGGATGCTTCTATGACTACACCTTGCGACAATTCTATTTATCAGTACGGTCAGGCAGAAGATTATACACTGGATGTGAAAGAATCGCTGGGTGTGAACGACATTAACTCAAAATCGATCAGCTATTATCCAAATCCGGTAAAAGATATTCTGAATCTTGTAAGCGAGAAGAATGTGACCAATGTTTCAGTTTACAATATCGAAGGTAAGCTGGTAAGAAATTTTGCAAGCCTGGATCAATCAAAAGTTCAGTTGGATTTATCAACACTGATTTCAGGAACTTATGTGGTGAAAGCAACCACCAAGGACGGAAAAATAAAAACGTTCAAAGTGATCAGGAAATAAATATTCCTCATAAATGTTTAGGAAACCCGTATCAATATTGGTGCGGGTTTTCTTTTTTTATTTGGGCAGCATTTCCGCCCTCCGTTCCCGCTATCCGCCGATGGCGGATGAGCTCCACTCAGGTCGGGCTGCTATAATAAACGGTTAAATAATATGTTCAATCCGAAAAATCTGCAAGATGTATGTGCGTTAACAAAACTCTAATTGTCTTTCTAAAATTGTTTTTTAGGTCAGGATGCTTTAACTTTGCACAAACCTAATCTAATGAGTAAAAAAGAAACGAAATACATCTTTGTAACAGGAGGTGTAACATCGTCACTTGGTAAAGGTATTGTTTCCGCTTCTTTGGGACTTCTTCTAAAATCCCGCGGTTTCAAGGTTACCATCCAAAAACTTGACCCTTATATCAACATCGATCCGGGAACACTAAATCCTTACGAACACGGCGAATGCTATGTGACCGAAGACGGCGCGGAAACCGACCTCGATCTTGGCCATTACGAGCGCTTTCTGGATTCGCCTACATCTCAGAATAACAATGTTACCACGGGAAGAATCTATCAGACGGTAATCGAAAAAGAACGTAAAGGTGATTTTCTGGGAAAAACCGTTCAGGTCATTCCGCACATTACCAACGAGATCAAACGCAGAATCAAAATCCTGTCTAAAAAAGACTACGATATTATCATCACAGAAATCGGTGGAACTGTTGGTGATATAGAGTCTTTGCCATACATAGAAAGTGTCCGCCAGCTCCAATGGGAATTGGGTAAAAATAACTCTATGGTAATCCATTTGACACTGTTGCCATATTTATCATCCAGTGGTGAATTGAAAACAAAACCTTCCCAGCATTCAGTCCGCCAGTTAATGGAAAGCGGGATCCAGGCAGATGTTTTGGTTTGCAGAACGGAACACACGATTCCGAAAGATTTGCGTTCCAAATTGGCTCAGTTCTGTAACGTAGGATTGGAAAATGTCATCGAATGTATCGATATGGATACAATTTATGAAGTTCCTTTATATCTTCAGAAACAACATTTTGATGAGGTGGTCCTTAAAGAACTGAATCTGCCTTCCGGAAAAGATATCAACCTGAAAGACTGGAAAACTTTCCTTAAAAAGTATAAAAATCCGAAGAAAAGTGTGGAAATTGCTCTGGTTGGGAAGTATGTATCACTCCAGGATTCCTATAAATCCATTGCGGAAGCCTTCATACACGCCGGTGCGGATATGGAAGCCGAAGTCAGGGTAAGATGGGTATACAGTGGCGATATTGAGGAAAAAGGAGCCGAAAAATTATTAAAAGGTGTAGACGGAATCCTTGTTGCACCAGGTTTTGGCGACAGAGGAATAGAAGGGAAAATCCAGGCGGCGAAATATGCAAGGGAAAACAAAATTCCACTGTTGGGAATCTGCCTGGGGATGCAGATCATGACGATTGAGTTTGCAAGAAATATCCTTGGCTTGGCCAAAGCCAACAGTATGGAGTTTGACACATCCACGCCGGATCCTGTGATTTCTTTAATGGAAGAACAGAAAAACGTGGTGGAAAAAGGCGGAACAATGCGGCTTGGTGCCTGGAAATGTACTCTGAGGCAAGGTTCAAAACTGGCAGAAGTTTACGGTGCAAAAACCATCTCGGAGCGTCACCGTCACCGATACGAATTCAATAGTGAATATAAAAAGGACTTCGAAGATAAAGGTCTTGTTCCAACAGGATTGAACCCGGAAACAGGTTTGGTTGAAACATTAGAACTGAAAGATCATCCGTTTTATATAGGCGTTCAATACCATCCGGAATATAAGAGCACGGTAGCAACACCGCATCCACTTTTTAGAGCATTTATTTCGGCAGCAGTTAAGAAATAGTAAGAAGTAAAAAGTTAGAGGTAAGAAGTGAGACAAATCAATTATTCTCTCCGTGTTTTTAATTCCGTCTCCTGATGCTTCTTATTTCTAACTTTTTACTTCTACCTAACGAAAAAAAGTATTTCATTGAGCCATTCGTCTTTATAACGGAATCTGAAAAATAAATCCTATTTTTGCAGACCAAAACGAACCAGGTTTCTAACTGTCAGTCTGAGATAAAGTTTATCCTGAACTTATCGAAGGGAAGACTTTCAAATTAAAGAACCTTAAAATTTAAATATTCTATAAATGCAACAGAATAACGGATTAGATAAAAATCAGCTGATTAGCTTCGCGGTTTTTTCTATGATTCTTATCGGTTTTATGTTCTATTTCCAGAACAGAAATGCAAAAGCTGAACAAGAACAACTGGCTGCACAAGCCAAAAAAACCGAGCAGACAACAAAAGCAAAAGCTCAGGTTACTAATCTTAATGCCAATACAGTAACGCCGACTTCGGTTCAGAAAGTGAACCTTCAGAATGATGAGCTGGCTTTGGAATTCTCCAGTATCGGAGGACAATTAAGCTCTGTTAAGCTGAATAAATTTGAAGCATTTGGCGGAAAACCATTGTACCTTTTCAATAATAACAATTCCAGCTACGGATTCCAGTTTACGGATAAGTCGGGAAAAGTGTTCAATACAAAAGATTTGGTATTTGCGCCTCAGGTTTCCGGAAATTCCGTGACTTTAAGTTCAAAAGTTGGAAATGCTGTTGTACAGTTTATCTATACACTTAAACCAAAATATACGTTAGATTTTCAGGTTAAAACACAAGGTTTAGCTGATGTCGTTACTGATGGTAAAGCCAATTTCGTTTGGAATTATAATGTAAGAGGAGCTGAAAAAGGCCGTTCGCAGGAAGAGACTCACACCGAGTTTGCTTATGCGTTCAATAATTATAAAGATTATGATTATGATGCCCGTTCCGATATGGATGAGCCGGACGAAACACTGAACTGGATTGGTGTAAAACAACAGTTCTTTGCAGCAGTTATCGAAGCTAAAAACGGATTTACCAAATCAAAAGGTAATCAGGAAGCGATTCCGGAAGGGGAATTTTTGAAGAAATTCAATTATGACGGTCAGGTTAATTTAGCAGGCAACGAGCTGAATCAGGATTTCACCTGGTATTTTATGCCATTGGATATGGACTTGCTGAAGTCTTACGAAAAAAACTTTGATGAGATTCTGCCTTTAGGCTGGTCTTTCATCGGCTCGCTGAACCGCCACGTATTTATGCCGATGTACAATTTGCTATCGTCTTGGGGATTGGCAGCAGGCTGGGCGATTTTCTGGATGACGATTATTGTGAAGCTTGTTTTATCTCCTGTTATGTTCAAACAGCACAAACTAAGTGCGATGATGAAGGTGATCCGTCCTGAGATTGATGAGGTTAATGCCAAATTCAAGGATGCTGACCCGATGAAAAAACAGCAGGAAACGATGGCGGTTTACAGGAAAGCCGGCGTGAATCAGATGGCGGGTTGTTTGCCGGCCTTGGTTCAGATTCCGTTGTTCTACGCGCTATTCAGATTCTTCCCGAATATGCTGGATCTGAGAGGTAAAAGCTTCTGGTTCGTTCCGGATTTGACAGCCTATGACGATGTGATTAGTTGGGGAACCAACATTCCTTTGCTTGGAAATCACCTGAGTATCTTTGCTTTGGCCTGTACTATTGTGATTTTAATTTATACCATTATGACTTCAGGTAACATTCAGCAGCCACAGCAGGAAGGGATGCCGAATATGAAAGTATTGATGTACATTTTCCCAATCACATTTTTATTCTTCCTGAACAGTTCTGCATCTGGTCTGTCTTGGTATTATTTTGTATCGAATGCCATTAACATTGTTATCATTTTGGTAATAAAATATTTCATATTAGATGAGAAAAAGATCCACGCTCAGATCCAGGAAAACAAAAAGAAAGAACCCAAAAAAGAAGGAACTTTCCAGAAAAGAATGAGAGAAATGATGGAGAAAGCGCAGGAGCAACAAAAAATGCAGGAGCAAGCCAGAAACAAAAAGAAATAAAGACAAAAAGAGCGGTAATAACCGCTCTTTTTTAATATCTATGATTTCCAAAAAGTCCACTTGGAACCATTAAATACGGCTAATCTTTTAGCTCCGGTTTTATTGATATAGATCATCATTCCCGGCGCAGGATCAGCGATGTTATCTGTATTTTCTACCATCGGCAATACCATTGCTTTGTTTAATGATTCTAAAATAAGAACACCATTCGCGGAAGATGTCTTAGATCCTATAATTGCACCTCTTGTTGTATCTTCTACAACGGAGGATGGCTGTAGTAATAAGTAAGAACTTACATTTGCTCCATTTCCACTACTTAAATCCTGCCAAGTCCCATTATAATATTTTACTTTAGCATTTGTCGGATCGTTAGCATCCAAGAGAATTGTTCCTTCTGCCAAACCAGAGCCCGAAGGTAATATTCGGTTGTAAGGAAGTATAATGCCTTTGTTCTGATTAGCAAATTCTAATAAAACAGAAGTTTTGTTAGTGGCTGTTCCTGTATTGTCGCCTATGATTACCTGAGAAAAGCAAAAAGATGCTAATGCCATAAAGATTGCTGAATATTTTTTTTTCATTTGTTCATATTGTTTTTAATGTAATCCTTTGAGTTTTATAATTAAGGACAAGCAGGAGTGTTGAAACATTTCCAGGCATTGTCAGAGTAAATTTTCAAACATTTATCTGTAGTGTCATAAACCATCATCCCTTCCTGCGGATTGGTAATATTTCCTAAATCTGCTTTTGCTATTCTCGTTACTACAAAGCCTTGTGTATTTGATTCTAACGCAATGTGACCAGATTTTCTTACCATCGGCCAGTTATCCTGATTATCACTGCCAGCTCTTTTCAGTAAAGTAATACCCATTTTTGTTTCTGTTCCCGTCCCATTGTTATTAGGGTCTCGGTAGCAAACACAGCTATTGATGGTTACCTTTACAGCATTGGAAGCAGGACCGTAACATCCTGAACCGTTTGAATAAAAAGCATAAAAAGTTCCGGCGCCTGCATTGATAACTTGTGCAGCAGTTAAAGCTGTTCCTGTACGTGTATCATTGTTGTACCACAAAACTGTTGCCCCGGGTGGAGTTGCTGTGAGTAGCGCATTGCTGAGATTCACAGTTGTTTCAGGACAATTGTTTGTCAAATTCTGAACTGTTGGTTTTTTTTCTCCAGATATCACAACCTCTGTATTATATAAATCCTCTTCAACCATTAGCACAGAAATCACATCTCCTGCAGCCAGATAAACTGTTACAAAATCTATAAAAGGACCTCCATAATAAGCATCATTCATCTGATTAAGTTTTACACCATTTTTGTATATAAAAATATGGTCATCACCATAAGACAAATCGAACTGATAAGTCCCTTCTTCGCCGCTTACAATAGTTTTACTGAATAATACTGCATAATCTTCATTAGCTTTACTGCCTCCGCCTGCTAAACTGTAATCATAATAAATTTGTGTTCCGGAATAATTCTGTATCTGAGGATTTGAGGGAGTAAGTCCATAGGTAAATGTCTGAAAATCTATGCTATAAGCATCGCTGGTTCCTGCTTTTACATTATAATTAAATGTAGCTACTTGAGAATAGCTGCTTGTAGGAAAAGTATTAGCATTTGAGATCTCTGTCCACGCATCAGTTCCTGCAGGAGCATCAAATACTTTTGCTGACCATCCTGTGTTGCTAAAAGATGTGAAAACAGGACAACAGTCTGAAATATTTACAGTTACAGCGTTGGAAGCAGGACTGTAGCAATTTTTTGCCTCATCATAATAATAGGCATAATATATTCCTGCTCCCGCTTTGGAGACCTGAGCAGTTCTAAGTGGATCGCCGCTGTGTGTGTTGTTTGTAAACCAGAGTAATTGTGCTCCGGAAGGAGTAATTCCCGTATGTGCTGTGTCTAAATCTACAAAATTGGCAGGACACGTATTGGTGAGTGTACCGTAAACTGTTGGTTGTAACGTTCCAGCTGCGCAAGTTGTAATCCCGAATCGGTTTGTTGTATTATTTGTACTGCTTGCAGTACCAATTGTCAAAGAAAATTCTCCATTTGGATTGCCATCAGAAGGACCGGAGGTAATACTTTCGCCCACAGTTGACCAATTTGCTGGCAATTCTTTTGCGGGTGCGGGTTGTCCTGCTATTCCTTGATTTTTACTTAGCTGAAATTTTATATTGTCACCTTCCACTAAGCTGCCTCCCGTTGGAAAGAAGAAAGCTCCGGAAGTATTGACCAATGCTGTGGCTACTACATTTCCATTTATGCCTATTGCATTTACATACAAAGTATTTGCCGTATTCCATACACTACCACCAGTTCCACCATTGTTTATGCCGCCAGTCAGCCCATCATTATCAATATATACAGTTCCTGTAACAGAGGGTCTTGCAAGAGGGAGAATAGCAATGAGATTAGCAGATGCAACTTCTGTAGAAGGATTAGTTGCTGTTCTCGTAAGCGTAAAAGTTGGATTTCCTGATGTTATGTTTGAAAAAGCTGTTGCCAATCCAATTCCATCGTTTTCATTTGGGCTCATATCTGTCGTATAGATAGAGTTTCCTAAAGTATTACTAACAATATCAGATTGAATATTACTCCAGCCACTTGAGAAAGAAACCAATTTTTGCTGAGAAATAGCTCCAGTCCCAAAAAATGTGATGTTATTAAGCGTATTACCTACAGAAGTAGCTGGCGAAGTTCCGGACAAAGTCAGAAAGTTCGTTGTGTTAAAATTTCTGACATTTGTCCAATTTAATAGAGACGGAATTGGTTTTGCGTTTTCAAAAACAGCAATATTGACTATCATTTCATCTCCTGCATTTTCCGGCACATTAATTCCCGGAAAAGTGACAGAAACATTTCCTGTTGGTAGTCCCATATTGTCCGAGATATATCTCACAGTATTCTGAGTGGAAAAGATTACATCAGTACTTGCTGTAAGAAAATCTGTAGCCCAAGGCCCGCTTAGCCACTGTGTAGCAATACCGTTTACTAAGATCGGAATGGCAAAATCTTCTGTACTCCCATCTGCGGCATATACAAAATTACTTGCTAATATTGGGCTGTGTATTCTTTCTGAGAAAGTAGTAATGAGCATAAGCCTGTTTTTCCCTGCCGGAATATTAATGTTAACAGATGGTATACCAGAAACGCTGCTGCCACTAGCTTTATAGGTGCCGCTGGCAATGAGTGTTGGTGTCTGGGCAAATAAGTTTTCTATTAAAATCAGAAATAATAATAGGATTGTTTTTTTCATTTTTTTTGTTTGTGTTGTTTTTATGTGTATGTATCTAATGTTACTTTGCCATATTATCCCTAAAGGATTTAATCAAAAGGCATTGTTAAATGTTGAAGGCTTAATAAACAGGGGTTGCAATCACTGTAAATCTATCTGAGCCTCCTCCAAATTCTACTGAAAAATCCGGTTCACTTGCTGTGGTGGTATTGACAGCATTCCCATAAAGTTGTACGGTGTAACTTCCCGGTTGCAGAATTAAAGATTCATTAGCCGTGTGATAAAAGAAACCAGGTCTGCCGGTAATTGCATTATGCGAGGTTGATTCATAACCAAACTGCTGATTTAATGGCATAGAACCAGCCGTGAAAGCCAAATATGATCTTATGATTTTCATGGTATTCGTTAAACCGGTCGTTGGCACACCGAATGATAACTGATAATTAAATGTTACTAATGATTTTTGCGCTAATGTAAATGTGTACGAAATCAGGCTTTGGGCTTTATTTCCGTTATCAGGAGCTCCCGCAGTAGCCGTAATGGTAGTTATTGCAGAAATAGCATCAGCCAGAGTTCCGCCTGTTAGTAAAGGATTACTCTTTGCTACTGTTTTTAAAACACCGTCTGAGTCAGCGACTAACAATTTGTCAGTATTGGTTTTTCCTGTATTCAAATTGATAGTTCTCACTCTCACATTTCCCTCTATGACATCAAGTTTCTCGGCAGCAGGATTGGTGTTAGGACTACCTCCGATTCCTATATTCCCGTTATGATAGACAGACATAACTTGTCTGGTACTGCTGGATGCATCATCTGATACTGCCTGGAAGTTTAAAAAAGAATTTCCTGCTGTATTTTTTGAATAATTTAATTTAAAGAGCTTTTGCCCAGCTAAAGCATTTGCTTCCTCCAAATAAATACCAGGCCCTGTCCAAGCGGTACTGTTTGCATCTGCTGTAATAGTAATCCCTTCTACAAAAGGATTTATAATGCCTGTAGAGCTTCCTTTTTTGCTGATGTTCAGCGAGTTATTTGGAATTGTTGTTCCGATTCCTAATTTCCCATCATTAGTAATAATCACATCGTTTGCTTGTTGAGCATCTGATGGTGTTCCAGTTACCGGGTTGTCTCGGCCTCCGTCTATATGTAGCGTATTTTGGGGATTTTCCGTGTTGATTCCCACTCTTCCCGTCTGAGAAAATGAATAGTTAAAGAATGTTATGATGAAAATTGAATAAATATATTTTTTCATTGCTTTAATTTTAAAGCTTAAATTATTTGATATAAGGGCGTAGCAAATCTTTTCAGTATTATTTTAATATTGAAACGGTTATAAAAAGATTGCTTAATAAAATGCTCTAAATGAAAGATGGAGGAGGTCTTGCAAAAATGTCGCTGCAAAAAAGTAATCCATCATAGAATAGACTATAGTTGATGCAGACAGAGTGATTTACTCGTGTTTTTCCATTAAGGATTAAAGTAGAATTAGATTTTATACTCTTAATCTTAGACTGGTTAGAACCAGAATTTATCGCCGTCGATTTTGTATCTAAGCTTGTGCAAAAAACATAACTATTATCGGAGGATTTATAGCTTTCTGAAATTTTTTCTTGCTTGATATGGATATGAGGTTTCCTCTTTGAAATGTGTGCAGGCTTTTTATTTTCTTTCTTAACAACTGCAGGTAAATTAGGATCGGATTTTATAACGATAATTTCAGCATTAAGGTGAGATCCTGTATCGTAAACAATGGTTCCTTTCGTTACATAGATAACTGATCCATCCGAATTGTTAGTGATTCCGATATTGTGATTTCCGGTGTCTTGTCGATGATTTGATGGTTCTCCTACATTTATCGAATCAGAAATTATAATCCTAACATTTAATGTTGAAACAACTTCTGATAAGTTTGTTAAAGGCCTACTAAATGCAAACTGATTAAGAAACATAAAAAAAGAACAAACCAAAATCCGTGCGCAACGGATCTGATTTGTTCTCATCAAATTTGAAATTTTTCTATGCATCTGTGTTTGTGTGATGCAAAGAAAGAAAAACACTTGGTGAAAGCAATATTTTTACATACCCTATATCTTCCCTTTGTGTATTTTGTTGAAATATAGACGTTTACAATTTATAGAATTGGCTTATTGAATCAACTGATATTCGTCTTTAGCCAGATGTACATATCATCAGCAGTCGGAATATTGAGTTTTTTTCTAATATTATGCTTTCTGTTCTGTATCGTTTTTGTTGAAAGAAATAATAATTCTGCAATCTGTTTTGTCTCAAAATTCAAATAAATGTAAGCTAATAGCATCAGCTCGCTATTCTGAAGATTTGGGTTAATTGCCAAAATTTTATGAATGAATGCAGGATTCAGATTCTGAAATTTGTTATAGAAATTCGGATCACGGGATGTCGCCAGTTCATATAGCTCGTCAAACTTATCTGTAACTTTCTTTTCGAGTTGAATAGATTCTGATTTTTGCTGAGAAATAATATGATCTTTTTCCTGGATAATTCTCTGTTTTTTTCTGTGGTTTTTGTAAAAATAAATTCCAAAAATAATTACTACAAGTAGTATTACTGTCGATATAAAAATTAATAATTGTTTTTTATCTTTCTTATTTTCTTCCTCTATATTCTTTACAGTAAGTTCTACTCCTTGAGAAAAGGAATTATTATAGGAATCTACAAACTTTTTGTATTCGTCAAGGTATTCTTTTTCTTTTTCAAAATTCCCGATTTTTCTGTAGTTTTCGGCTAAGGTATTATATAAGCTTAGTAAAAATTGTCGATTTTTACCATTTGAAGCATAAGTGCGTGATTTTTCAAATAAGGAAATGGCTTCTGTATATTTTTTCTCTTTAGAATTTACCAGCCCTTTATAATAATAGAGTACAGCTAAGTTGTATCTGTTTACATTTTTAATTTTACTATACATAAGTTCTGCTTTTGACAAATAGATTTTAGCAGAATCCAAATGTTTATTTTCATCAATGTAATACTTAGCAATATCACAATAATTTGGAGGTGTTTCGTAGATTAATATGGCTTTTCTGTAATAAAATAAAGCCGAATCTTTTTTAGCGGTAGCTAATGTGTTCGCACGGGTTCTGTATATAAAATTTAGATACCGGTGTTTATAATCAGTATCCTTTAATTTTTCGGCATAGTATTTTGCATTTGAGTTGTATTTAAGGCATATATCATACAACCCCATTGTATAATAAACAGTAGCATATTCTTGGTAAAGCTTTGATAGTATTTTATCATCTAAATTGATCTTTTCAGCCATTTGTTTTGCCTTATTGAGATAAGACAGGCTAATGTCAGGTTTTCCAAGATTATAATACTGAATAGCCAGATTGGTATAAATGATTACAATTCCCCGTCCGTAATTTTCTTTTTCTGCTTTTTTCAGCATAGTAAGATTCCATTGGATAATATCTTTTCTTGGGATGTTTTGAGAAGACATTGATTCGGGTTTATTAATAAGAACCGAATCTAATATAAGATTAACGGTCTGTGATTTTAAAACCAAAAACAATAGCAGATAAAGGCATACTTGTAATTTTTTAAAAACATTCATCTGGTTCTAAATTAAGAAAATAATAAACTTTATTTTGAAAATTTTGTCTTGAAAAAAATTGAAAAAATAATTAACAGAAATTAGTTTAATGATAGATATTTTCTCCGCGTAAAATAGTTTTGAATTTGTGCGCAGCAAATATATAGATAAAATTGATCGTTTGTAATGTTTGAAATCCCGAAATTTGCAATCATTAATTTTAAATCCAAAACCTTGAACTTAGAGTCCGCTTACGAATATCTCCAGCAGTTTTTAACTCCGGAACGTTTCCAGAAAATAGAACATTATTCCAAAGAAAGTTCCGATTTTGTATTGCCAGTGATGGAAGATATTTACCAATTCCGAAACGCTGCGGCAATTGTTCGCTCCGTGGAAGCCTGCGGATTTCACAAAGTAGTGGCGATGGAAAAGGAAAATTACTTCGAACCTAATCTAAAGGTTACCAAAGGCGCAGATACTTGGGTTGAGGTGGAGAAAATGCCGAGAAATATAGAATCTCTTCAAAACATCAAGAATCGAGGTTACAAAATCGTAGCTGTTTCCGCAGAAAACAATGCGAAAATGCTACCCGATTATAAAGTCGAAGAACCTTTGGCTTTGGTTTTCGGGACAGAATGGGAGGGAACGACAGATGAACTTCTCGACTTTGCGGATGAAACTTTAGCCATTCCTATGTTTGGTTTTACAAGAAGTTTCAACGTTTCTGTTGCAGCAGCAATTTGTATGTACGAACTCAAACAAAAACTCCTGAAATCCGATATTGATTATAAATTATCCGAAGAAAAATTACTTCAAATGAAAATCCGCTGGGCAAAGAATTCTATTCCAAGTGGTGATATGATTCTGGAAAAGTATTTAAGGGAGAATTCTTAGTTTAAATACGGTGTATTTCTTGATGAGTTTACGTCTTTGCGAACTTAAAATGTTTTCAATTCTGATGGAAAACTTTGCGGGCTTTGCGTTCAAAAAAATTCAGCCAACCAACTCACTCATAATTTCTCCAATCTTTGGAGCCAGCGCAACACCCATTCCGGAAAGCCGCACGGCACAAAATTGTCGTTCGGAGATTTGTTTCACAATCGGCGTTTTTTCCGTTCCCATTGCCATAATTCCGGACCAGCGCATTGCGATTTTAAAATCCTGATTAGGTAGAATCACTTCTTTTAGAAATTGCTCCAAATGATTTTGCAAAAAAACCGTTGTGTCAAAATCCGTTGTTTTTTCAGTTTCAAAATCCTGATTTCTGGCGCCTCCAAGCAAAATTCTGTTTCCCAGATTCCGGAAATAATAAAAACCTTCATCATAATGAAAAGTGCCTTTGAGTCTAAGATTTTCGATAGGTTTTGTTAAAATAATTTGTCCTCGGGCCGGAATAATTTCTTCGGATTCCAGAAATTTTGAACTGAAAGCATTCGTACAATAAATGACTTTTTCAGATTTCAGAATAAGATTGTTATCGATTTTAATTTCGATTTCATTGTTGGTTTCTGAAATGGATTCGACTTCTGTTCCGAATAAAAATTCAACTTTTAGTTCGTGGGATTTTTCTAAAAGTTGGTTCAGTAATTTCCCCGAATGTAAGCTGCCTTCACAAAGATTTTCAACCAAATAGTTTGATTTTCCTAAACCAAATTCTTTGATTTTCTCATTTGCAATCTTAAAAGTAGTTTCGGTTCTTGTAATTGAAGCCAGCTTTTCATTGACTTCATCCAGTTTCTGCAAAGCTGAATTATCATTCAGAATTTCGTAGCCTCCGCAAAGTTCAAAATCAACGTCGTCTGGATTAAAATAGTTCTGAATTTTCCGCAAACCCTCAAATCTCATCCCGACCAGATCCAGAGTTTTTTCCCAGCCCATTTTTTCGGCATCGGAAATAATCTCGGTCAGACTTCCAAAGCAGGCAAAACCGGCATTGCGGGTTGATGCACCGGTTGGAACTGAATTTCGTTCGATAATTAAAACCGATTTTTCAGTGTGTTTTTCTTTGATAGAAATCGCAGTCCAAAGCCCGGTAAATCCTGAACCGATGATAATGATGTCACGTTTTCTGTAAAATGTTTCAGTTTCCCAAATGCTTGGACTCGCTATTTTCATAAGTTATTCAGGTTTATAATCTTCTCTGACTTCATCACTTTTTGCAAAGCAAACCGGTGATGAATTTTCCTGATTTGAATCAAATTTTGAATGCATCTTATGATTGAACTCTGCCGATTTATTTCGGGCGATGGAAAGTGTTTTCCAATCATCATTTTTCAACATTTTAGCAATGTAGATTATTTGTCCTATGTGATAAGGATAATGAGAAAGCTGGCGTAAAACCGCATCCAGAACAGAATGAGCTTCGCTTCGGATATAAATTGTTGAGTTGATATTATCATCTGTAATTTGATCTAAAGCCGTGAAAAGACAACGCCAGCCTTTTTCCCAGAACTCCAGAACTTCAGCTTTTGTGCTGAAAGAATTCATAAATTCCGCATCCCGGTTTCGCCAGTCTTTTTCGCCGTCTTCCGTCAAAAAATTAGTCCAGCGCGACAGCATATTCCCGGCAATGTGATTCACGATTATTGCTATGGAATTGCTTTCCTCATTATATTGCCAGAATAGCTGTTCATCGGAAAGTTGGGCGAATGTTTTGTCTCCAAGTTCTTTATAATAAAGAAATCGTTTAATGAATAAATCTTTCATTTCAGTGATTTTTTAGTAATGGAAAATAAGAATATGAAGCTATCAAATTCTTTCTGAAGATAAAAGTTTTTTGCCTATTATTGCAATCCTTTTTTGAAGCCCTATTTATGAAGAAAAAATACATCATATTATTTTTGCTGACAGCATTTTCAATATTTGCAAAAGCGCAGGAATTAACAAAAGTCAAAAATCCGCCGGTTTTGATGGAAGGCCTTGTCGGAAGCCGTGGTTTTTCCTACCAGCTGGTTGCGGATAAAAAATTCCAGAGTCTGCCGCGTTTAGGATATTATGGCGTGGTAAATTTCCAAACGGATTGGGGCGAGTCAAAAATCGGAGATTATATGCTGCAAGGGCATTTGACTTATACCATTGTAAAAGGAGTAAATGCAGAAGCCGGGTTTTTTGCCAATCCTGTGGATGGGATAAGGCCTTCTGCCGGATTGATTTATACTTACGGAAATCCGGAGGTTTTTATTTTAGCAAATCCAAGATTTGATATTGCAAAAAATCCTAATGCAGAATTATTTGCTTTGGCCGAATATAAACCGAAACTCACCGAAAAGCTGAACCTGTACACCAAAATCCAGGGATTATACTGTCATAACCTGGGTTATGATTTCCATTCCAGAAGTTATCTTTGGCTCAGAGCTGGTCTTACGATCAAGGAATTTAGCTTTGGTCTGGCAGGAAATATCGATTTTTATGGACCTGCCAAACATAATGAAAACAATTTGGGTATTTTTCTTTTGGTGAATTTATTTTAAGAATCAGAACATTCTGTCATAATTCCACGCTGCTACAAAAATGCCGGCTGTTTCTGTTCTTAATCTTTGGTTGCCAAGAGAAACGGCTTTGATGCCTTTTTCGGCAAGCAACTGAATTTCTCTGTCGGAAAAATCGCCTTCCGGACCAATCAGGAAAGTGTAGCTTTCAAAATTTTGAATATTGTTTAAGGAGGTTCTTTCCAGGTGTTCATTACAGTGCGCAACAAAAGTATTTTCGACATCCAGATTTTTTATAAAATCAGAAAACTTCGTGAATTCATTGACTTTAGGGAAATGAAATCTAAGGCTTTGTTTGGATGCGGAAATAGCCTGTTTCCTGAGTTTATCTATATTGATGTTTTTTCGTTCCGTTTTTTCTGTCAGGATTAAACTGATTTCCGAAATTCCCAATTCCACAGCTTTCTCAACAAAAAATTCGATACGGTCAATGTTTTTGGTTGGGGCAATGGCGATGTGAAGTTTCAGCGAGAAATCGGGGAGATCTTTTTGAATGTCAATAACTTCTAAAGACACTTTCTTACCTTCGAAAACAAGGTTGCCTTTAGCCAGATTTCCATTGCCATCGGTCACATAGATTTCTTCACAGGCTTTCATTCTCAGGACTTTTGAGATGTGCTGCTGTTCGTCTGAATCAATTAATATTTCCGGAAAAATCTGTCCAAAGAAAAGTTTCATAGTTTGTTGAATCGTTGAGTTGTGAAATCGTTGAGTTGTGAATGTTTTTTCTAATTATTTATTCAGTGTTTTGTTCAAAGAATTATTTGATTGGTTATAAATTCTGCCTTTTCTCTCAACTGGTTATAATTTTCAGCCATTAAAAACCCTAAATCGCTGGATAAAATTAAGAAATTTATAACTTCGATTGTTGAGCCAAATGCAATATTCAAGAATCTTGATTTTTCTTTATTAGATTGTCTTGAAAAACCTTCTGCAATATTTGCGGAGATACTTGTAGAAGCACGTCTCAGTTGATTTGTGATTCCAAATTTTTCGTTTTCTGGAAAAGACGATGTAGCAAGATAAATATCTTTTACTAATTGTCTTGAGTTTTGCCAAACTTCTAGTTTTTCAAAATAAAATTGATACATATCTTTCGGTTAAAAAAAATCAACAGTTTAACGATTATTCGGTTTTACTAATTTGAAAATTTTTTTCCCCATCGTCATCACTAAAACTGCTGCCAATCCGAAAACTATTCCCAATCCGAATTGTGGAATCTGCTCTGGCCAACTGGCTGGAATATGGTCTGAAACCCAATGGTGAACAGCATCAATATTATGATGAAAAATACCGCCTGAAACTAAAATCAAAGCAATCGTTCCTACGACACCCAAAATTTTAATAACAATAGGTAAGGCTTTAACCAAAAACTGTCCAAGGCTTGAGAAAAATCCTTTGTTTCCTGATTTTTTCATCAGGAAAAAGCCGGCGTCATCCATTCTTACAATTAAAGCAACGATTCCGTAAACTCCTATTGTTGCAAAGATAGCGACCAGGGAAACTACAATGATCTGTGTCAGAAGCGGATGTTCTTTTTCTATAACGGTTCCTAATGCGATAATGACAATCTCCAGAGAAAGGATAAAATCCGTTTTGATGGCTGAACTGATTTTTGACTTTTCAGAATTAACTTCTTCCTCTTCCAGTGTGCTTTCTTCGATCACTTCTCCACTGGTTTTTTTCCTGTGAAAAAGAAATTCGATGATTTTTTCAACACCTTCATAAGCCAGATAAACGCCGCCAACTATCAAAAGAATCTTGATAGCTACAGGAAAGAAAAAGTTAAGCAGGAAAACAACAGGGAGAATAATCAGTTTATTGATAAAAGAACCTTTGGTAATGGCCCAAAGTACAGGAATTTCCCGTGAAGAAAGAAAACCTGTGGCTTTTTCCGCATTCACGGCAAGGTCATCACCGAGGATTCCGGCTGTTTTTTTAGTTGCGATTTTACTGGTCACCGCAATGTCATCCATCAGCGCACCAATATCATCTAAGATTGCAAAGAATCCTGAAGCCATAACTTTTTATTTTTATACAGCAAAAATAGGGAATTTGATGGCTTCTATAATTATATAATTTATTTTCTCATGAACAAAACTACAAATCATACTTCGCTGTAGCCGTTGTTCTGATATCCGTAAACTCACCACGCTCATATTTCAGTTTCGCCACCATTGCAATCATTGCAGCGTTGTCTGTTGTGTATTCAAATTTTGGAATGAAGATATTCCAGCCGAGTTTTTCACGGTTGTTTTCCATAGCCTTTCTCAATCCGGAATTGGCAGAAACACCGCCGGCAATTGCAATATCGTTGATGTTGAGTTCTTTCGCTGCTTTTTCCAGCTTGTCCATCAATATTTCTATGATCGATTTCTGAACAGAAGCACAAAGATCATTCAAATTGTCCTTAATGAAATCGGGATGCTTTCTGACTTCTTTCTGAATGAAATATAGAACAGAAGTTTTTATCCCACTGAAAGAATAATCATAAGCCTCCATTTTCGGTTTATTGAATTTGAAAGCGTCGGGATTGCCTTCTTTTGCAAGTCTGTCTACAATTGGTCCGGCAGGATAATCGAGGTCAAATATTTTCCCGATTTTGTCAAACGCTTCACCAGCTGCATCATCAATGGTTTTTCCGATGATCTCCATATCAAAATAATCCTTCACAAGAACGATCATTGTATGACCACCGGAAACGGTCAAACATAGAAAGGGAAATGTCGGTGGTGTAGGATTGGCATCTTCAATAAAATGGGCGAGAATATGCGCCTGCAAGTGATTGACTTCTATCAAAGGAACGTCCAGACTCATCGCCAGTGACTTTGCAAAAGATGTCCCTACCAGAAGAGAACCCAAAAGTCCGGGACCTCTTGTGAATCCGATCGCACAAATCTCATTTTGTTGTATATTTGCTTTTGAGAATGCTTTCTCCACAACAGGGATGATGTTTTGCTGATGCGCTCTGGAAGCCAGTTCCGGAACCACACCGCCATATTCATTATGGATTTGCTGGTTAGCAGCGATGTTGGAAAGGATTTTGTTATCCTGGATTACTGCTGCGGAAGTATCATCGCAAGACGATTCTATACCTAAAATAATTGAACTGCTCATAACTAAATGGCAAAGTTAGAAAATAAAAATACAAATAACGAAGATCCAGCTGACCAACCAGTCGGCAAGAAGAAAAGTCCGCTTTTCATCAGGATTCTCAGCTATATATTTTTCACGATTCTCGGTCTTATCATATTGATATTGGTAGGTATTAATCTTCCTGTTACAAAACGATACATTGCCAATCAGGCCATTGATATGCTGAACAATGACTTTAAAATGGGAATGAGGATTGAAGATATTGATGTGAACTTTTTTGGTGATGTCACCATTAAAGGACTTACTCTCAAAGATTATAAGAATTATGATTTTGTAAAAGCAAAGGAACTTCGCGTGGCGTCTGACTGGTTTGCGCTGGCTTTTAACACCAGAGACATAAAATTCAATCAGGCAGTTATTATAGATCCTGTCATCAGGGTCATTACTTACAAAGGAGACAGCATCAGTAATTTTGTGCGGTATGTGGATAATTTCGATGATGGGAAACCTCGCAATCCAAAGAAAAAACCCTTTAAAATGGGGATGAAAATTGATCTTATCAATGGTGTTGTGAGTATCATTAATAACAATCATCCAGGAGAAGCAGGCCGTTGGCTGGACGCCAGAAAGGTGAACTTAAATGTTACATCTCTGAGGGTAGAAGGCCCCAGCGTTTTTGCCGATATCAGGAATTTTAACTTTATCACCAAACGTTACGGCAAGGAGCACATTGTCGATACTTTTTCCACCAATTTTGAACTGACAAAAAAACATCTCAAGTTAGGAAATCTGACCTTCAATACCAATTATTCTCTTTTGCAAGGCGAAGCAACACTAAATCTTGATCCGAAGACAAAATTTGCAGATTTTGGAAATAAGGTCAATTGGGATCTGAAAATGATTCCCGGAAGCCAGATCAGCGGTTATGATTTGAGTTATTTTGTGCCCGATTGGGACAATTATACGCCTATCAATGTCTCCGGAACGATGACCGGGCCACTAAACAATTTTACTTTAAATAATTTCTTGATCCGTTCACAGGAGATCAATCTCAATACCAAAAAAATGAGTATTTCCAGCGTTCTGGATAAGAAATTTTTTATTGAAAGTAAAAATGTTTCCGCGGATTTTACTTACAAAGGTCTGAAAGCGACTTTGCCAAAATTTATCTCTTCCAAGCTCGGAAATTTTGCGGACAATTTCGGAAGGCTCAAATATAACGGATCTGTGAAAGTTAATCCGAAACAGGTTTTTGCCAACGGTAATCTCATCACAGGAATCGGCCAGGCAAAGATGAAGGATTTCAATCTTGTTGATTACAGCACAAAACGCCCAAGATATAAAGGTTATGCTGAAGTTAAAGATCTGAATGTAACTGCACTGACCAAAAATAAGCAGGTTGGCCTGATCTCAGGAAAATTCAACATTCAGGGTGAAGGTTTTGATGTGAATACAATGTATGTTAAAACATCTTCCGATGTCAATCATATTGATCTGATGGGCAAGAGTCTTAACAATATTTCCATTGACGGTGTTCTTAATAAAAAAAGATTTACAGGAAATATTTTAGCTAATGATCCTAATGCGAAGGGAAGTTTTAAGGGAATTGTTGATTTCAGTACTAAAAGGCTATTTGCCGATTTTACGGCCAATGTCAGATATCTTAATCTGAAATATTTTGGCGTTTCGGCAGGAGATACGAATGCTGTTAGCGGATTGGTAGCCGGGAAAGTTTCGATGACGAATCTAAATGATCTGAATCTCGACACCAGCATAAAAAATCTGGTGCTGAATTCTCCTGCTCAAAAACTTCACATTCCGGATTCCAGGATCAAGGCTTATTTTGAAGACGGGAACAGGATTGTTTCTGTGGATGCGCCCGGAGCTGTCAACGGAAGATTATCCGGTAGATTTAACCTTGAGGATATCGGGAATATGATTACCAACAGCATTAATAAAATCCTGGTTGGCAATCCTCCGAAAAAAACCTATAATGGGCAAAGCTTTGATTTTAATTTTGATGTAAAACAGGGACTTGTTTCTTTTTTCGTCCCGGATCTCGAATTGCCTGATGGTGCGAAAGTTTCCGGTAACTATACAGGAGCAACCAATGATCTTGTTCTCAGTGCGGATGCTAACAAGATCAAATACGTAATGGCTAACAAAAGAGAACTTACGGAAGCTGAAAAATTTTTAGCCGAAACTGATGCGACATTCCAGCCGGATCTCAACAAAGCGAAAGACAGCACGATGATAGATAGCCTGAAGCTGAGGGTCAACACCGCTGATCTTAATCAGCAGCTGCTGGCCACTGTCAAAAGAGGGCAATATGGAAATAAGGTGTTTCAGGATGTGAAGCTCACGGCTACTAATGAGAACGGACAATTACTTAGAATCGGAACTGATTTTAAGCTTGGCAGTCCCGATGATGAGACTGCGAATGAAATGAAGGAATATGTCGTCAATATTAACCAGACAACAAATTCCGCTGGTGATTATGTGTTCCGTTTTGAGCCAACTACGGTTAAATTCAACAATATTGCCTGGACTGTTGATACAAGTCCGGAGCTGAATCATTCCATAACTTACCGGAAAAAAGAAAAAGATATTGTAGTGCAGAATCTCAGGATCTTTTCTGATGACAGTGAGCTGCTGGTTAAAACTGCTGATTTCAGATCCGGGAAGGACTTTACTGCAGATGCTGAAGTCAAAAATCTGGACATTTCCAAGCTTCTGGCTTTCGGAAAAGATAACAATGCTATGGATATCAAAGGAACGGCTAATGGAACCATACAGGTCAGAAAATCCGGAGATAATCTGGAACCGTTGGTCGATCTGGATGTTGAAAATATCTTTATGAACGGTAAAGCAATGGGTAACATCGAAACAAAAATTACCAAAAGCGAAAAACCGAATGTCTTTGATGTCAGCATCCAAGCTTTGTCTTCTGAATTCCTCGGTAAAAATACCCTGGATGTTACAGGAACCATTGATAACAATCTCTCTTCACCGGTGCTTAATCTGGATGCAAATATGAATGAATTTGATCTTGGCTTTGCACAACAATTTGTCAAAGAGATTTTTGGTAATTTCCGAGGAAAGGCCACGGGTGATCTTAAAATTTCAGGCCCTGTCAATGATATTGATTACAGTGGTGATATCGCCCTGAAAGGATTCGGTCTAAAACTGATGTTCACAGGTGTTGATTATTCTTTTGATGACACCGTTATCAACCTTTCCAGAGGGCTTGCCATTCTCAATAATATCGGGATCAGGGACGGCCGGGAAAATTCTAAGGGTAATATTTCAGGATCCATTCAGTTTGAAACGCTGTCTTCTCTTGGTGTCAACCTGATTATGCGTGCGGATAATCTTTTAGTTCTGAATTCGACACAGGATGAAAATGATCTGTTCTGGGGAAGGGTAACTGCACAGGGCGATCTTTATGTTGATGGTCCTGTTTCCGGCTTATCAATCAGTACTCCGAATGACGGACTCCGGATTCTGAATAACAGTACCTTTACATTCAACAGTGCATCTACTGCCAATGTTGAAGAGTTTAAGATCTTAAGATTTTTAAAACGGGATAATGAAGGGGTTATCTCTGTAGAGAAAAAGAAAAAGTCTGGCGCTAATATGCTGGTTGATTTTGACGTAACCATAGACAAAGGTTCTCTTGTCAATGTTCTGGTAGGTGATGATGTGGGAAATATCTCTGTCCGTGGTGATGCGGATCATCTGAAGTTCCGTATGGAAAGGAGCGGCAATATTTCCATGAATGGGACTTACACTGTAGATAACGGTACATTTGTTTCTAAGGCAGTCCTTAACAGGACATTTCAGATTGCAAAGAACAGCAGTATCCGTTGGAGCGGAAGCCCGATGACGCCAGATCTGGATATTACAGCCAATTACAGAAGGACGGTCACCAACGGAGGCGACTATCTGCAGATGTCACTTTCACAACCGATTGATGTGGTTCTTACAACTAAAATCACGAATACCCTGACAGATCCGGATATTAAATTTGATGTAACTGCTCCGGATGCGCCATCGCAGGTTAGAGAAACACTGGCTTCCAAGATAAATACAGCTGACGAAAAAACAATTCAGTTCGGATCGGTTTTGGTTCTGAATAGCTTCAATGTCCCTAACTCCGGTGGTCTGGATTTTACTAATATTTCCAGATCGTTACAAAATACGGGTTACAATGTGGCTTTCAAACAATTAGGTTCGGTTCTTAATACCATAAGCAGTGCTTTCCAGATTAATTTAGATTATATCAGCGGTGACCCGAACTCCAATACTTCTGACCGTGCAAATACGAATGTAAGCCTGGCGTTGTCTCCAAGAATCAAATTCAAGACCGGTTTGGGAGTTCCTATTACCAGGACAGAGAATACCAATGCCAATTATCTTTCCGTAGAAGGAATAGTAGAGTATGACTGGAGTAAAAACAATAACGGCAGCAGACTATTCCGGGCTTATTCCAAACCATCCAATATCGGACTTACAACAACGCCTGGTGCTAACCAAAGTTATGGCTTAGGCGTGGTATACAGCAAAAGCTTTAATTCATTCCGCGAATTGTTTAAAAAGAGGGAAAACATAAAAAATGATTCGTTGGCGGCGGTTAAAAATAAAACAGATTCTGTAAAAAACAAGGCTAATAAATGATAATTGTCATAGTGTTTTTGTGATTTTGTTAAAAGGTGTTAATCTTTTAATAATTGTTTTTATTTAAATAATTTTTTCTAAATTTGCAAAAAAAATAAGTATATTTTAAATAAATAACAAAATCGCAATGAACTATCAATTAGACGATATCGATAAAAAGATTCTTGATTTTCTGGTAGAAAACACGAGAATGCCTTTTACGGAAATAGCTAAACAAATGGACGTTTCTGCCGGAACTATACACGTCAGAGTGAAAAAAATGGAAGATGCCGGGATTATCCTTGGTTCTTCTCTTAATATCGATTACAGCAAATTGGATTATAACTTTACTGCTTTCATCGGTATTCTGCTTACTAAGTCCAATCATACACAGGAAGTTCTTAAACAGCTGGCTTTGATACCAAATGTTGTAGAAGCTAGTGTGACTTCCGGAAAATATAACATCTTTTGCAAAATGAAAGCTAAAAACACTGAGGATGCAAAAAGGATTATTTATCAGATCGATGATATCCAGGATGTGATGAGGACTGAAAGTATGATCTCTATGGAAGAGTATATCAGTGATAAGAACCGCCTTATCAATGCGGTTAGTATATAGTTAGTTAGTAGAAGATTTTCTATTAGAAAGAGCTTATTTAATAAGCTCTTTTTTTTGTAAATTTATACGATGAATTCAGTATCAGAAAAGTTTAGAAAAAACAGAAGCTTTTATATTATATTCGGGCTGGTTATACTGGTTTTTCTTTTGAGTGTCAATACGGATCTTGCAGAATTTTCCCAGCATAGAGAGCTAAGCATTCCGTCAGGTTTTTTTTACTACACCTTAGGCGTAGATATTTTAGTAATCATCAGCTGGCTTCTGATCCTTTTTTACAGGAAAGCTGGCGTTATTCTTTTCCCGGTTTTTATAATGCTGCATTTCGCACTGCATAATTACTATTTAAGTACTTATCTTTATTCGGATATTACAGTTTTATTTCTTTTTATAGGACTTGGGCTTCTGGAGGTTATTCCGAGATGGAACGATATGAAATGATCAAAATAAAAGCTCCGCGACTTACGGAGCTTGATACTTCTTTTCATGAATTTAAAAAAGAAAATTTCTGATAATAATCTGTTTCATTCTATACAGATTTGTGTTTCATCTTGTGTGCCTTCAGAATCTATAATGATATATAGTTGTTTAATTTTTAGAGGTTTAATTTTACATAACAAAGATTGTTATTAAATACGTTAAACTGCAAAAAATCATCTACTACTTGACTACGCCATTAGTTTAAGATTCTGATTTATAATCTTTTAAAAATACTAAGTATAGATTAGAAATCCATCATCCATTTGTTGAGGTCAACTTCTGATGGGATTTCCAGCTGTTTTCTGAGCCTGTTTTTCCTGGTTTCCACACTTCTTACCGATATATTACTGTAGTTTGCAATTTCTTTGGTAGTGAAGTTGAGTTTCAGCATTGCACAGAACTGAAGCTGTCCTGTTGTCAATTCTGGGTAGGTTGTTATCAGTTTGTTGTAAAAGTAAGGATAGATTTCCTTAAATCTGCTGAGAAATGATGAGTCATTGTTTTTTGCCAGCTCGAGCAGCTCAGTAAAAGCGTCATTTATTTTTAGTTCCAGATGACTCAGCTCTTCTTCCTTTTCAATAAGGTCATCTTCCATATTTTCCTTTTGCTCCTTTTCTTCCTTATAGCTTTTGAAATACTTTAATGTGAAAAAGAAGAAAATAACCGCAAGCAAAACTACACTTCCAATAAAAATGTAAAAACTCTTATACCAGCTCTGCTTTTCCTGTTCTATAATGGTATTGGAAACTTTATCTGTTTCTATCTTTTCTTTTTTCCTGATCATATCAGACAATTCCCTTGACTTTTTAGAGTAATAGGAATATATCTTATCATCGCCCATTTTTTCGTAGATCGATGCCAGGTCATCATAGATATACTGAAGGCGATAGACATCATTTGCCTTTTCAAAAATCGGCAGCGCTTTTTTATAATAATGAACAGAGCTGTCACTCTGGTTCATTTCCATAAAGGCACTTCCCAATCCATATAAACCGAATGCCTGATTAATAGAGTCGTTTTCCAGTTTAGCAAGCTCATAAGCTTTTTTATTATAATAAATTGCAGGCTTATAATCATCAAGATCTATATAGGTGTAGCCTACGCTGGAATACTGAATGGCCAGCCAGCCGTTTCTTTTTTTTCGGTTTTTTATTTTTTTATAATATTCAATACTTTTCAGATCATACGCAAGGGTCTTTTGTGGCGATTCGTATTGAAGGTTCATAATTTCCGCTCTTCCCGCATATACCTGTCCTAAGGAACTGTAGAGGTCATCATTATCTTTTATTTTTTTACAGACTTCCTCAGCATCCTTATTGGTTTTCATTGCCTTTTCAAAAAAGCCCAGATACGCATAAGATAAAGCTCTGGCAATTAATGCCTGACCGGTGTGATAATCATCACCCTCACTGGTTGCAATGTCATAAAGTTTATTGGCAGAATTCAGTGCCTTTTCCTGCTCTCCAAGCCCCAGATAGGTATTGATATCTGCTTTCAGGGATTTTGCCTTTCCCAGATAATAACCTATTTCATCGGAAAGCCTAAAGGTTTTTGTACTGATTTTAAGCGCCTCATTCCTGTCGGCCAGCTGAAAGGATATGGAAATAAGGCTGTCTATTTTCTTTGGGGTATATTTTTGAGCTTTCGTCCCGGTTAAGAACGAAAATACAGAAATAACTAATATGATTTTTTTTAACAATCCCACATCTGAAAAACAGAACTTCAAAAATATTAAAAAATCACAGAAAATCTGTTATAAAAGCGTTTTTTAAGATGCAGAATGTGAAAATTGGTAAGAAATACTTAAGCATTTTCATTTATTGCGGGAAGTTTTTCTGACATTCCGACAATAATTCAGGAAAAAAGTGATCAAAATGGATCTGAAGTGTTTGTTTATTATGTGAGAAAACATCAAATACGGGTATGTCTTTTTCCAGATATTTCGCTTTGTTGAGAACATTCTGCATACTGAAACGGATCCCCTGATTGGTTCTGTAGTTGAAAAGCCAATTGTCCTGTTCCATCCTTACCAGCATTTTCCGGAAGTCTTCCGGCAGCCACTCTTCGTATTTCCAAAGAATATTGTAAGTCTTTGCGGAATGATCTCTCAAAGCTGCCTCCGGATAGGAGTGGGCTGTAAAATAATCAAAAGCAACATCCACAAAAGCACCTGAATATAATCTTACCAAAGGACTGAAAACTTTTTTGGCCTCCGAAACCGAAGGATGAGAGTCTGTGAATGTGTCGATGAAACGATGAAGTTTGATTCCCTCCTGAATTTCCATAGGAAACCGATTCCGTTCATCATTGCGAATGAAGTCTGCAATCATATTACCGACAAGCTGGCCTTCTGTGAATGATAATATAGAGTGGGCAAGGTAATTCATGATCAGAAAAGTAATTCTACAAAATCTTCAATTTTACTGATTTCTTCAATTTTAATTCCGAATTTTCTTTTTGGTATTTTGTTGAGGTTGGAAACAAAAATCTTTTCGTAGCCAAGTTTTTCAGCTTCAGTGATTCTTTGTTCTATTTGTGCAACTGGGCGGATCTCCCCACTCAGCCCGATTTCTCCCGCAAAACAATACTGTTCAGAAATAGCAATATCCTCGTTACTTGACAATATTGATGCAACAACAGCCAGGTCCAGAGCCGGATCGTCGGTTTTTATTCCGCCTGTTATATTAAGAAAAACATCTTTGGCTCCGAGCTGAAATCCCGCTCTTTTTTCGAGGACAGCCAGCAGCATATTCAGCCGTTTGGAATCAAATCCGGTTGAACTTCTCTGTGGGGTTCCGTAAACCGCTGTGGAAACCAATGCCTGGATTTCCAGTAACATTGGGCGATTGCCTTCCAGTGTTACTGCAACGGAATTTCCGGAAAGCTCTTCAGATTTTTTGGTGATGAGCACTTCCGACGGGTTTTTGATCTCTTTCAGTCCCTGCGAGATCATCTCGTAAATACCAATTTCGGAAGTGGATCCGAATCTGTTCTTGTTAGCCCGAAGCAATCGGAAAAGATGATTTCTGTCGCCATCGAAATTAAGAACAACGTCTACCATATGTTCCAGAACTTTTGGTCCTGCAATCTGCCCGTCTTTTGTAATATGCCCTACAAGGAAAACGGGAATATTATTTTCTTTGGCGAATTTGATGATCTCATTAGAGCACTCCCGGATCTGGGAAACTGTTCCCGGAGAACTTTCTATCAGCTGAGATTGTAAAGTCTGGATGGAATCAATAATAACAAAATCCGGCTGAAGCTTTTTGGCTTCGTGCAATATTTTTTCCACTGAAGTTTCCGTAAAAAGGAAGCAATTAGGATTTTTTACCTCTGCAAGCCGGTCTGCCCTCATTTTGATTTGAGATGCGCTCTCTTCCCCCGAAACATAGAGGATTTTTTTCTTCATTTTCAGTGCGAGCTGAAGCAGAAGTGTAGATTTTCCGATTCCCGGTTCGCCGCCGATGAGTGTTACCGAGCCTAATACAATGCCACCACCCAGAACACGGTTCAGCTCTTCGGATGGTGTCGATATCCTTGGTTCTTCATTGGTTTCGACTTCTATAATATTGATAATGGATGACTTAGATTTCACGGCAACGGATGATCTTGCAGATTTTTCCACGATTTCTTCTACAAGTGTATTCCACTCGCCACAGGTTTTGCATTGCCCATGCCATTGGGAATATTGTGCGCCACAGTTCTGACAGAAGTATAAAGTTTTCAGTTTTGCCATTCTGCTAAGTTCAAGAAAAAAAATTGAAATAGGAAAAAATTTAGTGCTGCTTAAAGGATTATTTTATAATGATCTTGTTTTAAATTTCAAAAGCTTACATTTGTCCATTATCGAAATCGATAATTATCAATTTTAATTAAAATATTTGCAAAATGGCATTAGACAAAAATGATGTAGTAACCTTAAAATATGTTCTGCATACTAACGATGAAAATGGAGAAAAAGTTTTTGTAGAAGAAACTTCCAATGATAATCCGCTGACCTTTCTTTACGGTGTTGGGATGATGATTCCAAAATTCGAACAGGAAATTCAAAATCTTAATACGGGCGATAAAACCTCTTTTGAGATAGCGCCAAGCGAAGGTTATGGAGAGAGAAATCCTGAAGCAATGACACAATTGCCAGTGGAGATGTTCCAGGGACAGGAATTGCCGCCTGTAGGAGCTGTGCTTCCATTATCTGATAACCAGGGAAATAATTTCCAGGCAATGGTCCTTGAAGTTACACCTGAAGCAGTAGTGGTTGATCTGAATCACCCGATGGCAGGAAGAAGTCTTTTCTTTGATGTGGAGATTCTTAATACAAGAGCGGCTACCGAGGAAGAATTGGCACACGGTCACGCTCACGGACCAGATGGTCATTCAGGACATTAATCGCCGGAATTTATAAAAAATAAACGCTTCCAAATTTGGAAGCGTTTATTATAATTAAGTGTTATTTTTTGATGAATTTCTGGATGGTTTTATCACCCTTTCTGTTCTCTAATTCAATTATATAATTTCCGACAGGAAGCTTATTCACATCAATCTTATTTTCTGATGATTTTCCTGATGCGACCGCTTGTCCCGCAGCGTTAATAATTCTGTAAGAAGACTCACCGGATTCTTTCGCCTGGATATTAAGAATATCTTTCACAGGGTTTGGATAAACAATCGTCTGGTTTCTGTCTGCAAGATCCGAAACGCCCAGAATTTTTTTCTTAGCAATAACCGTGTAATCTTCCACCTGTCCGTATGTAAACGCTTCGCAGCTGGTTGGTATGGAATTGTATTTCATAGAAACTCGCATTACCAGTGGAGAATCAAAGGTTGCACCTGAAGGAACTGTTATGTTACCTGTTACCGGCGTTGTGCTGGTAGCAGAAATAGTCAATGCTTTTTCATTGACATCATTAAAATCGCCATCTGCATTCCAGTCAATATAAACGGCATAGCCTTCACTGTAATTGGTAGAGGCCCAGGCTGGAGTGATGCTGATCGGATATGTATTACCTTCGGTGATCTGCGTAGAGATACTCGTAAAATCTTCATACCCTGTAGTTCCGGTACTTGAGTTATCAATGGTATTGAAAACAACCCTTTTTATTCTTTCGTCTGCCGTGTTAGTACTCTGAGATGTACAATATTCCGGCTGATTAGTTGTAGTGACCGTCACTATATTACTCTGTGAAGAGATATTACCGTAAACATCTATCGCTTTAACAGAAAAGTCGTAAGTGGTTTGCTTTGTAAGTCCTGTCACTTTGTAAGTCAGGGAAGCTGTTCTTGCTATTTCTGTTCCGTTTTTGTAAACAATATAGCCATCCATATCTTCATTATCAGTAGAGGCATTCCAGTTAAGGTTTGCGCTTGTACCTTTAATGTTATTTGCTGTTAAGTTCGTAGGAACTGTTGGTGGAGTAGTGTCCGGCGTTGCAAGGTATTTTGCACCGATACCCACTGCGTAAAAAGCATTCTGAACTGCGATCATCTCTGGAGAATTGTCTCCATAAAGATCTTTTGCGGTTTGTACGCCAAAATCTCTTGCATTTTTGTAGTTGGAGTTGGCAGTGAGATAAGTGCTTTCCAAACGGTAAACAATTTTTTCAGCTTTATCCCATCCTATGCCGGTCACACTGTAAGATTTTCCAAGATCATTGGTTCCGGTTTTACCCATTACCAAAATATAGAACCAGTGATTGAGCACACCACTATTGGTGTGCACACCACAGTAATCATTCCCGAATGATCCGCCAACAGGTGTTGTACAGCCTTCTTCCACCGTTGCAGCTTTCCAGTTGATACCACGGTAGGTGTCCGGCTGGGCAGATAACGCAACTTTTGGATTACTCATTGATCTCAGATAGCCTGGTGATGCTTTTGTAATGTCTTCACCAATAAGAAACGCCTGCTTTTCCGGAGCATATTTATGTTCTACAATGGCACCCCAGATATCAGAAAAACCTTCGTTCATTGCGCCGGATTCTCTTTCATAAGCAAGGTTTGCAGTATATTCGCAAACGGCATGTCCCAGCTCGTGTGCGGTAACGTCGAAACCGGTCAGTGGCTTGAACGTGGTTGCACCATCGCCATAGATCATTTCGGAACCGCTCCATCCTGCATTTTCGTAGCTGCTGCCATAGTGTACATAGCTTTTAAGAACCGCACCGTTATTATCATAACTATTTCTGTTGAATGTATCTTTGAAATAATCATAAGTTTTTTCAACACCCCAATGTGCATCCAGAGCTGCATTGTCAAAAGTTGTATTGTTATATTCCGTAGCAGTCCAGTTGTTGTCTGTATCTTTGAAATCAACACCACTGCTGATGCTGGTTGATTTTTTCAGATTATACGTTTTTACGCCGCTGCCTCTGGTTGCATCCTGTAAAACATAAGACCCTGAAACCAAAGTCGTCTCGATTTCTTTTGTCCCGCTATATCTGGTTTCAGCATTTCCGGTAGCAAAAAGTACCGGCTCCGGCTTGGCAGGAGATTTTATGCTGATTGGGTTTTGTTTTCTGTTGGCAGTCTGGAAAAGGTCTTCATTGCTGCTATGCTTCATGACGGCATTTGAAAATACCACACGGCCTTCCAGAGCATCCACATAAATAATTGCTCTGCTGATTGGCTGGGCGGCATAAATATCAAACTTATAAACCAGCTGAAGCTGATGCTCATCCACACCGGTCTGTACAGGAAGTAAAACCAATTCTCCGGATGGCTTTTTGTAAGGATTGTTTGCGGTATAATCAGCGTCTTCCCACATATATTTTTTCGCATTCACATAGCCTAACGCTTTATTAAATGCTTCAGAAGAAGTAAGTCTTGGGGTAGTGACAACATTACTGGTTGAAAATACATCCCCATTCATACTGGTGAGATTTCCTTTTTTATAATGAAGGTTATATCTGCCGAATTCTACTTTCAGATTGTCATAATACATCTGATATTTTTCATCCAGAAAAGATCCGTTCTGTTGCGTTTCCTGAAGTCTCATTTCTGTTCCGTCTGCCAATCCAAGCATATTTTTAAAAAATGCTGAAGATGATGCCGGTTTCAAATTACTGCTGCCTTTAAATGTGATAAGGCTGATATTACCTTTTTTGTCGGTAATTTTTTTGTCAATGTAATCCTGTGCATTGGCGGTAAATGAAAACCCGACCAGACTGCACAAAATACCAATCCGTAAAAGTTCTTTCTTCATATATATTAGGAATTAATTTTATTTCGCAATATAGTGTTTTTTCGGTATTTAAGTTTGTTTTCTGATGGGTTATTTATATTTATATTTTAATTTTTTTAACGATATGAAAAATCCGGCAATTCTGCCGGATCAAATTTATTTTTTTAATGGGATATTTCTGAGGATATCCTGGGTGTATTTCCAGAACTTTTGAACAGATGGAATATTAGCTCTTTCATCGGGAGAATGAGCACCTTTGATTGTCGGTCCGAAGCTCACCATTTCCATTTTCGGATAATTGGCGCCGATAATGCCGCATTCTAAGCCTGCGTGGCATGCAACAACCATCGGTTTTTCGCCGAAGTTATTGTCATATAGTTCGGTCATCACTTGGATGATTTCTGCTTCCGGTTTTGGTTTCCAGCCGGGATAGGAACCTCCGAACTCCGTTTTCAGACCATTACTTTCAAAAGCAGATTTTAATTGATTGGCAACTTCCCATTTGGTAGATTCTACAGAAGAACGGGTGAGATTTAAGATTTTAATTTCGCCGTTTTTCAGTTCCACTCTTGCAACGTTGTTGGATGCTTCTACCAAGCCTTCTACATCCGGACTCATCCGGAAGACACCGTTATGAGCTGCATTGATAGCGAAGATTATTTTCCTGGAATCATCAACAGAAACTGTCTGTTCTACGAAGTCTGGTTTTTCTAAGTTAATGACTAAATCTTTTTCTAACGAAGCAAATTCCTCCAGAATGTCAGATTTCAATTGTTCAAATTTTGAAATAAAATCTTCTGGGTTTTCAACAGAAAAAATAGCTTTGGCTTCTCTCGGAATCGCATTTCTGAGACTGCCGCCATCGATAGAAATGAGCTGAATTTGATTATCTAATCCTAAAAACAAAAATCTTCCTAACAATTTGTTCGAGTTTCCGAGACCTTTGTGAATATCCATCCCGGAATGTCCGCCTTGTAAACCTTTGATCTCGATTTTGAAAATTTTGCCTTTTGCTTCTTCCAGATCGAATTTTGCAGACGCTGTTACATCCACGCCACCAGCACAACCGATATCGATTTCGTCATCTTCTTCGGTATCAAGATTTAAGAGAATTTCACCTTTCAATTGTCCTGGTTTCAAAGCTAAAGCACCCGTCATTCCTGTTTCTTCATCAATCGTGAAAAGTGCTTCTAATTCTGGATGTGCAATGTCGTTACTTTCTAATATTGACATAATCGTAGCAACGCCTAACCCATTGTCGGCGCCCAAAGTTGTTCCTTTTGCTCTTAACCAATCGCCATCTACATACATTTGGATTCCCTGGGTTTCGAAATCAAAATCAACATCGTTATTTTTCTGGCAAACCATATCCAGATGCGATTGCATTACGATGGGTGTTCGGTTTTCCATTCCCGGAGTTGCAGGTTTGGTGATGATGACATTTCCAACTTCGTCAACCGTTGTTGGTAATCCCAGTCTTTCCCCGAATTCTTTTATGAATTGTATTACTTTTTCTTCTTTTTTTGATGGTCTCGGAACCGAATTCAGTGCTGCGAAATTCTTCCAGATCACTTTTGGTTCCAGTTGTGAGTATTCCATTGTTTTTGAAATTATTTTGAAGTGGCAATTTACTAATTATGAAAGTAACATGAAATCTTTATGATATAAATAATGTCTCTCAGATCTCGCAATAGTTTTATCTTTTATAATTTTGACAATTCAATTTTAGTAAATTATTGATGTCGAATTTTATACAACAGTTTTCCAGATTTTTAAGATTAAGAGTTTCTGTTTCCGAATGGATCTATCTCGTAAAATGTGTCATTGGTGCATCCATTTGTTATTTGTTTTATATTTTTCTTCCCCAATATCCTGTCTATTGGGCTTTGATTTCTGTGGTCATTGTGTTCTCGCCGGATAATAGCAATAAATTGGCTTATGACAGAATCAAATCCAATCTTCTAGGAGCTTCTATCGGGATGGTTTTATTTCTGATTCCGATTCCGAATATTTTATTGATCTGTTTTGGAGTGGCTTTGACAATTCTTGTCGGAATTGCTTTGAGGCTGGATAATACGCTTCGTTCCGCTTTGGCAGCAATGGTTATTGTTCTGATCGAGGAAAATCAGGCGCACGACTGGCTGATTCCGATTGAACGTGTGATTTGTGTCTGCATCGGATGTTTTGTTGCACTGATTATCACTTTTGTTTTTTCAAAATTCAGGACTTATGGTCAAACTTACCTGAAACATTGATAAAAAGTGATTTCCTGCTATTATTGAATTAAGTGAAAGCGGCGAGCGAAGCGACGCCGAATCAACGGTAACAGATATGTTGGTGTTAGCTCATAAAAAAACCTTCTCAAATCTGAGAAGGTTTTATGATTTATAAAAACAGAAATTAATATCTGTAATACTCCGGCTTGAAAGGCCCTTCAACCGGAACACCGATATAATCTGCCTGTTCCGGAGAAAGCGTTTCCAGTTCTACGCTTAGTTTTTTAAGGTGTAAAGCTGCTACTTTTTCATCCAAGTGCTTAGGAAGCATATAAACTTCGTTTCCATAAGCTTCAGAATTAGTCCAGAGTTCGATCTGAGCCAAAGTCTGGTTAGAGAAAGAGTTGGACATCACAAAACTTGGGTGACCTGTGGCACAACCAAGGTTTACCAATCTTCCTTCAGCCAAAATGATGATTTCTTTACCTTCAACAGTGTAGATATCAACCTGAGGCTTAACTTCAGATTTCGTGTGACCGTAATTTTCGTTCAGCCAAGCCATATCAATTTCATTATCGAAGTGACCGATATTACAAACGATCGTTTTATCTTTCATCTTAAGAAAATGTTCTTTTCTTACGATGTTGAAGTTTCCTGTGGTTGTAATAACGATATCAGCATTATCAACTACAGTATCCAGTCTTTTTACTTCGTAACCGTCCATTGCCGCCTGAAGTGCACAGATTGGGTCAATTTCAGTCACAGTAACAATAGAACCAGCGCCTCTGAAAGATGCAGCAGTACCTTTACCTACGTCTCCGTATCCGCAAACTACAACTCTTTTTCCGGCCAGCATAACGTCAGTAGCTCTTCTTACGGCATCTACTGCAGATTCCTTACATCCGTATTTGTTATCGAATTTAGATTTGGTAACTGAATCATTCACGTTGATTGCAGGTATTACCAAAGTTCCGTTCTTCATTCTTTCGTACAATCTGTGGACACCGGTTGTCGTTTCTTCAGAAAGTCCTTTGATTCCGGCTGTTAGTTCCGGGTAGTTGTCAAAAACCATATTGGTTAAGTCTCCACCATCATCCAGGATCATATTCAGTGGCTTTCTGTCTTCACCAAAGAAAATAGTCTGCTCAATACACCAGTCGAATTCCTCAGCATTCATTCCTTTCCAAGCATAAACCGGGATTCCTGCAGCAGCAATAGCCGCAGCAGCGTGATCCTGTGTAGAGAAAATATTACAAGAAGACCAGGTAACTTCTGCTCCAAGTGCAACCAGAGTTTCAATTAAAACTGCAGTCTGGATGGTCATGTGAAGACATCCTGCAATTCTTGCACCTTTCAATGGCTGGGAAGGTCCGTACTCTTCACGAATAGCCATTAATCCAGGCATTTCAGCTTCAGCCAAAGTGATTTCTTTTCTTCCCCATTCTGCTAAGGAAATGTCCTTAACTTTATAAGGAACGTATTGTGTTGTTGTACTCATATCTGATGAACAAATTTAATTCTGATTTTAAAATGCAAAATTACAATTAAAAATTCAGAAACAAAAACAGTGCGCCAGCAATCATCAATTCATAATAAAAATATTATTGAAATTTAAATACTTGAAATATAGTAATTTATATCTTCCTGAATATTACGGTCGAGTTATGTCCACCAAAACCAAAAGCGTTGCTCATAGCGATATTGACTGGCTTTTCCTTATTTTCGGTAATGATATTGATGCCTTGCGGAATATGCTCATCCAGTCTTGAAATATTGATGGTGGCCGGAATCACGCCTTCCTGAATGGCTTTGATGCAAATAATTGCCTCAACAGCACCGGCGGCGCCGAGCAAATGACCGGTCATAGATTTTGTCGCACTGATATCGAGATTCGGACTTTTCTTGAAAACTTTATTAATGGCATTCAGCTCTGCTAAATCTCCCAATGGAGTAGAAGTGGCGTGCGGATTCAGGTAATCGACTTGTTCTGATAGAATTTCGGCATCTTGCAACGCCAATTCCATAGATTTTGCAGCTCCAATTCCTACCGGATGTGGTGCGGTCATATGATAAGCATCGGCAGTCATTGCAGCGCCAATCAGTTCTGCATAGATTTTGGCATCTCTTGCTTTGGCGTGCTCATATTCTTCGAGAATTAATGCACCAGCACCTTCGCCCATTATAAAACCGTCACGTTCCACATCATATGGCCGGCTGGCAATTTTCGGGTTATCGTTCCTGGTGGACATTGCTTTTATCGATGAAAATCCACCTAATGAAGCCGGCGTAATAGGCGCTTCGGAACCACCACTGACGATAGCTTTCGCTTTTCCCCATCGGATATAATTGAAGGCATCCATAAAAGCGGTGTTGGCCGTAGCGCAAGCAGAAACTGTTGTGTAATTGATTCCTCTCAAGCCATATTTCATCGAAATCATTCCGGAAGCCATATTGGCAATTAGTTTTGGTACAAAAAACGGACTGAATCTCGGCGTTCCGTCGCCGGAAACATAGTCTGTGACTTCATTTTCAAAAGTTTCCATTCCGCCCTGGCCTGTTCCCCAAATGACGCCAATCTCAAAAGGGTCGAAGTCCTTAAAATTCAAGCCGGAATCTTCCATAGCCTGAGCAGCAGCGTAAATAGCGTATTGTGTGAAAAGGTCGCTTCGTTTGATTTCGTTCCTGTCCAGATATTTCTCCGGCGTGAAGTTCTTAACTTCGGCTGCAAATTGTACTTTGAATTTTTCTGCATCAAAATGGGTGATCTTGTCTGCACCGCTTTTTCCTCTCAGAATACTGTTCCAAAAAGTTTCGACGTCATTCCCCAAAGGCGTTACTGCGCCCATTCCGGTGATTACAACTCGTTTCATTATCTTGAGATTTGCGTTTTGAATAAGTTGGATGTGCCTTTTGCGATCAGTTTGCTTTTGTCGGAGTTCCAGATTTCGCAGGTGGCGTTGACGAATTGTTTTCCTAATTTGGTGATGTGCGTTTCCGCGATAATGTTTTCACCTTCTTTCCCGATGGAGAAATAATCAATGACATTATTAATCGTCGTATAAAAAGTTGGCTCGTTCAGAGAAAACATTGTGGCACCCAAAACGTCATCAATAATTGCCGCCGTCACGCCGCCGTGAAGATTACCGATGGGATTGAGCCATTCCGGACGAATCGTATATTGAAATTCCAGGTGTCCCTTTTCTGCAGAAACAACAATTGGTTTCAGCCAGCGCATAAACGGCGAAGGCGAATCCTGGAATTCTTGTCCTATTAATGACTGCAAATGTGCTAGTCTGTCCATAATACTAATTACTTTAAATTGTTAGAGCATTTATTTTTTAATGCAAATCCACTAAGATTTTTTTGTTTCGATATTGAAAATATTTTAAAATCTGCAAAGGTGTAAAACTTAATAAAAAGATCTATTCATTTATCAGAAATCATTTCAAAGTTCACACTTGTTTTGCCCTGGAAACTGCAGCCCGACTTGAACGGAGCTCATCCGCCATAGGCGGATAGCGGGAGTGGAAGGCGGAAAAAGCTGCCCAAATTATTAAAATTTACTCGCCAACTTGATGTGTTCTGCTTTGATTCATCGCCAACAATGCATCATCAGGTGAAGAGAGATATAATCTGTAGATATCTTCAGTCTGTCCCACGCGGATTTCATAATTATCCTGATCCAGTCCTGCAATCAACTGTTCTGCAACAAAAGAAGCCGGAACGCCGTTTTTACCGCCAATTGGCGCAGAAAATTCGGTGTCTACCAAAGGTGGCATCAGTTCAAAAACATTCACGTTGGCATCTTTCAAAGCCAAACGCAGATATCTGGTGTAAGAATGCAGGGCTGCTTTGCTCGCAGAATAAGTTGCCAAAAAGCCCGGAACGAAAGCGACAACAGAAGAAACGTTCACGATGGTTGGATTGCTATTGGTTTTCAGAACGGGAAGCAGTTTTTCGTTGAGGCGGATGATGGAAAGATAGTTGGTCAGCATTTCATCTTCTGCTTTTTCGAAAGCGTTGGCGTTTTCTTCTGTGATGTCGTAGACGAGAGCACGTCCGGCATTGTTGATGACCATATTCAAATCCGGAAATTCGGTTTTGATCCTGTTGATAAGATTTTCTACATCCTCTGCATTGCTGACATCTGAAGCGATAGTCGTAACATTTTTCAGTTGTGAAGCTGCATTTTTTAGTCGTTCTTCATTCCTGCCGGTGATAATGACTTTGTTGCCTTTTTCGGATAATAATTTTGCGATTTCTAATCCGATTCCGGCTGAACCTCCGGAAATCAATACTGTGTTGTTGTTTGTTTTCATAATGTTGAATTGTTATTATACCAATCGGTATATTTTTGTTTAAAAAATTTTATTTGATTAATTCGGTATCGATAATTTTTTCGATTCTTTCTAAGGTACTAAAAAGGTGTGATCTATTGTCCATCGTTTTCGACAGTAAAATTCCACCTTCTATCAATGCGATGAATTGATAAGCATAATGTGATGAATCGGCAGACTCTTCGATTTCTTTCTTTGTTTTTCCATCTTCGATTATTTGAATAAACTGGTTTGCCCACTTTTGAAAATTTTTATTGACCTCGGCTTTAAGAACCGGCATCGTGTCATCGGCTTCTACAGCTGTGTTGAGGTGTGGGCAACCACCCCGGGAGATATTTGTTTCCCAGGTTTTTCTGTAAACGTTCAGGACTACAAAAAGTTTTTCCCTGGTTGTCATCGCGTCATTAAGTTCATTGATGAAATTGGATTGCAATCTTTTGGCGTTGTAGCGGTAAACTTCTTTAGCCACTTCATCCTTGTTCTCGAAATTTCCGTAGATGCTGCCTTTTGTCAATCCGGTTGCCGAAGTAATATCAGACAAAGACGTTCCGGCATAACCTTTCTTATTGAAGATTTCTGCGGTCTGTTCGATGATGAACTGTCTGGTTTTCTCTGCTTTTGACATTTTAATCTGAATTGACTTTGCAAATATACACAATTAATATACCAATTGGTATATTTTTTTGATTTATTTTGAATTAATAAAAAATGCTCCCGGAAAAATTTCCGGAAGCACTCGCATATAATTAGTTAGTGTTGGGTTTATTTCCAGCCGCCACCTAAGCTTTTGTAGATATTTACAACCGTGCTTAGCTGTCTTGCTTTAGCTTCGATGAGCTCCATTTTGGCGTCTAATGCATCACGCTGGTTCATCAGGACTTCCAGATAGTCCGCTCTCATATTTCTGAATAACTGATTAGCAATATCAATGCCCTGGTCAAGCGCTTTGACTTCCTGGGATTTCATTTCATAATATTTATCGAGGTTTTTAATCGCTGACATTTGATTAGTAATATCAAGATAAGCGCTTAATATGGTTTTGTCATACTCATACAAAGCCTGGATTTGTCTGGCATCTGCCGATTTGAAATTTGCCTGAATTGCGCTTTTATTAATCAGCGGACCAGCCAGCTCTCCAACCATACTGTAAGCAACAGATTCCGGAAGCTTAACAAGGTAAGAAGGTTTGAAGGCTTCCAGACCTAATGCAGCATTGATCTCTAAACTTGGATAGAACTCCTTTCTTGCGGCTTCCACATCCAATTTAGCAGATTGCAATTCAAGTTCCGCTTGCTTGATGTCAGGACGATTAGCCAGTAACTGAGACGGAATTCCTGTATAAACCGTTTGCGGAACAATCGACATAAAACTTTCTCTGGTTCTTACAATCGGTTGCGGATAACGACCCAGCAAAGCATTGATTTGATTTTCCTTTTCCGTGATCTGTTGTTTCAAATCGTATTCAGTTGCATTGGATTTTGCCAGTTCAGCCTCAAATTTTTTAACCGCTAATTCTGTTGCGGCCATTGCCTGTTTCTGGATTTTAGCCACTTCAAGTGCTTTTTTCTGTAAATCCATATACTGATGAATGATATCCAGCTGATTATCAAGCGACAATAATTCATAATAATTATTAGCAACTTCCGCAATCAGACTTGACAAAACAAAATTCTTTCCTTCAACGGTTGACAGATAATGCGCAACAGCAGCCTGTTTTTCAGTTCTCAGCTTATGCCAGATATCAACTTCCCAGTTGGCAACCAGTCCGCCTTCAAAGTTGGTCAGGTTTTCCGGGACTTCTTTTCCATCGGTTATATCAGTAGATGCATCACCGGCACCTGTACTTGTGTAGCGGCCCACTTTTTCGATTCCTGCTCCTAATCTTGCTGCAACGGTCGGACTAAGTTTTCCGTTTTTGTACATTACATCACTTTTGGCGATTTCGATTTGCTGAAGTGTGATCATTAATTCCTGATTGTTCTTCAGAGCTTCATCAATCAGACTGACAAGATTCGGGTCTGTAAAAAATTGTTTCCAGGGCGTGATTCCGGAGTTGTTTTCGAAAACGGCTTGATTTTCAAAATTCTGAGGCAAAGTTTCTTTTACCCGGTCCTGAATTTTGGTCGCCATTGGTGCTTTACAACTCGCTAAAAGGAGCGAAAAAGCAATTGTGGTTATTATACTTTTATGATTATGAAATAATTTATTCATACTGTTATTTTTTGATTTATAATTCTCGCTGATTACTCAGATTTTGCAGATTAACAATGCTGAAAAATCAGCCTAATCCTTAAAATCAGCGAGAAAAACTATTTTCATTTGGTTTTGGAAATTCTAAAATTTCCTTTATTTATCTTCAAATTTTCCATCGTGTTTGTAAGGTTCAGTTTGTTCTGTTAAAGGATTTTCTTCTTCATAGTAAGTCAGTTTGGACTTAGCAGCAATGTTGGCGAAAATGTAATACAATCCGGGAATGATCATCAATCCGAAAATAGTTCCTATCAACATCCCGCCTGCTGCAGCTGTTCCAATGGTTCTGTTACCAACAGCTCCGGGACCAGTTGCCAAAGCCAATGGAATCAATCCGGCAATGAATGCGAATGATGTCATCAAAATCGGACGGAATCTCAAAGATGCACCTTGCAAAGCCGCTTCTTTTGTAGAAAGTCCTTCTTCTGCTTTTTTCTGAACCGCAAATTCGACAATCAATACAGCATTCTTTCCGAGTAATCCGATGAGCATTACCATTGCCACCTGTGCATAGATGTTATTCTCTAGCCCGAAAAGAGAAAGACATAAAAACGCCCCGAAAATCCCCGTCGGTAAAGACAAAATGATTGGTAACGGTAAAATGAAACTTTCGTATTGAGCAGAAAGAATCAGGTAAACGAATCCAAGACAAACCAAGAAAATATAGATCGCTTCATTACCTCTGGATACTTCGTCTTTGGAAATCCCAGCCCAGTCGATTCCGAAACCTCTTGGCAATGTTTTATCCGCCACTTCCTGGATCGCTTTGATCGCATCTCCGGAACTATATCCGGGAGCCGGCGTTCCACTCACTTCGGAAGAGTTGTACATATTATGTCTCGTGATTTCCGACAATCCATACACTTTTTCAAGATGCATAAAATCCGAATAAGGAACCATTTGGTCTTTATCATTTTTGACATACAATTTTAATAAATCACTTGGCAAAGCGCGGTATTGCGGACCAGCCTGAACGATCACTTTGTAAGGTCTGTCAAACCGTATGAAACTGGTTTCGTAATTGGAACCAATCAAAGTTGAAAGGTTGTCCATTGCTTTTTCTATCGTCACACCTTTTTGTTCTGCCAAGTCATTATCAACTTTCAGCATATACTGAGGGAAACTTGCAGAATAGAATGTAAAAGCTGAACCCAGTTCCGGTCTTTTTTTCAATTCTCTGACAAAGTCATTGCTCACTTGTTCCATTTTGTGATAATCACCACTTCCGGCTTTGTCAAGAAGTCGTAGTTCAAAACCTCCGGCTGCTCCATAACCCGGGATGGATGGCGGTTGGAAGAATTCGATATTCGCACCAGGGATTTCTTTGGCTTTTTGTTCCAGCTGTTCGATGATCTCAGTGGCTGATTCTTTTCTTTCATCCCAGTTTTTCAGGTTGATCAGACAAGTTCCTGAGTTAGAACCTGTTCCTTCCGTCAAAATCTCATATCCGGCCAACGATGAAACCGATGCCACCCCATCAATCTCTTCACACTGCTTCTGAAGCTCAAGCGCAATCTGATTGGTTCTTTCCAGAGTTGAGCCTGGCGGCGTTTGAATAATGGCGTAAATCATTCCCTGATCTTCGCTTGGGATAAATCCGGTAGGCAATTTATTGCTCAGGAAAAATGTGCCGATACAGAAAAGGATCAATAATGGTAGCGTGACCATTTTTCTCGTAACAACTTTTGTCAATAAATTGTGGTATTTACCGGCTCCGACTGTAAATAAGTTGTTGAAACCATCTAAAAATCTGTTGATCGGTGTTTTCTTTTTCTCTTTACCGTGGTTGTTTTTAAGAATCAATGCACATAAAGCAGGCGTCAACGTCAAAGCCACAACTCCCGATAAAATAATGGATGAAACCATCGTAATCGAAAACTGGCGGTAGAAAACCCCAACCGGACCGGACATAAATGCAACCGGAATAAAAACCGATGCCATTACCAGTGTAATTGCGATAATTGCACCGCTGATCTCATGCATCGCTTCTTCAGTTGCCTTCAGCGGCGACAGATGTTTCTCTTCCATCTTAGCGTGAACCGCTTCTATCACTACAATCGCATCATCGACAACGATACCGATCGCCATTACCAAAGCAAAGAGTGAAATCAGGTTTAATGTGATGCCAAAGGCAGACATTACCGCAAATGTTCCTACCAGAGAAACCGGAACCGCGATAGTCGGAATCAAAGTAGAACGCCAGTCGCCCAAGAAAAGGAAAACTACAATGGCTACTAATATAAATGCTTCGAATAAGGTATGAACTACTTTTTCAATCGACGCGTCCAAAAATCGGGAAACGTCATAACTGATCTCGTAATGCATTCCTTTTGGGAAGGTTTTTTCCAGATCTTTCATCAGAACTTTCACATTCTTGATAACATCACTTGCATTGGAACCGTAAGATTGTTTCAAAGTAATTGCGGCAGAAGGTTTTCCGTTCAGCGTAGAGTAGATGTCGTACATAGATGAACCGAATTCAATATCGGCTACATCTTTCAGTCTTACAAATTCTCCATTCGGATTGGCTTTCAGGATGATGTTTCCATAGTCCTTCTCATTATTGAAACGACCAGGATATTTCAAAATATATTCGAATGACTGGGAGCGTTTTCCGGAGCTTTCACCTGTTTTTCCGGGAGAAGCTTCCAAACTCTGCTCGTTCAGGGATTCCATCACTTCGTCAGCAGAGATGCCGTAGGCCGTCATTCTGTCTGGCTTCAGCCAGATTCTCATTGCATATTCTCTCGTTCCCAAGATATCGGCGAAACCGACACCGCTAACCCTTTTCAGCTCAGAAATCAGGTTGATATCTGCATAGTTGAATAGGAATTTCTGGTCAGCTTTCGGGTTATCACTGTAAAGGTTGATATACATTAGCATATTCGGTTCTTCACGGGTAATTTTTACCCCTTCACGAACTACCAAAGGCGGCAGTTTATTAACAACAGAAGACACACGGTTTTGAACGTTAACTGCAGCTACGTTCGGGTCTGTTCCCAAATCGAAAACCACCTGGATTGACGCTTCCCCGTCGTTTCCGGCGTCGGAAGTCATATATTTCATTCCCGGAACACCGTTTAGCCCGCGTTCTAAAGGAATTACAACAGATTTAATGAGCAGTTCGTTGTTAGCACCCGGATATTCTGCCGTAATATTCACTTTTGGCGGAGAAATGGAGGGAAATTGCGTTACGGGAAGTTTTACAAGAGATAAAATACCCATAAAAACAATAATCAGCGAGATGACTATTGACAGAACTGGTCTGCGTATGAATTTCTTAAACATAATTTTTATTCTTTTAGATAATAGATGATAGACGGATAGATGATAGACAGAGATTCAAGGGGCTTCGACAAGCTCAGCCTGACAACGTTTATCATTTATCATTTATCAATCATCACTTATCATTTATATCTTAGTTTGCTTGTAATTTTAATGAGCTCAACACTTTTTTCGGATCCTGGAATCTGGTCAGTACCTTTTGATCGTCCTTCACTTTCTGGACGCCTTCCAACAGGATCTTATCACCAAGATTAATTCCTTCGGAAACCACATAGATGTCAGGAAGTTCATAAGCAATCTTGATGTTTTTAGATCTTGCGACACCGTCTTTCCCTACTACAAAAACATATTTCTGATCCTGGATCTCATAAGTTGCTTTTTGCGGGATGATCAAGGCATTTTTAAGTGGGAGTGTCATCTGGATTTTCCCGGTTTCGCCATTCCTTAGAATTTGATTGACATTAGGAAATTTGGCTCTGAAAGCAATATTCCCGGTTTCGCTGTCAAACTCGCCTTCTATGGTCTGGATGATACCTTTATCAGGAAATTTTTCGCCATTGGCCATAATCAGGGAAACAAGATTGTTACCTCGCTCCGCAGAATGCATTTGGTAATTAAGATATTCCGGTTCGGAAACATTAAAGTAAGCGAAAATGCCACCATTGTCGGAAAGTGTGGTAAGCAATGCACCTTCATCAATCAGACTTCCCAGTTTGAGCGGAAGACGGTCAATAATTCCCGAAAAAGGGGCTTTTATTGTGGTAAAAGATAAGTGCGTCTGAGCCAGATTCAGTTCTGCTTTTGCAGCATCCAATTTGGCTTTTGCCATTTTCTTTTCATTGATGGAAACAACATTGTTATTTGCTAACGTGCTGGAATTTTGCAATTCTATTTCTGCCTGTGCCACTTCTGCCTTGGCTTTCAGAACATCGGCCTGATAGATCTGGGGCATAATTCTGAATAAAACCTGGCCTGCCTGAACGTGCTGACCTTCGTCTACATATATTTTTTCAAGAAAGCCTTTTTCCTGGGCGCGGATTTCTATATTTCTTTCGGAGCGGATCTGCGATACGAATTCTTTGGTGATTACGGTATCCATTTGTACTGGAGATGTTATAGGATATACAACCGCTTCTTCTTTTTCTTCTTTTTTGTCTTTACAGCTGAAGATGATCAGCATACTGCTGAGAGCGACAGATAATGCAACTCTTTTTTTCATAATATTTTTTATTTTTTTTAAGGAAGGTTTGAAACTTGTCTGTTTCATTATAATAAGCTTTATTTTAATCAAGATCTGAGAAATGATGGTTTATCAGAACTGAACATTAATGTTAATTAACATTCTTTTTTTGTAAAATTGAATTGTTGAAAACAACAGGTATTATTACCACTTTGGATTAAGGGTAATTTTGTTTTCGGAGAAATTGATACTAAATTCGGATATTGCGAAGCAAAATGAACCGCCTTGCCGGAAGATGGAGAATGGCTGTGTTGCAAAAAAACAGCTTCTTGCGCTGGAAAATGTGATTTAGGATGTAGCTAAATCCAATCGCAAACAGCGTAAAGGCATTAAGATGATTAAAGTTAAGGTCAATCTGACTATTTTCTTCGGGAGAATCCAGAGAATCATTAATCTGCTGAAAGGAATTTTTTTCCAGCGAATGATTCAGACGGTGTTTTTTTGCAAAAGAAAAAAGGTGCAATGAGAAATTCTGATTTCCAAAATCCTGCTGGAAATCTAGCGACTGTTTATTTTCTGCTATAAAAAGCAGGAAAACGGTCATTAGTAGATATATAAGTCCTTTTCTCATTTCGACACTGCAAATTTACGTCGGATAATTGTTAAAATAATCTTAAAGCATCATTTTTAAGGCATTTTTAAGTTTGTGTCAGGATTTTCAAGTCATCCGTTTTTAGTAATTTTAAATTTTCAAAAAATTAAGCATGCCACTTTACAGAGATTTTTCCGATGACGTAGCTACTATTCTGATATGGAAGTATGATGAATCAGAAGAATTGGATCCTGAAAAACTTCTGGAGCCCGAAAACCAGCATAAAGTCTTGGGTTATCATCCCAATAAAATTGCTGAGGTGCTGATGGTGAGGAAAATGCTGAAGTCTGTTTTGCCGGATCACAAGATTCTTTATAAGGAAAACGGTGAGCCTTATCTTTTTCCATCAGATCATTACATTTCCGTCAGCCACTCTTTTCCATTAGCTGCATTAGCGATTTCAAAGAATAAAATCGGGATCGATCTTGAGAAAAGAAAAGAAAAAATCAGCAAGATCAGGCATAAGTTTATTCTTCACGAAGAGTTTTTTATAGATAATTCTCAGGAAGTCGATTTTCTGACAGCGATCTGGTGTGTTAAAGAAGCGCTATACAAAATCCACCACAGCAAGCACTGGTCACTTAAGAAGCATTATGATGTGCTTCCTTTTGACCTGAAACAGGAATTTTGCGTAAAAAGCCGTGTTTATGATCCAGATAATGAAGATTTTTTCAATGCGAAAGTTTCTTTTTTCGGAGATTATTGCCTGGCAATCGTAGACTGATAAACCAGGTATTCTTCAATAATTTTTCGTTGATCTTTCGCAACATCATAAATCAGCTCCAGGAGTTCGCGGATATTTTTGATTTCAGTGAGATGGCTTACTGCAAAAGGTTTTCTTTCGTTTGATATTTCCTGCTGCTCGATTTCGGCTCTTCTTTTTTCCAGCAGATCAGTAACTTGATCTTCCGGCTTGATATGGCTTTCAATTTTAATCTGCTCATCCAACTCTCTTTGGAAAAGCAGAGATGAGGTTCTTATCAGTTCGGCAGAGATTTTAATTTTCCAGCCTTCAAAATCAATTTCTGGAAAGTGATGGCCGGATTTAGCATATTGAGAAAGCGAAGCCGTGTAAGCCGTTATCAGGTGTGTGGTGGTCACAAACTGATGAACGGTTTCCAACTTTCTTTGCTGGTTTTTAGGATCGGAAATCATCCTCTGGAAATTGTCAGAAAGGTTTGCCAGGTCTATGATGGCATTCTTCCGTTTCAGGCGGAAATCCTGATCATCTACACTTTCTTTTTCAAGAAAATGATCCATCACCAACCGGAAATATTCAAGATTGCTTTTGGAAGATTTTTTCATTAATGTCAGATTCTGAGTATGTTCCCAGACCGGAAGAATGAAATAAGCTACAAGAAAAGTTACAGCCCCGCCAATGATGGTATCAAGGAGCCTGTCTTTGAAGATCAGATTAACATTTCCCGGATTCAGAAAGTTGAATGACAGAAAAATATAAATCGTCATAAATAAAACGGCCCAGGAATAATTGGATTTTAACAGGCTGAAACACAAAATCATACTTACGAGAAGGATCACAAGCAAGGCCGTTGGCTCTTGAACAAAATACAATAAAATGTAAGCTATTACGGCGCCGGCTGCAGTTCCGTAGAGCCGGAGAAGGTTTCTGTGTTTCGTGGTGGCGTAAGCCGGTTTCAGAATTGCAATAATGGTAATAAGTATCCAGTAGGAATGACCTATTCCGAGGATTGAAAAGCGCGACACGATATAGCCAAGCAGCAAGGCAACTGTCACTCTCACTGCATGACGGAAGTGCCCGGAGTCAAGAGAAAAGTTGGAAAGAAATACTTTTCGGTTCAGCTTTTCCTCTTTTGGGAGAAATTTGGAGTAGTCCAATCCTGTGGAAAGACTCTTGGCAAGCTTCTGATCCTGAGAATTGACTTTAAAGATTGTTTTGACTTCATCGGTGATTTCAGTAATCCTCATCAGGATCTGGCGCATCATCATAAAATCCTCTAATGTATCCGGAGAAAACTTCTGAGCCCTGTAATCAAAAAATTCATCGTAAATACTTTTCAGCTCTTCGTCAAAATTGGTCATCTGCCTGAATTCCGAACCGCCCTGAAGTGAAATGCCCAAATTGGTAATCTCATCGGCCATCAACAGAAGAAAATAATGAATCTTCTGCAATAATGCGGAATCACCAAAAACCAGATTCATTCTTTTATAATCATTCTCAGACGTCAGAAGCTTATCATATAAATCAATCGAGTTAAGAAACATTAGCATCAGAATCCGGCTCTGTGTCGTAGATTCATTGACGATCTGCCTCGTTTTAAAGACAATTTCTCTGGTGTCTTCCTGGTGATTTTTGATTTTGATCTGCTGAGAAATAAGCTGATTGAGCAAATCATCGAAATCAGGATTTTTAGAATAATATTTTGCTTTTATCCGGAGATAATCCGCTAATTCCAGGTAATTCTCACCAACAACCTGACTTGCAAGCTTATAAGGCTGCAGCCTGGTAACGATCATAAACACCACAAAAAACCACAGACAGCCGAGGAAAAATATAAAAGAGCTTCTGAAGATATTGTTGCCCGTAAGATGTCCGTCTATAAAAATACTGAGAACGACCAAAGCTATGGAACCGAATACAGCGAGCCTGAGACCATAGACACCAATCATAGAAAAGAAGAATCCGAAAATGATGATTTCCAGATACACAGCAACCGGAAAATCTTTTACGAGGCTGGCAATAAGCGCAATCAGAAAAAACGTGACCACTGAAAGCAAGAGTGTATTTCTTCTCCTGATGAACGGCCCCGGCTGATCGGTAAGACCCACAAAACTGGTTCCGAGCGGGAAGAGGAAAAACTCTTTCAGCAAGCCAACCTGTGCCAGAATAATACTGGGAATCACAATGGCCAGAGCAATTCTGGCTCCGGAGTAGATGTATTGGCTGGTTAAGAATTTTTTGAGTTCGGAACTGTAGTTCATCCCACAAATTTAGAAATAAAAACGCCTCTTTCCGAGAAGAGGCGTTTTAAAATATAGTTAATAAAAATAAATATTAATAATCTGTAGCATTATAAGTCTCGCTTCCGATGTTCCATGTTAATCCAAATCTCAGTGTATTATCAAGTGCAGTATTGATTTTTGAAGTATTGATAAGATAGGAAAGATCCAGACCAAAAGATGCATATTTGAAACCTACACCCACAGTGGCGTATTGTCTCGCACCCTGCTCAGGAGCTTCTGCAAAATAACCGGTTCTGATAGCGAATGTGTCATCATAAGAATATTCTGCCGCCCCACTGAACATAATGCTTTTTTTGTTGCTGAATGATTTGCCGATACCTTCAATCGGGCCAACATTCGGAACAGTTCCGGTATCATCCACACCTGGAACAAGAATTTTCGATGCTTCACCACTAAGACTGAAACGGTTCATATCATCAATCAGCAAATCGTAACCGATACCTAACCTGGCCATAGTCGGAAGATAAGACCTGGAATTTTCATCACCCGTGTAATCTAGTTTCGGACCAATATTCTGCACCGCCCAACCGACTTTCACACGGCCTTCGTAGCCACTGATACTCTCGTGTTTAGGAGACATGAAATATCCGGATACATCTACTGCGAAAGTATTGGCTGCTTTGAAGTTGCTGTCTGAATTAAAAGTCCCGAAATCTGAACGGATAAATCTACCAGTTACTGCCATAGAGTAGGTGTCTGATAATTTTAAACCGTAAGCAAGATCTATAGAGAATTCATTAGGTTTTACGGTACCGTTGTCTATAATACTGTTTCCGGCACCTATCTGCGTCAATGCAACTTCGCCCATATTGAAATAATATAAACTTGCACTTAAAGTGGAGCGCTCATCATCTCCCAGGAATGTATAGAAAGATCCGTATAATAAGAAAACATCATTTGTAAGCTTACTCATATATGGTGTGTAGTTTACTCCAACTCCCGAAGATACTTTTGCAAAAGGATATTTTGCAGCATTCCAGAATTGTGAAAAAACATCAGTAGAGGTTACCACACCCTGATCTCCCATACCACCAGCTCTTGCATCCGGAGAAATTCTCAGAAAAGGAGCACCGGTAAGTACCGGCTGAACATTGCTTTGAGAAAAGGCCAGAGCGCCGACGCCGATTCCTAATCCTAAAAATAATTTTTTTGTTAAATTCATTTTTTTTCTTTTAAGGTAAAGTTTACCAATATATTCATTCTTTATTTTAATAAAACCATTTTCTCAACTGCAGTTGCGCCACCTGAACATTTTTCCTGGTTTTGACTTCTTGCAAATATCTTAAAAATATACGTACCTTTTGCTACGGTATCTCCAAAATCATCTTTTCCATCCCATTCAATTGCCTGTCTCGGTGTTCTGAAGCCCTGAAGGAAGTTTTCTGCAGCCACACTTGTTGATAATGTTCTAACAATTTTACCGGTAATGGTGTAAATCTGAACATTAACATCCAAAACATCATCGCAATTATGCTCAAACTGGATATATGTTTTGTTTGTAAAAGGATTTGGCCAGTTCAAAAGTCTATTGACTGTTAATTTTTTTTCTGATTCGTCTTTTACTACAAAATTTAACGTAGAGGTTGTAGAATTATTGTTGATATCCCAAACTTTAAAAGTCAGCTGGTGTTCACCAGGTGTCAGATTTCTGAAAGGGAATGTAACCGAGCCTTTTTGATAGTCATTGAGCTCAGAGCTGCATCCATTACCGTCACCGGAAGAAAAATAATCATTGACGGATGTTGTATTGACCACATCGCCATCCAGGATGAAAGTAATATCGTGACCAATTCCGGCTCCTGTAGAATTAATTCCCATATTATCTCTTACACAGGCAAGAAGCATTGGATTCTGATCTGTGATGCCTCCGTTAGCAAAATTGATATTGTTCATATAAAGATTAACCGCAGGCGGCTCAGAATCATTAATGCCATCAGGATTGATGCCGCCAACTGTCTGTGTTTGATTTGTAAACACATCATAAGCGTTTGTTTTAGCATCAATAAAGTTTTCTGCGTAGGCAAGGATTCTACCTGATCCAACAGTATAATTAATGTCCTTTGGAACATAGAATTCTACGGTGTAAAGTCCGTTCTCAACTTTTCCGGATGCTTTTACAATGGCGCTTGGTTCCTCGGTGTACTTCATTTTGTCACTCATTTGAGAAACATTATCATTATTCAATGTGGTTTTCTCTATTTTCTTATCAAAAATATTGATAACGACACGGCCCTTGAATGTATTATCTGTTGTTGTACCATCAGCTTTCAGAACACGTCCTGTAATTTTTACAAAATCAAGTGCACGGATTTGATTAGGAACGGGTGTCTGTATATTATCCAGAGTTAGTAATCTTTTAGGCCTACTAATTTTCATGGCAGGATCTCCAAGAAAATTTACCCTTAGATGATCCGGCACTGAATAGGTCTGATAAACGGTATTGTGCTGGTATTTTGCCGAAAGATAGGCATCTCCAAGTCTTACAAAATCATCATTGACGAGCTCAAAGAGTTTATTGGTGAAAAGTGGCGTGAATTTTCGACCATAATCAACGGAAATAGCGCGGCTGGAAGTAATCATTGTAGCAGCTCCTCCCGTTGTTAGCTTTATCATCTGTTCACCGGCAGAATTGGTGCTTGGTTCATCCCATAAGGTAAATTCGCAGGTGATTGTAGAAACCAATGGAAATCTGCTATAGACAGGTGTGAAATTGTTAAATCCCTGGATCTCTGTAGAGGTTAAAATCCTTTCCTGTGCCCAGCCATTTATACCACCATGTCCGAAATAGAACAAATACAAACTATTGCCTACATCATTAGTAATAGCCTGATTTATCTGCGGATATCTTTGACCTCCCGCACTTGCAATCGCTGGAAATGCATCAAGATATAACTTTCTGATATTATATTCTGGTCTGTTAGTGCTTGTGAAATTCTGGTTGATTGCGTATTCTACAAGATAATGGAAAGGTGGTTTCACATCATTTGGCCCCTCACCTTCAAAATCATCATCCGCTACGAAGTCCATTTTCATCCGCCATTCTCCAAACGGGTTGGACTGCCCGGGCAATGCATTATAATAAGCCAATGTTTTATCTATCATTACTTTGGCTTCCTGAGGACTATCTGCAGGTAATCTTCCGATTGGTACATCGGGAAGCATATTGGTTATATTATTTGAAGTTTGTGGGTATTTTGTCATCACATAATAATCATCTGTTACATAAGATGACTTTACATCTGCACTAAACTCACTCTGATAGCTGGGGATGATATCGGTATTATTCGCAATTCGGTTCTTATAATCATAGGATGTATCACCTAATAAAAAAACATATTTTAATGAGCCGGCTGGCGTATTCAGTTTTGTAATAAAATCTCTTACCGCTGTAATATCCTTGCTTCCGCTGCTGAATTCGTTGTAGATTTTATTAATATCTATAACCTGGACATTAAATCCGTTTTTTGAACGATGATAGGCGGCAAGTCTTTCAGCCTGTGCTATGTAGCTTGGTTGAGCAATCATCAGATAATCAACATTTTTGAGGGAGGCAAGATCCTGATTGTCAATTCTTCCTACAAACCCGGGTTCGAAAGCAGCTGAACTTTTGAATGCCGAAAACTCGTTATTAAAATATTGACTATTTGCTGTATAGCCAAAACTGAAAACAGAATTTTGTCCGCTTTTGTTGGTTAGTTTTTTTGCATTCGTAGTGTCAGAAACATCCCATATCTGCTCTATATCGGATGCGTTTTTTACAGAAAATCCGTACAGATCGCCGGAGCCTGTTACAATGTCAAAATCCCTGAAGTTCATTTGTGAGCCGTTGAAGCTGAGATCCTGTTTGTACTGGGCTTCTGCATAATCAAAATAAAACGATGCATTCGGGTTTGCACTTATATTCGTATTATAAGTGAATTTTATGCTTGTTCCGGTTTGGTTTAACAATGCTGTCTCATGGGAAAGAGGTACATAGGTTTCTGAAGTAGAAGAGAGTTCTCCGTTATATTTTGAGCCGTTGACATCAATACTTATTTTTCCTGATTGTGCATTAAATCCAATAACCTGTGTTCTTATACGGATAATGTCATCGGCCTGTAGTGGTGATCTGGTGTTAAAAGTAATTTCTTTGCTGCCGGAAATGACATCTCCAGTCCAGATTCTTCCTAATTTAGTAAGGTTGAATTTTTCATCATTAATATATTGATAATCGTCATAACGGGTTATCAGATCCGAAGGAAGCGTGCTGTCTGCGGTCTGAACTCTTTTTCCGGGTCCGATGTCGAAATTAATAAAGTAATAAGCATAATCCTCATATATGTTAACAACATTATTAGAATTGTCACTTCTGTATTCGGTTCTCTTTATTCCGGCACCGTTATTCTGATTAAATAAGTTATAGCCGTTTGGTCCCTGAGCATAGAAAAGAGCAAAATCATTATCATTCCATACGCCGTCTTCTTCACCTATAACTTGGATTGCATTTTCCTGAAGTGCATCATAGCGCATATCATAGTTTACTTCCGGCAGCATCAGACCTCCGTTTCCATAGATCCTGAAATTTTTCGGGTCGATACTGTTCGGATTAATGCCGTTTTGCTGCAAAAATTGTTTGGTAATTTTGAAAATACCTGATTTATCAACTTTTATCTTGTAAAATGTCCCGGACTTCAATGGGTTTTCGCTTGTGCCGAATTTATTAGTTCCTCTATATACCGGAATAGGTTTATTGGTTTGGTTAATAACAAAAGAAACCAGCCTGTATATTTTGTTTTTTTCTGCCTTTACCGCTTCGACTTTAATTCTTGCAGCCTGCTTTTTTTCTTGATCATCAAAAAAATAGTCAATATTATATTTGAAAGATGATGAAATTGAATTGATTTTGAGATCATGGATATCTTTTTGAGGGATTTCCTGCCACTGCGGCTGCTCAATTTTCAGAGTGTAATTTGTATTGGTTTTTATATTCGCATAGATAGTATTGCCATCTATCTGGAAACCATTGTTTGTGAATGACGGATAAACCGTTTTTTCATTACCGTAATTTATTTCAGCTGTAGATCCCCATTCAAGATTAATTTGTTGCGAGAAAGAGAAAGCAGAAAATAATAAAAAAGCTATCAGGTAAAATTTAAATTTCATCAATTGGACTGATTTTGGGATTACAAAATAAACGATTTTTTTAAAAAAATGGTATATAATAAAAATAATTTAATTCCGTTCTATCAAAAAAAGGTAAACAATATTTGATTAATTAAAGAATTTACTTTTTCTTTGTACTTTGAAAATTTCTATATCAGATTATGAAAAAAATAAGGTTGTTTTCGATAATTGCTTTTAGCAGTACACTACTTTTAACAAGCTGTGGTGGAGGTGGCAACACTAAAAAGGGCGGTGGTACAAAAGGTTTTGTAAGCAAAACCGGATGGAAGCCTAACGAAAAAGATGGTTGGTTTTTCTCTGGTAAGCAGCAGAAACCAAAAGCTTGGCCTGGCATGGTTTATGTGGAAGGAGGTACTTTCACTATGGGATTGGTAGAGGACAATGTGATGCACGACTGGAATAATACACCTCGTAGAATGCAGGTAAGCTCTTTCTTCATAGGAGATACCGAAATCACTAACTCTGAATATAGAGAGTACACAACTTGGCTCAAGTTTGTTTTCCCATCAACCGATCCAGGCTTCAAACATATCTATTCTGGCGCTTTACCAGATACTTTGGTTTGGAATAACAAACTGTCTCGTAATGATTATGCAGAGACTTATTTCAGATCTCCTGAATATGATTATTACCCTGTAGTTGGTGTATCCTGGTTGCAGGCAACTAAATATTGTGACTGGCTTACCGAAAGAGCAAACGAAAGAGCGCTGATGAAGCAGGGTGTTATTTCTAAGGATATATATTCCGGTGATAAAGCGGCCACCGCAGGTGCAACTTTCAACATGGATAAATTTAAATCCAATGATGCTGAGCTTGATGCTTATGTAGATAAAGAAAAGCTTAAGAAGAGAAGTGGTATCAAAACAAGTAACGAACGTATTGCTGCTGCCAATAGAAATAGTACTTCCGGAATTGTAGAAAAGTTCAGACTTCCTACAGAAGTAGAATGGGAGTTCGCTGCTCTTGGCCTTCAGAAAAACAGAGAATACAATAATTACCTTGGCAAAGCCCCTGAAATCAATAACCTTAAGGGTAAGAAAGGAAAGAACAGAGGCATGTATCTTGAGAACTTCAAAATGGGGCGTGGCGACTATTCAGGTGTTGCTGGCTGGAAAAATGATGGTTCCCCAACAACTGCTGATGTGAAGCAATATCCTTCGAATGATTTAGGAATTTACGGGATGTATGGTAATGTTGCTGAGTGGGTAGCTGATATATACAGACCAATGATCGATGAGGAGTTTAGTGACTTTAATTATTTCAGAGGCAGTAAAACTGTCCAGACTATTAAAAATGAGGATGGAACAACCAAAAAAATTGCTAACGAAGATGTAAAGTATGATACACTTGCAGACGGGCGTCTTGTTTACAGAGGGCTACCAGGTGAGTTCGAAAGAAAAGTAATAGACGACAACAGTAATTACAGAGATGGAGATTACCAGTCTTCACTGGATGCGGGTGGTACACCTCCAAGCGACAGTGCAGATTTCAATATGTACAATTCTGCTAAGCCTAAATTTATCGTTGATAAAAATGGTAATGTGGTAATGCAAAAGGATAAAAGTAAAGTCACTACTCAGATCAGTGATTTTGTAAGAGTTGTAAAAGGAGGCTCTTGGTTAGATTCGGCATATTGGTTAGATCCGGGTCAGAGACGATTCAAAAATCAGGCAAAAGGATATGGCTGGATTGGTTTCCGGGTAGCTCAGGATGCTAAGAATACCAAATCAGGCCGTACAAAAAGATAGTATTCTTTTTAAAAATATAAAAACAAAGACAGCAGATTTTTCTGCTGTTTTTTTGTTTTTGCATTGATACATTTTTAATATTTTTGAAGGATGAATGTAAAAAATTTTTATCCTGTATTTTTGCAGGCTTCCGGAGTAACCATAGACAGCAGAAAAGTAAAAGACAAAAATTTATTTTTTGCTTTTTCCGGTGAAACTTTCAATGCAGCAGAAAAAGCAGATGAAGCAGTAGAAAGCGGTGCTCTGGCGGTTATTGTAGAAGATCAGAAATATGCAGATCAGGAGAAAAACATCTTTTTTGTACCTTCTGTTCTTGTGTTTATGCAAGAGCTGGCTGTTTATCACAGGGATCAACTAAAAATTCCTTTTATCGGTCTCACGGGAAGTAATGGCAAAACCACAACTAAGGAGCTGATAAGCACAGTCTTGGCAGAAAATTTCAACGTTCAGTTCACTTTCGGGAACCTGAATAATCACATTGGTGTTCCGCTCACTATTCTTTCCATAAAAGATTCGCATGAGATTGCTGTGATAGAAATGGGAGCCAATCACCAGAAAGAAATTGAGTTTCTTTGTAAGATCGCAAAACCCAATATCGGTTACATTACCAATTTCGGAAAAGCACATCTTGAAGGTTTTGGCGGAGTAGAAGGCGTTATCAAAGGTAAATCCGAACTGTATGATTATCTGAAAACTCATAACCAGACCATTTTGGTCAATCAGAATGATAAAATTCAGATTGAAAAAACGGTTGATTATAATAATAAAATAACATTCGGGATCCACGATTCCGATTACAGTTTTTCACCGCTTTCCAAAGACAACTTTGTAGGCATCAGTTACCGCCAGACGGAAATAATCTCCAACCTCACAGGTCGTTATAACTATGATAATATTTCAGCTGCGGTATCTTTAGGACTTCATTTCGGGATTGATATTCTGAAGATCAAACAAGCAATAGAAAATTACACGCCGTCCAATATGCGCTCTCAGATCCAGAAAAAAGATGGCAAGACCCTGGTTTTGGATACCTACAATGCAAACCCAAGCAGTATGCACGCTTCATTGGAAAACTTCAAAAATTTCAAAGGCAGCAAGCTGATCATCATTGGCGATATGCTGGAACTGGGGGAAGAAAGTGCCGCTGAGCATCGGAATATTCTTGATTTTGCAAAAACCTGTGGATTTGACCACGTCATCACAGTCGGCCCGAATTTTAAAAATATTAATCCTGAATTTGCTTTTTCCGGAACAGCGGAATTGGCGGCATATCTGCAGGAGAATCCGGTCAGCCAGGATAATATCCTGCTAAAAGCATCTCGCGGAATAGCTCTGGAAAAAATAATTGATTTTATTTAAGATGATTTTTAGGAGCTATTTCCCGCTTTCCGCTGCAATCTTTTTGAAAATCTTCCAGCCACTTTGCCTCTGCTAAGTTTTTCAAAAAGGATTTTCACTGCAATCGGGGCTATGGATTTTGTGTATAAAATGACATTTCGTGAAAGAATTGATTTCCGTGACTATTAGCAGAATAGAAATGAACGATTAAAAATCATCCCAAATCCCGAATCATTCCAAACTCTATTTTGTAACTTTGCCGCAATGAATTCGTTAGTTGACAAATACAATATTCCAGGTCCGCGTTACACATCATATCCTACAGTTCCGTATTGGAATGAAACGGGTTTCACGCCGGAACTCTGGAAACAATCCGTGATCAGATCTTTTTCCGAAAGCAATTCGGCAGAAGGAATTTCCATTTATATACATCTTCCTTTTTGCGAGGCACTTTGTACTTTCTGTGCCTGCCATAAAAGAATCACCAAGCAGCACTCCGTAGAAATTCCTTATCTGGAAAGTGTGCTGAAAGAATGGAAACTTTATCTGGAATTGTTCTCGGAAAAGCCAAAGCTAAAAGAATTACATCTCGGCGGCGGCACACCAACATTTTTTTCACCGGCAAATCTCAAAGCGCTTTTGCAAGGGATTTTTGATACGGTTGAGATTGCAGATTCCCACGAGTTCAGTTTTGAAGGTCATCCTAATAATACAACCAAAGAACATCTCCAGGCTTTGTTCGATCTTGGTTTTACGAGAGTCAGTTTTGGCGTTCAGGATTATGATCCGAAGGTTCAGAAAGCCATCAACAGGATTCAGCCTTTTGAAAATGTAAAAAATGTCACCGAATGGTCCAGAGAAATCGGCTACAAAAGCATCAGTCATGATCTGGTTTTCGGATTGCCGCATCAGACCTGGGACGCAATGGAATTTACCATCCGAAAAACATTGGAACTAAAGCCGGACAGACTTGCATTTTATTCTTATGCACACGTTCCGTGGGTGAAAGGTGTGGGACAAAGAGGTTTTGATGAAGGAGATCTGCCAAGCGGAGATGAAAAGCGGAGATTGTATGAAGACGGAAAAAAACTTTTGGAAGATCTTGGTTACATAGAAATAGGAATGGATCATTTTTCTCTGGAGCACGATGATCTGTATCAGTCGCTGGTTCAGAAAAAGCTGCACCGTAATTTTATGGGCTACACTTCCAGCAAAACCCAGCTTATGGTAGGATTGGGAATGTCTGCTATTTCGGACAGCTGGTACGCATTTGCCCAGAATGTGAAAACGGTGGAAGAGTATCAGCAATTAGTAGAAAAAGGTGAGATTCCGGTTTTTCGCGGTCATATTCTGGATGATGAAGATCTGAATATCAGAAAGCATATTCTGAATCTGATGTGTCAGCTGGAAACAAGTTGGGACGTGCAGAACACTTTTCCTGAAATAGACAATGCAATAGAAAAATTGAGAGAAATGGAATCAGACGGTCTGGTTGAGATTTCAGATCATCAAATCAGGATCACTGAAAAAGGCAGGGCTTTTACCAGAAACGTAGCGATGGTTTTCGACCTGAGGATGATGAGAAACAAGCCGGAAACCAGGATTTTCTCAATGACGATTTAAGTAGATAATAGACTTTCAAAGCTTAGTTGAGTTTTACACAAAAGCATTAGAGTCAACAAAAATCTTTGCGAGCTCTGCGTTTAAAACCATATTATGAATTTAATCAAGCAAATAAATATTATTCTCAAAGGCTCGAAAGATTTTCTTGCCGATGCCATTTTTTCTAAATCTGAGGAAAAGCTGCCGCTTGTTATTTTTGTACATGGATACAAAGGCTATAAGGATTGGGGTGCTTGGGAATTGATGGGAGAGAAAATTGCTGCACAAGGATTCTATTTTGTTAAATTCAATTTCTCGCATAATGGTACTTCACTTGAGCATCCTGATGAGTTTGCTGATCTTGAGGCTTTCGGGCAGAATAATTATTCCAAAGAGATGGATGATCTGGAAACCGTTATCAATCATTTCAAAAACAAGCCTGAAGTTAATGCTGCAAAAATTACATTGATCGGACACAGCAGAGGCGGCGGAATTTCTATCATCAAAGCCTCAGAAAATAAATCAATTACGAAGTTAGTTACATTGGCAAGTGTCTGTTCTCTTTCCAGATTTCCGGAAGGTAAAGCGCTGGAAAGTTGGGAAAATGACGGCTTTTATTTCGTGGAAAATGCACGGACAAAGCAGCAAATGCCTCATTATTTCCAGTTTTTTGAAGATTATAAAAATAATGAAGAAAGATTGGATGTGGAAAAAGCCTCAAAGAAAATTGATATTCCCGCACTTATCATTCACGGTTCCGCGGACGAATCAGTCAGGATGGATCATTCAGAAAAGCTACATCAATGGATCGGAAATTCTAAATTAAAAATTATTGAAAATGCTAACCATACTTTCGGAGCAAAAGAGCCTTGGAATAGTGTTTCGCTACCAAAGGAACTCAATTCTGCAGTAGAATATTGTATTGATTTTCTTAAAACATAATTGTTTATTTTTTCTTGATCAGCCTGTTGTTTTCAATCCAGCGTTTGCTGTTGTTGATATCCTTAAGATACCACATATTATTGGCGTTCATAAGATATAAACTGTACACAATTGGAGTAACGATTTGTTTTCCTTCCAGATAGTTAGCACGGATAGAGATGGCGTTTTTTTTTCGGATAAAATCACCGGAAAAGATATTGGAATAAGTCTGTCCGGATGCTTTATCATCAATAAGTTCAATAAGGGTTATTTTGTCATCAGCTCCAAACTCAAGGATATGACGCTCGGAATGATCCGGAAATTCTTCTATCAGAACAAATTTCTTGTTATTAATAACGTAATCTGATGCATCCGTCATTTTTTTGTGCTTGTTTTCAATTTTTTCAAGAATCTCGTTGATCGCCCCGAAGTTTTGAGAATAAAAACAGACTGAGGATAAAATACTTAAAAGGAATATGGCTTTTTTCATTATGTTGTGTATGAATGACAAAAGTAAAGTTTTAGAGATTGCTCTGCAAAAAATATTCCGTCGAATTTTAATTATCTTTGCAGGATGATAAGAATTACAAAAATTTTCAATTTCGAAACAGCTCACGTTCTTTACAATTATGATGGCAAATGCAAAAACATGCACGGCCATTCCTATAAATTATTCGTTACTGTGAAGGGAAATCCTATCAATGATCTGGAGCATCACAAGAACGGAATGGTTGTGGATTTTGGTGATATCAAAAAAATTGTAAAAGAAGAGATTGTGGATATCTGGGATCATGCGGTTTTGGTAAATGGCGATTCTCCGCATAAGTTTCTGGGAGAAAGTTTGGAAAATCAAGGTCATAAAGTTATTTTTTGTGACTACCAGCCGACTTGCGAAAATATGCTTTATGATATTGCCGCTAAGATAAAATCCAAGCTGCCCAATCACGTTCAGCTGGCTTATCTGAAACTTCATGAGACGGAAAACTCATACGGTGAATGGATTGCGGAAGAAAACTAATTTTCACCAATCCGCGCATTTAGGTTATTTTTTTTAATAAAATTTGGCGGGTTATAAAATTTTAATAATTTTGCACCCTCAGATTTTTAAACTATGAAGAAACTATTATTAGTTGGTGCAGTTGCACTTTTCGGAGCTATGAACGCTCAAAAAAACACAATCTTGGTGGGAGGAAATATTTCTTACAATACCTCTAAAACCACTAATAATACTGCTGCTTATAACTATGAAGGTAAAACCGATGAATTTTCTTTCAATCCTCAGATTGGTTATCAGTTTACAGACCATTGGACAGCGGGTGTCAAATTAGGCGTTAGCTCATCAAAGCAAACGGGTAACTCTACCTATTCATTTCCTGGATTTCCTACGAGTACAACAAATTTGGAAACAAAAAACAACTATTTCCAGTATGGTGTTTTCGGAAGATATACTATTCCGTTAAATGAAACTTTTGCCGTATTCGGAGAGCTTGATGTTTTTGCATCTAATGGGAAAACCAAAGAACCATTGATGACATCAGGTTCCACTATCGTTTATAATGAATCTAAAACAACAGGTTTTGGAGTGGCATTTACCCCAAATTTGTTTATCAATTTCAAAAACTCTTTTGGTCTTAACTTCAATATCGGTGGAATTGGATATACACACGAGAAAGTTAAAGATACGGAAGTGAAGACTAACCAGTTCGGTTTTGGTTTCGGAAAAGGAATTACTGTAGGTATTTCTAAGAATTTCGGAGTAAAATAAAAGTATCAAATATTTTTTATGAAACCTTCTTTTTCAGAAGGTTTTTTTATTTGTTAAAAAATTCTTAAATTTGCAGACTTTAAATTAATAATCAATGAAAAAACTATTTTTAGTTGGTGCAGTTGCACTTTTCGGAGCTATGAATGCTCAGACAAAATTCGGTGTTAAGGCAGGTTATGCCCTATCCACAATGAATATTAGTGAGAATGATCTTGGATCGCTTAAATCAAAGTCCGGCTTTTATGTTGGAGCATTAGTAGAGCATAAGCTTACGGAGAAATTTGCATTGCAGGCGGAATTGCAGTATGCTAATCTGGGTGCTAAAGTTGAAGAGTCTGAGTCAGGAATTACTGTTACTGAGAATATCAATATGAACAGAATCTTGCTTCCAATTTCTGCGAAGTATTTTGTGTCTCCAAACTTTGCTTTTTATGGTGGTCCTTTTGTAAGCTTTAAAGCAAGTAATAAGGTGGATATCAAAGTGAAAGGAACATCTGTTGATGCAGCAACTCAGAACGAAATCAACGAGTATGAAAAGATGCTTGAAGATTATATTAACGGAGGATTGAAGTCTTCAGAATTCGGATTGTTCCTTGGAACTGAATTTACTGTGTATAAAGGTCTATTTGCAGATGCCAGATATAGCTTTGGACTTTCAAACCAAATTAAAAATCCTGAAGACGGAGAGAAGTCAAAACTAAACTTCTTCCAGATCGGACTTGGTTATAAATTTTAATAATACATAATTTATAAAAAAAACCTCGCAACTGCGAGGTTTTTTAGTTAAGATAAACAATATATTTTTGTCTTATCTTTTCAAATTGGTTAAGTTCTTTTTTCCAGCTTTCCCGGATTTCTTTTTCGGATTTTCCGGCAATGATCTGCTTTCTGAGTTCGTCGCTTCCTGCCAGTTTATCAAAAAATAAATTTTTCAAAAAGAAATCCTGAGCAGGATTTTTATAAGCTTTGTAGGATTTCAGTAACCATTCTAAATTTAATTTTCTCAGATCTTCAGGATATTGACTGAGATTTTCCCCAAAGCATAATTTCCCGTTCAGGAAAGGATCTTTTGCGCCGTTGGTTGGTTTTGGTGTAAATTGATACTGGAAATCCTTTGTCCAGGGACTTCCATAGATCTGGAATGGCAAATCCGTTCCTCTTCCTACAGAAACCTGAGTTCCTTCAAAAAAGCAAAGGCTTGGATAGAGGTTGATGGATTTGTCATTTGGAAGATTGGGAGATGGTTTGTCGGAAACACCATACCGTTTTTGTTTGTGATAATTAAGCATTGGTATCAGGGTATACTTTGCCGTTACTCCATTTTTCAGCCAATTTTCACCATTGACCATTTTGCCATATTCCCCGATGGTCAGTCCGTAAACAACAGGAACATTATGAAGGCCAATAAAACTTTTCCATTCATTGCGCATCATTGGGCCGTCTGTGTAGCCATCGTGCGGATTCGGTCTGTCCAGAACGATGACTTCGACATTATTTTCGGCAGCGGCTTCCATTATATAGGATAAAGTCGAAATGTAAGTGTAAAATCTTACGCCAACATCCTGGATGTCAAATAAAATAACATCAGCACCTTTCAGGTATTCTGCTTTTGGTTTTTTATTGTCACCATATAAGGAAACAATTGGTAATCCTGTTTTGCTGTCGTTACCATTTTTAACGTGTTCACCAGCATCGGCAGTTCCCCGGAAGCCGTGTTCGGGCGCAAAAATGGATTTGATTTTTACACTGTTTTCAACTAAGAAATCAACCAAATGTTTTTTATTGTTTAGAAGGCTCGTCTGGTTGGCGGCTACAATTACATTTTTATTTTTGAGCAGCGGAAGATAGAGCTCAGGTCTGTCGGCAGCCGTTTTAAAAATATCTTGTGACGATTTTTGGGATTTAATAAATTGTATTGAGCCAAAATAAATTAGCAGGATAAAAACTAAAGTTTTATTTTTGAAGCTTAAAATCATTGATTTGAAATTTCCGTTATATTTCTCGAAAAAAATAGCGTTTTCCAAAGATAACAAAAATAATCTCTCTAAGGTGATTGTCTATATCGGCAGGCTTTCTGTTGCATTGGGCATCATTGTATCGCTGATTACCATTTCCACAGGTCTTGGTTCCAAAAAAGCAATCGAGGACAGGATTTCTAATTTCAGCGGCGATATTTCGGTTAAGTCTACACGTTCCAATTCTTCTTACAACTCATCAGTTCTGGACACCAATGGTCTTGATAAAAATGCTATACAGAATGTTCCGGGCGTTGCCGGATTGCAGTCTTATGCCACGGTCAGCGGAATCCTGAGGACGGAAACCAACTTCGCAGGCATTATTCTGAAAGGTGTGGGAAAAGATTTTGATAAGTCCAGATTTCAGCCGTTTATGATACAGGGTTCGGTTCCTGATTATAAAGAAGACGGTTATAATAATGAGATCATACTTTCTGAAAAGATAGCTTCTGATCTTTCACTGAAAGCTAATGACAGCATAGTTGCGATTTTTTCCAAAGAAGATCAGAAACCGATTTACAGGAAATTTCTGATTAAAGGCATTTATAAGACAGACATCAAATTAGTTGATGATCTCTATATTATCGGGGATATCAATCACGTTCGTAAAGTTCTGAATATTAACGATAAAGAGGTTGGCGGACTGGATGTTTTCCTGGAAGACACGGATCAGATTGGAGATGTTTTCCCAAAAATTGAAAAATACATCGGGTATAAAAACTATGCTGAAAAAGTAACCGAAAAATATCCGCAGATTCTGGATTGGGTCAATATTTTTAATCAGAACATATCATTGATTATCACTATTATGCTTTTGGTGGTAGTGATTAACATTGTAATGGTTTTGCTGATTCTCATCATCGAAAGAACCAATTCCATCGGTCTTCTCAAGACTTTCGGGGCCACGAACGGACAAATCAGATCAATATTCATCAATTATACTTTAATGATTATGATTCCCGGTTTACTTGCCGGAAACATTATTGGAATTGGTTTGCTGCTGATTCAGAAATATACAGGCATCATCAAGCTGGATCCGGAAAATTATTTTATCAGCACGGTCCCTGTAGATCTTAATCCGCTTTACATCATTTCTGTTTCTGTAGGTATTTTTATTGTTTCGGGAATTGCCATGATTTTACCAAGTTACCTGATCAGCAGGATTTCACCTTTGAAAGCCATTAAGTATAGCTAATTATTAATCAAAGAACATAAAAATGATACTAAAAAATCTCAATTATCCGCTGGATTTTAAATTTAAAATTACCACACTGGCCAGCGATTTTAATATCACCGACAGAGACGGGAATTATGTTGCATATGTCCGTCAGAAAATGTTTAGACTAAAGGAGGATGTTGTTGTTTTTAGTGATGAAAGCAGAACGAAGGAGTTATTTAACATCAAGGCCAATCAATGGATTGATTTTAATGCTTCCTATCTGATGACTGACCTGATTGCCGGTAAAAAGTTCGGAAGATTAGCAAGGAAAGGCATGCGCTCTATCTGGAAAGCGAGATATGATATCATTGATGAGAATGACAAGCCAATTTATCAGATTAATGAAGATAATGGCTGGATAAAAGTTTTTGATAGCTTTGTAGGCGAAATCCCTATTTTGGGCATGTTTACGGGTTATTTTCTGAATCCTTCATACACTGTCAGGGACAATGCAGGAAAAGCGTATTTTAGGCTCAAGAAAATGCCGTCTTTGATAGGGCGGAGATTTCAGCTGGAAAGATTGATTGATATAGATGATGAAGATGAATCGCTCGTCATTCTTAGCTTCCTGATGATGGTTTTGCTGGAAAGAGCCAGAGGATAATTATAAATAAGATTATGAAATATTACAATAATATCGTAGAAACAATCGGTAACACACCGTTAGTTAAGCTTAACAAAGTTTTAGGCGAAGATTTCCCCGCTTTGGTTTTAGCAAAAGTGGAAACCACAAACCCGGGGAATTCCGTGAAAGACAGAATGGCGCTTAAAATGATTGAAGACGCCGAAAAAGACGGTCGGCTGAAGCCGGGCGGAACTATTATTGAAGGTACTTCCGGAAATACAGGAATGGGCCTTGCTCTGGTAGCAATTCAGAAGGGTTATAAATGTATCTTCGTAACCAATTCCAAACAGTCTAAAGAAAAATGCGACATTCTGAGAGCTGTTGGAGCAGAAGTGATCGTTTGCCCAACGGATGTAAAGCCAACCGACCCACGTTCTTATTATTCTGTATCCAAAAGGCTGGCAACGGAAACGGAAAACGGCTGGTATGTGAATCAATATGATAACTTATCCAACAGGCAGGCACATTACGAAAGCACCGCACCGGAAATCTGGGAACAGACCGACGGGAAGCTGACGCATTTCGTGGTTGGCGCCGGAACGGGTGGTACAATTACTGGCTGCGGGAGATTTTTCAAAGAGAAAAATCCGGATATCAAAGTAATAGGTGTTGATACTTACGGCTCAATTCTGAAAGAAATCCACGAAACGGGAGAGATTCATTTGAACCACGCTTACACTTACATCACAGAAGGAATCGGTGAAGATATCCTTCCTGAAAATTACGATATGAGCGTAATTGACCACTTTGAGAAGGTAACCGATAAAGACGGTGCGATCTATGCCAGAAAACTGGCAAAAGAAGAAGGCATTTTCTGTGGTTATTCTGCGGGAAGCGCTATTTCATCATTGGTTCAGATGAAAGACCAGTTTACCAAGGACGATATTATTGTTGTCCTGCTTCATGATCACGGCTCACGCTACGTCGGAAAAATCTACAACGACGAGTGGATGAAGGAAATGGGTTGGCTGGACTAATTATAAATGATAATTTATCAATGATAAAAGATAAAGCCGCTGTCGGGAGATAGCGGTTTTTCTGTTATTTATAGAATAATTTAAACATTAGTAATTGCGGCTGCTCAGGTATTTTTGCTAACACCCAGAAATAATCTTTTTCTTTGCTAACAACTTCATAAAGATACTTGTCTCCAGGTTTGCTAAAATTTTTACGGCCATTATTATTACTTTCAATAAATTCCAGTTGAAAGCTATTACTTGTTAACCATATTAGTTTTAATTTGGAGTAAGTTTTGTCAGAAAATTGCTCAATCCAGTATTTGTCGGTCGTAGTTACTTTTGTTTTCTCGCCTTCCCATTCATAGTAATAAAATTTTTTCGTCCGCTTCAGAAATGTAAGTTCCTTGTCTGTAATTTTAATTTCCGGAGGACTGTCAAGTTTTATCCAATCATCTTTCTTAGGAGGGTCAATTTGGTACAGATAATCTACAAATGCTTTACAGTTTTTTTGGAATCTGAAATACAATTGATTTGATAAAGATTCTTTTTCTGATTCATCAAATTGATTCAAATAAGGTAAGATAAACTTTTCATTTAAAATTAAAAGTCTTAACGAATCACTTAAATTTTTATTGATGTTAAAGCTCACGCACATTTCGTCTGTTAATTCGTCAACGCTTTTATTCTGTGAAAAACAAAAAGTCCCAACAAATAACAGGAGGATTGTAAGAATTTTATTCATATTATTTACACAAATACCTCAAAATCAATTCCGTCAAAACTGGCAAAAACCATCGTCGGATAAGAATCCTGGTGAAAGATATTACCTTCAGAATCAATTCCAATGGCGCCGGCAAAACCGTCAATTTCTTTTAATTCTTCAAAGGTTCTGTCAAAGGCATTTTTCAGAGTTAAGCCATCCGTTACGCGGGTAACAATTTTTGTAGCAGTCGCATTACTCACAATATCTTCGCCAACACCGGTGCAGCTTACTGCACAGAATTTGTTGGCAAAATTCCCCGCAACCGTAGCAGAATCCGATATTCTTCCGGGAATTTCAAAACCTTTTCCTCCTGTTGATGTGGCGACAGCCAGTTTTCCAAGTTTATCAATGGCTACAGCACCAACCGTTCCTTTACCGCCATTTTTTAGCTTTTCTTCGTATTCTTTTCTTCGTTGTGGGATTTCTGTTGAGAAATTTTCGAAACCGTGCTGATTGGCATATTGTTTCGCTCCGGTTCCGCCAAGCACACGATCATCCTCTTTCATCAGTTCCTTAGCCACAAAAACCGGATTTTTCACATTTTCTATGTTGATGACCCCACTCATTTTCTGCGTTTCGCCGTCCATGATTGCAGCACTCATTCGGATCACGCCATCACTCTGGATCTGGGAGCCAATTCCCGCATTGTAAAGCGCATCATCTTCAAGAAGAGAAACAGCATAAGCAACTGTATCGAACGCCGAATTATCCTTTAAGAATTCGTAGGATTTCCGGGCAATTTCTTTCAGCGAATTTTGTTTGGCAATTTTAATTTCATTGCTCTGGCTGCTTTCCGAGAAAAATCCGCCGTGGATAATTATTTTCATTGGATTATTGAATTAGAATTGAGTTTTCGACGGCCTCAGACGGAGTCGAAATGGAATGTTTTTTAGTTATCAGAATTCACCTGCGGAATCGGATTATACTGGGAATTAACAATGGTCATTTCCCTCGTTTTCATATCGAAAGTATCATTCATAGAAAGCACATCTACAATCAGGTTTTTAATGGATATTGGTTGCCCGAGTTCCACATTGGTCAGGTTGGTATCTTTGATCTGTAATCCGTCCACCAGAATTACAAGACCGGAACCGATGGCTGTCATGATATCATCTTCGATAAAAAGTCCGGTATCCTCACCAAGACCGATTCCCAGCGTTCGTGGATTATTGACTACTGCCTGAAACAATCTCCCGATTCTTCCTCTCTGAACAAAATGGGTGTCGATAATGACATTTTCTATAAAGCCAAGACCTTGTGTCGTTTTGATCTCACCTTTCAGAAGCGCTTCTGAGCTGGAGCCTTGATAGATCATATTTTCTGAGGCAGCAGCAGCACCGGCAGATGTTCCGGCGTAGATAAAATCTTCCGTTTGGTATTTAGTTAAAATTGCATCGTGAAACCGGGTACCGCCAAGAATTGAGGTTAGGCGAAGTTGATCGCCGCCTGTAAACATCACCACATCTGCAGCATTGGCCCGGGCAACGATGGCATCACTATTGGCTTGCTCCCGGTTTTGGATATCCAGGATATTACAGTTTTTTGCACCGAGATATTCAAAGGCTTTTTTATATTCAGGTCCCACAATATCCGGGATCTGGGATGCTGTTGTAATGATTTCTATTACGGAATCTTCTTTTGACCTGGATTCATTAATGATCTTTCTGAGGATTCCTCTTTCAAAAAAATTGAGGTTTTTCTCAACATTTTGGTCAAAATCGGTTTCTGTAAAGCTGCCTTTGTTTACAGCACCTCCGATGATGACTAGTTTTCCTTTTGACTTCATAATAAACAAAAATAATAAATCATAACAGAATAAGCACAATGTTTTTAGTGTAAAAATGACATCATTGAATTTAAAGTTTTAATTATTAGGCTCTTATTTCCGAAAATATGTCTTTTGGTATTGAAGAATTGATAAATATTTTAATTATATGCTAAAATATTCACGGAAGATCAAAATATTTAGTTGTGATTTTTATGGATTGTCACGCTTTTCTATTATCTTTGATAAAAGTGGAATGATTATTAGTATGGTAATCATCAGGAAATTCTCCTGAAAGCCAATCAAAAAATCTAATAATCATCGGTTCGAAAGAAAATTATCTACTAGCTTAACTAATATATGAAAATAGAAAAAATACAGGTTTTACGTGGTCCGAATATCTGGAGCATTACCCGAAAAAAACTGATTCAGATGCGTCTCAATCTGGAAGAGATAGAGCATCAGCCTACTAACAAGATAGATGGTTTCCGGGAGAGGATCGAGAAGCTGATACCGTCACTTTATTCACACAGATGTTCTGAAGGGACGGAAGGCGGTTTTTTCAAGCGTGTGGAGATGGGGACCTGGATGGGGCATGTTATAGAACATATTGCGCTGGAAATTCAGACCCTTGCTGGGATGGACGTAGGTTTCGGAAGGACAAGGGAAACCAAAACACCCGGAACTTACAATGTTGTTTTTAATTATATCGAAGAGAAAGCGGGCGTTTTTGCGGCGGAAGAATCCGTAAAGATTGCTCAGTGCCTTATAAACGATTCGGAATACGACCTTAATGCATGCATCCAGAGTCTTAAGGAAATCCGGGAACGGGAAAGGCTGGGGCCATCTACAGGCAGTATTGTTGAGGAAGCAGCTTCCAGGAGGATCCCTTGGATCAGACTTGGAAAAAACTCTCTGGTACAGCTTGGTTATGGGATCAATCAGCAGAGATTTCAGGCTACCATAACCGGTAATACCAGCAGCATTGCCGTGGATATCGCGTGTAATAAAGAGCTGACCAAAAAAATGCTGGAAGACGCAGCCATTCCCGTTCCGTCAGGAGATCTGGTGGTTGACGAAGAAGGATTGCAAAGTGTGATCAGGAAAATCGGTTATCCGCTGGTTCTGAAACCACTGGATGGTAATCACGGAAAAGGCGCTTCCATCAATGTCAAAGATTATGAAACTGCGGTTATTGGGCTGGAGCATGCTCAGAAATATTCCAGAAAAGTGATTGTTGAGAAATATATTACAGGCTTCGATTTCCGTGTTTTGGTCATTAATCATAAAATGGTGGCGGCAGCGAGAAGAGTTCCTGCCCACGTTGTAGGGGATGGTGATTTGAATATTCAGCAATTGATTGATAAAGAAAATCTGGATCCGAGAAGAGGATACGGACACGAAAACGTTCTCACCGAAATTAACGTAGATAAAGACACGAATGAGCTTCTGGAAAAATTGGGCTACACATTGGAAACCGTTCCTCAGAAAGGGGAGATTGTTTACCTGAAATCCACAGCCAATCTATCAACAGGAGGGACTTCCATTGATGTGACGGATATGGTTCACCCGGAAAATATCCAGATGGCAGAACGTATTTCCAGGATCATCGGCCTGGATGTCTGTGGAATTGATGTAATGGCGGAAAATCTCACCCAGCCTCTGAAGGAAAGTGGGGGCGCTATTCTGGAGGTCAATGCGGCGCCTGGTTTCAGGATGCACCTGGCTCCGAGCGAAGGTTTGCCGAGAAACGTAGCAGCGCCGGTGGTGGATATGCTTTATCCGCCAGGCAAAGAATTCAGAATTCCGATCATTGCCTTGACCGGGACCAACGGGAAAACCACAACGACAAGACTATTGGCGCACATCGTTAAAAATAACGGAAAGCGAGTAGGCTTCACCACTTCGGACGGGATCTATATCCAGAATACATTGCTTGAAAAAGGAGATACAACAGGACCGATGTCCGCAGAGTTTATCCTCAAAGATCCTACGGTAGAATTTGCGGTTTTGGAAACAGCCCGAGGCGGGATTCTCCGTTCCGGATTAGGATTTGGAACCTGCGACATAGGGGTTCTTACCAATATCAAGGAAGATCATCTGGGGATTAGTGACATCCATAACCTCAAGGATCTTACAAGAGTAAAAAGAGTTGTTCTGGACAGCGTGAAAAAAGACGGCTGGTGTGTTCTGAATGCCGATGACGAATATTCGATGAGACTGGCGGACGACCTCCGTGCGAAAGTCGCATTGTTCAGCTTGGATGAGAATAATCCGCATATTAAAAAGTTTGCAAAAGAAGGTAAGATTACCTGTGTCTTTGAAGAAGGATTTGTGACCATCAAAAAAGGCGAGTGGAAGATCAGGATAGAGAAAGTAAAGAATATCCCGATCACGATGGAAGGTAAAGCAAAATTCATGATTGCCAATGTACTGGCAGCATCTTTGGCTGCTTATGTCTATGGTTTTGAGATACCGAATATTGCGTTGGCGCTTACTACGTTTATCCCAAGTGCACAGCTCACACCTGGCAGACTAAATGTTTTCAAATTCAAGAACTTCAAGGTGATGATAGACTTTGCACACAATCCGGCCGGTTACGAAGCCATTGAAGATTACCTGAAAAATATAGAATCCAACAAGAAAATCGGCATTATTTCCGGAGTGGGCGACAGGCGGGACAATGACATCCGCGAGTGCGGTAAAATTGCTGCCAGGATGTTCGATCATATTATTATCCGGAATGAAAAGCACCTGCGCGGGCGCACGGAAGAAGAGATCAACGGTCTTATTATAGAAGGCATCCAGAGCGTTGACAGGAATGTCAGCTACGAAATTATCCCGAAAGAGATCGATGCGCTGAAACATGCCATGAGCCTGGCCGAAGAAGGAACATTCATCACAGCCCTCAGCGATGTGATCAATAATGCCATCGAGATCGTTCAGGAATACCAGGCCAAAGAACTTCAGGACGAATAAAAACAGTCTTATTATCTGAATTAGATCGAAGATCAGCGAAATAAAAAAATCCAAAAGTTTAGATAAAAAAAACCGCACTCCAATGTGCGGTTTTTTTGTTTACTGAGGGATTTGCTCCACCAGGATCTCGTTGCCTGCCTTGTCAAAGTAGGTGCAGGTCATGCCGTCCATACGGATTTCCCATTTTTCAATCCCCGTATCCGCACACATTCGGATGAAGGTCAGATAATCGGTTTTTCCCTGCTGATGCGCCTGCAGCTCCTGGCGGAAGGTCTCCGCATTCACGGTGTCTGCTACGGACATAGGCTCATATTTGGCAGGTACGGTGGCAGTATGTCCGTTCGCACCGTGGTAGTCTGTGTGTCCGTCATTCACATACGCTTCATAGTGGGTAACGCCCAGGGCTTTGATCTCGCGGATGTAAGCTGGAAAATCTGCGCCGGACTTCACTTTGCTGTGGGCCGCTTTAATTTCTTCTGTCGTAAACATTTGCATTTATTTTATTTAGTTCTTATTACGGTGGCAAAATTGCAGAATTTATGATAAGCAGCATTGTAAAAAATCGTTTTTTTTTGGGGGCGTGTCCCTTTGCATTTTTTCCTTTGCTTTTCCCGGTCAAAAAAATACAAACGGCCGGGCTATACGCTGCAATCTTTCTGCGCCGGCCACAGGCCGGCGCAGAAAGGATTTCCGCTGCTATCCCTCACGCGCGCTTCTCGGAAACAGAAGTTTTTAGCTAAATTTAGCCAGGAAGAATCTCAGATAAATCTTTTGAATTGTTCCGGCGTTTGCCCGGTGTATTGCTTAAAATTATGGATAAAATGCGCCTGGTCAAAAAAGCCGTTCTCATAGCAAATTTCTTCCAGCGATTTTAAACCATTCATGCTGCTAAGGACGTTGTTGAAACGGACGATGGACGCAAATTTCTTCGCACTGATTCCTACGACCTTGCGGAACCGCTTTTCAAAAGGACTCTGGCTGATGAACAGCCGCTCATTTAGTTCTTTTATTCTGATGTTACCTTTTGATGTGTAGATGAGCCGCACGGCTTCGGAGATCAATTGGTCTTGCTCTCTTTCTTTCAATTGGGAGAGCAGGAACTGCTCAGTGATGTGTAGCCGTTGCTGATCATTTCTCGCATCAGATAGCAGATCTTCCACACGGCTCACATCATCTTTCCGAAAAATATCCTTCAATGAGAGGCTGAGGTTAAATAATTCGTGCGCAGGATGGGTTGCAAAATGAGCAAACCCGGTTTCGGTAAAGTAAACCAGAATCGTCCCGATTCCTGCCGAATTCCGGAAAATCCTGTACCGGTCAGTAATGCCTGTAATCCCGGCAGAGGTCAGCCTGGTGGCAGTATTGTCCTGTACAGTGCTAAGCGTACCGCGATACTGGAAACCGATCACCATTCCGGTGGAGGGAAATACTTTATACTCACTTTCCGAGGCATTCTCAGACACCACCAGCTGCCGGATATATGGTCGCAGCTTTTCGGTTGGAAGATGAGCTTCAAATTTCATAGGATTTTAATACGAGAGAAGGCGGTTACTCACCCGGTTTATTGTTGTAATGACGGATCAGGGAGAACAGTGCAAACACCAGGGTAAGTGCATACAGTACCGACAGCCAGGGCTTTTCAACCGTCATTGTCGCAAAGTTGATTTGCTTATACAGCGCTACGCCGACGATGATAACAATAATAATGAGCGTGAAAACAGGAGCCTTTTTGTTGTCCATAGGTTATAGCTTAATGTTGTGATAGCCAAAGATAGCATAAACTTGTGATATCTAAAGTAACCAAACCGCTCTGGTGGGAGCGGTTTTGTATTCTTTAGTTGTGTGAGCTTTTGGCTTGGATCATATTTATTTAGTAGTGCACGAGTGTGACGCTCGCGTCATTGGGGGCATTATTTGTGACAATTTTCATTATCTTTTATTTTTTGGATTAATTCAATTATTACAAAGACAGCTTTTCCTGTATCATACAAAATAATAATTGAATATATTAAAATACTAACTAGAACTGAATTAAAGAATAATTCCTTGTGTTGGAAAACAATAACTAAACTGTTGGACAAAATTAATACTATAATACTTATTACAATTAAAATTACTTGTTCTATAAGTGAGAATTTCATTTCCTTAATTGTATTTTTAAAGTTTAATCCATTATATTTTTCAATTGTATCTTGAATTTTAGAAGCAATTAAACCCAAAGTTGCAGTATTAATAGCAAGAAGTGTTAATAAAAGACCAATAATATTATCTTGTAAATATTTTAGAAAAAATGTAGATTGTAAGTACTTGCAAATAACAGAAATTGCAAATCCAATAATTATAAAAAGTGATATGTTTTTTAATATTCTCATTCTGAGATTAATTGTTGATACACCTTAATAATTTGTTCTCCTGGTCCAGAAATAGAAGCTTCCTGTATTTTCACAGTTACAGGATTTTCATCCGTTGAAATTTTTTTACTAAATCCCTTTATTTTCATTTTTATATCTCCCGCTCCATTTGCAGAATATTCAACTAGCCCATTTATTTCTTTATTTTTTTTATCAATATGCTCTAAAATTCCATTCTTTGGTGCTTTCAAGATTATATGACTTTCATGACTATTAACATTATTTGCGAAATCCTTAAAATCTTCAGGTAAAGCACTTGAAATTGAAGCAAGATTGGGCTTGATAAATTTAAAATCTATTTGTTGCAAATCATACTTATGTTTGTTTACTATTTTCCAGAAATTATTTGCTTCAAATGTTTCTTCAATTTCAATATTTAATCCATACTTTTTCAGACCAGAAATTAAAATATCTCGCAGTATATTTCGAACAACACTTGGACTGCTAAAAGCTTCTAAATTTTCACTAATCGCAATTTTTTGTACATTCTTATTATTATTAATAAAAATATATACAAATGGTTCGTTTTCAATTTCAATATCTTTAAAATCTTGAAATATTTTTGCAGATTTTTTTTGAGCTAATTTTATGAAATAAAATCCTTCTTCATTATGTTCAATTTTTATTGGATATTTTTTTGATTTGTAAAAATCCAGTTCATTTAATACTTCATAAAGTATTTCATTCTTTTTTTTTCTTATTTCATCTGGAGAATATTTTTTTTCTTCTTCGAAAAGTTCTAATTTTTGAAAATCGGTTGAAAGAGGAAGCAAATGAAATCTAAAAATTTGAAAATTTAAAATTTTGTTCATATTAATTTGTGATCAGTTTTTTTAAATATCGCCTAACGTTTCGTGGCTTGGTGTGAGTTTGGAGATTGAAAGTGAAAGCTTCAATTTTAGCAACAACTTAAGCAAAGCAATTTATTTAAATAAACTTAAGAAAAAGTTATTACAAATGGCTTTGCGAAATATAAAGCCAAAACTTTCAATTTTTCCTTTAACAGCTATTTCGCAGTACGATGTTAGCAAATTTTTTATTTTTTTCTATTTTTCAAATATTCCCATACTTTACTATTCATTCTTCCCCAATAATTATTTTTATCAAGTTCAATAATAAAAATACTTTTGTTTTCATTTCCTAAAGATATTTTTTCATAAACTTCTTTAGCGCTAAATGTAGTTTCAACAATCCAGTTATCATCAAAATATTTTATCCAACTTCCTAATGATTTAAGTTTGTTTTCAAAAGCTGCGTTATCCTCGTTATATTGTATTAAATATATCTTATTCATTTTAGGCTTTTTTAGTAATTTGATAATGATTTTTAAATTCTGTCAATCTAGTTTTCCATAAACCGTTCCAATGTATCTCAACCTCAAAACTTGTAGGTTTATGGTTCTGTGCATACAAACTAAATTTTGCTATCCATTTTCCTTTACTAATCTCTTTAGTTGATTCTATTTCACCAATAGATAAAGTTGGAGGTCTATTAACAGTTGCTGAGTCAGGTGTGGAAAATTTTTCTGGAGGAGTAACTTGAGCTATTTGAACTAATTTTTTTCCTCCAGGCGGAATTATTATGCTAGATAGATATTCTCCATTCCAAAGAAGTGCTGAACTAGAACATTCAATTGATTGAGTAATTGCAGAATCTTTGGGAACAAACTCTAATTTTTCTAAATATATCTCGGCATTGATTACAGGTAGATTTCCAATATTTTTTACTTCTATTCGCGAAATATATCGGCTAGCAATAGGAGTTGCGTTAATTGTTTCTGATTCTAAAGATGAATTAAGATCTTCGATTGTTATTTGTTCAGGTACATTGAATTGAACGATTGGTCGTTTCCATAATTCTCTTAAGTCATCTTTAAATAATGCAACAAGTACAGCACAAAAAGTTATAATAGCTGAAATAATTGAAACTAGTAAGCGATAGTATTCTCCTTTATCAATTTCGCCTTCTGTAATATTTGGTTTTAAAATATTTATAGGGATGTAATTACCTATAATATAGCCAATAATTATGGCTAAGAGCAAAAAACCTATTTTGTAAAGTTTATTCATTATCTATTTTTAGTGTTGAGTTCTTAAAAGTTACGGCTAGCTTAAATATACAAAAGTCAGCAAAGTTTATAGTTTAATTTCTAAAATAGTTTATAGATTAAACTATTTAAAGTTATTTCTCAGACCCTTTGTTAAGGTACAACCAGAATGTTGAGTAATACTTAACGAAGTAGAAGAAAAATGTTGTATGCTGTTTCATCTTAGTTTTCAATTAGTTATTAGTTTCTCAAACTTACAAAATAGTTTTCATACTGCAATGATAGAATAAACCAATTTAACATAATATTAAAAAATATACGCCAAATCAATTTAACATAATATATTTTTTAAAAATAAATTAATCAAAATTTCGTTTTGTATGTAAAAAATATTTATTTTCACAGTTCATTAAATTATTAACCTTTTTAAACTACAAACGATGGCAGAGAGTAAAAACAACATCATCACACACGGCCTTAGCGGCAAAGTAGGAGACCTGATCGTCTTCAGTCAGAGAAACGGCAAAACCATTGTCTCCAAAGCACCAAAAGACAAAACAGGAGAAGACTCCCAAAAACAAAAAGATCAGCAGCAGAAATTCCAAAGAGCTGTGCTGTATGCAAAAGCAGTGCTTAATGATCCGGACAGAAAGGAACTCTACGATGCAGATGCAGACCAGGCAAACGGCGTAAGTACTTATAATGTAGCGGTTGCAGATCTTCTTAATGCGCCTAAAATAGAAAAAATAGACCTCTCTGGCTACACTGGAAAAAAAGGAGATGTTATCAAAATTACAGCGACAGATGACTTCCAGGTCGCATCGGTAACTGTAAGAATAGAAAATGCTGACGGAAGTCTCGTGGAAGAGGGTTCTGCTTTAGACAGCGGTTTCGAATGGTTATATACAGCTGTTGCTAATAATGCAGATTTATCCGGAGATAAGATTACCGTAAAAGCTACCGATAACCCTGCCAATCTGACAGAAAAATCACAAACCCTATAAACCAAAAAAAAACAGACTTTGGACGAAGGATCGACGAAGGAACGACGAAGCGACTCCCTTCAAAAATAATATGACAAAATGACAAAAGCCATCCCAAAAAGATGGCTTTTATCGTATGTAAAATTGATTTTCCTCCCCTTTAGATTAGGGTCAAAGAAAATGAATTTGAATTTAGATGTGAGTAGGCTCTTGATTTTGACAGAATTCACAGATTGATTTCTTCCCTTTAGAGTAGGTTTAAAAAAAATCAATTTAGTTCCCAAACCCTCCAACTCTCCAACTCTCAAATTCAAATCAAACCCTCTCATTCTTGATCTCATCCACGATCTCAGGATTCAAAAGGGTAGAAGTGTCGCCAAAGTTGGAGAAGTCGCCCTCCGCGATCTTTCTCAGGATGCGGCGCATGATCTTCCCGGATCTGGTCTTCGGCAACCCGGACACGAACTGGATCTTGTCCAGCTTGGCAATCGGCCCGATCTGTTCGGAGATCAGCTGGTTGATTTCCTTCGCCAGGTTCTCACGGTTTCTTTCTTCTCCTGACTCTTTCAGGATCACAAAACCGTACAGCGCATTACCTTTCACATCGTGCGGATAGCCTACGATCGCAGATTCCGCCACCGCCGGATGCTCATTAATGCTATCCTCGATTGGCGCAGTGCCCAGGTTGTGCCCGGACACGATGATGACATCATCCACACGTCCGGTGATCCTGTAATAGCCTACCTCATCTCTCAGCGCACCATCGCCGGTAAAATATTTCCCCGGAAATGCGGAGAAATAAGTCTCCTTATACCGCTGATGGTCGCCCCAAATGGTTCTCGCAATACCCGGCCAAGGAAAACGAATGCACAAGTTGCCCGTCACCTGGTTACCGGAGATTTCATTCCGCTTATCATCCATCAATACAGGCTGAATTCCTGGCAATGGCAAAGTGGCGTAGGTTGGTTTGGTTGGTGTCACAAAAGGAATCGGAGAGATGAGGATGCCGCCGGTTTCAGTCTGCCACCAGGTATCGACAATCGGGCATTTCTTGTGTCCCACGTTGTCATTGTACCAGTGCCACGCCTCATCATTGATCGGTTCACCTACGGAGCCAATCACTTTAAGAGAATCCAGATTATGTTTCTGAACCCAGTCCACACTTTCTTTGGCTAATGAACGAATGGCTGTAGGAGCAGTATAAAACTGGGTTACCTTATGTTTCTCGATCACTTCCCAGAATCTTCCCGCGTCGGGGTAAGTCGGCACCCCTTCGAAGATAACGGTAGTTGCGCCATTCAGAAGCGGGCCGTACAGAATATAAGAATGTCCCGTGATCCAGCCAATGTCTGCCGTGCACCAATAGATGTCATTCTCTTTATAATTGAATACATTCTTAAAAGTATAGGCCGTATAAACCATATAACCGGCGCAGGTGTGAAGCATCCCTTTTGGTTTCCCGGTAGATCCGGAGGTGTAAAGGATAAACAGCGGATCTTCCGCATCCATAATCACGGTCACGAAATCTGCCGATGCTTTGTCATAATATTCCGACATCCAGTAATCCCGGCCTTCTTTCATCTTCACATCATTATGGGTTCTTTTCACCACCAAAACATGTTCTACGGTTTCGCATTTTTCCAAAGCTTCATCCACAATGCTTTTGAGGTCAAGGACCTTATTTCCTCTGTAACTTCCGTCCGAGGTAATCACCATTTTAGCGCCGCAATCATTCACCCTGGAAGCCACAGCTGAAGCAGAAAACCCGGCAAAAATCACGGAATGGACAGCCCCCAGCTTAGCACAAGCCAGCATTGTAATTGCCAGCTCAGGGATCATCGGAAGGTAGATGCAGACTCTGTCTCCTTTCTCAATGCCCATTTCACGGAGAACATTGGCGGTTTTATTCACCCTTTCATACAGCTCATTAAACGTGATGTGCTGCGCTTCTTCTTTCGGATCATTGGGTTCCCAGATGATGGCGGTTTTGTCACCTCGCACGGAAAGATGCCTGTCCAGGCAGTTTTTGGTGATGTTCAGCTTGGCATTCTTAAACCATTTGATGTCAGCTTCCTGCATATCATAGTCTACTACTTTGGACCACCGCTGGTACCAGACGAAGTTTTCATCTGCCACCTTATCCCAGAATTTCTTCGGATTTTTAATTGACTTTTTATATTCTTTGAAATAGTCCTGAAGATTCTGAATGTGATAGTTTCTCATTTTATTAATATTTTTAATTTTTATAAATCTTGTTTCTTTAATCTTTCTCTTGCTCTACTCAAGCATTTCCTCGATCTGCTGAATCAGCTTCTTGATGGAATAGGGTTTGGTGACATAAGCATCGGCGCCCAATCCCATTCCCTTTTCAATATCTTTCGGATTGGTTTTTGCGCTCAGCAAGATCACCTTGGTCCGGCTGAGATTTTCCATCGACTTGATTTCTTTCAATGTGCTGTAACCGTCAAGTTTCGGCATCATAATGTCGAGCAGAATGACGTCCGGCGTTATGGTTTTCAGCAGTTCCAGAACTTCGGTTCCGTCTCTTGCAATAAACACTTCATAACCCTGCTTCCTGAAGCTGTATTCCAGAGACATCAGGATTTTATGTTCATCGTCCGCGATTAATATTTTTTTCATTGTTGATTTAATTGTTTTTGGAGAACCCGAAGGGTTCAATTTGAATAGCCGTAGATGAAACCTATGGACAGAATCATTTATGCAATCAGCCAACCCGTGAAACGGGTTGAATTATATATGATTCAAAATATAGATTTCTCGTCAAATTCAATTCCGTGCTCTTTTAATAGTTTCTTGTATTCATCTTCGAATGTCTCATTCTTATGATGTTCTTTTTGATTTTTGATATAATTAATAATCGTATCTTTTTCTCTGACCGAATAGGTAAATGCTCCATAACCATCTTGCCAGCAGGTAAACTCTGGAAATAATCCGGATTGTTTCATCCAGAGATTGGTTGAAACTTTAATATCTTTTACTAAATCACTTAAACAGACACTTGGATGCAGGTCACAAAAGATATGTATGTGGTCTGGTAATCCGTTGATTCTGTATAACTGACATTTTTTGTTTTTAAGAATTCCCCAAATGTATTTATAAAGTTCAGCTTCGTTTTTCTCATGGATTGACTGTTCTCTGTGTTTTGTTGCGAAAACAATCTGATAAAATATTTGTCGATATGTTCCCATTTGTGTTTTGTTTTTTTAATATTGAACCCTTCGGGTTCTGATTTTTATGTTTGATATTTCCATAGGTTTTACCTACGGCTACTATTATTGAACCCTTCGGGTTCTCTATCATAACTTTTTCATTACGATCTGAAATTCTACACCGATTTCCATATTTTTAGCTGAGATGCTTCCAAGATGAGCTTCCATTATTTTTTTGCATATCGAAAGCCCGAGTCCGCTTCCCAAAGGTTTTCTGATATTCTGATTCCTCGATTGATAAAATTTGTCAAAGATCAGGTTGAGGTCTTCTTCCGGAATCTGCTTGCCGGTATTGAAGATCGAAATCACAAGCTTATCATCTTTTTCCTGGAATTTAGCCTGTATTGTTCCCTGATCATCGGTGAATTTAAGCGCATTGCCGAGAATGTTCTGAAAAACCTGGATCAGTCTTGACTCATCATACCTGAAAACGGTTTCGTGCAGAAGATTAACCATACTCAGATGGATGTTCTTTTGCGCAAGCAGATGGCTGATCGGGCTTAATGCTTTTTCATAAGTAGAAATGATATCGTTATTTTGAATATTCAGAATGATCTCGCCGTGTTCTAATTTGTCGAGGTAAAGGATATCATTGATGATTTCATTCAATCGGTCAGACTCCGTAATAATATTGTTAAGAAATTCCCTTTTGATTTCCAGCGGAATATCATCATCGTCCGCCAAAATTTCTCCGGCAGACCGAATCGCTGTAATTGGCGTTCGCAGTTCATGTGCTACAGAATCCAGAAAATCATCTTTCTGTTTGTCCTTGAAGATAAGATTTTCATTGGCAGAGCTCAATTCTTCGGAAAGTTCTTTCAGTGCGCGGCTTTGCTCAGTGAGTTTCTTGTTCAGGCTGATGTTTTCCTTGGATTCTTCTAGGATTTCCAAAACTTCTTTTAGAGAAATTTTATCTTCGTGCGCTACACCTTCGATAAGGATTTTAGCGGAAGCAGTCCCGATTCTGCCCGCCAGAAGATTCTCGGAAAACTTAATGAATCTTGCGTCGGCAGTTTCAGTTCTGGTATCGATGTTGTATTTAAGATTGAAAATTCGAAGTGCCTGTTCGGTCTTATTTTCTCCGAGAAATTTGATCAGGATATTTCGGATGTCGGAAACATAGGCTTTTCCGCGCCAGATAAATGCATTTTCGTGATTCTGAATATATTTATCAACATCAATGTAGATCTCAGCAAAATTACGCTCGCGGTAATCACCTTTCTGGCTGACTGAGATAATGGCAAATAATGATAAATTTACTAAAATTGACCAGAAAAAAATCTGAGAAATACTGCTGAGATAAGGAATATTGAAGAAACTGAACCAATTGTACATATCTCGCAGAAAGACTTTGAATTCCTGATTATATGAGAAGTAATACTGCGGAATAATCAACCCGAAATAGCAGATGATCAATCCTGCGATCAATCCTGTCACTGCGCCTTTGTAACTTCCTCTTCGCCAGAAAATGGCTCCGAAAAAGGAAGGTCCGAGCTGAGAGATCACAACAAAAGAAATCAGCCCTACAGAATAAAGGCTGTTTCTGAGTATGAAAAATTTGTAAAAAACAAATGCGGTGACAATCAGGATAAAAATGCTGACTTTTCGGATATTCGTGATATTTCTGGTATTTTGGATATCGTTGTCAGATTTCAGTTTGTCCAGCCAGCCATAAGGAATAATCAGATTATTGGAAAGCATAACCGATAATGTGATGCTTGAAATGATGACCATTGAGATCGAAGAACTCAGTCCGCCAAGGAAAACCAGAACTGTAATCAGTTGATTGTTAAAATGCTGCGGAATGAGAATGGAGTAGAATTCCGGATTCACGTTTTGACCTTCGAAAATGATGCGTCCGCCCCAGGCAATCGGGAATACAAATACGTTGAAGATCAGGAGGTAAAGCGGAAAAAACCAAATCGCTGTTTTCAGATGTTTTTCCTGCCTGTTCTCAACAATAGTCGTGTGAAATTGTCTGGGCAGCAGGAATATGGCTGAGGCAGAAATCAGGCACAGAATGATCCAGTTGATGCTTCCTTCCAAGCCGGAAAAGGTATTTTTAGCTTTAAAATCGGAGAACTGACTCGCTTTTTCATAGATGTCAGAAAATCCGTCAAAAGCAAAAAATGTAATAAATATGCCAAGAACGATTAAGAAAATTAATTTCAAGAAACTTTCCAGTGCCACAGCGGAAATGATTCCTAATCTCTTTTCGGATGCATCAACGTAACGTGTTCCGTAATAGGATGAGAATAATGCTAAAAGTACGACAACATAAGTCGCATTATCAGTAAAAATATTTTGAGAAATTGGTGTGTTGGTCACCAAATGGAACGTTTCGGAAATCGCTTTGATCTGCAGTCCGATGTAAGGAATGATCCCAAAAATACAGACTAATGTAATAATAGCTCCAAACGAACGGCTGTTCCCGTAGCGTAGGGAAATGAAATCTGCAATACTACTGACCTTATTGATCCTGGCAATACGGATTATTTTTCGATTGATATAAATCCAGGCTGGGATTATAATAATTGGGCCAATGTAAATCGGGAGATAATCCAGACCGTTATTTACAGCAACACCAATGCTTCCGTAATAGGTCCAGGCGGTACAATAAACAGCAAGCGATAATGCATAGATATAAGGATTGTTCACCCATATTTTACTCTTCTTTTTTTCGGCCCTGTGAGCCACAATAAAAAGAAGGGCAAGATATAGAATCACAACGGCAAATAATGCAAGGCTATTCATCGTATTTTTTTAAAATGATTAATGAAGTGAGCGCAGAGAAAAGCCAAACCGCAAAGATGTAAACATAGATCAGGGGAAACCCGAGCACTTCCTTTTCGCTATTGAACAAAAGTATTATCGGAGCGCTGAATAAAATTAATAATCCAAAGCTCAGAATAATCAGTTTCTGTTCGTGTCTTTTCTTCATAAATGATTTTTTGATAAAAGATAATTGATGAATAAAACATTCATTATTCACCAATTATCAATAGATTCATCCGGGATTTTCTTTACATTTTCTCTTCGGAATAATCACCGCTCAATGAATAGTAGCCAAAAACTGCCAGGCCGCCGGCAACAATCGGCAAGAGAATAAATACAATGATGATCCCGAAAACAAGATCTTCCTGCTTGCCGGAGCTTAGCTTAGGAATTCCCATCACTGTCAGCCCGAAGTAGAGCACTACCAAAGCGAGTAAAATCCAAACTATACCTAATATTTTTTTTAGTCCGTCCATTTTTCTTTGTTTTAAAATTAATAAAAGTGAATTAATTTATAATGTGTTTTTTGGTTTTTATTGATGATGTTAAAATCATTTATCTTTTATCAATCATCAATTATTGCTACTCGTGGATATTCTGATTTTTATTTTTGATGTAAACCAGACCAATCACAAGACAGACGGCAGCCACACCGATGGGATACCATAAACCTTCCAGATACCAGCCTTCGTGTCCGGCATCTTTTCCTGTGGTCACCAGATAAGTTGCAACCGCCGGCAATAATCCGCCAAATACACCATTTCCAATATGATAAGGCAGTGACATAGAGGTGTACCGGATTCTCACAGGAAACATTTCCACCAAAAAAGCTGCAATCGGACCATAAACCATCGTTACAAAAATCACCTGAATAAACACCAGGAATACTAAATACCATTTGGTGTCATCGTTGATTTTGACCGATTTTGTAACTTTAGGTTCCTCAATTTTTCCATCTTTCATCACGGGTCCGGCTGCTGACCAATGGATGATACTGTCTTTTTTCATTAGAGTTCCATCGGTGTAAGCAATTTCTTTATGGAAAGTAATCAGACTGTCTGTAGCAATTTTGTCATGAACCTTTACAGTTCTTTTTTCTGTAATTCCGCCACTGGCAACTTCTTTTTTAGCAACATCTACAGAATTGAACATTGCGCTGTAAATAGGTCTGTAAGCTAAAATGGCAATGAGCATTCCCGTCATCATCACAGCTTTCCTTCCGACTTTATCAGATAGCCAGCCGAAGAATACGAAGAAGGGTGTTCCCAGGAATAATCCGATAGCCATCAGGGAATCTACCTGGGTGGTGTCTATGTTCATTACTTTTTGCATAAAACTCATTGCGTAGAACTGTCCTGTGTACCAGATGACGCCTTGTCCCATCGCTGCTCCGAAAAGTGCGAGCAAAACGAATTTGAAATTAAATCTGTTGCCGAAGCTTTCTTTCAACGGATTGGTTGATGTTTTTCCTTCGCTTTTCGCTTTTGCAAAAAGTGGCGATTCTTTCATATTCTTTCTGATGAAATAGGAAACGATTACCATTAGAATTGAAATCCAGAACGGGACTCTCCATCCCCAGCTATCAAATTCCTCTGTAGAAAGTGATGTTTTTGTAATCAAAATGACGATTAATGAGATGAACAGACCTGCTGTTGCCGTAGTCTGGATCCAAGAAGTCCAATAGCCGCGTCTTCCGGGCTGTGCATACTCTGCTACATAAGTTGCCGCGCCGCCATATTCGCCTCCGAGAGCAAGACCTTGTAAAAGTCTCAGGATTAAAACTAAAACCGGCGCCATAAAGCCAATGGTTTCATAACTTGGGATGCATCCGATAAGAAATGTCGAGAATCCCATAATCAGAAGCGTTACCAGAAATGTGTACTTTCTGCCGATTAAATCTCCTAGCCTTCCGAAGAATAATGCTCCGAAAGGTCTCACCACAAAACCTGCCGCAAATGTTGCTAAAGTTGATAGGAAAGCTGCTGTTGGATTATCTGCCGGAAAGAATTTTGTGGCTAGGACAATTGCCAGACTTCCGAAGATATAGAAATCATACCATTCGATAAGGGTGCCGAGAGATGAAGCCATAATCACGCTCCAAATGGTGCGGTTTTTTTGCTTGTCGCTCAGGTTTTCGTACTGTACGTGATGTGAATCGCTCATTGTATATTAAGATTTGGTGTTAATAATTTTTATAGATAAATCTGGAACTGAAGGATGAATTCTCCTTTTGATTTCGGTTCTGCCGAAGCACTTGTGTAAGTTGGCCGTGTAGAATACTGTGTTGTCAGTTTTGCGTGATGTCCGTCTATAAACCAGTTCGCACCGATATCAAATTGCGAAGAAGAATTTTCCAAAGCTTTGAAATTTTTATTGGTATAGGCTGCGAAAGGCTGGATTCTGATTTTTGGTTTGTCAGCATTGCTTGGCAAGAGTAATCCGGCCTGCAGATAATAGATGTTTCCCGTTCCGATCATCGGCTGAAGGTTTCCGGCGCCTGCAATCGCTTTATCACCAACGAATGAAGGATCAGAAGTTCCAATATTCATAATGCCGAGATTTCTGAGATAGTTCGGGCCGAAATTGTAATTGTAAAATCCGGTATAAGCAGAAAGCGCCATTTTATGTTTGGAGTTTCCAAGCGGAAGGTCTGCAAAAGCATCAACAGCATAAAGCGCAATATCGTGTTTTTCAATCTGGGAATTAACGGAAGTTCTTGTTCCGTCTTTCTGATGGTAGAAACCTGCTCCGATATTGAAAACTTTTTTAGTCCCTAAATAAGAACCAACTTTGAAAGGCAAAAGATTGGATTCCGAATCAAGGAATTGATATTCAATATAGCCGGCTTTGGAGAATTCCGGATTTCCGTTATTGTCAACGGCAACTCTTGCGGCCGGATTCGTAACATCGAGTGGTGTAAGGTTGGTTGCAAACGGTTTGTTTAAACTGAATCGGTATTCCAGTTTGCCATATTTTCCTTTGGCGAAAACTCCCATTTGTCTCGCAAATTGGTCAGAGTTATCAATCAGAGGCCAGGTGAAAATAGGAGAGTCAACAGTCAGGAAATTAAGCGTCGAAGCCATTGTCATCCGGGAAAGCCCCATATAATAATGAAGGCCGGCTCCTAAGCTTAAACTGAATTTTCCCGCTTCTCCTGGTAAAACAACTGCATATTCATTCCAGGCATCGTGGAAAAACATTTGTGGTTTTTTACCGTTTCCATAGCCGCCTGTTCCGCTTGTTCCGGATCCGCCGCCATTAATAAAAGTCTGATTGTTGATCCCAAAGTGCATCAAAATCATGTACCTTTTGGTAATTTGTGCATAGGCAAGCGCTCTCAGTCTCCGGTTTCCAATGTTCCAGGTATTTTTTGTGGCTTCGTCAGAAACCAGAGTTCCTGGATTCATATCCGTATTTCTCAACCAGATCTGGTTCCAAAGAATAAATCTTACATACTTGTCACCTTCCGGATTGAGATTTAGTTTTAATCCACTGCCGTAATCTGGTGAGCCTTGAGAATATAGAGAAGAGCTGATTAAAGCTAATCCTATAAAAGTGAGAATTTTCTTCATTTATTAATAATAATTTGGTGTTTATTTTGTGATTGCCAAATTGTTATTAATATTTTGTTTATAAAAATTTAATATATATTAATGCTAATGGTATAGTTAGTTGTGTCTTTTTAGCTTTATCTTGAATCTTTTTTAAATCGTTCCCATTTGATTAGCATATACTTATCGGCAAACTGAGTAATGATCAGTCCTGAGTTTTCAAGATTATTTTCTTGCGAAATGTATTCTATCAATTCATTTTGTTTCAAGACTTTATAAACGGGATGGAATTCTGAATGTGGCGGTCTGGTAATATTATATTTCTTAATCCAGGAACTGATGCTGACGTGGGAAACGCCAATGATTCTTTCAATTTCTCTGAAGCTTAATCCTTCCAGATAGAGCTGTAAAGCCTTAGTAACGTAGTAGTCATCAATTTGTTTTCCTAATTTTTTAACAGTAAAGTAGTAATTGCAGTTTTTGCAGTAGAACCGTTGTTTTCCTTTTATGATTCCGCTTTTAGAAATGTTTTGATTGCTGCATTTTGGACATTGATTTTCCACAACTATACCTTTTTAGCAAATATATAATAATTTAGCAATATTAATTTTTTTAATAAAGATGATATTGCTGTTAATATAAATTTAACAGATAGTATTATCTTTTTAATTTGTATAATTAAGATAATTATTTCTATTTTTGCGCCATAATTAGATAATATCAATGAAATTAGAAGTTTCTTCAGAGAAACATTTGGTTTATGTAGAGGCAATCAGAAACGAAATGGAAGATTCCGCAAAAAAACGCGGAACAGGTATCGCAAAACGCTCTTCCGAATATCTGAGTAGAAAAATCTCGGAAGGTAATTCCATCATCGCCATTGACGAAAATGGAACCTGGGCGGGCTTCTGTTATATAGAAACCTGGACGAATGGAGAATATGTCGCCAATTCCGGATTGATAGTTTCGCCTCAATTTAGGAATCTGGGTCTGGCAACTCAGATTAAGGAAAGGATTTTCCAATTATCCCGGGAAAAATATCCCAAAGCCAAGATTTTCGGCTTAACAACAGGTTTGGCTGTGATGAAAATTAATAGTAATCTCGGTTACAAACCAGTCATCTATTCAGAACTGACTCAGGACGAGCAATTCTGGAATGGTTGTAAAAACTGCGTGAATTATGATATTCTGATGATGAAGGAACGCAAAAATTGCCTTTGCACGGCAATGCTTTTCGTTCCTGATAATCTGAATAAAGAGAAAAAGAAAAATTTTGAATCTATAAATAACAACAATGGGTAAGAAAGTAGTTTTGGCATTCAGCGGAGGTTTGGATACTTCTTATTGCGCCAAATATCTGAGTGAAATTCTGGGTTACGAAGTTCACGCCGTTACAGTTAATACAGGTGGCTTTGATGAAAATGATGAGGTTTCGCTTAAAGAAAAAGCAGAAAAATTAAGTGTGGCTTCTTACAGGTTTGTTGATGCTTCGGAGAAATATTATAACGATTGTGTGAAGTATTTGATTTTCGGTAACGTTCTGAAAAACAATACTTATCCGTTGTCGGTCAGTGCAGAAAGAACGATCCAGGCGCAGACGATTGCCGAAGTCGCTTTGGAAATCGGTGCGGATGCGATTGCGCACGGAAGTACGGGCGCAGGAAATGATCAGGTTCGTTTTGATTTGATCTTCAATGTGATGTGTCCGAAAATCGAAATCATCACACCGATTCGTGATTTGAGTCTCTCTCGGGAAGACGAAATTCAATTCCTGAAAAATCATAATTACGAAATGGATTTTAAGAAAGCTAAATATTCGATTAATAAAGGACTTTGGGGAACTTCCGTCGGCGGAAAAGAAACGTTGACCTCTCGGAATTACCTTCCGGAAGAAGCGTTTCCGTCACAAATCGGGAAAACAGAGCCTTCTCAATTGGAAATCGAATTCAAAAACGGAGAGCTATTTTCTGCGAATGGAGAAACATTTTCCCATCCCGTTTTAGCGATTCAAAAGATTGAGGAAGTGGCATCACCTTATGGAATTGGCCGCGATATCCACGTTGGAGACACGATTGTCGGCATCAAAGGCCGCGTCGGTTTTGAGGCTGCGTCGGCGTCAATCATCATCAAAGCGCATCATTTGCTGGAGAAGCATACGTTGTCAAAATACCAGCAGACAATAAAATCGCAATTGTCAGATTGGTACGGAAACTGGCTTCACGAGGCGCTTTTTCTTGACCCGGTTATGAGGAATATCGAATCATTTTTGCAGGATTCTCAGAAAACGGTTAATGGAAAAGTGTTCATCACACTTCATCCATACCGTTTCATTTTAAACGGGATTGAGTCTGAAAATGATTTAATGTCTTCAAAATTTGGAAGTTACGGCGAAGAAAATCTCGCTTGGAGTGGTGAAGATGTGAAAGGGTTTACCAAAATCCTCAGCAACTCGCTCAACATCTATCATCAGGTCAATAAATTGAATTAGAATAATTTGGGCAGCTTAATTCGCCCTCCGTTGAAAAAAAGAAAAAGAGCTCCACTCAGGTCGGGCTGCGTGCAATTCAATTAAAATCTGTTAAATCAGAAAAATCTGCGAGAAATATAACGAATCCGACAGGATTCAATATGAATAGCCGTAGGTAAAACCTATAGAAAAAATAAATCAAAATTCACCAGAACCCGAAGGGGTTCAATAATTATATGAAAAAATCAGTCGGAATCATCGGAGCCAACGGTTACACAGGAAGCGAACTTGTTCGGTTGCTGGCTTTTCATCCGAATGTAAAATTACAGTTTTTGTTCAGCCGTTCCAATTCCGGAGTCAAGATTTCGGATTTGTATCCGGATTTGGAGTCGGTTACCGATTTGGTTTTGACGAATGAAATGTCACAAACCGACATTCTTTTCCTTTGCCTTCCGCATAAAGAAAGTCAGAATTGGCTCAACGAGAACAAAATGTCAGAGGAAACTTTGATTATCGATTTAGGGAACGATTTCCGATTAGAAGGAGAATTTAAAAACAGAAGTTTTGTTTACGGCTTACCTGAGATTTATTCTAATGAAATTAAAAATTCAAAAAGCATTGCTAATCCGGGATGCTTTGCGACTGCGATTCAGTTAGCATTATTACCTTTAGCGAAAGAAAATCTGTTGAAAGATGTTTACACAACAGGAATCACAGGCTCAACCGGAGCAGGACAGTCGTTGCAGGCGACAACGCATTTCACTTGGAGAAATGATAATATTTCCGCGTACAAAACTTTGAATCATCAGCACGTTGATGAGATTTTAAAACAAGTCAATTTGCTGAATAATCAAGAAGTTGAACTCAATTTTATTACTTGGCGCGGAGATTTCGCAAGAGGGATTTTTACAAGTTCTATTGTCGAATGTGATTGGGATTTAGAAAGGATTTACTATTTATATAAAGACTTTTACAAAGATTCGCCTTTCGTTAAAGTTTCAGAAAAAGCGATTGATATGAAACAGGTTGTCAATACCAATTTCTGCGTCATCCAGACAGAAAAACAAGGAAACAAAATAGCAGTTCATTCAGCAATTGACAACCTTTTGAAAGGCGCATCCGGACAAGCTGTTCAGAATATGAATATCGCGAATGGCTGGGAGCAAAATTTAGGCTTGAATTTAAAACCTTTGGCGTTCTAAACTTTCCGACTTAAAAGCAGTTTGAAAATAAAAAATCTTTGCGCGCTTTGCGTTAAAAATAAAAAAGTAAAATGAATTTATTCAACGTATATCCACTCTTCAACATCAATCCAGTAAAAGCCCAAGGTTCTTTTTTGTGGGACGAAAACGGTCAGCAATACCTCGATTTTTATGGCGGTCACGCTGTGATTTCCATTGGTCATAATCATCCGCATTATGTTGAAAGGTTGAAAAATCAATTGGAGGAAATCAGTTTTTATTCCAATTCTGTGGAGAACAAAATTCAGGAAGAATTGGCTGAGAAGTTGGGGAAATTATCAGGTTACGAAGATTACTCGTTGTTCTTATGTAATTCCGGAGCGGAAGCGAATGAGAACGCTTTGAAGCTGGCTTCATTTCATAACGGGAAAAAGAAAGTGGTTTATTTCTCAGAAGCTTTTCATGGACGAACTTCCGCCTCAGTTGCGGTTACGGACAATCCAAAAATTGTTGCGCCAGTCAACGAATCTGAGAATTTTATCAAATGTGAATTCAATAATTCGGAAGAATTGAAATCGATTTTTGATGGAAATCAGAACGAAATTTCTGCAATCATTATCGAAGGAATCCAAGGGGTTGGCGGAATTAATTTATTGACGGAAGATTTCATTTTAACGATTGAAAAATTGTGCAAAGACAATAATGTGATTTTGATTTTGGACGAAGTTCAGTCAGGTTACGGACGTTCAGGAAAATTCTTTGCACATCAGGAATTTGACATCAAACCGGATTTGATTACGGTTGCCAAAGGAATGGGAAATGGTTTCCCGATTGGTGGTGTTTTGATTAGTCCAAAATTCCAGGCGAGTTACGGATTGTTGGGAACCACGTTTGGCGGAAATCATCTCGCTTGTGTTGCCGGATTAGCTGTGTTGGAAGTGATCGAAAAAGATAGTTTAATCGAAAATTCTGAAAAAATCGGAAGATATATCGAAGAAAAAATCAAACATTTTCCTCACATCAAAACCATCAAAAGACGCGGACTGATGATCGGAATTGAGCTGGATCAGGCTTGTGCAGATGTCAGGAAAGAATTGTTATTTGAACATTTTATTTTCACCGGAAATGCCAATAATAAAAACGTTCTGCGAATTTTACCCGCGCTCAATATTTCGGAAAAAGAATCCGATTTGTTCATCAATGCTTTAGAAAAAACTTTGAAAAGTATTGATAAGAAAATATTAGAATTAAAATAACGCAAAGGCGCAAAAGAGTAGTAGTCTCACTGCTGAAAAGTCGCCAACATTGTGCGGTCAGATTTGCGACTTGAAATGTCGAATCATAAAAAAAATAATGACGCCTTTGCGTTCAAAATAATCAAGAAATGAAAAATTTCACTTCCGTTTACGATATAGATAATTTGCAGGAAATCATTGCAAAAGCTTTAAAAATAAAAGAAAATCCGTTAGAAAATCCAACGAAAGGCAAAGGAAAAACGATTGGCTTAGTTTTCCTTAATTCTAGTCTCAGAACAAGATTAAGTTCCCAAATCGCTGCTCAGAATTTAGGAATGAATGTCCTGGTTCTTAATGCAGCACAAGAAGCTTGGAATTTGGAATTTGCTGACGGAACTGTGATGAATGGCGACACAGTCGAACATATCAAAGATGCAATAGAGGTTCTGAATCAATATTGCGATATCATTGCTGTGAGATGTTTTGCGGGAATGAAAAACAAAGAAGATGATGTGAACGAAAGTATTCTGAGCCAATTCCTGAAATACGCTAAAGTTCCTGTCGTTTCTCTGGAATCTGCAACTCGACATCCGTTACAAAGTTTGGCGGATTGCATCACAATTACAGAAAACTGGCCGGAAGATAGAAAACCAAAAGTAGTTTTGACTTGGGCGCCTCACATCAAACCGATTGCGCAGGCTGTCGGAAATTCGTTTACAGAGTGGATGCAGCAGATGGATGTTGATTTTGTAATTACCAATCCGGAAGGTTATGATTTGGATAAAAATTTCACGAAAGACACACCTGTAATTCACGATCAGGACGAAGCTTTAAAAGATGCGGATTTCGTATATGTAAAAAACTGGTCGTCATTTGATGATTATGCGAATATGCCAAAGGTTGAAGGTAACTGGATGTTAACTAACGAAAAATTAGTACTGACTAACGACGCAAAAGTAATGCATTGTTTGCCGGTTCGTAGAAATCTTGAGCTGAGTGATGAAATAATGGATGGCGAAAACTCAATCATCTATCAGCAGGCAAAAAACAGAATCTTTTCTGCTCAAGCGGTTTTCTCTGAAATATTAGATGAATTAAAATAAAAATTAGAATAAATATTTGCTGAGCGTCAGCGCCTTTGCGAACCTTAAAATATTTTCAATAATTAATAAAAACCTTTGCGCTCTTTGCGTTAAAAATAATGCAAAAATTACACATCATAAAAATCGGAGGAACTCTTATCGATGACAAAAAAGCATTGAAGTCTTTCCTTGAACAATTTTCAGAAATAAAAGGCGCTAAAATCCTGATTCACGGCGGAGGAAAATTAGCAGAAACATTGGCTGAAAAACTGAAAATCACGCAGACAATGATTGATGGACGACGAATCACCAACAAAAAAACGTTGAAGTTGGTAACGATGGTTTATGCGGGAAGAATCAATAAAAATTTGGTAGCCAAACTGCAAAGCTTCAACTGCAATGCGATTGGATTTTCTGGTGCCGATGGCAATATGATTCAGGCCGAAAAACGCGAACATCCATCAATTGATTTTGGATTTGTTGGCGATATCAATGAAAAAAGTATCAATCACGAATTGATGATTAATATGATAAATCTGGGTTTGGTTCCGGTGTTTTCTGCCATCACTCACGATAAAAAAGGGAATCTGTTCAACACCAATGCAGATACGATTGCCGGAACCATCGCTCAGGCTTTATCAAAACATTTCGATACGGAATTGCTTTTCTGCTTCGATAAAAACGGGGTTTTAGAAAATATTGAGGATGAGAATTCGAATTTGAAAACAATCAACAAACAAGAATTTTCTGATTTAAAATCCGAAGAAAAACTCCACAAAGGGATTTTACCGAAACTAGAGAATGCTTTCCGTGCCAAAGAAAATGGCGTTCAGAAAGTGGCTCTAATCAAAGAAGAAAAATTATCCGAACAAATAAAACTAGGAAATGAAGGAACTGAAATCTGTCTTTAGCAGAGAAGAATTCACGGAAAATGCAGTCAAATTGCTGAAAAAACTCATCGCAACGCCGTCTATGAGCCGCGACGAATATAACGTTTCCCTCATCATTGAAGGGTTTTTCAATGAGCATCAAATTAAAATCAACCGCTTCAAAAACAATATCTGGGCAACCAACAAACATTTTGACGCAGGAAAACCGTCGATCCTTCTAAACACACATCATGACACGGTAAAACCGAACAAAGCTTACACTTTGGACCCGTTTATTCCGGTGGAAAAAGACGGGAAATTGTTCGGCTTGGGAAGCAACGATGCCGGTGCGTCTTTGGTAGCAATGGCGCAGACCTTTCTTTATTTTTATGAAGGTGAAGATTTGACTCATAATCTCCTGATTGCTTTGACAGCTGAGGAAGAAATCTCTGGTTTGGACGGTATCGAAGCATTGTTCCCACAACTCCCGAATGTAGAATTAGCCATCGTAGGCGAACCAACCAAAATGAATCTTGCGATTGCTGAAAAAGGTTTATTGGTGATTGACGGGGAAATGACGGGAACGCCTTCTCACGCGGCGCATCCTAACAATGACAATGCGATTGTGAAGTGTATGCAGGATTTGCAGAATATTCTGGATTTCAAATTTCCAAAAATTTCGGATTATTTGGGTGAAGTGAAAGTGACTTTGTCGGTTATCAATGCGGGAACTCAGCATAACGTAGTTCCGGAAAAATGCCAATTCACGTTGGATGTTCGTGTGACAGACGAATACACAAATCGCGAAGTGTTCGAAATCATCCAGTCTCAGATGAAATCGAAATTGACACCGAGGTCATTCCGTCTCAATTCCTCAAAAATAGAGGTCAGTCATCCATTCGTTCAGGCGGGTTTGGCTGTGGGAAGGACAACTTACGGTTCGCCGACCTCTTCCGACCAGGCGATTATCCCTTGCACGTCTGTTAAGTTGGGCGTTGGTGACAGTCTGCGTTCACACACCGCAGACGAGTTTGTTTACATCGACGAAATACGGGAAGGCATCGATATTTACATCAAAATATTAGAGAAAGTTCTTTAACAGAAGTTAGAATTGAGATTTTAGAAATTAGAAACCACTTTGAATCTAACTTCTAATCTCTAAAATCTAATTTCTAAAAATTTTTAAAATGAAAAAAATCTGGCAAAAAGACAGTGTAAAAACCAATGATTTGGTAACAAAATTCACGGTCGGCAAGGACCTGGATTTTGACGACCGATTAGCAAAATACGATGTGTTGGGTTCTATTGCTCACGCAAAAATGCTGGCAGAAGTTGGTTTGATTCGTATGGATGAAGAGCAGGATATCGTTGCGGTTTTGGAAGAAGTCCTTACCGACATCGAAAATGGAAGTTTCGAAATCGATAAAACAGCAGAAGACATTCATTCACAAATCGAATCGGTTCTCATAGAGAAACTTGGCGAAACAGGAAAAAAAATTCACACCGCAAGGTCAAGAAATGACCAGGTTTTGACGGATATAAAACTATATTTATTAGATGAAATCAGAGAAATCACAGAACTGACGGATTCGTTTTTTCAAATACTGAAAGACAAAGCGAATCAGCACAAGGATGTTTTGTTGCCCGGTTACACACATTTTCAGGTTGCGATGCCATCATCTTTTGGATTGTGGTTTGGGGCGTATGCAGAATCTCTGGTTGACGATTTGGAATTGTTATTTGCAACGAAGAATATCATCAATAAAAATCCACTCGGTTCGGCTGCTGGTTATGGCTCCTCTTTCCCGATTGACAGGGAAAGCACAACTTATAAATTGGATTTCAGAACACTAAATTATAATGTGGTTTACGCTCAAATGACGCGTGGGAAATCTGAAAAGTTATTAGCAAATTCGCTTTCGGTTTTGGCTGGAACTTTGTCTAAGTTTTCTTACGATGTATGTCTTTATTTGAGTCAGAATTTTGATTTCATAAGCTTTCCGAAAGAATTTACAACGGGAAGCAGTATAATGCCACACAAGAAAAATCCTGATATTTTTGAATTGGTGAGAGCAAGATGCAACAGAATTCAGGCATTGCCGAATGAATTGATTTTGGTGACGAATAATCTGCCTTCCGGTTATCACAGAGATCTGCAATTGACCAAAGAAATCCTTTTTCCTGCCATCGATTCTTTAAAAGAATGTTTGGGAATCCTGATTTACACGCTTCCGAACATCGAAGTGAAAGACAATATTTTGAATGATGAAAAGTACAAATACATCTTCAGCGTAGAAAAAATCAACGAAGAAGTGAAAAAAGGAAATTCATTCCGCGATGCGTACATCCAAATCGGACAAGAAATTGAAAATAACGTTTTTGAATACGATCACAAGGAACTGAATCACACGCATCAAGGCAGTTTAGGAAATCTTTGTCTCGATGAAATCGAATATCAGTTCAATAAAGTGCGAGACAAATTGTTGGGTTAAGTTTATTATCGCAAAGGCATAAAGTAATTAGACAATGAAACTGTTTTATAGGCGCAAAATCTTAACGTTATCAAGTTAGAAAATTTATCCTTTGCGACTTTGAAGAGTATTATAGATAAAACCTTTTGCGACTTTGCGTTTTAAAAAAATCAATCCAACTTAAATTTAGTCGTTTTTTTAACCTCGTGAAGCACAATAGAACTATGATATTGACCGATGTGAGGACTGTTGGAGATGATATTTACGGTAAAATCATTGTAGGAATTAATATCGTTCGCAAGAATTTTCAGCATATAATCATACTCGCCGGAAAGGCTTGTGATTTCCTGGACTTCATCGTATTTCGAAATGTAATCTTCGAATTCCTTAAGGGTTTTCTGAGATTGCTCCTTAAGGCGGATATTGCAATAGACCACAATGTTGATTCCGAGTTTTTCCCGGTTGAGAATGGCAACGTATTTTTCCACCACACCTTGTTTTTCAAGGTTTTTGATGCGTTCGTAAGTCGGCGTGAAAGTCAATCCGATTTTTTCGGAGATTTCTTTCACAGATAACGTAGAATCCTCTTGGAGGAGCTGAAGAATTAATTTGTCTTTTTTATCCAAACTCATAATGGTGAATCATTATTTCAAAAGTAAATAAAAAAATTGACAAGAGTAGACGTTCATTGATTTAACATAAAATATTTTGGGAGAGATTTCATAATATTAAAAATATTGGTATCTTTGCAACCAATGAATTTGGTACAGAATTTAGCGACAAAAATAATTGGCAGGTTTGCCGACAACAACAATATTTTTTATATTTAACGAAGTCTTTTAGGCTTCGTTTTTTTTATTTAAAAATTTTAATTATGATTAAGCTTTCACGCATTTCTACAGACAGTATAGGAAATATTTTAAAAGAAGCTCAGGCTTTTTCGGAGGGTAAGATTAGCAAAATTGAAGGTGATGTTTTTGCGGCCAACTTATTTTTTGAGAACAGTACCAGAACCAAAACCAGCTTTGAAGTAGCAGAAAAAAAACTGGGACTTCAGGTCATCGACTTTGAAGCCGAGAAAAGCTCGATTGCCAAAGGCGAAACAATACTGGATACCATCAAAACTCTGGAAGCGATTGGGGTGGAAGTAGCTGTTATCAGACATTCGGAAAACAGATATTATGATGCGCTGAAAGATACCAAACTCAGTATTGTGAATGCCGGTGACGGAACAGGACATCACCCGACTCAGGCTATTCTGGACGCGTTGACCATTATTCAGGAATTTGGGAAAATCGAAGGACTCAAAATCGGAATCGTAGGCGATGTGAAACACAGCCGCGTTGCGAATTCGGATGCAGGATTATTCAGAAGATTAGGCGCGAGAGTTTATTTCTCCGGTCCGGAATTCTGGTTCGATGAAGGAATGCTGGTGAACGGAACTTATATGCAGTTCGATGATCTGGTGAAGGAAGTGGATGTTTTGATTCTGCTGAGGATCCAGCACGAGCGCCACGAGCGAAACTTCAATTTCAAATCCGAAGATTATCTGAAGAAATTCGGGTTAACAAAAGAAAGAGAAGCGAAAATGAAACCAACATCCATCATTATGCATCCGGCACCAATCAACAGAGGCGTGGAAATTGATTCGGAACTGGTAGAATGCGAAAGGTCGAGAATTTTCAAACAAATGCAGAACGGCGTTTTTGCAAGAATGGCCATCCTTAAATACGATTTGGAAAACAAAGGATACCAATTCATCGACTCCAAAAAATAAAAATTGATTCACGCTTTCGGGCGTGTTTTTTTTGAGATAAAAAGAAAGGAAGAGAGAAGCAGAAAGATGGAAGATGGAAGACTTCCAACATCCATCCTCCAGCTTCCAACATAAAAAGTAAAAATGAAAAAGAAATTAGTATTAGAATCCGGCGAAGTTTTTTATGGAACAGGGTTCGGAGCAGACCAGGACACAGCGGGAGAAGTGGTCTTCAACACGGGAATGACGGGTTATCAGGAATTACTTTCTGACCCAAGTTACTGCGGACAAATCGTTTGTATGACGTATCCTTTGATTGGAAATTACGGCATCAACCGTGATGATTATGAAAGCATCGAGCCGGCGATCAAAGGTTTAATCGTGAAGGAACTTTGCGATTTGCCCTCCAATTTCAGAGCGCAAATGAAGCTGGATGAATTGTTCGAGAAGAAAAACCTTTCCGGAATTTCCGGCATCGACACCAGAAGACTGACCAGAATCCTCAGAAGCAAAGGTGTTGAGAAAGGTAAAATAGTGGACGCAGAAGCAGATGAACAGGCTGTCATTGCAGAATTGAAATCCACAATATTCCCAACCAATCAGGTAGAACAGGTTTCTACAAAAACGTCTTACGCCAGTCCGGGAAGAGGTTTTAAAGTGGTTTTGGTAGATTTTGGCTCCAAATTGGGAATCATCCGCGAGTTGTCTCAGAGAAACTGTGACATCATCGTGGTTTCCCACGATACAGCGGCCGAAGAAATTCTTCTGATGAATCCGGATGGCATAATGCTTTCCAACGGTCCCGGCGACCCGGAGGATAATCAGCACGCCTTGGTAATGATTCAGAAATTGTTGGGGAAAGTTCCGATTTTCGGGATTTGTCTTGGTCATCAGTTGATTGGTTTGGCTTGTGGCGCAAAAACTTACAAACTGAAATTTGGACATAGAGGCGGCAATCATCCTGTTTTGGATTTAGAGAAAAACAAAGTGGCGATTACTTCGCAAAATCACGGTTACGCCATTGACCAGGAATCTTTAAAAAATACAGATTTAATAGAAACTCATATCGCTTTGAATGACAGAACGAACGAAGGTGTGAAGCATAAGATTCATCCTTGTTTCTCAGTACAATACCACCCGGAAGCCAGTCCCGGTCCGGAAGATGCGAATTATCTTTTTGATGAATTCATCACTCTGATGGAGGATTTTAAGAAATAAATTTAATTAAAACTTTGCTTCTGTAAGCTAATAGGTCTTAAGTAGACAGTTACAAGAGCAAAGTAGACCGTTACAAGAGCAAAGTAGACAATTACAAGAGCAAAGTAGACAGTTACAAGAGCAAAGTAGACAATTACAAGAGTAAAGTAGACAGTCAGAAGAGTTAAGTAGACAATCAGAAGACTTAAGTAGACAGTCAGAAGAGTTGAATAGACAATCAGAAGAGTTGAGTAGGGAGTCAGAAGAGCTAAGCATATAATTTCAATTGTAAAGCTCTCAAAATGAAGAAAAAATAAAAAATCTTCCGACTTCTGTCATCGGACTTCGGACAAAAAATTAAAAATGAAAAGAAAAGATATACAAACCATTTTAGTAATCGGCTCAGGTCCAATCATTATTGGTCAGGCTGCGGAATTTGATTATTCGGGAACACAGGCTTGCCTTTCTTTGAAGGAAGAAGGCTACAAAGTGATTTTGATCAATTCCAATCCTGCTACGATAATGACGGATGTGGAGATTGCCGACAAAGTTTATATTGAACCGATTTCTTTGGAATTCGTTTCCAGAATTATCCGTAAAGAACGTCCGGATGCGCTCCTTCCCACTTTGGGAGGACAAACCGGACTGAATATGGCAGTTGAATTACAGAAATCCGGAATTCTTGAAGAATGTAAAGTGGAAGTTCTCGGAACAAAACTTTCAGCCATCAATCAGGCGGAAGACAGAGACCTTTTCCGTGAACTGATGCGAGAACTGGACGAACCGGTTCCGGAATCGGACATTGTAACCACAGTTCAAGGCGCTTTGGATTTTGCAGACAGAATCGGTTATCCTGTGATTGTCCGTCCTGCTTTTACAATGGGAGGAACTGGTGGCGGAATTGCTTCTACTGAAGCAGAATTAAAAGAAATTGCTGAATTGGGATTGAAACATTCGCCCGTAACACAATGTTTGATTGAAAGGTCCATCGCCGGTTTCAAAGAAATTGAATATGAGGTAATGCGTGATTCCAACGACAATGCCATCGTGGTTTGTAATATGGAAAACATCGACCCTGTTGGAGTTCATACAGGAGATTCGATTGTGGTGGCACCTTCGCAGACACTTTCTGACAGAGAATACCAGTTGTTGAGAAATGCTTCCCTTAAAATCATCAGAGCTTTAGGAATTGAGGGTGGATGTAATGTTCAGTTGGCATTAGACCCGCATTCTTTCAATTATTATATCATCGAAGTTAATCCCAGAGTGTCGCGTTCATCAGCTTTGGCGAGTAAAGCAACAGGTTATCCGATTGCCAAAATTGCTGCGAAAATCGCGGTCGGTTTAACATTGGACGAAATCAAAAATCCAGTAACCGGAACTTCTTACGCTTGTTTCGAGCCAGCTTTGGATTATGTGGTTACTAAATTCCCAAGATTCCCTTTCGATAAATTTGAAACGGCTGACAGAAGGTTATCAACGCAGATGAAAGCGACTGGGGAAGTAATGGCCATTGGTAGAAACTTCGAAGAATCATTGCAAAAAGCCATTCGTTCTTTGGAAACAGGATTGAGACATCTTGGACTTAAGAAAAAACAGGCGGATGCTTTGACAAACGAAGAAATAGAAAGAAGAATCCGGGTTTGTGATGACGAAAGATTGTTCATTATCGGTGATGCTTTGCGAAGAGGTTATGATTGGGAACAAATTGTAGAATGGAGTAAAATCGATAAATTCTTCATCTGGAAAATCAAAAAACTGATTGACTTTGAAACAACAATCAAAGAAAATAAATTCAACAAAGAAATTCTTCTCGAGGCTAAGAAATTAGGTTTCGCAGATTTGAATATCGCGCATCTTTGGGAAACCACTCAGAAAGAAGTGTTCCAGTTCAGAAAAGATAACGGAATAATGCCGGTTTACAAAATGGTTGACACTTGTGCTGCTGAATTTGAATCGGAAACACCTTATTTTTACGGAACTTATGAAGAAGAAAATGAAAGCGTCGTTTCTGAAAAAGAAAAAATCATCGTTTTGGGTTCAGGTCCCATCAGAATCGGACAAGGCGTTGAGTTCGATTATGCGACGGTTCATTCGGTTTGGGCGATTCAGCAAATGGGTTACGAAGCGATTATCATCAACTCCAATCCGGAAACGGTTTCCACAGACTTCTCGATTTCGGATAAGTTATACTTCGAACCTTTGGCGGAAGAAGACGTGATGAACATCATCGAACTCGAAAAGCCAAAAGGCGTTGTGGTACAGTTCGGAGGCCAGACGGCGATTAATCTGGCAGATAAACTGGCGGCTCACGGCGTTCAGATTTTGGGAACTTCTCTTGAAGATCTGGACAGAGCAGAGAACAGAGATAAATTCGAAAAAGCCCTTCAGGATTTGGGAATTCCACAACCATTGGGGAAAACTTCGACATCAAAAGAAGAAGCGATTGTGATTGCCAACGAAATCGGTTATCCGGTTTTGGTTCGCCCAAGTTATGTGTTGGGAGGAAGAGCAATGGAAATCGTTTATTCTGAAAAAGAACTTGCTCACTATATGGAAAATGCGGTGGACGCTAGCCCGGAACATCCGGTTCTGATTGACCGCTACCTGACCGGAAAAGAAGTGGAAGTGGATGCAATTTCTGACGGCGAAACGGTGGTGATCCCCGGAATTATGGAACATATCGAAAGAGCTGGAGTTCACTCCGGAGATTCAATTGCAGTTTATCCGCCTCAAACTTTGACGGAAACTCAAATCAAAACATTAGAAGATTATACGATAAGATTAGCAAAAGGTCTGAATGTCATTGGATTAATGAATATCCAGTACGTGATTTCCAACGGCGAAGTTTTCGTCATCGAAGTGAATCCACGTTCGTCCAGAACCGTTCCTTTCTTATCGAAAATCACAGATGTTCCGATGGCAAATCTGGCAACCAAAGCCATTCTCGGATCGTCATTGAAAGATTTAGGTTATCAATCCGGATTGGTTCCTAACAAGGAAGGCGTTTATGTGAAAGTTCCGGTTTTCTCTTTCAGCAAGTTAACAAAAGTCGATATTTCCCTCGGACCGGAAATGAAATCGACCGGAGAAGTGATGGGTAAAGATCTGACGCTGGAAAAGGCTTTGTACAAAGGCTTGATCGGAGCCGGAAGAAAAGTTCCGACTTTCGGAGCCATTCTTTTCACAGTAGCAGATGCAGACAAGGAAGAAGCATCAGAACTGGCCAAGCGTTTCAACAATGCAGGTTTCCGAATCTGGGCAACGGAAGGAACGGCGAAATTCTTTAAAGAAAAAGGAATTCAGACAAAAATCGGTTACAAAATCGGGGAAGAAGATGTGAACCTGATCGATCTGATCCAGAAAGGAAAAGTGCAATACGTGGTCAATACAATGACCAAAGGCAAACAATCCGAAAGAGACGGTTTCCAGATCCGAAGAATGTCCGTGGAGAACGGTGTTCCTTGTCTGACCTCAATGGACACGGTGGAAGCAATTCTGAAAGTGATTGAGAGTATGACGTTTAAAATGGAGGCGATGTAGTTTTCCGACCTTACAAAAATGAAAACCGAAAGATGTGTCTTTCGGTTTTTTTTATGGATATTTTTCAGGATTTTGTGAGGTGTGGAAGATTCTGAAAATCTTGATAATTTCGTTTTCTTTATCTACTTTGTAAATGATAATATAAGGAAATATTTTCAATGGTAGTTTATGAAAATCATTGTGGATTTTTTGAAAAAAAGAGATTGATTTTAAAGTTTTTTCGGCTTCAATCAGCTTACTATAAAATGATTTTGCAATTTTAGGTGACGCTTTTTCAATGTAATAATCAACAGCTTTTACAACATCAATTTCAGCTTGATGTGTATATTCTATTTTAAAAGCCATATTTTTCTTTCATATTTCTGTGGAATTCTTCAGCAGGCATAAAATCTTCATCGGTCAGATTTTCCATTGCGTCTAATTCACGTTTCTGTTGTTCCGTGAGTTGATAATTCGTATTATGCTGAAACCAATTTTTCTCTTTTTTGTTTTCCAAAATTCCATCCAGATATCCCAAAACCTGCTTGAGAATCTCTTCAGGCTCATTTTTCAATTTTTCGGTAATGGTATGTAATGTTGTAGAACTCATTGTGATAGATTTTTATCAAAGTTAATAAAATCATTATAAAGTGTTTGATTAAAAATTGTACTTTTAACTTAAAATAAAAATTATGAAATCAGCAAACTTTTTCCTATCAGTCATTTTCGCAGCATTATTATTTTCCTGCGCTTCGGTTAACAATAGTAAACAGTCAGGTACAATTGTAAGAGACTGTACGGGAACTTATCTTAGAATCGGAGAAAATAATGATTATTTGATATGTAACTCGGATCTTCTGAATGATAAGAAAGACGGTGAAAAAGTATCACTTGTTTTTGTTCATACTAAAGACTGCCCGGAAAGAGACGGCAAAATTATGTGTATGATGTACCACGAAAACAAAGGAATGATTAGGGTCAAAAGCATCAAATAAATTCAAATTAAAACCTCATTTTTGAGGTTTATTTTTTGTTATTAACTATGATTCAGATTTTGTTAGAGAATTTAGATTGGAACACAAAAACGCTGAAACGGAATGAATTGCTCAAAACTCCGGGAAGCATTGATACCAATATCTATTTCGTACAAGAAGGGAGCATCCGGATTTTTATTGAAGATGAAAATGAAGAACGGATTATTCGCTTTGGATATAAAGAAAATATCATTGTTTCATTGGATTCGTTTTTGTCTGGCAAGCCTTCGGAATTTTATATTCAGGCGATAAAAGCTTCGACGGTGAAAGTGGCGTCCAAAAAGGATTTTTATGAATTCATCAATTCTAATCAAGAGAATTTGAAGTTATGGAGTTCGATTCTGGAAGATCTTGTGTTGCAACAGATTGAACGTGAGAAAGATCTTTTGTACAGTTCGCCGAAAATCCGGTACGAAAGAGTTCTGAAACGAAGTCCGCAATTGTTTCAGCAGATTCCCAATAAATATATCGCCAATTATCTCAGGATGTCGCCCGAAACCTTGTCGAGATTGAAAAAATCTTGACCTCAGTCAATATTTTTGTAAACGGGTTTTCAGACTTTTGTAAAAATTTTATGATAATGAAAATTCCGGTCGATCAATTACTTAATGAACTCAAAACCATTACGATAAATAACATTGTATTCACTGATTCATTACTCAATCAAAATAATGAAACGTTAAATTTCCGAACTTCCGAAAACAGCTGGAGCATCTTAGAATGTCTGGAACATCTTAATTTTTATGGCCGGTTTTATCTTCCGGAGATAGAAAGCCGAATCGAAGAAAGTCGATTTAAATCCAATAAAAATGAATTCAGGAGCGGATTTCTGGGAAATTATTTTGCCAATATGATGCTTCCGAAAAAGAAACTCAACAAGATGAAAACGCTCAAGATTTCTAATCCAATCCATAAAAAGCTGGATAATTCTGTTATCAGCGAATTCATCAATCAGCAAAACAAAATCCTTGGACTTTTGGAAAAAGCAAAAACGGTTGATCTGGAAAATACAAAAACTTCAATCAGCATTTCCAAATTCATCAGACTGAAACTGGGCGATACATTCCGGTTCGTGATTTATCATAATCTGAGGCATATCAAACAAGCGGAAAGAGCTTTAAATCAGATAATTGATACGCTCTCGGATTGAACATTATGCTTTTTTTATTTAATTATCTGTTCAATATGTAAGAAATTCATTACTTCTTCAGTAGATTGATGCTCACCGTCGCTAATTCGGAATCCGGGAATTTCTTGAAAAGATTCGTGTCTGGTTCTAAACCGGATTCTTTACAAATCCTGTGAAACACATCCACTTCCACAATGTATTGATCAGAAAATCCGTGCGTTGCGTCATAAGCTGTCGCTGCGGTTAATCCCAGGTTTTTTGATGTGATTTCCGGCGAAAGCGTGTGTAATTCGATCAAAAGCAATCCGAATTTTTCTACATAAGGCGCCCATTTTTTGAGATGATTCAAAAGATTTTCTTCCACATCTTTGTTGGATAACCGTTTTCCGCGGAACGCAAAAGCACCCGTTGATGTGCTGATTCTGTCAGAATTAATGTCCAAAACCTCTTCCCAAATCCTGTTGTGGTCGAGGAATGTTCGGATATTAAGCAAATCACCGAGTTCAATATTATAATCCGATTGCAGATCTTCCGCCAGCTGTTTCGGGTTTCCGATGTCACCCCAAATTACTTTTGCCCAGATGTCATTTTTGATCAGATTAGCTCTTGTCACTTTGAGTGCCGCCTGATTATAATCTGCGCCAACCAGGAACAACGGATATTCTTCCAGATGTTTACCCCGCAAAGTCTGTCTTTCGATGATCTCATAAAGATGTTGCAGGAGCGCTCCGTTTCCGCAACCCATATCCAGAATTCCTTTTGGTTGTTCGTTCAGCGGGCGGTTGAAAATCTCGATAATGAATTCGTCAATGACTTTAAAATAGGTCAGATGCGCGCCACCGCTTCCCCAGACATTCATTTCGCGGTTCACGTGGATCTCGTCCTCACCATCTTCGATTTCTCTTATTTCAGATGCTTTTCCGAAGATCAATTGGTCCAGCTTGGCAAACATCGGAAGGTAAGAAACTGTCACGCCGTATGCCGTTGCTCGTCTTGCAAAGAATAATCCTGTTTCCGTGAACTGGAAATTTTTCCCTTTCTTGGAAAACCAGCCGAGTTCGGAAAGGTAATCCAATATTTTCCCGAAATATTCCGGGTTTTTATGAAATTCTTCCGCGCTGAAACTCGCTTCCATAAAGTATTTATGAAACATTCCGCTCATCCCAAGTTTGATGATGATTGGTCCAACCAAAGCCCCTTCGATATGTTTTTGGATCTGATAATTTAAGGTCGATTCTTCCACATTTTCATTCAAAAACGATTTGTATTTCTCAAATAGCTGAATCCATTTTTTACAGAGATTTTCAGTCAGTTCTTTGGAATTAATAACATCGAAATCTGCCAGAAATTCGGCTAAATCAACATAAGTATTCTGATGAGAAAATGCTTCTTCGGTTTTATTATTTTTTAAAATTCTGACAATATTGGACTCATTATTCAAATCATAATTCAGGAAACCCTGAGAAGCCAAAACACGCAACGCCACATTCAGATAACCTTCATTAGCTTCAAATTTTTCATTGATTTCGGAAAGTTCCAGACAATCATTGGTTAATAAAAAATCCAATACTTTTTTCTTCGACAAAGCAGAAATAACCGGCGCAGTAACGATACCGTCCAGATGTCTGAAAATTGATTCACGAAGTTTTCTCTTATCCATAAAACTGTTGATTTTCTGTTTTGGAAGATAAATATTTCATTTAATCTGGACAAAGAAAAAATGCCTGTTCATTTTTCGGTTGCCGGTTGCCTTGGAAAACAACTAAATTTGTATCATTCAAGACAACAGTTATGGAATTGAGCAGCGAAATAATGTATCAGGCATCTTTTGAAAAAAATCCGGAATTCGAAGGTGTTTTTTGGATGGGCGTGAAAACGACAGGGATTTTCTGCCGTCCGACTTGTACGGCAAGAAAACCAAAGCCTGAGAACGTTGAGTTTTTTGGTAACACAAAAGATGCAATCCAGAAAGGTTACAGACCTTGCAAAGTCTGCAAGCCATTAGAAAATCCGGATGAAACTCCGGAAGAAATTCAGAAACTGATGAATGAATTATCGGAAAATCCGGTATTAAAATTCAAAGATATTGATTTGGTTGAGAGAGGACTACAGCCGATTACAGTAAAACGCTGGTTTCTGAAACATCACGGGATGACTTTCCACGCTTTCCAAAGAATGTTTAAAATTAATTCGGCTTTTAAAAAGCTTCAGCAAGGTGAAAATGTTCTGGATGTAGCTTTGGAAAACGGTTATGAAAGTTTGAGCGGTTTCAATGACAGTTTCAAATCAATTATCGGAGCTTCTCCTAAAAACTCAAAAATGGAAAAAATCGTTGACCTTAAAAGAATCGAAACACCGCTCGGAACTATGATTGCCTGTGCAAATGAGAACGGAATCTGTATGCTGGAATTCTCCGACAGAAAATCGCTAACCAAAGAACTGGAAGAGATTTCAATATTTTTCAAATCCAATATTGTGCAGGGCGAAAATCCTCATTTCAGGATTTTGGAAAAAGAATTGAACGAATATTTTGAAGGGAAAAGACTGGATTTCACGGTTCCGCTTTCACCGGTTGGGACAGATTTTCAGAAAAAAGTGTGGGAAATCCTGAGAACGATTCCTTACGGAACTACCAGAAGTTACGCGCACCAGGCTGATATTCTCGGAAATCCGAAAGCGGTGAGGGCGGTTGCGAATGCGAACGGTCTTAATAAAATTTCAATCATTATTCCTTGTCACAGGGTTATCGGAACTAACGGTACTTTAACAGGTTACGGCGGCGGAATCTGGCGGAAACAAAAACTGTTGGAGCTGGAAAAATCGATTTTGTTTTAATAATATGCAGGTTGCAAGGTTCCAAGTTGCAGATTTAGGATTATAATTTATTTTGAACTCAAAAACATCAAAAATCATCTATTAACTATGAATATCCAGCCAATTTTAGAAAACGACTTTGTTAAATTAATTCCTTTGGAAGAAAACGATTTTGAATCCTTATTTTCTGTAGTTTCTGACCCGAAGATCTGGGAACAGCATCCGAATAAAGACCGCTATAAAAGAGAGGTTTTCCAAAATTTTTTCAAAGGAGCAATGGAAAGTAAAGGTGCGTTCAAAATTGTTGAAAAAAATACGGGCGAAATAGCAGGCAGCACCAGATTCTACGATTATAATCCGGAAGACAGTTCGATTTTCATTGGTTATACTTTTTATGCAAGAAAATTTTGGGGCTCAAAACTGAATCCTCAGGTCAAAAAACTGATGCTGGATTATATTTTTCAGTTCGTGGATAAGGTTAATTTTCACGTTGGTAAAGATAATATCCGTTCCCAGAAAGCAATGGAAAAGCTTGGAGCGAAAAAAGTAGATGAAATCAACGTCGCCTATTTCGGTGAGCCGGAAAAACTGAATGTTGTTTATGAAATCCGGAAATAGATTATTAAATTTGATTCTGATAAAAAAATCTAAATGAAAAAATACAGAATACAGGCCAATCCTTTTGTTGTTCCAACCACCGATGGAAAGCTGATTGAAGAACATTGGGGGAACTCGACCCGGAATTCAGATATCTCTATTGCGCATATGGTGGCACCGCCTGACTGGAGCGAGCCGCATCAGACGCCCGAGTTTGATGAATTTACATTAATCATTTCCGGTAAAAAACATTTCGAGATCGATGGCGATTCAGTGATTCTGGAAAAAGGCCAAAGTATTTTGATTGAAAAAGGGGCAAGAGTACGCTATTCTAATCCGTTCAATGAACCTTGTGAGTATATTGCTATCTGTCTGCCGGCTTTTTCAATGGATTTGGTTCACAGAGAATAATTTACATTACCAACTCTTCAAATAATCGGTCAAACGTTTTCTCCAGGTCCCAGCTTGCTCCGGGATGCGGTCTGGACGTTTGAATGATCGAGCTTTTCACGGCTGTCAGCCAGCGGAAACGTTCCGGAATATCCAGCTGGGCAATAGAACCGGCTGATTTGTCACCTTTGGCAATATTAACGAAGGATTCCAGGTGTTTCTCTACTTCATCAAACTCGATTTTAGAATGAATCACCCGGAATTTTTCCTCACATAGATGAATCTTCACCTTGATGAATTTTTCTTTCTTGGAAAACATAATTAATCCAACGTTGAAGAACTCTTCACGCTCAGGTTTCGGAACCAGGCGGATTACCGCATATTCATATAACTTTGGCTCTTGCATTTTTCGCTTCATTTAAAAAGTTATCAGAATGTTCCAGTCTTATCGAAAGAAATTGGAAATATACCTCTTTGATTTCTTCCGGTGACAAGTCGGTATCGTTCCAATTGAGCCAGTCTTCAGGAATCAGTTCTACAATTTCTCGCAGTATTTCTGGTGTAAGAATGGATTTGAATCTCGCATTTACCTCGTCCAGTTCAGAAGCCTGTGGAAGCAAAACGTGGTCTTTTATCATCACGAAAGGACTTACCGCATTCTTTTCCCAGTTGTCCCAGGAATGATGGAAATACAGGGATGCACCATTGTCAATCAGCCAGAGTTCCTTATGCCAGATCAGCATATTCGTATTGCGGAATGTCCGGTCAATATTCGTAAGAAAAGCATCCAGCCATACGATTTCAGAAGACAGTTTGGAGTCAATTTTCACCGCGCCGGGATCATAAGTAATGGCTCCGGAAAGATAATGAAGCGCAAGATTCAGTCCGCAGCTGGCTTTCAGAAGATCCTGGATTTCTTCATCAGCTTCACTTCTTCCAAAATCTTCGGAAAGATGGGCAAAAACCAGTTCAGGAATCCGGAAACCCAAAACCTGTGCGATTTTTCCGCCGATCAGTTCGGAAATCAGTGCCTTCACGCCGTGACCAGCACCACGGAATTTCAGCACATACTTGAAGTCATCATCCGCCTCGGCAAGAGCCGGCAAAGATCCGCCTTCCCGCAAAGGCAAAATATATCTGGTAACCGTTACGGTTCTCAATGATAAGTCCAACTTGTAAATTTTTTGTAAAAATAGATATTTTGAAAGAAAAAAGAATTATAATCTATTGAATGTTGATATTTCTATATTCTAATTATAAATGCTTTTTTAATGCACATTTCATATTGATTTATTGGAATTGGAATAATTGTTTTTTTAAATAAAATTATATATTAGTTTATTTATGTTAAAAATTAAGTTATATTTGTGAATAGGATGATTGTATATGTTGTTATTGTTGAATTTATTTTAAAGTACTATGAATAACCTCAAAAATAAAATATATGAGAAATTTTTACCTAAAAATTTGCATTCTCTTAATTGTGTTTTGGGCGAAATCAAGTTTTGCTCAAGCCTTTACAGAGAATTTTGACAATGTTGCCACACTCACAGCGAGTGGTTGGTATCAGCAGAATAATAGTTCTACAATTGGAACCAATCCTAATTGGATTCAAGGTGTACCCACTCCCACAGGTCCTTTTGATTCTTATAATGGTGCAGCAAACTCGTACATTTGTGCAAATTATAACTCAACAACCGGCAATAATACGATCAGTAACTGGCTCGTTACGCCGAACAGAACTTTGCGGAATGGAGATGTCTTTACGTTTTATACCAGAAGACCAACACCGGCCCCGACAGAGTATCCTGATCGCCTCGAAGTTCGTATGAGTACAAATGGAGCCAGTGTAAATGTTGGAACAGGTCCAACCGGACTTGGAGATTTTACAACATTGCTGTTAAGCGTAAATCCAAACTTGACAACAGGAGTTTATCCGCAGGTGTGGACACAGTTTACTATTACAATTTCCGGTTTGCCTGCGCCTACATCAGGACGTATAGCATTCAGGTATTTTGTAACAAGTGGAGGCCCAACCGGAACAAATTCAGATTATATAGGAATAGATAATGTGGTTTACACGCCTTATGTTTGTCCTGCATTCACTATGACACCCGGCGGAGCTTTAACAGCTGGTGCTGCGGGCAGTCCTTACAGTAAAACGCTTACGCAGACAGGGGCTTTAGGAACTCCTAGTTTTGCTATTACAGCTGGTGCACTTCCTCCGGGATTAACTTTATCTTCCTCCGGAACTATTTCAGGAACGCCGACTGCTACAGGGACATTTAATTTTACTGCGACAGTGGCTGATGCCAGTGGCTGCTCAGGTTCTCAGAATTATTCTATTACTGTACTATGTCCGTCAAACCCGATTACTATAGCTAATTTTCCAACACTTTGTAGTAATAGTGGTTTATATACTTTAACAGAAGCTTCTCCCGCAGGGGGAACATATAGTGGAACGGGAGTGAGTGGAGGTAAATTTGATCCAGCAGCGGGTACGCAAACTATTACTTACGATTATACAGATCCTTATGGCTGTGCGCATTCCATGAGTAAGACTATAACAGTTAATCCTGAACAAAATATTACAACCCAACCAAGTGCCAGCACAATTTGTGCGGGTGCTAATACCACATTTAGTGCTGCAGCTAACAATGCTATAGGGTATCAATGGCAGGTTAATACTGGTTCAGGCTTTACAAATATCAGCAACACTGCACCATATTCCGGTGCAACGACGGCTACGCTGACTATTACAGGAGCAACTGCCGCAATGAACGGTTATGTTTATCGTGTAGTAATTTCTGGCTCTACAGGATGCGATCCAAAAACTTCAAACAGCGCAGCCTTGATCGTTAATTCTGCTCCGTCAATTACGACCCAACCAAGTGCAAGTACGATCTGTGCAGGTTCTAACACTACGTTTACAGCTTCTGCAAGCAATGCCACCGGTTACCAATGGCAGGTTGATTCTGGTTCCGGCTTTACGAATATCAGCAACACTGCACCATATTCTGGTGCAACTACATCAACCTTAACTATTACAGGAGCAACTGCTGCTATGAATGGTTATTTGTACCGAGTTGTGGTAACAGGATTGTGCACACCGGCTGCAACTTCAAACAGCGTAGCCTTGACCGTTAATTCTGCTCCGTCAATTACGACCCAACCAAGTGCAAGTACGATCTGTGCAGTTTCTAACACTACGTTTACAGCTTCTGCAAGCAATGCCACCGGTTACCAATGGCAGGTTGATTCTGGTTCCGGCTTTACGAACATCAGCAACACTGCACCATATTCCGGTGTAACTACATCAACCTTAACTATTACAGGAGCAACTGCCGCTATGAATGGTTATTTGTACCGAGTTGTGGTAACAGGATTGTGCACACCGGCTGCAACTTCAAACAGCGTAGCCTTAACCGTTAATTCTGCTCCGTCAATTACGACCCAACCAAGTGCAAGTACGATCTGTGCAGGTTCTAACACTACGTTTACAGCTTCTGCAAGCAATGCCACCGGTTACCAATGGCAGGTTGATTCTGGTTCCGGCTTTACGAATATCAGCAACACTGCACCATATTCCGGTGCAGCTACATCAACCTTAACTATGACAGGAGCGACTGCCGCTATGAACGGTTATTTGTACCGAGTTGTGGTAACAGGATTGTGCACACCGGCTGCAACTTCAAATAGTGTAGCTCTGACCGTATCATCGGTAAGTGGTTCAATAACTAAAACCGATATTACTTGTAATGGAAGTTCTAATGGAACAATAACACTTACACCTTCTGGAGGCGTATTTCCATATACTTTTGAGTGGAATGACGGTGTGAATACCCAAAATAGAACAGGTCTTGCCCCAGGAACTTATACAGTGACTATAAAAGACGTTAATGGTTGTACTGGTGTTACTTCTGTGACTATAGCCCAGCCGGCCGCATTAGTGGCCACAGCTGGAGCACAAACCAACGTTGCTTGTAATGGTAGCGCGACAGGTTCAGCTACAGTTAATGTTACTGGTGGAACAGGTAGTTATACATATAGTTGGAATACAACTCCTGAACAAACAGGAATGACAGCAACAGGATTGGCTGCGGGAACTTATGTAGTAACTGTTAAAGATGCAAATAATTGTAGTACAACACAGTCATTTACAATAACAGAAGCGGAAGCAGTAACAGCACCAACAGGAGCTACTACACAAACCTTTAATGCTGGAGATACTTTAGGTGTTCTTGTTGTAAATGGTCAAAATATTAAGTGGTATTCTACAGCAACTGATGCTACTAATCATGTCAATGGTTTATCAATCAATACAATAATTGTAAATGATACCACTTATTATGCTACGCAAACCATTGGTGGTTGTGAGTCGAAAGCATCATTGCCGGTAAGGGCTTGGAATGAGGATTTGAATGTTAGTAATGTAAATGGCAAAGCCAAAATCCAAATTTATCCAAATCCGGTTAACGAAGCATTACACTTCAATGGTGATGTGAAAATAAGTAGGGTTATAATTATGTCAATTGATGGTAAGAAAGTTTTTGAAAAATCTTTGAATGGAGAAAGAAAACTGAATGTTCATACTCTAATACAAGGAGCTTATCTCATCAAGATCTTTACAGATAATGGTGTACAGACAATTAAGTTTATTAAAAATTAATCGATAATAAAATTTAATTTTTGCCGGGAGATTTTCTTCCGGCTTTTTTATTTCCAATCGGAATAGCTATTTTTGAAAAAAATTATAAAAATGTCAGGTTTTATAGACTTCGGAATTGCCAAAAAGCAATACCAGGGAAAGAACAGAATCTCCCAGCTTTTCAATATAAAATATCCCATTATTCAAGGCGGGATGATCTGGCATTCCGGTTGGCGATTGGCTTCCGCAGTTTCTAATAATGGCGGATTGGGATTAATTGGTTCGGCCAGTATGTATCCGGATATTTTAAGAGAAAATATCCAAAAATGCAAAGCTGCGACAGATAAACCTTTCGGTGTCAATGTCGCTTTGCTATATCCAAATCTTGAAGAAATTATCAATATTATTTTGGAAGAAGGTGTGAAAATCGTTTTCACATCAGCTGGTAATCCGAAAACTTATACAGAAACGCTTAAAAAAGAAGGCATCAAAGTCGCTCACGTGGTTTCCAGCGTTAAGTTTGCGGTAAAATGTCAGGAAGCAGGCGTGGATGCTGTTGTAGCAGAAGGTTTTGAAGCAGGCGGACATAACGGAAGAGATGAAACCACTACACTTTGCCTTATTCCAAACATCAGAAAACATATTGACATTCCTTTGATAGCCGCAGGTGGAATCGGTTTGGGAAGCCAGATGAGAGCAGTGATGACATTGGGTGCAGACGGTGTTCAGATCGGTTCACGTTTTGCTGCAACAGTTGAGGCGAGTTCCCACGATAACTTCAAAAATAAGATTGTTGAACTGAAAGAAGGTGACACACAGCTGACTTTAAAGGAATTGGCTCCTGTTCGTCTGGTTAAGAATAAATTTTTCCACGATCTGGAGAGTCTTTACGAATCTGGCAGAAATGTCGAAGCGTTAAAGGAAACTTTAGGCAGAGCACGTGCTAAACGCGGTATGTTTGAAGGTGACTTGGAAGAAGGCGAATTGGAAATTGGACAGGTTTCTGCTTTGATCGATGAAATCCTGCCGGTTGAAAAAGTCTTTGAAAATTTAATCCGGGAATTCAACGAAGCTAAAGTTGATTTGATGTTGTAAAAAAATATAACAACTCATAAAACTGTTTAAAATAATTTTATTATCAGTATAACTAAAAAAACTCTCAAACTCTCAAACTCTCAAACTCAAAATGTTCTCTAAACAGGAAGCTCAACAATTGAAAACAGAATTCTGGACAGCTTTTGGAAAAGCTTTCCCGAGGAAATGGCTGCTGTATGATACCAAGATCAAAGATTTCTCATTCAAATTCTATGCAGACAACAAAAAAGCTGAGGTTTCTCTGGACATTGAGATGAAAGATGAGCTGTATCGAAATGCTTATTACGAGAAGATCTGGTCTCTGGAATCTATTCTGGAAGATTTTGTAGGCGATTTTACCAAAGATGAGTTTTATGCTCTGGACAATGGAAAAATCATCAGCAGGATTTGGGTAGAGAAAACCGGAGTCAGCGTTTTCAACAAGCAGACCTGGCCGGATATTTTCGAGTTTTTTGTCGACAAAATGGATGGGTTCGAAAGATTTTACTACGAGTACGAAGATTTTATCAAAGATGTCTGACAGGAATGAGAAGTAAGATGTGAGAAGTAAATATAAAAACAAATTTCAGCCATAAAAACATTTTACTTATCCTTTTTAAAATTCAATAAAACATTAAAAGAATGAAAAATATTACAATAAAAGCCAACGATTTTTTTGAATTACTGAAGCTGAAAGACCAATCGATGTGGGATGTTTTCGCATCAATGATCGATGGCGAGGAAAAGGAAATCGTTTTTCTGAATGATGAAAACCAATACCTTTTTCATTACATCCTGCCTTCAACTATTGAAAAACTCCAGGAAGACAAAACACTTTTTGCCAAGGAATATGCTGAAAAGTTGTCAGGACTTAACTAAGTTTTTCTTCCACTCAAAGTAGCCAATAACTGCCATCACGGTAAAAACCAGGTATTGCAAAGCAGTCAGAGAAAGACCTTTGTATTGCATCATCGGAACGCAGACCAGGTCTGCGGCAATCCAGAACAACCAGTTTTCGATATTACGTTTTGCCATAAAATACATCCCGACCAAAAACATAGAAGTGGTAATGATGTCTGTGTAATTTGCCCAATCCAGATGATAAAGGCCCAGCCTGACGCCATTCATAGAGAAATGATTGTCAATAAAAGGCTTGTAATAATAAACCAATCCGACAAAAATCAAACTGGCGAAAAACAGCATTCCTCCAACTTTCCAATCCTTTACACTTGCTTTTTTTACCTCTACATGAATGTGATCTTCAGAATGCCTGGACCAAAGAATCCAGCCATAAATGCTCATCACTGTATAATAGACATTGATGAGCATATCACCCAGTAATCCAAAAACCAGCATTATATAGATAAATAAGACTGTGGAAACTATGCCGGTGGGATAGACCCAGATATTTTTTTTGATAGAAAAGTAAACACTTAACAACCCGAAGATGACAGCAACGGATTCTAATACAATGAGATAGATTTCATAGGAGCTGTACTGGGCAGTAAGTGACTGTAAAAAATTCATATCTTCAAAGATAATCTTTAAACGTTGAAAATTAGTTCTGTTATTAGGAATTATTATCGAAAAGTGAAATTAAATAGTTAAAAAAAGTTAATGAAAGCAATTTTTTAATATTTTCGTAATTCAAAATATATAAATAATAGAAAAGTCACTCGGTTTTGTCGGGTAAAAAATTACAAACTATGTCAAATATCTGGATTAAAAAGCCAATGGAAGCTTACGAAGCGGACATCAAAAAAAGTCAGCTTAAGCGTGTATTGGGAAAATGGAGTTTAACAGCTATCGGGATTGGTGCCATCATTGGAGGTGGTATTTTTGTTTTAACAGGGACAGGTGCATATTATAATGCAGGTCCGGCACTGGCACTTTCCTTCGTGATTGCAGGGATTGCCTGTGTTTTTGCAGCATTGTGTTATGCGGAATTTGCATCGATTCTTCCGGTTGAAGGTTCGGCCTATGCATACGCTTACGGAACAGTAGGAGAGATCTTTGCTTGGATTATCGGCTGGGGTTTGATTCTGGAATACGCAATGGGTTCTATGACGGTTGCCGTTTCCTGGTCCGGGTATTTCGGAAAATTACTGAAGATGTTCGGACTGCATTTGCCGGCTTGGCTTACAACAGACCCACAAACATATCTTGCTGCAGGTAATTCCGGATTTTCCATGAACCTACCTGCATTTTTAATTGTATGGGTGGTAATCGGGATTCTGCTGAGAGGAACGAAAGGCGCTGCAAAAGCCAATAACCTCATTGTAATGCTGAAAGTTTCTGCTATCATTTTCGTTATTATTGCAGGTGTATTCTTCATCAATCCGGAAAACTGGTCACCATTTATTCCTGCGGCAACTACCATTACAGAAAACGGTGTTTCCCATTCCGCTTATGGATATGCGGGCGTTGTTGCCGGAGCATCTGCGATTTTCTTTGCCTATGTAGGATTTGATGCCGTTTCCACACAGGCGGGGGAAGCGATTGACCCTAAAAAAGATGTACCGTTTGCAATCATTGCATCTTTGGTAATCTGTACATTATTATACATTTTGGTGTCATTGGTTCTGACAGGAATGATGCATTATACAGACTTCAATCCATTAGGAAAATATCCGGACGCGATTAAAGCGCCAGTGGCTTACGCCTTCGATATTGCCGGGCAGGCTTGGGCTGGTTATATCATTACGATTGCTGCAACAGTTGGTTTGATTTCCGTACTTATGGTAATGATTATGGGACAATCCAGAATTTTCCTGGGAATGTCAAAAGACGGGTTGATTCCGAAAACCTTCTCAAAAGTAAATCCGGTTACAAGTGTTCCTTCCAAAAACCTGATTATTTTAGGAGGTGTGATTTCGGTCATTGCTTCATTTACACCAATCAATGATTTGGCGCATATGACCAGCTTCGGGACATTGTTCGCTTTCACAATGGTTTGTGTGGCGGTTTGGGTTCTTCGAGTTAAAGAACCGAATCTTCAAAGGAATTTCAAAGTTCCTGCATTGCCGGTCATTGCCGTTTTAGGCATTGCGATTAACATCTATTTGATCATCAACCTGAGCAAAGAAGCACAAATGTACTCTTTGGGATGGCTTGTGATAGGTTTCTTTATTTACTTCTTATATAGCAAAAGAAATTCAAAACTTCAGAACGGAGGATTTGGAGAAACGTTTAAGGCAGAACAGGAACCTTTGGAAGATGTTGATATCGATATCGACAACAAACATTAAAATATAAATTCCGCATCATTTTGCGGAATTTTTTGGAGCTTGATCCCGCTTTCCATTACAATCTTTTTTGCTCGGCATAGCCTCTCGCAAAAAAGGATTTCCATTGCAATCGGGGCTATTGGTTTTTGTTTCTAAAAGGAAAATTTCCCGATAATAATCAACATTACCTAACTTTCATTATTTTTATAAAATGAAAAAACTGATACTATTTTCACTATTAATCCTATCATCATTTCTGTTATCTCAGAAATTCACAATTGATACGTTATTGACTGATAAAATCAGCATTCGAGCTATTCAACTCTGGGATGGAAAAGTCTGGTATGCCGGATCAATGTCCAAGTTTGGGTATGTAAAAATAAACGAACCAAAAGTCGGAAATCAAGTTATCCTAAACGATAAAAACCAAGAATTTCGTGTGATTGCAAAATTCAAAGAAAACTTTTTTGAAACCGCAAATGTAGGTTCACCAGCTCAATTTTATGGAATATCCGCAGAAAATTTAAAAATTTCTCAACTTGCAAAATATACCGATTCTACTGTTTTTTTTGATTCATTTAAAGTTTTAAATAACAATGATGGAATTGCTATTAGTGACCCTTTCCCAAATGGTAAACCCTTCGTAGTAATAACATCAAAAAAGAAAAATTTTGCAGAAAAACAAAGTAATCTGCCAACATATTTTAAAGGTGAAGCACATTTTGCGGCAAGTAATTCTAACATTGCTATGTATAGAAAGAATGTATGGATTGCAACCGGAGGAACAAAAGCAAGAATTTTTAAATTCAACTGGAAAAATCCATATAACTGGCAGGTTTTCGAAACGCCATTTGTTCAGGGCACACCTTCACAGGGTATTTATTCCATTGACTTTTATGATGAAAACTTCGGAATAGCAGTTGGCGGCGATTACACCAAACAAGCTGATAACATCAACAATATTGCAACAACAAATGATGGTGGAAAAACTTGGCAAATCCAGTCCAGCGGGCAAAATGCAGGTTATATGACTTGCGTGAAATTCCGGCCAAAAACGAAAGGTAGGGAGATCGTTGCTGTTGGAGATCAGCACATCAGTTTCTCATCAGATTACGGAAAAACCTGGACAAAAATCTCTGACGAAAAAAACCTTTATGCCTGCGAATGGCTGAATCACGATACTTTAATATTAGCTGGAAAAGACAGAATTATCAAATTGAATTTTAAGTAATATTTCTGGACAAATAATTTTGTATTTCTTTGATGAGCAAAGCACCTTTGCGAATCATAAATATTATCAATAATTGTAAAAAATCTTTGCGGACTTTGCGTTAAAATCATAATCCCTACTTTTGCACCGAATTAATGAACTAGGCAAAATTTGCGAATGAAAAATACGGTTATTTTTGATATGGACGGCGTGATTGTAGATACGGAACCGCTTCATAAAACGGCTTATTATCAGCATTTTAAAGAATTGAACATCGAGGTAGACGCAGAATTATTCTCAAGATTTACCGGCAAATCGACCCGAAATGTTTACCAAATGATAAAAGATATTTTCGGAATTGATTCTAATGTAGAAGATTTAATCGCAAGAAAAAGAACCCTATTTTACAGTTTGTTTGATAAAGATCCTGCTCTTAAATTATTAGATGGTGTTGAAAATTTGATTACAAATCTCTATTCATCAGGCTTTCAGTTAATATTGGCATCGTCTGCCGCAAAATCTACCATTGACAGAGTTTTCAAACGTTTCAATTTGTTTCCTTTTTTTTCTCATTTGGTCAGTGGTGAAGACTTCCCGGAATCCAAACCTAATCCCGCTATTTTTATTGAAGCACAAAGACTTTCAGGAAACAGAAGATCAAATTGTATAGTGATTGAAGACAGCACAAACGGAATCCAGGCTGCAAACGCTGCGGGAATTTTCTGTATCGGCTATAAAAGTCAGAATAGCAAAAACCAGAATTATGACAATGCAGACCTGGTGATTCATCATTTTGATGAGCTTAAAATTGAAGAGTTAGAAATGATTTAAGAAATTCTTTTTTTGCTGGATGACTTTACCCATTCATCTTTTCCGCAGATCTTGCAGAGGTGTTTTCCTTGTTCTAATTCTTCCGTATAACCACAAAATGTACACGAGTAATACGAATGGCTAAGGATGGTTTTTATGGCTTGGTCCAGAGAGTCCGGCATTATTGGCAATCCAAACTTCGTATTGTTATCATCGAAGTAGAAAACACTGATCTCGCCGGAAATTTCTTCAATTGCACTCTCTACCTGCCCAAGCTGAGAAACTCCTTTTAGTCTGAGCTCTGCAAAAAATTCGTCTTCGCCAAGCGCCTCTTTTTTGAAATCATCAATACAAAAAATGCCGTTTTTAATCAGGCAAATTGGTTTTCCTTCTACCAGCTTTTCGAAATTTTTGCTTTTTCCAATGAAGTAAGTTATGATAGAATAAAGGCTGATGATCATTGTAAAGACTACAATTGCAGGCATAATTCCAACGTCCTTGTAAAACATCGGATCGCCGGCAGCAGATCCCAAACCTATGATCACAACAAGCTCAAAAACAGATAATTGCTTGACGCCGCGTTTTCCAAGGAGTCTCAATCCGAAAATAATGACAAAAAACATTATTCCCGTTCGGAGAAATGTTTCCAGGAGGAAACTCCATTCTTCAGAGCCTAATAAAATTTGTTTGAAATCGACCATAGTTTTTTACGATTTCGTTCAAAAAATACGCCAGAGATTTTAGTTTTTAGTTGAATATGAATGATAAAATACTCATTTTTTATTATAAACGGTCAGTTTTTTGTCACCTGTTTTTGTGATAATTTTATTATTAACAGCTGATTTCAAATCCCTGCTCGCCGTTGCAGAAGAAATATTTTTAAAATAATCAATATAGTCTTTTCTTGTAAATTCCTGATTAATATTTTCTATAAAAATAAAAATCCTATCACTTTCAGAAAGTTTTTTTGTCGAGTTTTCTAATAGTTCCGAAAGCGATCTATCGATGATTTGCAACATATATTCTATGAACTTGGTCGATTTTCCCTCTTTGTCAGAAGCTGATAAGGCGTTATAATATTCTTCCTGATTTTTTGAAATCAAAGTTTCAAAAGGTATGAATTCAAAAATTGGATACTCATTCATCAAAATCAAAGTCTGCCAAAGTCTTCCCATTCTACCATTTCCGTCCAAAAAGGGATGGATGAATTCCATTTCGTAATGAAATACACAACTTTTTATTAATGTTAATTCTGATCTATCCTTCAAATATGCAAAAAGGTGTTTCATTAAAAAAGAAAGGTTTTCCGCTGGTGGTGCAATATGTTCAACTTTAGACCCTTTTACTATTCCAACACTTTTCGTTCTATATTTTCCAGGATTTTCTATGAGATTTTTCATCAAGGATTGATGTGCTTTCAAGAAATCTTTTTCTTTGTCAAATTTTAGTTGAGTCAGATTTTTGTAAATAGTCAAAGCGTTCAGAACTTCAATGATATCTTTCTGAGGCCCTACGACACGTTTGTTTTCTAAAATAGCCGTTATTTGGTCTTCAGAAAGTGTGTTTCCTTCTATACTTAAAGAAGAATGAATGGTTTTGATCTGATTTTGCTTTCGAAGTTTAGGATCGGTTCTAGTCAAAAATTTGGCGTTCACGATTCCAATTTTTTCTGAAATTGATGCAATATGTTTTAATATTTCTGACGTGATCTCGTAGGGTGGCTTCATATTTTTGATAGTATCATTTGATAGTATCAAAGATACATAATATTATTTCTCAAAAAATGCCATAGAACTCCCAATCCAGATCGCATCTTTTTTATTAAAATCCACATTCACCATTGCAGCTTTGGTCATTCTCACAAGATTTACCATTAGTTCAGGATTAACTTCTTCCGGATTCCACGCAAAAAGTAAACGGATTTCTGCTTTGGAAAATTCGCCATTGATGTCTTCAAAAAAAGGCGCATAACTTACTTTTCTTTGCAGGATATAGTTTTCTTTATCTTCAATTTGGCTGATGATTTCCTGTGTAGGATTCAGGTTCACACCACTTCCTGCGAATGAAAAAAGAGGTTTCAGAACAAAATTTTCTAACTGTTCAGTTTCAGGAAAGTCTGGTAAGAAATAACTTTTCGGAACAAATTCGTGCTTCAGTTTGGGAAGGATATATTTTGAGATTTTGAAAAACCAGTTCGGGTGTGTGATCCATTCTACATCAACATTTTCCCGGAAGTCAAATTCCGTTTCCAGACCTTCGGTTTTATCCAGCTCATCAAAAATCACACGGTTGTAGATTCTATTAATTGGAACTAGTTTTCCATTATTTTCATAGAATAATTTTTTTCCATTTTTTTTAACTTTAGTCAGACAGACTGTTTTGATACCCAGATATTGCTCGGTCAAAATGAAATCAATCGCCGTTTTTTGTTTTTCAGGATAGATTTCCAAAAGAATGACATTTTCAGGATTCTCATTTCCAACAATAACTTGTTTCAGTTTTTGGATGTATTCATCTTTTGGAAGCGAATTTCTCAGCTCATTAAGAAAAGGATAAACTTCAGTAATTACTTCTTCAAAAAGCTTCTGAAATCCGAATAGACTCGGAAAAGCTTGTAATTCTATCAATTGCGGAATCACATTTCCGTTCTCATCCTGACAAATTCCAAAATCTATTGCAATAAAATGTGGCTTTTTAGCGTCATTCGGGACATTACAGTTGGCAGGAATCGCTTTTCTCAACTCATCATCAGGCATTTCTTTGATTTGAGAAATAATAGATTGAGAGGCATCATCCAGCTTTTGCCAAAAATAATTGGTAAGGAAAATCGGACTTTCAGAAAGTCGAAACGCGGCTTCGTGACCGCATTTTTCCGTTATCAATTGCTGAGCTTTCTGATACTTATCCGGAGAAAATTCCTCATTAAACTGAGCTCTGTATTTTGGAATCATAGTTGTGTTTTTTCTAAGTTAAAAGTTGATAGTAAGAAATAAGAAGTATTAAACATCTTACTTCTAACTTCTCACATTTTACTCTAATTAAAGACTAAGGTTTTAACAATTTGCCCGGCTGCGGCTTGTAGAAATTTTGGGATAATCTGCGACTGTGTGAGAATAATTTTATCTTCGTCATTCATTCTGTCAATGGTTTCCAGGTATTTTTCCATCCCGAATGTTTCAATCATCGCTTCCTTATTTTTTTCATCTTCCAGATTTTTAAGAAATCCGACAGGATCAGCTTCCGGGTGAAACTGTGTGCCGAAAATTTCATCGGAAAATCTCACCGCCATCATCGCTCTTTCCAAACGAACCGTAGGGCGGATTTTTTCCAAAGCCACTATTTTCATACCCAATTCGTCTAATTTTTCCTGATTGGGCTCGATGCATTGATATGCTCTGGAATCTACTGCATAAAAAGGATCCGGAAGATTCTGGAAAAGAAACTCACTGTCGCCTTCCTCAGATTTATGAATCGGCATCACGCCAAAAGAATAGGATTTTCTCCTGCAGACGTTTGCTATTCCGAAATGGATAACGGCCAGTTGGAAAGAATGGCAAACCAAGAACAAATACTTTTTCTGTTCGTTAGTTTTGTTATGGTCCCAGATCTGTGTCAGGAAATCAGCGAATTTCTGTTCCCATTCATAACCTTCACGATGCGGATTTCCCGGACCACCGGAAGAGATAAAGATGTCAAAATCCTCTACATTAGGCATTTCATTTTTATAACGAACATCAAAAACAGCCACAGAAACCTCGTATTCCGACTGCTCCTGAAATGCCTTCGACAGCTCTTTTATGTTTCTCATTCCTTGATTCGGATGATTGTTATTCATATCCAAAAGTGCAATTCTTACATCATTTTTACTCATATTCATACTTTTAATAAATTGATTTTTGTTTACCGTCTCTAAAATTGATTATGATAATTTGCTTCTTCCTGGCATCTATTCTGTAAACAATGTAGTTGTTTTCATCAACCATTCCTTTATGAAGGTTTTTGAATTTTTCTGTTTTAGGAAAGAGTTTTGGCTGACGTTTTATCAACTCAATAAATTTATTGATATTATCTTCAAGCGGAGAATCTCTTTACTTGTCCAATCATACTTCAGATATTTTAAAGTTTTTAAAAGTCCTCTTTCTGCACGATTTGTCCAGACGATTTCTATTTCCATTCATTAAACAATTTCATCACATCTTGATGTGATTTAAGTTGTCCGTTTTCAGCTTCTTTTAGTCCCAATTCAATTTCCTGGTGTTTCTCTTTACTTAATTCTTCCCACCAATCCTGAGGGTACTCTTTCTGGAAAATCTCTTTTATTTTTTCGAGAACACTTTCTTTCTGAGTATTCAAAAGAAGTTTCATCAGTTCTAATTTGGTTGCTTCGATGTTCATAACCAATTTTTTGCAAATTTACAAAATTGAAAATATCTTTATAATTGATAAACGTAAGAAGAGATCAAAACATCTATAAATAATCAATTATTAAAGAAGTCCTTTCTCGGTTTCGTAGATCATATAATCCACTACTTTTTTCATATCGCCGCCGCTTTCGTGGAACACTTTTAGCTGCCTGTCTGCGCCGGTTCCCATTTTAATAATTTCTCTTGCGAACTCAACTTCTTTTCTGCAACCCAAATCATCTACAACATCATCTATGAAAGCCAATAATTCTTCTAACAAATCTTTATAAGGAACGCTCGCTTCTTTCCCAAAATCAATGAGATGTGCATCAATGCCGTCTTTGGAGGCACGCCATTTATTTTCGGTAAGCAGAAGTCTTCTGTAGCTTCTGTAGCTTGTATTTTGCTGATGCATCTTATAGATCTTGGCAACCAACGATTGCATAATCGCTGCGAGACAAACGGTTTCATCAATAGTCAGCGGCATATCGCAAATCCTGAATTCAATCGTAGGATAGAATGGATGGACTCTCAGATCCCACCAGATTTTCTTAGCATTATCAATAGTTCCTGTTTTCACCATCAGATTCACGTAGGCATCAAACTCCGCCACACTTCCGAAGTAACTTGGCAGTCCGGTTCTTGGAAACTTAGCAAAAACTTCCTGTCTGTATGATTTGAAACCGGTTAATCTGCCAACCCAAAACGGAGAATTGGTGGACAATGCATAAACGTGAGGTAAAAAATAACGCATCACATTCTGGATTCTGATTCCTTCTTCACGGTCAGGAATACCGATGTGAACGTGTAGCCCAAAAATAAGGTTGGATCTTGCCACATCGCCCATATCACTCACGATTTTGTCATATCTTTCGGCTCGTGTAATGACATTGTCCTTCCAGTGAGAAAAAGGATGAGTTCCACCTCCTGAAACCCGTAAACCTTGGTCATGAGCTGTTTTTACAAGATGCCTTCTGAGGTCGGTCAATTCCTGTCTTGCCTGCTGAATATTTTCACAGATGCCTGTTTCCATCTCAACAACCGACTCGTGCATCTCATGTTTTAGATTTTCGCTGAGAACAGCCTTTCCTCCTTCTATTATTTTGGAAACGTGGGAAACCAGATCGCGGCTTTCCGCATCTATGATCTGATATTCTTCCTCGACACCAATGGTGAATTTGTGCATATTTTTTTCTTTGTGTTTAAAATTAGTAGTTTGTTATTTCGACCTTCAAGGTTTCTAAAACCCTGAAGGTTTAGAATCTGATTAAAGCTGATTGGTTACAAATGTTCCCCAGTCGATATTGATTTTTCCTGGTTTGTAATCTTTCGCTTTTTCAATCGCCAGTTTTGCGGCGTGTTCTACAATCCATTGGAAATTTTCTTCGCCAACAGAGTTTCTGTCTGCATCTGGCGCCGGATTACAGAAGTCAATGGCGTAAGGAATGCCATCTCGAACAGCAAATTCTACGGTGTTGAAATCGTAACCCAATGCTTTATTCATTTTAATGGTGTAGTCCGTAATCGTTTTCAATAATTTTTCCAGTTCTTTTCCTTCTGTTTTGTGTGTTGTAGCGTATCTTAAATGGTGAGGATTTCTCGGTTCGTAAGGCATAATGTGAACATATTTCCTGCCTAAACAATAAACACGGTAATAATCCTCGAAAACGATCTCTTCCTGAACCATCATTACCAGTTGCTCCGTTTCTGCGTGTTTTGCCCACATATCTTCCGGGTTTTCCACACGGTAAACATTTCTCCAGCCGCCGCCGTCGTGAGGTTTCATATACGCAGGGAATCCGATATAATTGAAAATATATTCCCAGTCGTGAGGGAATTTCAAGTTTCTGAAAGATGTTTCCGACGTGTTGGTTGGTCTTTCGTGAGAAGGCAGCAAAACGGTTTTCGGCAATGGAATTCCGATTTTTGACATCAATGCGTTGTTGAAAAATTTTTCATCCGCACTCCACCAAAATGGATTGTTGATGACGTAAGTGCCATTCACCGCAGCATTTTTAAGATAAGCTCTGTAGAAAGGAACATCCTGCGAAATCCTGTCGATAATCACAGCATAGCCATAATCTGCACCTTGCTCCAGTTTATCAATTTGAACTGGTTCTGCAATATATTCGCCTTTTCCTAGTTCGTTGACTTTATCAATAAAAGCCCACGGAAATGTGTCTTCCATTCCGAATAAAATTCCAATTTTTTTTGCCATAGTTTATAATTTGTTAATTTGTTGATTTGATGAATCGTTGCTTTGTATAATTCATTATTAATACTTTACAATTATTCGATTTTACGATTTTACATTTTTTTTAAATTACCCAAAAAATCTTCCAATAAATGTCGGGAAAACCATTCGCCAAAGCACCCAATCGTGGTCTATCCATTTTTGTTCATCATACCAATGGTTGATTCCTTTTTCGGTTAAGATTCCTGCCATTTTTCTGGTTGGCTCCAGGCAAATATCACGGTCTGAAGTGCTTAAGACAATGTGCATATGTTTGTATTTCCACGCTTCGTCATTTTTCACAAATTCGTCCGGACAATTGAAATAGATCAATTGATCCTGATAGCCATCCATAAAATTCCTGATGTTAAAAGCGCCTGACAGGCAGAAAAGATGTGAAACCAAATCCGGAAACCTGAACGCAAAATTCGCGGCGTGATAACCTCCGAAACTTGCACCCGCAATGCCTATACGATGCGTATTATGTGTTTTCTGAATGTAAGGGATGAATTCCTGAACTAAAAACTGAACGTACATTTCGTAGTTCCTGATTCTTTCGTAAGGCGAAATGCCTTTGTCATAAAAACTGAATTTGTCAATCGTCTGAACATTGAATAATTTCAAAATTCCGTTATTGGTGAAATGCGAAATACTTCCGTTCAAATGAAAGTCAGCATTCTGAGTGTAAGATCCCTGCGAAGTCGGGAACATAATAATCGGATAGCCGAAATGTCCTGTAACTTCGACCTGAAGACTCATTCCGAGAATATGTGAATAGTAATCTGTATGTGTGATTTGAGGCATTTTTTTATGATTGATAAATGATAAAACTTTAAACGAAGAACATTGACCTTAACTCGTCGGTTTATCTTTCGGAGGAAGGATATTGAGAATCTGTTCTGTGACAATTTCCGCAACTTGGTCTAGTCTTTCCTCGATGACATCTGCAGTTTTTGCTTTGTAAACAATCCCAACGTGGTAATCAATTGGTAAAAATTTTTCAACTTCTTCGCTCTGCAAATTTTGAGTATCAGGATGCTTATCTTTTGCTAATGCGATAATCAATCCACCAAATAAATTCTGAGTTTCCTCAACCGAATATTGAGTTCCGTCTAAAAGTGCATTTTCCAATTTCGCCCATTCTCTCCAGATATTCACACCGGTTGCAGCTTCTACCATATCAGGAATATGCGCTCCGCCAACTCTGGAAGACGTTTCAAGGAAATAATATTGTCCGTCAGTTCCTCTGATGTACTCGCTGTGTGTTGCGCCATTTTTAATTCCGAATTTTTCTAAAACCTGTTGATTGATTTCGTTCAGACCTTTTGCTTCATCGGAGTTTTTGTCCAGCGTTTTGGTACGGAATACACCACCTTCGTGAGAAACTTTCATTGGCGGAGAAAGATATTTTGAAAAACAGGAAAACACGATTTCTTTATTGTAAACCAGACAGTCAACGTGGTAAACATCACCCGGCTTGAAGGACTCCAGAAGGAATTTATACCGTTCATCACCAAGATTTTCCACCGCCGGCCAGAGTTCTTCCGCCGAATTGATTTTCTTAATTCCGCTTGCGGACGCTTCAGAGCGTGGTTTCAGAACCCAAGGTCCGGGAACATCCTGCGTGAACTGATGCAGCTTGGCATCATTGAAAATGGAAGAAAATTCCGGAACAGAAATGCCGTTGTCTTTAGCTTGCTGTCGCATTGCCAGCTTATCCCGGAAATAGCGATGTGTTGTTTGTCCCATTCCCGGAATACGATACGTTTCCCGGATCATGGCTGCTTTTTCTACATCATAATCATCCAAAGCGATTACCGCGTCGATCTGGTGATTTTTCATCAGGTATGCGAATCCCTGAACTAAATGGTCAAGATTCCAGACTGAAGGTTCGATTTCCGGCATATAGTAAACCTCGTCTATAGCGTGCCAAGGCCAAGGTTTTTCTTTCAGGTTTTCTGAAGTGATGAGAATAACCTTGTTGCCGAGCTTTTTGCACTCATCCATAAAGTCATAACCTTTGTAATAACAGGAGATGCAGACTATCGTTTTTTCCATATTCAATTTCAAATTTGTATGATGTAAAAAGTAAAATGTACAAAGATTTACTTTCTTATTCTTATTCTAATAGTTTTCAATTAAATCTAATAAAAGCTGAACGCCGTAACCTGTGGCAGCTTTATCTTTGGCATAACCGACATTTCCAAATGCGACACCGGCAATATCTAAATGCGCCCAATTTTCGTGACCTTCTATAAACTGTTCCAGGAATTTTCCTGCAATAATGCAGTCTCCGAAAGGTTTCATTGAAATGTTCTTGAAATCCGCAACATCCGAAGTGAAATCATCTTTCCAAATATCCCAAAGCGGAAGATTCCAAAGCCGCTGATTCGTTTTGTCAGCTGATTGTTCCAGTTTCTTTTTAAGCTCTTCATTGTTAGAAAAATATGCACCGCAAGTGTAGCCAAACATTCTAACCGAACTTCCTGTCAATGTCGCCAGATCAATCAAAACATCGGTTTTATAGTTTTTTGATAAGTACGAAAGTCCGTCTGCCAAAGTCATTCTGCCTTCTGCATCGGTATTGAGGACTTCAATAGTCTTTCCGTTATAAGCTGTCACAACATCGCTTGGCAAATACGCATTTTCCGAAACAGCATTATCCGTAATCGGAAGAATGGCAATGATATTGACAGGTAATTTTACTTCAGAGGCTGTAATCAACGCACCGATAACTGCGCTTGCGCCGCCCATATCGCTTTTCATATAATGCATATTGTCCGATGGCTTGATGGAAATTCCGCCTGTGTCGAACAACACGCATTTCCCAACCAAACCGAAAGTTCTGGCACCTTCTTTTCCGCAATTGTATTCCATAATCGTAAAAGCCGCTTCCTGCGAACTTCCCTGACTCACAGCAACAAAAGCACCCAAGCCTTCCTGGATCGATTGCTCTCTGTTGAAAGCTTTATATTTTAAGCCATATTTTTCCGCCGTTGATTTCAGGAAATCTGAAATCTGGCCCACTTTTTTGTGATTAGCAGGTTTGTTCAGCCATTCCATTCCGGCAAATTGTCCGTTGCAAAGCGCTTCGGTTTTCAAGGCTAAATTTTTAGCCTCGTCTTCCGAAATATTTTCAAAATGAAGTTCAAAATTCTCCTGCCAAAAAGGATGAGATTTCTCGAAAGGGTAGAGGTAAGTTCCCAAAAACAAGCCTTTCACAAATTCTTCCGTTAAATCCAATCCTAACTTTGAATGAGCCGAAGTTGGAACTGCCTGCAGATTTTTTTTATAATTATTCGAAAATTTGTTAGCAATCGCCTGGATTTCAAATCCTTTTGTATCTTTTCCAATTCCGATAAAAAAGTTGATTTCATTGGAACCTGTTTTGATAAAAACTTCGCTCTTTTTTCCGTTGAAGAACAATTCAACGTTCGGATGCGAGCTTTTTTCCTGTTCCCAATCGTCTTCGCTGAACAGATATATGTTTTGTGTTGTTGATTCTTTTTTATTGTAAATTTTGATCATAATTTTTTTAAGTTTTGGCTAAAGCCAAATACAATCTTTAATTTTTATCGGGCTAAAGCCCGACGCTATTGATTTAAATTATCTTCTAATTCATTTTTGGCTTTCACAGGACTTTCCAGACTGTCAATGTAAAGCCATTCTACGGCTCTTGGAAATTCCTGCGACCAGAAAAATTCCTGGTGTGTTCCCTGGTCATTGATGTTCGTTCTGACTTCAAAGTCAAATGATTTCTGAGTTGTTAATTTTTTTAAAGCCTTTTCAAATAATCTTATTCTTCCCACCATTCGGGAGCCTTCTTTTTTACCACCGTAGAGGTAAACCTTCAGTTTATAAGGATTTTCGAACCTTATCATCGGAAAATTGTTTTCCGGCTCTACCCAAAGTGATGGTGAAAAAATCAGCAATTTGGAGTAGACTTCAGGATAAAGAAATCCTCCATAAATGCTAATCAAACCACCTAAAGAACTTCCTCCAATTCCAGTATTTTCCCGGTCTTTTTTTGTTCGATAATTTTTATCAATCCAAGGTTTCAATGTATCTGTAATGAATCTAAGATACTTTTTTCCTTCCGCATTTTTCGTCACATCCTCGTTATCAAAAACATATTCTTTGATTCGGTCATCTTCGCCGTGTTCTACTGCAATGACGATTAAATCGCCCCTTCCATATTCTGCAAGAAGAGCAAGCTTTTTGTCAATTTCCCAGTTCCCAAATTCGGAACCGTCATTAAATAAATTTTGTGCATCCTGAAGATACAAAACCGGATATTTCTTATCGGAATTGTAATAATCATAAGGCAAAAGTGCCCAGACTTTTCTTGTCTTGTCTAGCTGAGGAATATAAAATTCATCATCTACCAATTCCACAATTGGGAAAAATTCCTGTTTGAACGGACCCCAGTTCAGTCGCCATTTTTCAACAAGATCGCGGCTTTTATGTTTTTCTTTTTTTACTTTTCTGTTGGGCGTGATGTTGTCATATTTGTCAATTTCTACATTTTGCCAGCCACCCTTTGTAAACTTATATTCTATCTCATCATTTAATAATTCATCAGGAATGTTAATATGATAGTTACTGTCATCCATCTTTTTCATTCTGAATTTTGAATCTTTCGGATTCCATTTATTAAAATTCCCGGTAATGTAAATCGGTCGGTCATCATTATCTTCTGATGTCAGAAAAAACTCCATTCTTATTCTAATTCTCTTATTAATTATAAATTTATAAAATTATTTTAATTAAAGAAAAATTGTTGTGTTTTTTTCGAATAAAAATCTGCTTTATTAATAAGTTTTAATGTTAGTTTTGAATTTGTTGAATTTATATCAATTGAAAAATCGTAAAAAATAATGTTAAAAAATAAAAAAGCTTTCGAAGAATTACTTCAAAAGCTTGATTTTTTATCCGTTAAAATTTGTTATTTATTCTGATTTTATAACTTCCGTTATTTCGGAGATGCCATTGGCATTAAATGCCTCAATCTGAAAATAATAAGCGTCTGTTCTGTCTGCTCCGGTAAAGAAATATTCGTTTTTGCCGTAAACCATAATACTTCCGTATAATTTGTCCGGTGATTTTCCCCAATAAATGACATAGCCGTCAGCATCAGGATTTTGCTGCCACTTCATCCAGATGCTCCTTCTTTCGCCATATTTTTTGGGGTCAGCTCTCAATGGCACGAAGTTCTGAACTTTTCCAGGTTTCGCTCCGGCTCCTTTTCCAAAAACCCGGAAACCGCTTAGTGCAAATTTACCTGTTGGCATTTTCAGGTTTTCCATTTTCAGGAATCTGGCTTTCGCAGGTGTTTCCAATTCGATGTAGTCGTGCGGAACATCGGTTTGGTTTTTTGATTTGTCAACAATTACTTTCCAGCTTTTGCCGTCATTGGAGCCGTAGATTTTATACTGATGCATTTTGCCCAGCGTTTTGCCCATAAACTCTGCATCCTGATCCGCATAATTGACCTGAATCGCATTAATCGTTGAAACTTCTCCAAGATCAGTTTGGAACCATTCGCCGGCATTTCCGGTTTTAGCAGACCAATAGGTTTTGATGTCCTCATCCACTGCATAATTGGAATGATAGCCACCCAAAGTCGAAGAGACCTGTACTGGTTTATTATAATTGAGTAACATCCAACCCGGAAATAACCCTTTTGAAAAATCTTTTCCCTGAGCAAATTGAGGAAGAAGAGTAGGATAGTCGCCGTAAGCAGTATTGGTGTACATCACATCGTCTTTGTCAAAACCTGTCGGCCAGATTCCCAATCGTCTTTCAAAATTATTTTTTGTAGAAATGAAAATCGTGGAAATATGCCACCAGTTTCCAAAATTATCCTGAAAAGTTGCACCGTGGCCTGCGCCTCTTGCAAAACCTCCCGGTTTGTAAGAAAATGGATTGTGCTGCTGATATTCAAAACCTTCCAAAGGATTTTTGGACACATAAACGCCATCAGAATAACCACTAAATTCCGTTGCAGGTGCGCCATATTGAAGATAGTATTTGTCTTTATATTTTGTCATCCAGGCGCCTTCCACAAATGGCTGAAGGAAAACATTGTCATTGTACTCTCCGAATCTTTCCCAGCCGTGATCTTCCGGCTTTAGTCTGATGACAGGCTTTACGAAACCTTCCGACTGCAAAGTTTTGGTTTTGACTTCGGTTCCAAGAAGCGGCCATTCGTTACTGGAACCCCAATAAAGATACAATTTATTTTTATCCTCATCATAATGAAAAGCCGGATCCCAGGCACCCACTTTTAAAGTGTCAACAGCAATTTTCCAGTCATCTTTAATTGGGTTGGTACTTTTCCAGATCGGAAAATCCTGTTCCCAAGTAGAGCCGAAGACATATAATGTATCTTTCATCGCCCAGACTGCAGGAGCATTAAGATCATGGGTATATTTGTTGTCCCGCAGGAATTTTCTGTAAACAAATTTCCAGTTCAGCATATCATCAGAGTACCAGTAACCTTCCTGATTGGTAGAAAACAGAAATAGTTTTTTCTGGAAGTTGACAATAACCGGATCAGCCGTTGCACGGTGTTTTCCTTGTTTCGAAAAAACCTCGAAAGGCGTATAGCCGTAATCTATATTAATAGGATTACAGAACGTTTTCTGCTGAGAAAAAATTGAATAGAATACAAGTATTAAAGGAATTAATAATAGTTTCTTCATTATATATATTTAATTATTCTTGTTTTTTTCAAAAGCGGCGATTGTGTTATTCTCAAACTTAAGCGTATCTTTTTTAATACTATTGTTATTATCGCGATCTTTAGAAAACAGAAGAATGTAATCTTTGTCACTGATCTTAAGCTTTGTTCCGACAGATTTTGCACCAAAGAACTTATCCAGCTTGAAAATAAAATAATTTCCGCTTTTCAGGATGATAATAATAGGAAAATATTCCGAAGGTGCAAAGGATGCTTTATTAAAATTATTACTTACATTGGCCAGGTAGTCTTCTTCGCCATCATGATTAAAATCACCGGCAATCAACGTAGTAACATTATACTTTTTAAGATAATCCTCAAACCTGATATCTCTTTTTCCCGCCTCGTTATAAAACTTCATCTCGTCATTAATGCTGAGCTTATTGGTGTAATTGCTTTTGCTGATGAGTCCCTGAAGTGTTTTCAGGTCCATGTCATTTCTTACGCAGGAGAGAAGGATAAAACATGCGAGCAAAAAGATCGTATTTTTCATTAGACTAATATTTGTTGATTATCTGTAAGTTAAGTCGTCTGATGAGTCAATACAAATTCTGAGCAAAAATTAAATTTTCCAGTGCTTTTCAATTAATTCCATCAAAAAAGAGGGGCATCTGGAGATTTTATTGTTTTGGGCATCCAGAAAAAACAGCGTTGTTGAAGCTTCGGTTATTTTTACTTTGTCTTCATTATAGATCTCATAATCGAATTCAATTTTAACTCCTGGTATTTTTCTGATGTAAGTATGAATCTCCAGAAGCTGATCATAAAGTGCAGGTTTCAGAAATTTGATTTTATATTCCGAAACGGGGAGAAAAATCCCACGTTTTTCTATCTCATCATAAGATATTCCGAGACTGCGGAAAAGCTCAACTCTCGCTATTTCAAAATATTCTGCATAGTTTCCGTAATAGACATATTTCATAGGATCAGTTTCTCCGTAACGTACTCTTATTGAGTGGGTTGTATGTATCATTTTAAGCTAATAATAATTCATACAAATATATTTTTAAATAATCAATAGCTAAAAAATTTTTTTATAAAAATTAATAATTGGATATTTGTCTTCTTCTAAAAAAACTAAAATCTTACCGGTAATAGCAGCAGAAAAATGAATGAAAATTTAGTATTGATCTGGGATAGGTGTCTCCAATTCATGAGGGACAATCTAAACGCAGCGGAGGATAACACAGACCTCAAAAAGTTAGAAAATTCTTTCGACTTATTATTTGATAAGGTTCAGCCAATTTCTTTGGTGAACAATAATCTTACGTTGCTAGTTCCCAGCGATTTTTACAAAGAATATATTGAGGACAATTATCTGTCTTTACTGTCTGCTGCGCTCAAAAAAAATATCGGTAAAGGGGTGAAATTGTGGTATTCCGTGATGGAAAATAAGCCTGCAGGAAAGGAAAAACCAATCACTGTAAATGTAAAAGGGATTTCTACACAGGCACCCAAAATTCAGGAAGCAAGACCGGTTATTAAGGAAAATAACATTAATCCTTTTGTCGTTCCAGGAATCAAGAAAATCAATATTGATTCTAACCTGAAAGCAGATCAGTCTTTTGATAATTTCGTAGAAGGCGAAAGCAACAAGTTTGCCTGCACGGTTGCAAAATCGATTGCAAAAAGACCTGGTGCAACAGCTTTTAACCCGCTGTTTGTTTACGGCGGTTATGGTGTAGGAAAAACGCATTTGGCTCAGGCAATAGGTTTGGAAGTAAAAGCTTCTTTTCCTGATAAAGTTGTCCTTTATCAGTCTTCGGAAAAATTTATCCAGGATTTTGTAAAAGCAGCTAAATCCCAGAACAAAACAGACTTCCAGAACTATTATCAGATGATTGATGTTTTGATTATCGATGATATCCAGTTTCTGTCCGGTAAAGCAGCAACGCAGGACAGTTTCTTCCATATTTTTGATTATCTGCACCAGAACGGCAAACAAATCATATTGACCTCTGATAAAGCGCCGGCGGATATTCTGGATACACAGGAAAGAATTATTTCCCGTTTCAAATGGGGTCTTTCAGCAGAAATCAAATCGCCAAATTTTGAAACCAGAAGAAAAATCATCGTCGATAAATTAAGCCGTGACGGAATAGAACTAACCGATGATATGCTGGATTATCTGGCTTCAGAAGTTAAAACCAATGGCGTTAGAGAACTGATTGGAGTTGTGAATGCAGTAATTGCTTATTCTACAGTTTATAAATCAGATTTCAGTCTTGATTTGTTAAAAGATACCATCAATAAGCTGGCGACTACTCAGAAGAAAACAATCAATATTCCTTATATTCAGGAAGTTATCTGTGATTATTTCGGAATTCAGAGAGAGCAGCTGCTATCTAAAACAAGAAAAAGAGAAATCGCTTTGCCGAGACAGCTGGCAATGTATTTCGCTAAAGAATATACGAATGCAACGTTCACAAAAATCGGTGAGGAAATGGGCGGCAAAGATCACTCAACCGTGATGTACGCTTGCGACACGATTCGGGATGTTTCCAAAATTGATAAAGAATTGAAGAAATACATCAAGGATCTTAAAGAGAAAATTGCTCATTAATAACTAAAGTCTGAAATTTTTCAGGCTTTTTTGTTATAAAATTTTCGGGCTTCTTCTCTCCAAAAGAATCGTATCTCTCCAAACGCCATCCAATTTAGAAATCTTTTCCCGGTAGCCGACTTTTCTGAAGTCAAACTTTTCGTGAAGTCTTATGCTGGCTTTGTTTTCCGGGAAAATACTAGACTGTAATGTCCAGATTCCATTGTTTTCACTTTCAGAAATTAAAATTTTCATCAGTTCAGAAGCCAATCCTAATCCATTAAAATCCGGATGAATATAAACACTCACTTCCGCAACGCCTGAATAACTGCAACGAGTTGAAACCGGACTTATAGCAATCCAGCCTGCAATGTTATTTTCTGTTTCTACTACAAATCTGGAATGCTGAAAATGACCTTTGTCCCATTCTTCCCAAGTTGGAACAGTGGTATTGAAAGTCGCATTTTTAGTTTCTATGCCTAGCTTATAGATTCCTAAAACTTTAGTCTGATGATTTGCTTCTAAGGGTTTGATTATGAAGTTCATTAAAGATTTTCTTTGACGAATTTAAAACAATAATTCTTGATTTGTTCTCTGACTTTTCTAAATTCTTCCAATATCTCATCTTCAGTTCCGGTAGTTTTTGCCGGATCAGGAAAATTATGATGAAATTTTACAGCTTTTGAGGGAAAGAATGGACATCGTTCTTTGGCGTTATCACAAACCGTAATGACAAAATCAAAGGCGATGTTTTTATATTCCTCGATATTATTGCAAGTATGATTGGAAATGTCGATTCCGTCTTCTTTCATTGTCGCAATGGCTTTTGGATTCACACCGTGAGTTTCTACGCCAGCGCTGTAAATTTTCGCTTTTTCTTTTGCAAAATATCTTAGATAGCCTTCTGCGATCTGGCTTCTGCAACTGTTTCCCGTACAAAGCACCAAGATTTTTTTACTCATAATTTTTTTATTTAGCAACATCCACTTCCGGGAGCGCAGGAGTTAGAACTTAACTCGGATAAATTCCTTTTTGTTTTTTCTGTCGGAATTTTGCAGGCATCCTGAGCCAGACAAGCTGTTGTTTTATTTTTCAAAATAAAATGTTGTCCATTAAATTCTAAATCATATTTTCCAATTGTATCAGATTGATACTCTACTTCGATTTCAGAATTTTCGATGCCCAGTTTTTCTTCCGAAAGTCTGATGATGTTGAGTAATTTTCCGGGTTTAAGGCGATGTTCATAGTCATCGGCATTCCAGAGCTGGAAATTAACGACTTTCTCATTTCGAATCATACCGCCGCAATCAATGAAGTTTTTTGTGATTTGACCAACTTCAGTAACGTGGAAGTGTTCCGGTACGAAAGTTCCGTTTTCCAACTGAAATTCTACATTTTCCAGTGTCGAAAGTATCGCTTTGATTTGTTCAAGAGTCATATTAGTAAGATTTTAAATTAATTATTTGGTTTATTGCAATATTACGATATTGTATTTCAAAAAAAGTTTAACAACATTTTTCTTTTGAAACCGTTTCGATGATTTTTGAAAAATAGGTATTCAGAACTTCAATCACTTTTTCATCAATACAATAGCAAATTGAATTACCTTCGATATTTCCTTTAATGATTCCCGCATTTTTGAGTTCTTTCAAATGTTGTGAAACAGTTGGCTGAGCTAGCGGAAGTTCATTCACGATATCTCCACAGATGCATTCATTCACTTTCATCAGATATTCGATGATGGCAATTCTCGCCGGATGCCCTAAAGCTTTTGCGATGCTGGCAATTCTGTTTTGCTGCTCGGTAAAATGTTCTGTTTTGGTTGCCCCCATTTTTATAATTTAATATTGCAATATTACGATTAAAATTTAATGAACCAATCAATTTTGAATTCTTTTTTTTTATTTTAAATTTATTGGCTTATCTCTTTTACTAATAAAGGCTTCGACAGGCTCAGCCTGACAATGCTTAAATAGTTGTAGTTAGTATTTGAGATGTCACTCTGAGCTTGTCGAAGGGCTTTTTGAAATAACATCTGTTAATTGTTATTCCCAAATATTAATTAAATGGATAAGTCAATAAATTTATAGTCATTTTACTTTTCACTTTTTACATCTTACAAATAAGTTATGAAAATACTAATGGTCTGCCTCGGTAATATTTGCAGAAGTCCTTTGGCAGAAGGAATTTTAAAATCTAAGCTCGATGATAGTTATTTCATAGACAGTGCCGGAACCATCAATTATCACGAAGGTAGCGGTCCCGACGAACGTTCTGTAAAGACCGCTTTCAAAAACGGAATCGATATTTCGATGCAAAAATCACGACCCATCAAAAAATCAGATTTAGATGAGTTTGATCTGATTTTCTGTATGGACAAAAACAATTATAAAGATGTTCTGAAAATGGCAGACGATTCCCAAAAACATAAAATCAGATTGATTCTCGATAACGAATTGGAAGTTCCGGACCCATATTTTGGCGGAATCGATGGTTTTGATAAAGTTTACAAAATGCTGGACGATTCCTGCGAAATAATTGCAGAAAAAATCAGAAACAACACGATATAATTCATAAACAATTCTAAATTTGTAAGATAAGCTCCTTTTATGAATTTGGACATTGAACAAAAACCTCCTAAACCGAAAAAATTCTATCAGCTGCTCTACATTCAGGTATTGATTGCGATTGTTTTCGGTGTTTCTCTCGGTTATTTTTATCCCGATTTGGGCGAAAAAATGAAACCGCTTGGCGAAGGCTTTATCAAGCTGGTGAAAATGATTATTGCACCGGTTATTTTCCTGACTGTTTCCACGGGAATTGCCGGAATGAGCGACCTTAAAAAAGTGGGAAGAGTTGCCGGAAAAGCATTTATTTACTTTTTTACATTTTCCACTTTAGCTTTGATAATCGGAATGATTGTCAGCCATATCGTTCAGCCGGGAAAAGGATTAAATATTGTCCCAAATACTCTGAACGGTGCAGAAGTTGAGAAATATGTCAAAGCCGCGCACGATAATTCCTTGGTCAGTTTTATTTTCAATATTATTCCGGAAACTTTATTTAGTCCGTTAACTGGTGATAACATTTTGCAGGTGCTTTTGGTTGCGATTTTATTTGGAGTTGCTTTAGCGCTGACTTCAGAGAAAAGTTATCCTGTTTTCGATTTTCTTCAGACATTGACAATTCCGATTTTCAAAATTGTGGAAATCCTGATGAAACTCGCACCAATCGGTGCTTTCGGAGCAATGGCCTTTACAATTGGCAAATATGGTGTGGAATCGCTCAAAAACCTGGCAATGCTGGTCGGAACATTTTACGTGACTTCTGCGTTGTTCGTTGTTTTGATTTTAGGAAGCGTGGCCTGGTATAACGGGTTCAATATATTCAAATTTCTGAGATATCTCAAAGACGAGATTTTATTGGTACTGGGAACAAGTTCGTCAGAGCCTGCACTTCCCGGACTGATGAAAAAGATGGAAAACGCCGGCTGCGACAAAAGTGTTGTTGGTTTGGTGGTTCCGACCGGTTATTCTTTCAATCTCGACGGCACTAATATTTATATGACTTTGGCGGCGTTGTTCATCGCTCAGGCCTGTAACATCGATTTGACTCTGGAACATCAGCTCGGTTTGCTTTTGGTGGCGATGCTGAGTTCCAAAGGTGCAGCTGGCGTTACAGGCGCAGGATTTATCACGTTGGCGGCAACTTTAGCAGTTGTGCCGGAAGTTCCGATTGCCGGAATGACTCTGATTCTCGGGATTGATAAATTTATGTCAGAATGCCGTGCGTTGACCAATGTTATTGGGAATGCGGTGGCCACAGTTGTTGTTTCCAATTGGGAAAACCGATTGAACAAAGACCGATTAAAAGAAGTTTTGAACTAAATTTGTGATTGTGTTGATTTGGACAGCTTTTGACTGTGTCGAATAGCAATTTGTCATTGTTTTTATGGCAGCTATTTCCGCCTTCCGCTCCCAATCTTTTTTGCAGAAGACTTCAGATTAATTAAAACTTGAAACGCAAACAAAAAAGGATTTCCGCTCAAGTCGGGCTGCAAATTCAACATAAAACAGGATTCAACATAAAAACATAATTTTGTCATTCCGTAGAATCTCAGCAGTTTAGACTTCTGCGGAATTACAAAAATTATAAAACTTTTCACATTTCACATCTAAAAAAATGCTATACCTTCTGCCAGCTTATCTTTCCGAAAATTCTCCAGCGGATTATTTTGCGCTAACCATTAAAGACATCATTATGAATGTCGACCATTATTTTGTGGAAAACGAGAAAACGGCCAGAAAAGTAATCAAATTCTTTGCGCCGGAAAAAAAGCAACCTGACTTAAAGTTATTCCTCCTCGACAAATATTCTGAAACAACAGACCTGAAAGAAGCACAAAAGCTGATGAAAGAGGGCGTAGATTTCGGATTGTTGTCGGAAGCCGGTTTACCTTGTATCGGCGATCCGGGCAATATTATGGTAGGCTGGTCTCATAAAAATAACATCAAAGTGATTCCCGTAAACGGGCCAAGTTCGTTTGTTCTGGCGTTGATTGCAAGTGGATTCAACGGGCAGCAGTTTTCTTTCAATGGTTATTTGGCCATCGAAAAAGATAAAAAGAAAAAGGAAATCCAACATCTTGAAAACCTGATGGATAAAACAGGATATACTCAGATCTTTATGGAAACACCTTATCGTAACAATCAGCTTTTTGAAGATTTGACCAGGTTTCTTAATCCAAATACGAAATTATGCATTGCGGCCAATATCAATGACCCGGAAAACGAGTTCATCCAAACCAAAACGATTGCAGACTGGAAAAAAAGTAAGCCAGAACTCCATAAAATCCCGGCAGTTTTCCTTATCGGAAAATAATTTTAATATGAATGAAAAATTCATCTAACCTCTAACATCTGACTTCTAACCTCTAACCTCTAACCTCTAAAATAATATGAATCAAACCTATCCTTTCTATCTTAAGCTGTCCAGCATTCTTATCAGCATTGTTATCCTGGGATTTCTGACGATCATCGGTCAGCAGATTTTGATTCCGATGGTTCTTGGATTGCTGATTGCCATTTTACTGATGCCGCTTTGCCGGTTTATGGAAAATAAATTAAGATTTCCTCGGGGTTTGTCATCCATTTTAGCAAGTGTCTTTGCGTTAGCGGTCATTGGTGCAATCATTTACCTGATGTCGGTTGAGGTGGCAAAATTGGCCAATGACTGGCCGCAGTTTCAGAAGCAGTTTATTCAGCTTACGGATAATCTGCAAAGCTGGATCTCAAGAACTTTCGGCGTAAGAAGACACGAACAGCTGACATACCTGAATGACACGCTGAAAAAATCAATCAGCACAGGAACGGCTATTCTGGAAAAAACGCTGACATCAGTTGGCTACGTTCTGATGCTGACCGGTTTTACCTTTCTGTTTAGTTTGTTTTTCCTCCTGTACAGAACACATTTGCTGAAGTTTCTCGTGGCGAGTTTCACAGAAACGCATCATAAAACCGTCTTCGATATTGTAGAGAATATCCAGTTTATGGTGAAAAAATATCTGGTTGGATTATTTCTGCAAATGATTATTGTGACGATTCTTTCCTTCATTGCTTATACGATTATCGGTGTGAAATATAATTTTATGCTGGCAATCCTCACAGGCATTTTAAATATATTGCCGTACATCGGGATTTTTACGGCGTTATTGATTGGCGCTTTGATTACATTCGCAACCTCGGGTATCAGTCACGTTTTGTTTATTGTGATTGCGATTGTTGTGATTCACGCCATTGACGGCAACATTATTATGCCCAGAGTTGTCGGCTCTAAGGTGAAAATCAATTCGCTGATCGTGATTATCGGTTTGGTGATCGGCGAGATGCTTTGGGGCATTGCGGGAATGCTGCTGACGATTCCTGTTTTGGCGATTATGAAAATTATTTTTGATAGAGTAGAAGGTTTGCAGTCCTGGGGTTTCCTGATGGGTGAAGATGATGAAGTCCCGGTTTTCAAAACGATTTTCGATAAGTATTTTCTGGTAAAAAAAGCTAAAGTTGATAAAATAATTGCGGATTCTGAAAACGAAACCAAGGAATAAATAGTTTCCGAATTGCAGCAGCCCGGCTTGAACGAAGCTCTTTTTCTTTTTTGTTGAAAAAAGAAAAAAGCGGGAGTGGAAGACGGATTAAGCTGCCCAAAATATTAATAAAATAGAAGTATGAAAAAATTAAGTTTGCTGTTCATTATAATGTCTTTATTTCTAAATGCTCAGACTGAAAAAGACAATATTGCTGCGATCAGAAAGTTCCAGAAAGAACTGAATGCAGAATATCGGAATCCGAAAGAAACGCCTTTGCGAGGCGATAATCTGAAAAATTTTAAGAAACATCCGTTCTTCCCAATCCATTTGAAATATCGTGTGATAGCCAGGTTGACGAAAACGGAAAACCCTGTTCCTTTTGAATTGCCGACGTCTTCCGGTAAATTTCAAAAATACCGGGAATATGGAAAGGCTGAATTCGAAATTGATGGCACAACATACGTCCTGACTATTTACCAAAATTTAAGGTTGATCGAAATGGAAAAATACAAAGATCATCTGTTCCTGCCTTTTCGTGACGAAACCAATGGAAAAGAAACCTATGGCGGCGGAAAATATATGGATCTGAAAATCCCTTCAGGAAACGAAATTGTGCTGGATTTTAACCAGTCTTATCAGCCTTTTTGCGCTTATAACGCTTTTGATTATAACTGCCCGATTGTTCCCGAAGAAAATAAACTGCCAATAAGAATTGAAGCGGGCGTGATGTATGAGGATGTTTACCATCATTAAGATTTAACTTCCCTTAACATTGCTTTTGCACAATCCTTGAAATTATCTGTCAAATTTAAAATTATGACGGATAAAAAAGTAGCCGGACTTTGGATAGACGGCAGAAAAGCAATTGTAGTAACCAATCATAATGCTCACGAAGTGACGGATTTTGCTGTCCGTGAAGTTGTGAAAGCGGATGTACAGCACGGCAATTCCAGTGAAAATGCTGCAAACAACGCAGAACAGACCAACCGGGCAAAGTTTTATAAAGAAATTGAAAAACTGATTACCAACAGTACAGATCTTTACATTACCGGTCCCGGAACGTCTCAGGAGGAACTGAGAAATCACCTTCTGGAAACGCCTCAGTACAAAAACCTGAACATCAAACTCGGAACAGATTCACAACTTAGCGAAGATCAGGTTCTGGAAGAAGTGAAAAATCATTTTCACGCATAAAAAAAGCGCAGATTGTTCTGCGCTTTTTTATATTCTCTCAAGTTCATCAGGATTAATCGTCGTTTTGAAAGTTCCGTAATTAACAATAACCTTGTTTCTCGAGATCTTTTCAATAGTGCCGACGCTGGTGCTTCCGGCGATCCGTACCCGCTGGCCGACTTTCATCCAGACTGCTCGTTCGGCTTTTCTTTTTTCTTCTAATTTTTCGTTGGTCTCAGCAATCTTTTCCTGGATGTCTTCTTTTTTCAGCTGCTGCGTAATTTTCCGTTTCACAACTTGAAGTCGTTTTGCTTCATCTTTGTCGGTTCCCAGTTTCCGGAATTTTTCCTGTTCCAGAATTTTGACAAAATCTTTCACTACATCTTTTCTCGATTTTCCTTTCACATAACTGTCGATAAAGGTTTCTATCTTGTTTCCGAACTGCAGTTTCCGGTGTTCTTCCTCGTATAATTTCTGAAAATTGAATAGCTTTTGCTGGAGCTGTTCATTCAGTTTCTGGAGATTATCACGTTTGTCTTCTACAGATTCTTTGGTTTCGGCAAGATTGGATTTCAGCTTTTCGACTTCGAATTTTTCTTGCTGGAGCTTCACAATCGTTTTGTCAAGGTTCACGATATCGTGCTCTACTTTTTTCCTGGCATTCTTGATAATGAATCTCGGAATCTTATTTTTCTCGGCAACTTCAAAAGTGAAGGAACTTCCGGCTTGTCCTATTTCCAGCTTGTAAAGCGGTTCAAGCGTTCTTTCATCAAAAAGCATTGCAGCATTGGTCGCTGCAGGAAGCTGTTCCACCACCAGTTTGATGTTGGTGTAATGCGTTGTGATGATGCCGAAACTTTTCTTATCATAGAAATATTCCATAAAACTTTCCGCCAGAGCGCCGCCCAGTTCCGGGTCGGAGCCGGTTCCGAATTCGTCAATCAGAAGCAAGGTTTTGTTGTCGGCTTCACGGATCATTCCGGACATCTTTTTCAGTCGGGAAGAGTAGGTGGACAAATGGTTTTCAATGGACTGATTATCACCGATGTCGGTCATAATGCTGTCAAAGAAAAACATCTCGGATTTGGGATGAACAGGAACAAGAATCCCGCTCTGGATCATCAGTTGCAACAACCCAACGGTTTTCAGCGTAATCGATTTTCCGCCCGCGTTAGGCCCTGAGATACAGATGATTCGATTGTGTTCTGTTAATGTTAAAGTTTGGGGATAGATTTCTTTGTTTTCATTTTTATTTCTGATCCAAAGTAACGGATGAAAAGCATCTTTCAAACGCAAGGTCTGATGTCTGTTGATTTTGGGTAAAATTCCGTTAACCTTTTCGGCAAATTTTGCTTTGGCCCGGATTAAATCCAGGTCGAAAATATAAGTCTGATAATCCGAAAGCTGTGGTTGGAATTCCGACAATTCTGCCGTTAACTTTCTAAGGATTTTATCGATTTCCTTTTTCTCTTCTTCCTGATTTTCCCTTAGCTTGAAATAATGTTTCACTACACTTTCCGGCTGGATGTAAGTGATAGAACCAGTTTTGGAGATGCCTAAAACACGGCCGTTCACTCTCTTTTTGAAACCGGATTTTACTGCCAGGACGCGCTGATCTTCAACAATTGTTTCCCGTATATCTTCCAGGAAATCTGAGTAAGTCACCAGCGAGCGGTTGAAGTTTTCATCAATAGCTTTCCTGGCGTGTTGTATTTCTGTTCTTAAGGTTTTCAGGATCGCAGAAGCTTCGCTTTTGACGTCCCCGAAACGGTTAAAAACTTTGTCCACTTTATCAATGATTTCTTTCCGGAACTCCAGATCTTTGATTTCGTCCAGTAACGTCGGGAAATTTTCTGCGAACTGTGGAAAGAATTTCTGCAGTTTGCCGATTTGTTCCGTAATTGTTTTGATTTTGATGAAGGATTTATTTTCTAACCGGTAATTTTCGATCAGCATCAGTTTCAGTTCCTCTTCGATATCCTCGTACTCATCAAAAGGAATAGCGTTGGAACTTTCAAAGCTGGTCAGGAACTCTGAGGTTTTCTTCAGAGAGATTTCTGCCTCGTCAATTGCCATCGGGCGAAGTTCCATGATTTGGTCTGCCGTTTTCGGAGAGTAAGCAAAAGGCGCGATTTCCGAAAGCAGTTCCGGAAATTCTAATTCATTAAGGTCGGTCTGATTAATATTCACAATGCGAATTTACGAATTTGAAATGACGTTGTAAAGTTGATTTTGGATGTGAAAGTGTTTATAATGGCGCAGCGCGTCCCGGCGGAGGCGGAGCTCTTTTTCTGTTATTGCGATTGTACAAAAGCGCTACAGATGTTTCACTTTGTTCGCAATGACAGAAAAAAGCGGGAGCCGGAGACGGATAAAGACGCCCAAAGAATCAGTGAATTAAATGAAAAAGAAACCCACAGCTGAGTCTGCGGGTTCCTCGGTTCACAATATCCTTCTGGCGGGATATTGCTACACTGAAAAATCTAATGTTATGAAAAAGTTATTTGATTAAATTTTGGTTGATAAGCTGAAGATGAGGTTCAGGTCGTCTTTTACGACGATCATTCCGCCCATTTTTTTCGGAGGAGTAATGTTGAAATCACTGAATTTGACATTTTTCCTGCCGATAAGCCTGTTGTTTTCCAATCCGAATTCCACATTATATCGTTTGCTTTGGTTCATCATTTTTACTTCTACAACGGCACTGAAGTTTTTCTGGTTTTTTGCGAAGCTGATGAATCTGATGATCATTTCGGGGTATTTCTCAGCGTAAAGTATTTTCTGGAAATCCTTTGTCATCATTTTGTTTCCGCAGTCAAAATCGGTAACTTTAAGAATAATGTTCGGAAGGTTTTTTTCTGAAAATGTATAAACGCCTGCTTCTGCCCTGAATTTATTATTGATACACTGGAAACTGTTGATATTAGTACTTCCGTTGATCTGGACGAAGTTTCCCTGTGCGTAGGTTTGCATGGTAAAGAATAACCCGAAAAGAAAATAAAGAAGTCGCATAATTTTAATTTTTAAAAAACAGAGGAAACCGCAGGATTTCCTCTGCTTCTGTTAACTGAATATTTAGAAAGCTATGGCTGCCTCTATCATATATCCTTTGAACTGTCCGCCATTATAGATACTTGTGCCTGGGTAGCCGTCGTATTTCTGGTTAACATATTCTGCTTTGGCCAGGATGTTTTTGGTCATAAACCAGCCGCCACCAATGTTGAATCTTTTGACAGTGATTTTGTCTCCGGTGATCAGTTTTCCATCAGCCTGATTATAACGTCCGCCAAAGTAGAAGCTGTCTTCTTTTCCGAAACGGTATAGCAACTCTCCTGAATACTGGCTGTAGGTTCTTCTGTCTGCTTCAGCCAGGTTTCTGCCGGATGTTGTTTCATAGGTTCCGAAGAATTCCAATCCTTTGTAGCGGACAAATGGGTTGATCATTACTGCAGTCATTTTATTGACAAAATCAGGAATCACCTTAGCTGAGTTTAAGCTGCTTGCGCCGGTTGCTGCCGTGTTTTCCATTACGAAATAATATCTTGATCCGGCTCTGTCACCATTGTAGAAGTCTAATCTTGAGCTGTTGGCATTGTTGTAAATAGATCCGGTCAATCGGACTCTCAGATCCTGGTTGATCTGTTTGTCATAACCCAGTTTTGCGTACAATGAAGGTGCGGTTCCGCTGGTTGCAGTCTGGTTGAGTCTTCCGTTAGAAGCACCTACCATTCCTATGAAGCCGTCTCTTCTGTAATAGACTTCCATAAAAGGGAAAGTAGCGTAAGCATCCATCAGGAGATTTCCTGCTATAAATGGATTGGTAAGAGAATAGGCATTATCTGTTCTTCTGAAGTGCGCGTCGCCATAGTTAAGTTCATCTTGTCCCACTTTGATGGTGGCGTACTTCATAAAATCTTTAAGGAAGTCCTTTTGTATAAAGTCCAGCTTATCAATTTGTAAATAGCCTCCTTTCACATAAGTCTCATTATGGTGACGGGAAGACAGGAATGTTCTGAGGTGTAGATTAACGCCGTCATACAATGCAACATCTATGTCTAAGTTGGCTGTAGGAAGATTGAAGTTGTTGCTGATTTTATATAACTGATTTTGATTGACTCCATTAACAATTACGGGAACTGAAGAATTTTCGTGGCTAAGTCCCTGGAACTGTAATGCAAATGCACCGCCTACTTTTACTCTCAAATGGTCAAAAGTTGTAACTGAATCTTTTTTCGGTTCAAATGCATTGATTGATCTTTTATCGCTAGGGTTGAAGTTGTCAAGCTGATGCTCCTGTGCTAGGGCAAGGTTTGTAATTCCTAAAGCAGCAATTAAGCTAACTTTTAATAGATTTCTTTTCATGATAACAGAATTTAATATTAATAGAATTAATTAGTTGTTGTAAGGTTCACGCTGATGGTGATTTCGTCTCCTGTTTTGATGGTTCCCATCATAAAGCTTGGTGGCTTGATGCCAAAAGCGGACATTTTTATTTTTGTGCTGCCTTTAATAATATAACCATTTGCAGTTTTGGTTACATTGACAGGAAATTTGATATTCCTTGTCACATCTGTAATAGTAAGGTTTCCGCTAATGGTTGAGGCTCCTGCAGGGATAGAAGCGGTTGTAAATGTAATATCCGGATATTTTGAAACTTCCAGAGATTTGTAAGCATTCTTATCCATTGCAGATTCTTTGCTTTTGAGAGACGTGGCTTTCATTACAAATTTCACATCATTAATAGCGTTTCCGCTCACATTTCCTGAAAAAGCAGCCTGAGAAGAGCTCATCGTCCAGTCGTGAAGTGTAGATGTGCCATCAATTTTGATGTTAGAGCTTTGGAGCGATAGTTTTTGAGCATTTGATAATTGTGCAAAAAATAATGTCCCCATTGCTAATGTCATTGTGATTAGATTTTTCAATGTTTTCATTTTCATAAATTTTGATTGTTATAATTAATTATCTTTCATTTTTGATAGGACAAAGGTATGAGTATGCTAATTATATTGCTATTTTTTTATAGTGATAAAAATCTTATTATATTGGCTAATTATCATTTTGATAAATATTTTAAATAATGGTTATTGATTTTGTCTTTTTTTAATTTATTTAATCATTTTAAGAAAGTGCTTTATTAATAATTGATGACGAAAATTCAGAGATGACATTTGTTAGGTTCGGGATTAGTGATTAAAGTCATTGTTAATTTTTTTTAAAATTCATTAATTATGTTAAATTATTAATGATTTCGCAATTTTATATGATGGATGTCATATTTACCTTTGAATCGATTGGGAAAGTTTAATATGTCAATCCCGAAAACGGTAAGATTTTTGATTCATAAAAGCTGATTGTCAGATCTTTCATATTATTTGAATCATCTAGATGTTATGGAATTTGTGTTTGTTTTTCTCCCCTTTGATGATTTGCCTGATATATCTGGCGTCTTGTTTCTTTTTTTTGAATAGCTGCACTAACTTAAAGCCGATCCTTACGGATCTGATCATTTAATGAAGAATTAAACATTAAGGAGCAAAAAATGGATACATTTGTAGAAGATATTATTCTAAAGTCGTCATCAGCAGAGGTGTATGGCTATCAGTCAAAAGAATTTATTTTTATGGAAGGTGAGCGGCCGCAATATTACTTCCAGATTATTGAAGGTGAAGTAAAGCTCAGTAATTACGGTGAAGACGGGAAGGAGATCATCCAGGATATACTGGAAGAAGGCGATAGCTTCGGAGAGTTTATGCTTTTTATGGATAAAGTCTATCCAGTGAACGCTATTGCTATAACAAATTGCAGGATACTGAAGATTGACAAATCAAAATTCATGTCTATGATGGAGCGCAATCCGGGAATCTATGAAAAAATGATCAGCAGTATTTCTAACGCTATGTATTTTAAATTCGTAATGGGGCAGGTGATCTCTTCTCAAAATCCTGCTTCTAAACTGATCGTTCTTCTGGATTATATGAAAAGTCTGCAAAAAAATACGGAACGTTTTTCTTTCAAAGTGCCGCTTACCCGCCAGCAGATGGCAAGCCTTACCGGGCTGTGTGTAGAAACAACCATACGGACTATCAAAAACATGGAAAAAGAAAAGATAATAAAAATCTGTAACCGGAAGATTTTTTATTAAACATAAAAAAACCGAAAAACAGATAAGTTTTCCGGTTTTGTACCCAGGACCGGGATCGAACCGGTACTCCTAAGAACTGGTGTTTGAGACCAGCGCGTCTACCAATTCCGCCACCTGGGCTGCTTTAAATTGGTTTGCAAATATAATTCAAATATTATTTAAAAAGCAATTTTTTTATACTTTTTTTCCAGCTTAAAATTCAATTTCCAAACCGTCAAAAGCAAGATGAACATTGTCAGGCAGTTCTGATTCCACTTCATCATGAAAACCAAGCTGATGACTGATATGAATAAGGTAGGTCTTCTTTGGTTTTAACTCATCAACAAGTTCTAAAACCTCCGGAAGGATGAAATGGGAATGATGGGGTTCTGTTTTTCTCAGACAATTGATGATGAAGACATCCAGATTTTTTAGTTTCTCCTTCTCGCTTTCCTCAATTTTGCTTGCATCTGTAATATAAGCCAGGTTTTTAAATTTAAAACCAAAAATATTGATCTCTGAGTGAATAATATTGATAGGAACAATATCAATTTCATTAAATAATCTGAAATTCCCATCAATTTCGAAGAGGTCAAAACTGGGAGCACCCGGATACCTGTGCTCGATGAAAGCATAAGGAAAACGATGCTTGATCTCTTTTGCAACCCGGGAGTTACAATATATCGGCATCGATGCTTTGTTCTTAAAAATCAGCGGACGAAGATCGTCCAGCCCGATAATATGATCATTATGTTCGTGAGTTACCAGTACAGCATCAATGCTTTCTTCTTTATTGGTGAGCATTTGCTGCCGAAAATCCGGGCCACAGTCTATCAGGATTTTTTTTCCGGATTCTGTCGTAACAATAGCAGAAGTTCTCAGCCGTTTATCTTTCGGGTTATCCGAAAGGCAAACCGGATGGTGGCTACCTATAACAGGAATTCCCTGAGATGTTCCGGTTCCTAAAAATCTTAAAAGCATTTTTGTAATTGCGCTGTTTTTGGTAAATTTACAAAATAAATCTAATTCTTTGTGATAAAGCCAAAACTTACCCCAAAACAGAAAGCTTTAGCGATTAATCTCGACTCTTCAATCTACGGAACTTTTGCAGAAATAGGAGCGGGACAGGAAACCGTTCGCCACTTTTTCCGTGCCGGAGGAGCATCCCAGACCATTGCAAAAGCGATGTCTGCTTATGACAAAGACTTTTCTGATGCCATTTATGGAAAAGAAGTCAAGAATCGTTATGTAACGCAAAACAGACTCAGGAAAATGCTGCGCTACGAAATGGCACTTATCGAAGAGAGGATCCCAAGAGAAAAAAATCCCGGAAAAAAGTTCTTTTCCTACGCTAATACAGTTACTACGATCAATTTTGACAAAACTTCAAAAGGTCACGGTTGGGTCGGCATTCGTTATCAGAATAATGAAAACGAGGATTTTAATGAAATCGTTATTCACGTAAAATTCAAGGAGACCAATGCGACATTACAACAGGAAACTCTGGGAAGCCTGGGTGTCAATTTGATTTATGGTGCATATTTTTATATAGATAATCCAAGAGTGCTCATAGAATCATTGTATGACGATATTTCTCTGGACAGGCTGGAAATTGATATGATCGATTTCAGCGGACCGGCTTTCCAATATGTTGATAACCGACTGATGAGTCTCCAGCTGGTAAAACTTGGGATGACCGATGCGGTAATCTTCAATTCCGAAGGTAACAATATGCTGCCGGCAGATATTCTTTACAAGAAGAATATCTTTGCGGTAAGAGGAAGTTTCCGTCCTGTAACCAGAGTCAATATTGATATGTTCGAGCACGGACTGGAGATGTTTAATCAGGATAATGCCTGCGACAGTTATAACACGCAGATTCTTTTTGAGATCACTATTTCCAATCTTCGTGCAGATGGCGATATCAATGAGAGAGATTTCCTTGACAGGGTTGATATTCTTGGCAAATTAGGCTACACTGTGATGATATCCAACTTCTCGGAATATTACAGAATGGTAGATTATTTCTCTACGTTTACAAACCAGCACATTGGCGTTGCAATGGGTGTAAACAATCTTTTGGATGTTTTTGATGAGGAATATTATAAGAATCTTCCGGGCGGAATTTTGGAAGCTTTCGGAAAATTCTTTAAAAAAGATATGCGCGTTTATCTGTATCCTTATAAAGATCCGAACTCCGGGGAGTTACTGACGTCCGAAAATCTAAAAGTTCATGATAACCTGAAGGAATTATACAAATATTTCAAACTCAATAAGAGAATTGTAGATATTGAGAACTTTAATCCTAAATTCCTGGAGATCTATTCCCGTGAGATTCTTAAAAAAATCGTTACACAGGAACTTGGCTGGGAAGAAGAACTTCCTTCAGGCGTTTCCGAGATGATCAAAGACCGCCAGATGTTCGGTTACAAGGAACTGACGTTTGACGGGTTAAATTAATACAAGAATATAAAATGATAGAACTTAAAAAAAGACTTTCAACCATTCTGGAAAGTCCGCAGGATACGAATACCAAACTTCTAAAGATCTGCCAGGTTTTGGATAAAGAGATTTCTTACTACAACTGGACAGGATTTTATTTTAAAAACGGTGACAAAGATGAGTTGGTTCTGGGACCTTATGTTGGCGCAGTTACAGACCATATTATCATTCCTTTTGGTAAGGGAATTTGCGGTCAGGTGGCGGTTTCCGGGGAAACTTTTGTGGTTCCGGATGTCAATGCTCAGGACAACTATCTGTCCTGCTCCATTGATACCAAAGCCGAGATTGTGGTTCCGATCTTTAAAAACGGCGAAAATGTCGGTCAGATTGATATTGACAGTCACCAGATTGATCCGTTTACAAAAGAAGACGAAGAATTGCTGAACTGGATTTGCGAGGAGGTGGCGAAGATTTTGTAAATTTTAAGATTCAATAATCATAAAAGTCACAAGAGTTTTTATTTACCTTTTGTGACTTTTGTGGTTTTTAAAATATTCTCAATAAGTTTTTTATAATAACTTCCACACTTTGCTAAGTGCGTTCCGTACCAGGAAAACGCTTCCCCATCCACAATCAAAATTTTCTGATTTTGACAAACATCCCGGATTTCATCCATATGTTTTTCTTGGAAAGGAAACGGTTCTGATGAGAGAAAAATTAAATCTGCATTTTTCAGATTTTTCAACTCAACTTCCGGATAACGCTTTTGATTTTTAAAGAGATTTTCAAATCCCAGTTCTTCGAGAATCCTCGAAATGAAAGTATCGCCACCAACTGTCATATAAGGATTTTTCCAGATCAGATAAACGGTTTTTAAGCGTTTCTCAGGCTCCCGAAGATCAAACGCTTCATAAGTTTTCAGGTTGAAGTATTTTGCTTTTTCCTCTTTACCGAATAGATGTCCGAGCTGCTTCAGTAAGTAATAATTATCTTCCAGCGTTTCAATATTGGTTACCAGAACTTTGAAATCTTTCATCAGTTCTTCCACCTGTTCTTTCACGTTTTCCTCTTTGTTGGCAATAATGAGATCTGGCTTCAGAGCTTTAATTTTCTCAATGTTAAGGTTTTTCGTTCCGCCAATGATTTCAACATTGCCGACCCAATCTTTTGGATGGATGCAGAATTTAGTACGGCCAACAATTTCCTCAGCAGTTAAACCCAGATCGAATAAAGTTTCCGTAATCGAAGGAACAAGTGAAATAATTCTCATAAATAAACTCAAACTTACTTACAAACGCTGCGACTCGGTTCAGTATGACAATAATTAATTTCTCGATATGTCAGTCTGAGGCTCTCGAAGACTTTAAAAAAAAACTCTCCCAAAAATAAACATTTCTGAGAGAGAACTTTATAATAAATAAATTTTCCACCTTTTAGGGTTGGGACGAAAATTTAATTAATCCTCTTTTTTGGTCGCTTTTTTAGCAGCAGGTTTTTTAGCGGCAGGTTTTTCTGCTTTGGTTTCTTCAGTTTTTTCAGCAGCTTTTTTTGCTGGTGCTTTTTTAGCAGCAGGTTTTTTCTCTGCTTTTTCAGTTTTTTCTTCAGCCTTCGCTTCAGCAACTTCTGCAGCAGGCGTTTCTTCCGGCTTTACAAAGCTTTCCGGTGTGATGTAACCCGCTTTCTGAAGCAGATTGTACCATTGAGCTAATTTTTTGATATCAGATTCGTAAACTCTTTCCACATCATAGTTAGGAAGCGATTCTGCCATAAAAGCTCTTAGTTCTTCACTGGAAGATTTATGGTTAATCGTTGGTTTGTAGTCGTATTTTTTTGCAATATTTTCGAAAACCTCGAATAAAGGAACTTCTTTATCAAACGTAAACATAGCGATATTGTCCAGTAGACTTACCTGGCTGGAGTTCGAGATGCTTGCTTTTTTCTTTGTAGAGATATCCTCAACGATAAAACCGTTCTTAAGTTGAGAAACTAATTTGAAAAGTCCCGGTTTTCCGGAGATTGAAATAATTTTTTCTAACTGCATTTTAATATTTTTTCTTAGTAATTTTTTATTTTTTGTGAGAGGTTTTTAGTGAGATGTAAGATGTGTTTTTTTTACTTCTGACATCTGACTTTCAACTTCTGACTATTTCGGAAACCTCATTTTGTAGCTCACACTTACATCGCCGTTGGCAATTTTCTGGAGTTTTCCTTTCACGATTTTTTTCTTCAGAGCACTCAGGTGATCTGTAAAAAGGATTCCTTCGATGTGATCATATTCGTGCTGAATAACCCTTGCTCTGATGTCTGAAAATGTATCGGTATGCTTCACAAAATCCCTGTCGTAATATTCTATCTTGATGGTCGATTTACGTTTTACATCTTCGCGTACTTCCGGAATGCTCAGGCAGCCTTCATTGAATTTCCACTCTTCTCCGGATTCTTCCAGGATTTTAGCATTAATAAAAACTTTTTTGAAATCTTTTAGTTCATCAGCAATATCTTCATAATCCTCATCTTCGGAAAGCGGAGAAACATCTACCACAAAAAGACGGATGTCCAGCCCAATCTGAGGAGCAGCCAAACCAATACCGTTGGCACCATACATGGTTTCGAACATATTGTCAATCAAAGTCTGCAGCTCAGGATAATCTTTATCGATATCGTGCGCTTTTTTTCTCAAAACGGAATCTCCGAATGCTCTAATTGGTAAAATCATCTTTTCTGGTCTAAAAAATTCTGCAACAATATCGTCGCGCTTACTTTGTCAATCAATCCTTTTTCCTGTCTTTGCTTTTTGTTTTTTCCACTCTGGCTGATAAAAAATGAAGCCATTTTGGAAGTGAAACGTTCATCCAGTCGATTGATTGCCTTATCAGGAAATTCCTTTTCAAAAACCGAAATAAATTTCTGAATCTCAGTTTCGATGTCGGACATATTTCCTTTCAGATCTGTGGGAAGTCCGATGACTATTTCATCCACAACGTTTTCTGAAAAATAGCTTTTCAGAAAGTCCACCAGTTTTGGTGTTTCAACCGTTGTCAGTCCGCTTGCAATCATTTGAAGATCATCTGTTGCGGCGATTCCGGTTCTTGCTTTTCCGTAATCAATAGCCAGGATTTGTCCCATAAGTTGGCAAATTTACAAAAATTTTCAGCTTATGGAAATTAAAAAAGCCTTGCATACTTAATTGGGTTTGCAAGGCTTTTTTTATAAATATGAATGCTTACTCTGTTTTCATTTCTTCCACCAGTTTTTTGATCCTGTCGATGTACTTTCCATAAAAATACTGAAACCACCAGTTGCCCAGGAAATACAATCCGAAAAGCCCAATAATCACCGGAAATAGTAAGTAAAAAGATAAAAATCCATTACTATAAGTCCTTGTGTGCGGAATAGATTCTATAATGATGATCATCTCACAGACCAGAAAAGGCACAAAACTCAGGTAAAATGAGAGGTAATATTGTTTGTTCAGCTCGAACTGGTGGAAGAGATCCTTCAGAGAATCATAAGTTCCCAAAGTAGGATTGCTGATTTCTTTGTAAAGTTTAAAGAATTTGCTGAAGAAAAAAACCGTCACCAGAGTCATAGAAGCCACCAAAACTTCGACGTACAATCTGAACCTGAACGGGATATTGAAAAACCAGATGAACACCAGAATAATAGGCAACAGAATGATAGTGGACCAGAATTCATTACGCATATTCTTCCTGATTTTTTCAAGAGGCAGATGTATCTCTTTTTGTCTTTCCGTAGAGATTTCCGGTGTTTCGGAAACATCTTCTTTATTCCAAATGGTTTTAAATTGATCTAAGTCCATATCTTTGATAGTTGATAGTTGATAGTTGATAGTTGATAGTTGATAGCTGTCAGGCTGAGGCTCTCGAATCCTGTTTACTGATTAACTCCTTTAACTTTTCTTTTGCGCGGTTCAGTTTCACACGGGCATTGCCTTCGGAGATGCCCATTTGTTCCGCCATTTCTTTGCCCGAAAAATCTTCCAGGTAGTAGAAGATTAGGGCTTTGTCAATTGGATTGAGTTTTTGGATGCATTCATACATCAGCTTTAAGTTTTGTTCATCTTCATAGTTGTATTCCTCTTCTTTTATTTTATAAAGTGAGACATCATCATTCTGGATGAAATGTCTTCTTTTTTCAGACTTTAGGAAGATGATGGCGGTGTTGAGTGCAATCCTGTAAAGCCAGGTCGAGAATTCGCTTTTACCTTCAAATGTTGAAAAAGACTTCCAGACCTGATAAACAATCTCCTGGAAAAGGTCATTCTGATCATCGCGATTATCCATATACATTTTAGAAATCTTGAAGATGATTCCTTTATGTTTATCGATTTTCTCTAAAAATTCTTTCTCAGATGAACCCATTTTTGTTTTAACTCTGTTCGGTTAGTAATGATATAAATTATTTGTTACAAAAAATAATTCTTGATTTTAATTTGAGCGCCTTTGTCCGCCCTCCGTTCCCAATCTTTTCACTCCACTACGTTCCGTAAAAAGGATTTTCGCTCAATTCGGGCTGCGCTTCGCCAAGATGAACATTTGTATTTCAAATAAATATTTTGCATATCCTTATTATTTATCATTCCGGAGGAATCCAGACTGCTGAGATTCCTTCATAATGGCAAACATACTTTTTTTAAAATTTCTTTTTATTGCTGAGCGAAGCGTCTTTGCGAGTTTTAAAAATATTTTCAATAATGTATAAAAATCTTTGCGCTCTTTGCGTTCAAAATGATGCAGTAATTTTCATATTTTTGTAAAGATTAACAATCACTCATAATTCATCACTTATAACTAACTCGATGTCTTTAAAAATATCAGGACTTAACAAGAAATTCGGAGAGCAGATTGCGCTCAACGATATTAATATCACGATTTCAAATAACGAAATCATCGGATTACTCGGACCAAATGGCGCCGGAAAATCCACCTTGATGAAATCCATCACAGGCGTTCTGAAAATTGATGAAGGCGAAATTCTTTTGGACGAAAAAAATGTTTCAGAAAACAAAATCGAATCCAAAAAGAAAATCGGTTTTCTGCCGGAGAACAATCCGCTTTACAACGAGATGTTTGTGAAGGAATATCTTCAATTCGTCGCTAATATTCATAACATAAAAAAAGAAAGGGTAGAACAAGTTATAGACTTGGTTGGCATTACACCTGAAAAATCAAAAAAAATCAGTCAGCTTTCTAAAGGTTACAAACAAAGAGTTGGATTAGCGCAGGCAATTCTTCACGAACCGGATTTACTGATCCTGGATGAACCAACCAACGGACTGGACCCCAATCAAATCATAGAAATCCGAAATGTCATCAGAGAAATCGGCAAGGAAAAAACGGTGATCCTGTCCACGCATATTATGCAGGAAGTGGAAGCGCTTTGTTCCAGAGTAATTTTGATTCATCAGGGAAAAATTTTACAGGATTCTCCGATTTCAGAATTCAAAGGAAAATTTGCAAGTCTGGAGGAGGCTTTCCAGAGTTATACGGTTTAGCTTATGATTTATGAATTATAAGTTATAAATGATATTTTAAACAAAAATTAAAAATCGTAAATTCGTAAAGATTTATTAATAAAAAAACGATGGAAGCATCAATTATCATACATCCAAGAAATAGGAAAGAAGCGTCATTACTAAAGAAAGTGTTGAAAGCTTTGGATGCACAATTTGTTTTAAAAGAAGAAAAATCTGAAAGCCTAAGTCCAAGCAATGATCCATATTATGATAATCCGGAAAACGTTGCGGAATTGGAAAGGAGAATTGCAGACTTGAAAACTAATAAGGAAAAAAAGGTTGTTTTAAAAAGTAAAGAAGACATCAAAAATTTCTTGGCTATATGAGCTATGAACTAATATTCAGAAAACAAGCTCAGAAAGATATTGATTCTTACAAAAAATCCGGCAATCAGATTTTACTAAAAAAGATTTACAAACTTTTATCTGAAATTATTGAGAATCCATACTCTGGAACTGGAAAACCAGAACGGTTGAAGTTTCAGGATTCTAATGTATGGTCAAGAAGAATTGATAACAAAAATCGGTTAATTTATAGTGTCGAAGAAAATATTGTAACCGTAGAAATTATTTCTGCCAAAGGTCATTATGGCGATAAGTGAGAATTGTTTCCCACTTCTTTGATGAGTTTACGCCTCTGCGAACCTTAAATATATTCTCAACAATAATAAAAAAAAATCTTTGCGCACTTTGCGTTAAAAATATAACAAATTGCAATTCGCCCAAATTATCCTTCCGCTCAATCTCAAAGGAACTTTCACATACAAAGTTCCGACTGATTTTTTGGATAAGATTGAGGTCGGGATGCGGGTTTTGGTTCCGTTTCGTGGGAAGAAAATTTATACAGGAATTGTTGCTGAACTTTTTGATGATTTTGAAGAAACATTTGTTCCGAAAGAAATCATTAATCTGTTGGACAATCAGCCGATTGTTCCGAAACAACAACTGGAATTCTGGAACTGGATGAGTTCATACTATCTCTGCAATCTGGGCGAAATTTACCGTCTGGCGTTTCCGTCTTCTCTCAAGCTGGAAAGCGAAACTTACGTCAGGTTATTATCCGAAAGAACCATTGACTGGAAGAACCTGGATGCGAATGAAACGTATCTTCTGCAGGCCCTGGAAGTCCGGCAAATGCTGAACCTTCAGGAAATTGAAGCGTTCATCCCCAAAAAAGAAATCATCAAAACCATCAATGCGCTGATTGATGAACGTTATATTTCAGTGGATGAAAAAATCACTGAAAAATATAAGGCGAAAGAAATTGCTTATCTGAAAGTCAATGATGAAGCCTTGGTTTCTGAGAATCTGGCAATGATTCTTTTGAAACTGGATAAAGCCAAAAAACAAAAAGACCTTTTTCTTAATATCCTTTCCAAACAAATTGATAGTCCGGAAAATCCCATCAGGAAATCTTTGGTTTTTGATGAAGGAAATTTTGTGAATCAGCAATTGAAATCCTTGATTGAAAAAGGCTGGGTTACGGAATATTATCTTGAAAAAGACAGGATTAATTCTTATGAAGGCGACATTGAAGAAATTGAAGCATTGACTGAAAATCAGAAAAAAGCCGTTTCAGAAATCAATCAGGCTTTTGAAGAAAACAAAAATGTGTTGCTTCACGGTGTCACTTCATCAGGAAAAACGCACATTTATCTAGAGAAAATTGAAGATTGTGTTAATTCCGGGCAAAATGTTCTGTTGCTTTTGCCGGAGATTGCCCTGACGAAACAGATCACCATCCGTCTTGAGAAAAAATACGGTAGAAAACTAGGTTTTTATCATAACAAACTGACAGATTTCGAAAGGGTGGAAGTCTGGAAAAAAATCAGGAACAATGAACTTCAAATCCTTATCGGAACACGTAATTCTTTATTCCTGCCTTATCAGAATCTAGGATTGATTGTTGTAGACGAGGAACACGATTCGGCGTACAGGCAACGTGATCAGCATTTCTTTTTCAATGCGAAAGATTCTGCGATGATGCTGGCGGAATTTTATCAGTCTAAATTGATTCTCGGTTCAGCAACGCCTTCCCTGGAAAGTTATGATCTGGCAATGAAAGATAAGCTGCGTTACGTGGTTCTGAATGAAAGATTCGGGAATATAGCTTTGCCGAAATTTGAACTGATTGATGTCAAAGAAGCCCAGAATCAGAAAACAATCGTTGGGAATTTCAGTCAAAAAATGATTGACGAAATCAATCATCAGCTCGATCATAAAAAACAAACCATTATCCTCCATAACCGCCGCGGCTATGCCAATGTTATCGAATGTGAAACCTGCGGACACGTCACATACTGCAGTAATTGTGATGTAGTGATGACTTATCATAAATCTACCAATGAGCTCAAATGCCATTATTGTGGCCATCGGTCCGGAAAACCTACAGTTTGCCCCAGTTGTCACGGTGATAATCTGAATACCAGAGGTGTTGGTGTAGAACAAATAGAAGAAGAAACAAAGAATATTTTCTCCGATGCTGAAGTGGACAGGATGGATGTGGATGCTATGCGAAAGAAATTTGCCTACGAAAAACTCTATGAAAAACTGGAAAATGGAGAAACCGACATTTTAGTTGGAACGCAGATGATTTCCAAGGGTTTGGATTTTGATAATATCGAATTAGTTGCGATTCCGAAAGCAGATTCTATGATTCACGTTCAGGATTTCCGTGCAGAAGAAAGAACTTATCAACTGATTACCCAAGTTGCAGGACGCGCCGGAAGAACTTCCGGAAATGGAAAAATCCTGATTCAGACCTATAATCCTTCACATCAGGTTTTTGAATTGATTAAAAATCAGAATGTTAAAGAGATTTATAATTATTTTTTGGATGAAAGGAAAAAGTTTCTTTATCCGCCTTTTGTGAAATTAATAATGATTGAGCTGAAACACAGAAAAGAAGACAAATTGGGCAGAGCTTCCCAGTTTTTAGGTTCGATCCTGAGAAAATATATCCCGGAAGAATGTATCCTTGGCCCGGAAAAATCGGCTATAGCAAGGCTTAACAATCTTTATCAGTATCAGATTTTACTCAAATTTCCTAAAAATAAAAACTACAGAATCTATAAAGAACTCCTTCTGAAATCTTTTGATGAATTTGACGAAATCACAGCTTATAAATCAGTAAAAAAAGATCTGTACGTAGATTTTTAACAATTTTTAACGGATTTTCCGATCTTTTATTACGGGAAACCGTAACATCCATAGCAATATTCTCTAATTTTACTACGTTTTGAGAATAGGATTTTTATTTATAGAAATCTATATTAAAAATAATTCAAAAAAAAATTAATTCTTTTGAGAATGAATAAATTAAGAAATTACTTTTCTATCATCACGATTGGTATTTCGGCAATTGTTTTTTCGCAGGGGAGCGTCGCAGTTTCTACCTTTCCGCAGGTCGCAGAACAGCAGGGTCTTGTAAAGGATATTACGGCAGAAAAGGCGCTGCTTTCCCCGAAAGAGCAAATCGAATTCAATATCAATAAGATGTTTACAGATCCCGTTTTGCGAAACGCCAACTGGGGATTTGTTGTTTATGATCCGAAGACGGAAAAAATTGTGACGGCTTATAATGAAACGGCACCACTGATTCCGGCTTCTACAACCAAATTGCTAACCACAGAAACCGCCTTTTCACTGCTGGGAACACAGTACAGATGGAATACTCAGCTTGAATATTCCGGCAGTGTGGATGCGGAGGGTGTGCTTACCGGTAATCTTTACATTGTAGGTAGCGGTGATCCTTCATTGGGTGGGAACCGAGGCGGCGCTGCCGGCTATACACAGATCGTCAATCAGTACCTTGATGCAATTAAAGAAAAAGGAATCAAAAAGGTGACCGGTGATATTATCATCCAGACTGCTATTTTTAAAGAGAATAAAACCGAGCTTCCTAAAAATATCGTCTGGCTGGAACAGAAAAATTATTTTCTGCCGGTAGGAACAACTAAAGATATTGACCCGAGAAACGAAAAGCTCATTATCAATCAGTCCAATAATCCTTTTAATCAGCAGAAAAAATATTTTTATATTTCTCCATATGCTGACAAACTGGTCTATGCAGATAAGTTTGAAGGCAACTGGGTGACTACAAAAGTTGCTGAACCGCCGGCATACTTAGCCAATAAGTTGAGAGAAGGACTTCTAAGAAATAAGATTACGGTAACCGGAAAAGTAACTCCGAAAATCGTAGACCGGGATCCGGAGCCAAGAGAAATTCTGGCGGTATATAAATCTCCTACACTTGCAGAAATTGTTAATTTCACGAACCAGAGAAGTGATAATAATTATGCGGAAGCCCTATTGAAAGCTAATGGATTTCATAAGCTTGGTGACCAGACCGTTGAATCTGGAAGGCAAGTTGTGACCGACCATCTCAAAGCCATTAATTTTGATATGAATGGTCTTAATTATATGGACGGAAGCGGGCTGTCTAAATCGCATACCGTTACGCCTCTTTCTCAGGTCAAGTTTCTCGCATCACTAATGAAATCGCCGTATTATAAAGAATATTTTGAATCTTTGCCTGTTGCAGGACAGTCGGGAACGCTGAAACACATGTTTTTGCTGAACTCGAACGGACAGATATTCGCAAAAACGGGAACACTAAATGGTGTGAAATGTCTTGCGGGATACATCAAAACAAGAAATAACAGGACTTTGGCGTTTTCTTTATTAATCAATAAATTCTCAGGCTCAGTCAATCAGGTTAAAGACAGGATGGAGCAATTGCTGGATCCGACTTTAGATTTATAAAAATCAAGATCTTATAAATTATAAACCCGCATTTTTTATGTGGGTTTTTTTGTAGCTTTGATTAAAATTAAATTATAATGAAAAAATTATATAGTTTGATGTTGACATGTTTCTTTATCAATATGTTTTTGGGACAAAAATTTAACATTGACAGAAAAGGACTGATAGAAATGGAAAAGAAAGCATCCTTGAAAGCCATTTTGGATGTCAATGTTAATCCCAATACACTTAATTATGATTTGCAATACGCCAGGGTTGAACTGAGCCTTGATCCCAATCAGCAATACGTTTCCGGAACCGTAACTTCACACTTCAAAATGCTTTCAAATTCCGACAATATCTATTTTGATCTTGCGAATAATCTTACCGTTTCCAATGTAAAATATCACGGTCAGAACCTGACTTTCCAGCAATTGACAACAGACGAGATTAAAATTGATTTTCCGGCTGCCATTCCGGCTCAGGTCACAGATTCATTATCTATTACTTATAGTGGCATTCCAACTACCGCAGAAAGTGCTTTTGTAGCAACACTGACTCCTGCTGGTGATCCTATTCTCGCTACGCTGTCCGAGCCATTCGGTGCGAAGCAATGGTGGCCAACCAAACAAAGTATGAATGATAAGATCGAGAAAATGGATATCAAGATCAATACGCCAACGCAATATACGGTGGGCTCAAACGGAAGACTGATATCCGAAACTATTGCCAATAACAGGAAAACAACCTATTGGCAGACAAACTATCCGATTCCGGCTTATCTTTTTGCATTAGGAATATCTAATTATACCAAACTTAATTCTACAATTACGACAAGTAATAGCTCATTTCCGTTTCTCAACTACGTGTATCCTTCTTCTGCAAATGCAAATGTTCAGGCCAATCTGGATTGGACCTCAACCAATATGCAGACTTTCGAGGACTACTTTGGATTATATCCTTACAGAAATGAAAAATATGGTCACATGCAATTCAACTGGGGCGGCGGAATGGAGCATGCTACAATGACATCTGTGGGGTATTACAGTCAGGATCTTATTGCGCACGAACTTGCACACCAATGGTTTGGGGATAAATTAACTTGCGGAGCGTGGAATGACATTTGGCTCAACGAAGGTTTTGCTACGATGGGAGAATATCTGGTCTATGAAAAATTATTAATGAGTGCATCACAATTCCAGAGCTATCTGCAAAGTGAGATGGATAATATTACAAGTTCTCCCGGAGGAAGTGTCTATGTTCCGGATAATCAATTAACTTCAAACCGGATTTTTGATGGCAGGCTGACCTATACCAAAGGCGGTTATGTTCTCAGGATGATCAAATGGATTCTGGGAGACGATCAGTTCTATGCAATGCTGAAAGCGTATCAGAATAATCCAGCCTTCGCTTATAATTATGTCAAAACAAATGATTTCAGGGATTTTTTATCATCTTACACAGGTCGAAACTTTACGGAATTTTTTAATGATTGGATCTATGGTGAAGGTTATCCGACTTACCAAATCCGTTGGACACAAAATGCAACATCCAAAAAACTGACTTTCCGAGTGGCGCAGACAAGAAGCAGTTCTATAGTAAGTTTCTTTGAAATGCCGCTGCCAATAAAAGTTTCCGGCGCCGGCGGACAAACTGCTTATTTGGTTTTGGATAATACTTTTAACAATCAGTATTTTACTAATGATGTCAATTTCGATGTGACGAGTGTAACCTTTAATTATGACAAACAAATTGTCACCAAAGGCTCAACAGTTAAAAAAGATAATACCCTGGCTGTAGATGATGCTAAACAAAAAGCGATTAATGTGTATCCCAATCCTGCAAAATCAGTAATTAAAATTTCAGGTCTGGAAAAATCAGCGGATTTTGAGATTTATGCCAGCGATGGTAAATTGGTCAGAAAAGGAAAAACAGAAGCAGACTCAGAAATCAATATTTCCACAATGGAAAAAGGAACCTACATTCTTAAGTTTAATAACCAGTCGGTTAAGATCATAAAAGACTAGCAAATTAAAATATCATAAAAAAGCACTTTATTACAGTGCTTTTTTTATTTTTGTTAAAATCGAAAATCAATAAAAATGATATCACAAAAATTTCTCGAAAACATTTCTAATGAACTAAAAAATATAGAAAACGACGGTCTTTACAAAAAGGAAAGAATCATTACCTCCCAGCAGAGTGCCGAAATAGAAGTGGGCGGAAAAAGACTTCTGAACTTCTGTGCCAATAATTATCTGGGATTGTCCAATCATCCCGAAGTGATGAAAGCCTCACAAGAAGCCATCGATTCTCACGGTTACGGGATGTCTTCTGTCCGGTTTATTTGCGGAACTCAGGATATTCATAAAGATCTGGAAGCTAAGATTTCTAATTTCTTGGGAATGGAGGATACAATTCTTTACGCCGCTTGTTTTGACGCCAATGGCGGTGTTTTCGAGCCATTATTCTCAGAAGAAGATGCGATTATTTCTGATGAGCTGAATCACGCTTCTATTATTGATGGCGTGAGATTATGCAAAGCTGCCCGTTATCGGTACAAGAATAACAATATGCAGGATCTGGAAAACCAGTTGAAAGCTGCATCTGAAAAAAATCATCGATTCAAAATCATTGTTACTGATGGTGTTTTCTCAATGGACGGCATTGTGGCAGATCTGAAAGGTGTTTGTGATTTAGCGGATAAATATGACGCTTTGGTGATGGTTGATGATTCTCACGCAACCGGGTTTATTGGTAAAACCGGACGTGGAACACACGAAGCTAATGATGTTATTGGCAGGGTTGATATCATTACATCGACGTTAGGAAAGGCTTTGGGCGGTGCTTTGGGCGGATTTACTTCAGGAAAAAAGGAGATCATCGATATGCTGAGACAGCGTTCTCGTCCTTATTTATTTTCAAATTCTTTAGCTCCCGGAATTGTAGGCGCAGCTTCCAAAGTTTTAGATATGATTTCTAACGACACTTCGTTGAGAGACAAAGTGATGGAGAATGCAGCATATTTCAGAACCGAAATGAAATCGAAAGGGTTTGATATTCCGGATGGTGATGCAGCTATTGTTCCGGTAATGCTTTATGATGCAAAATTAGCACAAGAGATGGCGGAAAAGCTTTTATCTGAAGATATTTATGTGATTGGATTCTTTTATCCTGTGGTTCCAAAAGGAAAGGCGAGGATCAGGGTTCAGCTTTCTGCGGCGCATAGCAGGGAACATTTGGATAAAGCAATTGCAGCTTTTGAAAAAGTAGGGAAAGAATTAGGAATCATTTAGTTCATATATAATGATAACACCAGGTTGGAAGTTTATAACTGCAATTCCGGATGGCGAACCATTTTATTTAGATGGAATTAATATTTGGGATTTTAAATGGCAAAATACTAATGAAACTATTGAGGTGAAAGATCCTTTATATCAACAAGATTTTGTTTTGGATATTTATAAAATAAATGCAGTTGGAAAGGATATTGCTTTTGCAGCGGGAGAATTTTCTAATTGTATTTGGGGTATTTATCAAAAAAAATAAAGTAAAAAAACCAGCAAATTAATTTGCTGGTTTTTATATGGTTCTGAGAAGGCTCAGGATTATTTCTTAGCGTAAGATTTATCCTTGATTCTTGCTTTTTTACCTCTAAGATCACGGAAGTAGTAGATTCTTGCTCTTCTAACTTTACCTTGTCTGTTCACTTCAATTTTCTGAAGCGCTGGCATGTTAATTGGGAAAACTCTTTCTACACCAACATCACCACTCATTTTTCTGATCGTGAAAGTTTTAGTAGCACCAGTTCCTCTCAACTGAATTACAGTTCCTTTGAAGAACTGCGTTCTAGTTTTCTGGCCTTCTTTAATTTCGTAATAAACAGTGATAGTATCACCTGCTTTGAATTCCGGGAATTCTTTTTTTGTAATGTACTTGTCTTGTACGTACTTAACTAAATCCATTTTGTTTAGCAAATAAAATTGTTTTACATTAAACAACGTTCACGTCTTTCGTCAGAGGTTGATTAACAGGTTGCAAAAATAAAAATAATTTTCATAACTACAATACAATCTGTACAATAAATTAATTTTTTTTGGGCGTGTCCCTCATTCCGTCATATCGGCGCTCGCTTCGCTCGCGCCTCTATTTCGTCATTCGGGCCGGTCTCCGGGCAGTCGCTTCACAGCAAAACTTGCAAGTTTTGCTGTGAGAGCTCCGACAATGCCCTGCGCCCTCACGCAGCTGCGCAGAAAACATTTTTTGGCATAAAATTCCTTTCTGAAAGTGAAAAGTACTGTTTTAAAATCGTAAATTTGTTTAGAAACATTATAAATATGGCCAATTGTAGTAGCGGATGTTGCAACACGGAACAGCAGAAAGAACATTCTCACGATGAAGAACACGATCATAACCACGGAAATTCCAAAGTTACATTAGTAATAAGTCTTGGGATTTTTTTTACAGGATTGGTGCTGGATTTCTGGCTCAAGGCAGATTGGTTTACCGGCAATCTTTGGCTGCGCCTTGGTTGGTATTTCGTTTCATATCTGTTGGTAGCTTTTTCAGTATTCAGAGAAGCATTTGAATTGGCTGCCAAGTCGGATTTCTTCAATGAGTTTTCCCTGATGGGAATAGCCACAATCGGTGCTTTTGCAATCGGCGAATTTCCGGAAGGCGTCGCCGTGATGCTGTTTTATACCATTGGTGAGATGTTTCAGGAAGCTGCGGTCAACAGAGCCCGGAATAACATCAAAGCATTATTGGATGTTCGTCCGAAAGAAGCCACGGTTTTCAGAAACGAAAACTGGAACACCGTTTCTCCGGAAGATGTGCAAATCGGCGAGAAAATCCAGGTGAAAGTAGGCGAGAAAATTCCTTTGGACGGTAAGCTATTATCGGAAAAAGCAAGTCTCAACACTTCAGCTTTGACAGGCGAGAGTAGGCCATCGTCCATCCAGAAATCAGATGAAGTGCTTGCCGGGATGCTGAATCTCGATCAGGTTATCGAAATCGAAACCACAAGGCTTTTTGAGAACAGCTCCATTGTCAGGATTTTGCAAATGGTACAGGATGCCAGTTCCAGAAAAGCAAAAACCGAATTGTTTATCAGGAGATTTGCCAAGATTTATACGCCGATTGTCTTTGCTTTGGCAGTCCTGATTACTTTGATTCCTTATTTTTTTGTAGAAGACTATGTTTTCCGGAACTGGCTTTACAGAGGGTTGGTTTTCCTGGTGATTTCCTGTCCTTGTGCTTTGGTTATTTCCATTCCACTTGGTTATTTTGGGGGTATTGGTGCAGCCTCCAGAAATGGAATATTGTTCAAAGGTTCAAATTTTCTCGATATCATTTCGAACGTAACAACGGTTGTAATGGATAAAACGGGAACACTGACTAAAGGTGTTTTCAAGGTTCAGGACATTGTTCCGGAAGATATATCAAAAGATGATTTCCTTGCTGTTCTGTCATCGGTTGAGAGTCATTCCACGCACCCGATTGCCAAAGCGATTTCTCAGTTTCATCCGGCCAGTAAAATACCGGATTCCGTTGAGGAGATTTCGGGCAAAGGAATCAAAGCTTTGGTTGATGGAAAAAACGTTCTTGCGGGTAATACAAATTTATTAAAGTCTTTCGGTATTCCATATCCCGATGAGCTGGATAAAATTGTGGAAACGACTGTTGTTCTGGCAATTGACAGCGTTTACAAAGGATATGTGACGATTTCTGATGAGGTGAAGGAAGATGCGGAACCAGCGATTAATAATCTTCATAGAGCTGGCATCAAAACAATGATGCTGAGCGGCGATAAAGATTCATTGACACAAAACATCGCTAAAAAGCTCGGAATTGATTCTGCGTTTGGCGGACTTCTTCCGGAAGGTAAAGTGGAAAAGCTTGAAGCCCTCAAGAAAAATCCGAAAGAAGTGGTTGCTTTTGTAGGAGATGGGATCAATGATGCGCCGGTTTTAGCATTAAGCGATGTTGGAATGGCAATGGGAGGCTTGGGTTCTGATGCGGCAATTGAAACTGCGGATGTGGTAATTCAGACAGACCAGCCGGCCAGGATTTCAACTGCTGTAAGAATAGGAAAAGCAACTAAGAAAATTGTTTATCAGAATATAGGTCTGGCTTTTGGTGTAAAAGTTATTGTGCTTATTTTAGGCGCCGGCGGATTAGCCAATATGTGGGAAGCGGTTTTTGCAGATGTTGGTGTGGCACTTTTGGCTATTCTTAATGCTGTCAGGATACAGAACATGAAATTTTCATAATTGTATTTATAAATCTTTATTTCAATATTATTTGTCGGGTTAATAAATAATCTTATCTTAGTTCAAAATGAAATTATGATAAGAACTGCCATATTTTGCACACTTTTATTGTCTCAATTTGGGACAGCTCAGGGATTTTTGAAGTCCCAGGGTCAAAAAATTGTCAATCCTAAGGGAGAAAATGTTTATCTGAAAGGTCTTGGTCTGGGCGGATGGATGCTTCAGGAAGGTTATATGCTAAAGACAGCCGATTTTGCAGGACCACAATTTAAAATCAAGGAAAAGATTGCAGAAGTTGCTGGCGAAGACGGTAAAAATGCGTTCTATAAAGCTTATCTTAAAAACGGGATAACTAAAAAAGATATTGATTCTTTAGCAAAATGGGGCTTCAATTCAATCCGGCTTCCAATGCATTATGATCTCTATACTTTACCTATTGAAAAAGAGCCTGTTAAAGGGCAAAATACTTGGCTGGAAGAAGGATTTGTAATGACTGATAATCTTCTGAAATGGTGCGAGGCGAACAAAATTTACCTGATTCTCGATCTTCACGCCGCTCCGGGCGGACAAGGTAATGATGAAAACATATCCGATAATGATAAATCAAAACCAAATCTCTGGCAAAATGAAGAGAATCAGAAAAAAACTATTGCGCTCTGGAAAAAACTGGCGGAACGCTATAAAGACAAGGAATGGATTGGCGGATATGACCTTATAAACGAACCTAATTATCCTTTTACAGGAAAAAATCCGAATGGGACGGACGAGATGTCTAATGCGCCGCTCTGGAAGCTACAGAAAGATATCACAGAAGCCATCAGGCAGGTTGATAAGAAGCATATCATCATCATAGAAGGGAATGGTTGGGGCAATAATTACAACGGACTTCCTGCGCTTTGGGATGACAATATGGTTTTGAGTTTTCATAAATACTGGACCAACAATTCTCCCGAAGCGATCCGGAATATTCTGGATATGAGAAATAAACTCAATGTGCCGGTGTGGCTGGGAGAAACGGGTGAAAATTCCAATGTTTGGTTTACGGAGCTCAATCAGCTTCTTCTGAAAAACAACATTGGCTATGCTTACTGGCCAATGAAAAAAATTGATAATATCGCAGGCGTTACCAGCGTGAAGATCACACCGGAATATCAGAAACTTCTGGATTATTGGAAAAACGGCGGCGAAAAACCCTCAAAGGATTTTGCTCAGAAAGCATTGCTGAAAATCGCGGACAACTACAAAATGGAAAATACGGAAGTGAAAAAAGATGTCATCGATGCGTTGTTCCGGCAAGTGAATGATGAAACCACAAAACCATTCAGAAATCACAATGTTCCGGGAAGAATCTTTGCTACGGAATATGATCTAGGCAGGATTGGGAAAGCTTATCAGGATAATGATTTTCAGAATCTCTGGGTAAGCTCTGGTCAGCACACCGAATGGAACGCCGGCAATAAAATGCGTAACGATGGTGTTGATATTTATGCCTGCAATGATAAGGTTACCAATGGATATTATGTCGGGAAAACTGAAAACGGCGAATGGCTGCAGTATACGTTGAAGGTTAATCAAACTAAAGAATATAAACTGGATATCCGGTATAACAATGAGTCTGCCGAAAGTTCCGGAGTCAGCATCAAAGATGAGTCCGGAGAAACACTGACACGAATTGATCTGCCGCCAACAGGAAAGGAATGGAAGACGGTTTCTTTGGAAAGAATCAATTTGTCAAAAGGGGAAAAGAAACTCAGATTATATTTTGATACAGGCAATGCAAACATCAATTTTTTTGAATTGAAATAATTCTCACATTAACATTATTATTTTTGAACATTCCAAGTCACTTTGGAATGTTTTTTATTGGATATAAAGCTTTAAATTTACAAATGATAACAATTGAGCTTTTTAATAGACCTATTGTTATAAATAAAAACAATACAATACCAATGAAATTCTATTTTACGCTCTTTCTTTTTTATGCATCATTGCTTTTTTCACAAAGCACACTCAAGGTATACAGATCGGATAACCATTTACCGATTAAAGGAGCTAAAGTTTATTGTAATGATAAACTTCTCGGGCATACCGATGAAAACGGGCTGCTTAACTTTACCACAAAATGCCCGAAAGTAGATGTGGAAGCAAGTCAGTTCATTGGTGATGAAGTGGTGGTGGATAAAACGATGGAGATTGCACTGGATAAAGAAAGCTCCAGGACAAGAGAAATAGAAACGGTGACACTTACCAATGAAAGCGATCCGCGTGCTCTGGCTATTCTGGATAAGGTTTTCAGAAGTTTTAAAGATAATTCACCGAATGCGTTGGACTCTTACTCTTATAAATCTTATGAAAAAATGTCTTTTGATCTGGATCAGGACAGCATCAGTGATTACAGCCGTTTTATGAGGTCCAGAAAGGATTCTCTTGCCAGGCTGTCAAACCGTACTCTTCCGAAAGAAGACAAGCAGAAGAAAGATTCTATAGAAGGAGAAAAAGCAATGAGTGTTTTTACCAGGAGCAAGATGTTTCTCTGGGAACGCGCCACACAGTTTTTATTTTCTGAAAAGTATGGTGAGAAGATCAATATTCTGGATAACAGGATTTCCGGATTGCAGGAGCCTATCTATGAAATGATAACTTTGAGATCTAACCGGAACAAGGTGCCGAGAGAAGTCTTGCCGGAAAACCGAAGTCTCTACAGGTATTTCCTTACAGATTCCATTATGATAGACGGCAGGGAAAATTACGTCATCAGATTCAGGCAGGTAGATTACAAAACGCCGGTTAACAGGAGAAAGTACAACGGCTATCTTTATATTGACAAAGCGACTTATGCCATTAAAAAAATAGAAAGTAACAGCAAAGTTAAGTCGGATGGCAGCATCACTTCTGTTTGGATTCCTATTGATAATAAATGGTTTCTGAAGTCCGAGAACCTGAAAATCAAAATGGGAACGTCTTCCTTCAACACGGTTGAGAAAAAAGAAAATGAAACTGCTGAGGAAAAAAAAGAACGTCTTGATAAGGTGAAGAAATTCGGGACCTATGTTTATATGAAAGCAGATTATTTTGATTTCCAAAGTCCTGTTGAGGTCAAAGCCAATCAATTTAATGGCTATACAATGAGCGTTAAAAATTCTGACGGTTCTCTTTTAGATAAATACAGAACAGACAGCCTCACAACAAGAGAAAAACTGACCTATACCAAAATCGATTCCATTGGAAAGAAATATAAGCTGGATCAGAAAGCTAAAGTAATTACGGGTCTTTTGCGGGGCAAAATAAGAATCGGGATGATAGACATCAATCCACTTCAGACCAAATATAACAGATACGAAGGTTTTCGTCTGGGGGCAGGATTCAAGCTCAATGAAAGGTTCAATAAATACATCTCGCCGGATGTTTACCTGGCTTATGGCTTTAAGGACAAGGAATTTAAGTACGGAGCAGGTGTAGATTTTAGAACAACTTTGGAGCGCAACTCCTTCTTCCGCATCGAATATTTTAATGATGTGGCCGCGTCCGGACTTTTTAACCAGAACCTCTGGAATTTCAGAATGACCATTATGAATTCCGGGATGTCTATCCAGAATGATAAATATTATAAGTTTGAAGGATTCCGTGCAGGTTATGAAGTGGATCTCAGCAATTCGCTGACGCTGAATGTATCGGCAAAAAGACAAAAGGAAGAAGCCGTTTTTGATTATGCTTACAGAAACAGAACGGGAAGTTTCGACAATTTCAGTTCTTTAGCGACCATCAAGTTCTCACCGAACAGCAAGAATATAATGACGCCGTCGGGAAAATATACTTTTGAACAAAACTTTCCGGAAGTTTACCTGAATTATGAACAGGGTTTTAAAACTCTGGGCGGCGAGTTAAACTATAGCCGCTTCGACATTCTCTACACGCACCAGTTCCGAACAGTTCTGGGTGTTACTGGGACAAGGGCTTATGGCGGCTACTTCACAGGCGATGCGCCGGTTTGGCATCAGTTTGAAATGGGTGGATTGGATTCCAGCAGGGAAAACAGTATTTTTTCTAACTTTAACCTGACAACATACCTGGGCTTTGCAACAATGACATCAGGGAAATATTTCAATGATAAATTTGCTGGCTATTATTTTACCCACCGTATTCCTTGGTATTTCAAAAGTATCGGGAAAAATACCTCCAGCTTTGATGTTGTTTATAAAGGAATCATCGGGAATATGAAAAACCCGGAATATCACCAGTTTGACTACAGTCCGCTGAACCATCTTTACCAGGAAATAGGCTTGGAAAATAACAATTTCCTCAGCACCAAGTTCAACCTTGGACTATTTTACAGGGTTGGCTATTATAATACCAGTAAGTTTGCCGATAATTTTGCGATACAGTTGAAATTAAAAATTTTAGGTTTTTAGCAATGGATGAGTTATTCAAAAAACAGGTTTACGAGGTCACCAGGCTAATCCCGAAAGGCAGGATTTCCACTTATGGCGCTATTGCAAAAGCTGTAGGCTATCCGAATCATTCCCGACACGTTGGTCATGCAATGGGCGGATGTCCGAAAGACGTTCCGGCACACCGCGTTATCAGCAGCTCAGGAAAACTATCAGTTCCGTCGTTCCGGGAAAGGCTGGAAAAAGAAAATGTCGTGGTACAGGACAACTGGAAGATCAAGGATTTTAAAACGCTCTTTTGGGATCCTTTGAAAGAGCTGTGATTTCAAATGCTTTACAGAATTTTTCATAAATATTTTCTAATAATTCTTCTTGTACTTATTACCTTGTATCAGATACTTGGATTCTTTTCCATTATTAATACGGAAAAGTGTTTTTAAACTGATATTCCTACCTTTTGGTCTTGGTTGATAACACATAAAATGTAAATGAGGACCAGTGCTCCAGCCTGTGTTACCGCTAAGAGCTATAGTTTGTCCTTTTTGTACGGTATCTCCTGCATTAACTTTTGAGCCATTCATCTTTAAATGATAATAATCTGCTATGGTTCCATCTCTATGGATAATTTTTATGTAGTTACCATATTTTGCACACGATTTATCCGTACAACCAGTATTGCTATCTTGTTTTACTTCCATCACAATGCCTTCTCTTGCTGCCAGAACCTCTGTTCCTACAGGCATCTCAAAATCTAAGGCATTCTGATTCTGATGAGAAAGTGAACCGTTATATCCCTGAGCTACAAGAAATATTTCTTTTGATTTATAAGGTAGGTCATATTCATAATTTTCTTCATAGTTCGTATTCCAGATGTTTCCTTTACTAATTATAAATTTAGGGACTTTCTTAAATTCAAAAGGCTTGTTAATACTTAAAGGGACGAATTGTGCAAGCCTTTTTTTAAAGGTATTACCTTCTATTACACAGTTTGTTGCGAAATGCTCTCCTATAGAGCGCATATTTTCTCCTATCGGCTGCCCATCAAATTCAAAAGAGTAGGGGAAAGGATCTTGGTTATCCACAAGAAGCGTAATAGTATCTTCCTTCTTCTGATAGTAAATTTTGAAGTTAAGCGTAGTCTGCGCATACAGGAAACTTTGGAAAGCTAAAATTAAGATGACTATTAACTTATTCATGATGTTAATAAAGCCCCATTGCAGAGGCTTTAAACTTTATTGTTTTGTAAAGATAAGGTCTTTGACTTCGGGTAGGTAGATCTTCTTCTCTACATTGGGACAATCTCCCGGCTCCAGCAGGATAGATTCCGGTGAAAAAGACCAGCTGATCTGGTTGGGGGACGGTTTTCTAAGCTTTATATCTCCACCTCCAATGCCGCAGCCCGCACCATAATGTATGAGTGATACCGCATTATTTTCAAAAACTAAAGTTCCGATACTTGTGATCTTATTATCCTGTGTTGTTGTATTTTGGGTATCCTGGAGTATGGCTCCGGTAGATAGGCTCTTTACAGTGTATTTGATGTGAAGTATATCCTCATAATTTTTTTTGCCATCAGAATGGTTAATAAGTTTTTTTCTTCCTTTGTAATGTACAAAATGACCTCATTCCCATTGTAATTGGCTTTGTACGTTCCTTCATATTGAGATAGAATATTATCCAGGTCTTTCATATAAGAATAATCTGGAACATCCTCAAAAAAGGTGTTAAGAGGATAAATTTGGCATTTGCTTGTAACCGTGCTTAGTAATAGGATAAATGTTGATATTACATTTTTCATAAACAAAAAAGCCCCATTGCTGAGGCTTTAAACTTTATTGTTTTGTAAAGATCAGATTCTCTGTCTCTGGCAGATAGATATGATAATCTTGACCTGGAGGACAGGTTACATCATTTAAGGTTGTAACCCCAGGATAATAGCTCCAATAAAATTGAGTACCACTAATTTTCTGAAATTTTATTTCTCCACCGCCTACACCACAATTTCCTCCGGCATACGCAAGATTTACTTCATTATTGCTATCTCGATTTGTTCCCGTGCTTATTATTAAATATTTTACACTACCGCCAGTAGGATATACAGCATTTAAAGATGTTTGTAATATATTTCCATTTGTATCTTTTACTTCATATTTTACAATTAATTGATCGGTAAAATAATTTTTGCCAAGCAATGTAAATGACTTTTTAATTTCTTTTGTAATATTTAAAGTTATAAACTTTCCATTAAAGTTTGCTTTCCACGTTCCAACATAAGAATCTAATTCATTATTTGTATCTTTAAAATAGGAATTTTCTGGCATATCTACAGCTGACTCATTTAATAAATAAGTTTGCTGTGCTTTACACGATATTATAGTGATTATAAAACTTAATAAGAATATGTTTTTCATAATAAATAATTTTTAGTTAAGGACAAGGTAGTGAAGTTGTGGTTTTATCAGGATTTTGTATAACAGTTGATACATTGTTGTTATCATCCATTTTTTGAACAATAACTTTATCTTTTAGTCCCATTTTTTTAATGTATCAAATAATATCTTTTCCAAGCCTTTGGAATTTAATATTTTTTTACCAGTGACAATGGAATAATAACTATTCTTTTTTAATAATTGTTGCCACAAGGTTATCTGATCAATTTTCCATATCTCTATTTGTGTTTCAGAGAAGCTACCAAAAGCAGGTAAATCTGTTTGAAGTCCCTTAAATCTTATTATATAATGTATTCCATTAGGAGCAATCAGTCCCATATATGCATTAGTAGGATTAGAAGAACCATTATACCTGGCTATTTCTATCAAAGTGGCAATATCTGTCGAAGAAAAAATATCCACCTTTGTTCCTGTATGGTTATGATATCCGCCGTTCAGTAAAGACGGATTTCCAAAGTTAACGCTATGGTCGCTATTTTCTGTAGTTTGGGTAGGACTGCCAGTTTTGTTAAACTTCCAGCCCTTTTCTCCTGTTCCGTTTGTTATATGGCTTTTAAGATCCTGTACCACACTTTTCATATCAGATTTTTCCATCAGAGCTTTGGTTTTTCCGCAGGGTGTTTTGGTTTCATCATAAATTACCACACCGCCACCTCCATCACTACTTATAGGGCAATTATTGATTTGTTTACCCACCAAGCCTCCGGAGCAAGTTACCATTATAAACTGAGTGCATACACCGGTCTCCGGATCTCTTTGGACACAAGCGGGGCATAGGGTGCCACCACCGCCACCACCGCTTGTTCCGCCATCATTACCGCCATTATCGTTACCGCCACCATCACTAGTGCCACCGCCGCCGCCACCGGCACCACCGTCTGGTATTCCACCACCATTCCCACCTGTGCCGCCACCGGGACCCCCAGGAGTAGAAGGGCAATCAGGACAAGGATCGGGCGGAGTAGGGCAATTAGGAGTGCCGACAGCATAAGCCAACGTATTTTCTAGAGTTCCATCCAGTGCATATGTGCTCTTGGTTCCAGAGAATGTCAGATAATCATTATTACCATTCAATAGCCACTCTTCTGTAGGATGATAGATTATCACTTTGGCTTCGGGAGCATCAGTATTATCTGTTCGTACCTCTAGGTTATATGTGTCAGAAGTACTATACCCATCAGTAGGTTCCAAAGAGAATGTGTAGTAAACCTCATCTGTTCCCTGGGAAGTTTCAAAATATAGTTAGTGTTGATCTCTCCAAACACCGTTTCGGTTTTTCCATTTGCCGAAGAATGATTGTTTATACGCACTTTGAAATGGTCGGTTTTTGTCTGTAATGCCCGGATGACCTGTGGAATTTCGGACTCAGAGACTACACGGAACTTGAGCGCCTGCTGATTGTTGGCTGCTTCGCTGCTACTGAAATTGTCATTTCTGCAACCGATGAGAAAGAATGCCCACAGGGCAAACCACAGTACATAGTTTTTTTTCATCTTGTTTGTTTTTGTTAAAATTAAAAATATTTTCCGAATTCAAAAATGGAAAAAAAATAAAACAGATATCATTATTATTTTAATATTTTTGATTAAAATATTAATAAAATGAGCTTAGGAACCAAAGTGAGGCGCTACCGCGAGGCCAAAAGCTGGTCTCAGGAAGACCTGGCACTGCGCCTGGATGTGACGCAGGACACCATCTCCAATATAGAATCGGACAAGAGCATCCCCAATTCCCTCCTTCTCAATAGCATTGCCAAAGCGCTGGAAGTAGATATGAATGACTTGTTGAGTGATGCTAATAATATTATGACGAACAGTGATTTCAGCGATAATGCTGTTGCTGCTGTCAATCAATATAATCCTACTTTTAATATGCAGTCTCCGGAACTGATGGAGAGCATTCTGAAAAACCAGGAGCAGATTGCTAAACTGATAGAGTCCCAGAACAAACTTATAGAAGGCCTTCTGAAGAAGTAAAAAAAGACAAAAAAACACCCCTATGCAAGTTCGATGAACAGGGCGTTTGCAGGGGTGGTCAAAAACGCACGTACGTTTCAATTAAAACGCACGTACGTTTTGATAAAAAGATACGTACGTTTTTACAAAAAGGAACGTACGTTTTAGTGAAATATACCTTTCTTATTTTTATGTTGTATTTGTAGATTTTTTTCTACAAGCTAAAATATTTAACAAAATTTACTTTTTTGTTTGATTAAAATTTATAATTTTACCCTAATAAATAAAATTTAATTTTAATTAAAAAATACAAAAGATGCCAATTAAATTCAAAGTGGTTCCAAAAAAGAATCCACAAAACAGAGATGAGCCTGCAAAGTATTATGCCAATATTGTAGGCGATGGGAAAACGACCCTTGATGATCTTGCCAGGTATGCCGCTTCTACATCCACGGTTTCTAAAGCAGATATCTATGCGGTGCTGGAAAGTACATTTTCTAAGATTGCTGAAGATGTAGCCGATGGCAAAATTGTCTATGTGGGAGGATATTTTACCCTGCAGGCAGGCGGTTCCAGCTATGGTGAAGACCATGAAAAGGATGTGACGGCAGCCAGCATCAAAAGCGTGAGGCCAGTCTTCCGTGCCGGAAAAATGATAAAAGATGCCCTGAAGCTCGCATCATTCCAGAAAAAATCATAAAAGTAATTTGCTTAACAAATTTTCCCGTAGATCCTTAGTATTGGTTGATGAGTACTTGGTGCCCATTTGTGTTTTTTACTTTCTGCTACGGTCTGCGGGATTTATTTTTTAAACGGTAATAATTGAAGAAAGCCATCTCAGCGAGATGGCTTTTTCATGTAAGTACATCAGGATCTGTAAGCCCGATTACTTATAAGATTCAATGGTTTTGTTAATGGCATCAATCTGCTGGTGGATGGTCGGGCTGTTCGGGTTATTTTTCAGCACCTCCATCTTTTTGGCAAGACCATCCTTTAGCATTTGTGAAATCATCATCCTGACCTGCGGATTATCCGGGATCTGGGATTTTGCCTGTACCAGCACTTTGGTAATCTTTTCAGTAGCCTTCAGATTATCAGAAGACATGATCCAGTTATAACCGTCTTCTGCAGATTTACCAAGCTTCGCATCCTGGAATTTGATGAAAGGGTAGAATGCCACGGTCTGTCCTATGGCAGGCATTTGTTTCTCTACTTTATTCTCTACAATAATCGGGAGCAGTTTTGCCATCAGGTCTTCTGATGCGCCATCCAGATCAATATTAGCAATAGCTGCCGCCGCTTTTTTAGGGTCAAGTTCTGCAATTCCGGCTAAGGATGAGCCTTTTACGGCATTAGACACAGCGTTCAGTCCTTTTTCGTAGAGAGTTGTGTATTTGGCATTTTTAGTTTTTGCTAAAGCTGAAACTGCTGCCGCCTGAACCAGAGTTTTTGGATCGCCGGTAGCTAATTTTTCGATTTCCGCAGTCAATGCTTTTGCCTGTTCAGGAATTGTTAAGTCGATTTGTTCCAATGCCTGTTCTCTGATTCTGAAGAAAGGATCTTTTAGTGCTGCTGCCAATAATTTGATGCCAGCAGCATTTTTTCCCGCCTCTTCTTTGATATTGCTTAACGCAATCGATTTGCTTTTATATTCTTTGGAGCCCAGAAATTGCACCAGGCTTTGTTCCGGAGTTTTAGTTTCGGTAATATCTGCCACCAGGATTCCGTCTGCATTAACGTTAATCAAATCCGGATTTTTGGAAACATCAAAAGTAAAAGTGTTTTTCGCTTTGGCATCTACCCAAACTTTTTGTCTAACGGGCTTGCCATTGTCATAGACATCGATAACTAATGGAAATTCGAAAGGCTGATCCTGGGATTGATTGATGACAACAGTGACCTGTTTTTTTACTGGCTCAAAATTATAAGTGTAGTTCAGCTTAGGATGTCCACTTCCAAAATACCATTGATTAAAGAACCAGTTCAGGTCTTTCCCGGAAACTTTCTCAAATGATAACCTGAGCTGATGTGCCTCTGCATTTTGGTATTCATAAGTTTTCAGATAATCATTCATCCCGGCAAAGAACGCATCATCTCCAAGATAATTTCGCAACATGTGCAAGATTCCGCCCCCTTTCTGGTAAGTTACCAGATCAAAAACGTCCTCACGGGAAGCGTAGTTAAATCTTACTAAATCTTTCTTGAAATCTCCGGGATTATGGATGTAATGATCTACATCTTCCATCTGATGATAGTCTGCCTGATCTTTGCCATATTTATACTCATTCCAAAGGTATTCTGAGTAATTGGCAAAAGATTCGTTCACAGTCAGGTTGCTCCAGCTTTCTGCGGTAACCAGATCTCCGAACCAATGGTGGAACAATTCGTGGGCGATGGTGTCTTCCCATTTGTTCTCATCAATCAGTTGTCCTGGTTTTTGAAGAATATCACTTCCGTGAAGGGTGGCAGTCGTATTTTCCATTGCTCCGGAAACATAGTCTCTGCCGGAAATCTGAGCGTATTTTGCCCAAGGATAATCATAGCCTAATTTTTTAGAAAAGAACTCGATCATCTCCGGCGTATTACCATAGATTTGCTTTGCATAAGGTTCATATTCTTTCTCAATGTAGTAATCGACAGGGATATTTCTCCACTTGTCTTTTACAACAGCATATTCTCCAACGCCCATAAAGAAAAGATAGGTTGAATGTCTCTTATCCATCACCCAATGGTCGGTTCTCATATTTCCGGATTCCTTTTGAGAGTCCTTCAGTACGCCGTTGGAAAGCGTGACGTATTTATCAGGAACGGTCATATAGATTTCCTGAGTTGTTTTTTGGTTGGATTTATCAATGGTAGGAAACCATGCTGAGGAAGATTCGGTTTCACCCTGAGTCCAGATCTGTGTTGGCTTATCCGGATCTTTACCTTGAGCGTTTATGAAATAAAGTCCTTTGGCATCATTAATAGCTGCACTTCCTTCCTGTTTCACCTCATTAGGACGGGCTGTATATTTGATGTAAACCGTGTACTCCTGATTCTTCTGATAGGTTTTATCCAACGTGATTTTCAGAACATCGTTTTTATAATCGAATTTAAGAGGTGATTTTGCTCCGTTTTTGTCAAGAGCAACCTCGTGGATCAGCATTCCCTTGGCGTCAAGAACCAATTCATTAGTCGCATAAAAGAAGGGACTAGCTGTGAGCCATTCTTCACCGTTCATCTGTTCTTTTTGGTAATCAAAATTAACTTTCAGTTTGGTGTGTTTCAGTTCTGTCGTTTTGGTATGCGTCGCTCTGTAAGGAACATTTCTGCCAGAAGTTTCTGTCTGTGCAAAAGTTACAGTTGAATTAAAAATTGCACTCAGAAATAGTGCAGCAATGAATATTTTTTTCATTCTTCCGAATTTATAATCGATGTTATTTTAAAGCTTTATAAGTGTTGGATTTTAGAAGATTGTTACAAAAAAAGTGAAGGTTTAGGCTTCACTTTATTTACTTACCAAGTAGTTTTCTTAAATTTTTAGGATTACCTTTTGAATGCCAAAATGCAAGTACTTCTATTTCATTATTTTTCTTTAAGTAAAAAATCTTTACTTGTCTCTTGCAATCAACATAAATCTTATTTCAGTTGCTTTTGAATAAAATTGATGAGCAATCAGATTATCAAAAATTGTTTGTTCAAATTTGAAGATGTCATTTTTTAAATTTTCAATCTGCTTTGAAGTCCATTTTTTTTCTAAAAATTCAATAATTAAGTCCAGTGTTTTCAGTGCAGTTTACGAATAGATTATTTTCATTTATTTCTTTGAAATATTGAATCTATTAATTTCTTTGAATGTTCAACATATCGCCCTTCTTCAATATCTTTTTTACTCTGTTCAATTAATTGTTGAAATTCTTCAGAATTCTCAATCTCTTCCCAAGAATAAGTTTCATCCTCATCAGTTTCCACACTTACAACACCTTTTACTTTTGATAAAAGATTTTTGATATAGGAAACATCTGCATATTCATTAATATTAATTCTAATTTCCATAATTTCAGGATTTTAATCAAAGTTAATCAATTTATTTAAAAGAACTTATATCGCTACCGGCGCTTTAATCCCAGGATGCGGATCGTAATTTTCCAAAGTAAAATCCTCGAAATCAAAATCAAAAATATCTTTTACTTCCGGATTGAGTTTCATCGTCGGTAAAGGTCTCGGTTCTCTCGAAAGCTGTTTCTGAACCTGCTCAAAATGATTGTTATAGATATGAACGTCGCCAAAAGTATGAACATAATCGCCAACTTCTAGTTCTGTAACCTGCGCAACCATCATCAAAAGAAGCGCATAACTTGCGATATTAAAAGGAACACCCAGGAAAACATCCGCACTTCTCTGGTACAGCTGAAGCGACAGTTTTCCATCGGCTACATAAAACTGAAACAATGCGTGGCAAGGCGCTAGGGCCATATTTGGAATCTCCGCAGCGTTCCAGGCGGAAACAATTAATCTTCGGGAATCCGGATTTTTTTTAATCTGCTCAATCACTTCAGAAAACTGGTCAACTACTTTTCCGTCGGCACCGTTCCAGCTTCTCCATTGTGCACCGTAAACAGGGCCAAGATCTCCGTTTTCGTCGGCCCATTCGTCCCAAATAGAAACGCCGTTGTCTTTCAGGTATTTGATATTCGTATCGCCTTTGATGAACCAAAGCAATTCATAAATAATCGATTTCAGATGCACCTTTTTAGTCGTTACCAAAGGAAATCCTTTCGATAGATCATAACGCAGCTGGTAACCAAAAACACTGCGTGTCCCGGTTCCGGTTCTGTCGGTTTTGTCGGTTCCGTTGTCTAAAATATGTTGGAGTAGATCAAGATAGTTTTGCATTGAGATGAAATTTGACTTACAAAATACGGTAATTTTTACCAGATATTTTCAATTTTTTGATTGATGTTATTGATGGTGAATACTTCATTTTTTCTCTTGCCGTGTATTGCTTTTGCCAAAGGAGATTCCGGAGAAATACAAATGATTTTCTGATTTTCAGAAGTGATTTCGCCCAAGGAAACCGAAATGAAAAATAACCCTTTTTCTGTTTTTACAATAGCTCCTTTTTCTGCTTTATCACAAGGTTTTATGAGGAAGGTTTTTAAAAAATTCAGCTGATTCAAAACTTCATTCAGCTGAACTTGAAGGTTATTGATTTCCTGCTGAAGCATTTCTCTTCCGGTTTCGTACTTATCACCCATCGAACTTTTTATATCGTTGTTGGAAGACCGGGTTTCGGCAATCAGCTTTTCCAGATTCCGGATTTTTTCGGAGAGTTTCGTTTTGATAATTTGTAGTAGGTATAACTTTTCCATAAAGGTTTTAAAGTTTTTATTCTCGCTGATTTGACAGATTCTGCTGATTATTAATTAAATATGCAAAATTTGCTTAATATGCGACAGCATTTTTTATTTTACTAAAGTCAATCCCAACTTCTCGGCCTCAGCAATCACAAAATCCTTAGCTTCTGATTTATCATTCCTGATTTCACCTTCCAGAATGGCTTCCTTTACTTTTTCTTTCAGGATTCCGATTTCTCTTCCGGGTTTCAGATTGAACATTTTCATAATTTCTTCTCCGGAAATCGGTGGTTGGAAATTACGAACCTGGTCTTTTTCTTCAACTTCTTTTATTTTTTGTGCAACGTATTCAAAGTTCTTTCTGAAGCGGGTCTGTTTAGAATAATTTTTAGTCGTGATGTCCGATTTGCAAAGCGTGAAAAGGTCTTCCAAGTCTTCCCCGGAATCAAAAAGCAATCTTCTCAGCGCAGAATCCGAAGCATCATCCGTAATCAAGGCAATTGGCCTGGCGTGCATTCTCACCAGTTTTTCTACATATTTTTGTTCGTTTCCCAGGGGAAGTTTCAGTCTTTTAAAAATTGATTTTATCATTTTCGAACCCACAAACTCGTGTCCGTGAAACGTCCAGCCTATTTCGTTAACAAACTTTTTAGTCGGCGCTTTCCCGATGTCGTGGAGCAAAGCTGACCAACGCAACCAAAGTTTATCTGTGTTTTCAGAAATATTATCGACGACTGCCAACGTGTGGTAAAAATTATCTTTATGCGTTTGTCCGTCAATATCTTCGATGCCTTTTAGAGCGGTTAGTTCCGGTAAAATATATTGTAACAAAGAAGTTTCTTCTAATAATTTCAAACCTTTCGAAGGTCTTTCGGAAAGCATGATTTTGTTAAACTCCACCATAATCCGTTCCATCGAAACGATTTTCATTCGCTCAGCTTCTTCTTTAATCGCTTTTAGAGAATTGTCTTCAATATCGAAATCTAAGGTTGTTGCAAATCTAATAGCGCGCATCATCCGCAGAGGATCGTCAGAATAGGTTTGATGAGGCTCCAAAGGTGTTCTCAGGATTTTGTCGGAAAGATCCTGCATTCCGCCAAACGGATCAATCAATTCTCCGAAATTATCCTTATTAAGAGAGATCGCCATTGCATTGATGGTAAAATCCCGGCGTTTTTGGTCATCTTCCAAAGTTCCGGTTTCGACAGATGGCTTTCTGGAATCTTCGCTATAGCTTTCTTTTCTGGCGCCTACAAATTCCAGCTCCAGATCTTTGTATTTGAACATTGCTGTTCCATAAGTTTTGAAAACTGCGACTTTTGTTTTAGGGTCAATCTCTTTGGCAATGCTTTCAGCGAGTTCTATGCCGCTGGATTCCGTCACGAAATCGATGTCGGTTGGCGCCTTTCTTTTCATCAGCAAGTCTCTTACGAATCCGCCCACAGCGTAAACAGATTGTCCGTTTCTGGCGGCCACTTCAGAAATGATTTTGAAAAGTTTGAGATTTTTATTTTGATTGAGGTTGATAAACATTTTATTATTTGAAAATGAGTATTTAAACGCAAAGTCCGCAAAGATTCATTTAAACTACTAACTGCTTTTAAGTCCGCAAAGCCGTTTACTTAGCAAATAATATAATTGGAGCTCTTGTCTATTATTTAATTGCAAAGATAATTCTTTTGGGAAAAGTTTCTACTATGCGCAGCTGCGTAAGCGATAGTAGCGGATATCCTTTTTTGTCGGCTTTTGAGCCGACGAAAAAGATAGGAGCGGATAGCGCGGTCTTCATATTTTTGATTTGGAAAAGCTGTCGGAAAAAATATGAAGATACGCCCAAATTTTTGAAAATCAGGACTTTTTGGCTTTTAATTATTGATTGGAAATCAGGAATCAGACATTTTGCTATGAAAATAGCTGCGGTATTCTTTTTGAGATTATGCTAACTACAAAAAGTAGTTTTTTTTCATAGTTTATTTTTCCGGCGGATGGTCTTACAAAAGGTCATCCGCCGGTTTTTTTACTCACGAAGAACTTTGATCTGGTTATTGTTCCAAACTTTGATTACAGATGAACCTGAAAATTCCGAAACCTTATTATCTGGATCTTCCACAACATAATCAACGGCTTTCCTTATCTCTTCTGAGATATCACTGAATTTCATAGGGGATTTCTGTCCGCTGAGATTTGCCGATGTTGAAACGAGAGGTTTATTAAGCTTTGAAATCAGTTTTTTGCAGTAATCGTTTTTCACGATTCGGATCCCGACGCTTCCGTCTTCTGCTAATAGTTCTTTGGGAAGATTTTTCGGATTTTCATAAACTATTGTTACAGGTTTCTCGCTGAGGTCAATGATTTGCCAGGCCATTTCCGGAACGTCAACTAAATCCTGCAATCTTTTTTCAGACTCTACTAATATAATAAGAGACTTGTTCGGTTCTCTTTTTTTGATTTCGAATATCTTTTTTATGGCTTCAGGATTGGTCGCATCGCAGCCGATTCCCCATATCGTATCGGTAGGATAGAGTATGGTTCCGCCAGATTGTAGTATTTCTATTGTGTGATTTAAGTCCATATAAGTTCAAATTTTGGTGAAAATCAAATATTAAAGAATGTTAAAGTTTTTAATGTTTTGATTTTCAGATGATTGTTTGTTTCAGGTGTAATTTTCAGTAAAAATTATCTGTTGCAAATTTAATGATAAATGAACAGATTTTTAAATCGTATTAACCTGTTAAGGTTGATTTAACATAGCCCGGATTTTCTTAACAGGATATTAAAAAATAGTTGATATTTCTTATACATTCGGATTACTTTCCAAATTATTTCTTTACGCCAGATAAAAATTAAGAGAAAAATGGAAATTCACCAGACCTATCGTAAGATATATATTGCGGGAGCATTTTTATGCGGCACTTTTATTTTTGCACAAACTCATATATTGGAGGGTAGGGTTTTAGATGACAAAGATAATTCTCCTGTAGAAGGAGTTACAGTTAGTATTAATGATAAACAGGTTACAACCGATGTTTCCGGGAATTTTTCTGTTTCTCTGGATCCAAAGCTTACTTATACTTTAAAAATTAGTAATGCCCAATATCAGAGTAAAGAGATTTCGGACGTTTCTGTAAGTGAGGAAAATACCCATCTGGATATATTGCTTCATAGACTGGAAGCTAAAGAATCTAACATAGAAGGTGTTGTACTAAAATCAAGCGCTAAAAAAGAATCAATAGCCTCCACCATTGCTTTGCAAAAAAATTCTGCAGTGGTTTCACAGGTTATTGGGGTGGAAGCCATCAAAAAAAGTCCTGACAGAAATACCGGCGAGGTACTGAAAAGAGTTTCGGGCGTGAGTTTGCTGGATGGTAAATACATTGTTGTAAGAGGACTTTCTGATCGTTATAATCAGGCGATGCTGAATGGTATCCAGCTTTCCAGCACGGAGCCGGATAAAAAAACCTTCTCATTTGATCTTTTTCCTGCGAATGTCATAGAAACACTGGTAATTAATAAAGCCTTCATCCCGGAATATACCGGAGAATGGGCAGGTGGTCTGATCCAGGTCAATACCAAAGACATACCTGCCAAAAACTTTTTTAATATGCAGGTTGGCGTTGGTGCAAACAGTATCACAATCAACAGAGAATTTGCAATACAGAAATCGGGAAAATATGATTTTCTGGGAATTGATGACAAAGGAAGAGCTTTACCGGCCGGATTTCCTACAAAAAATGCATTCGGAATTCTTTCTGAAGATCAGAAAACAGAATTTGGCAAAGGATATGTAAAGAATTTTGGCTATAACAACCTGAGCTGGCCGGAGAATTTGTCTTTGCAGGCAGACGGCGGTTTCAATACCAAAGTTTTCGGGAAGGAATTAGGTGTTATTGCTGTGCTTAATTACAGTAATCTTAAAAGAAGAACCGATACCAAAAACCGTTTCTTTACGATTAATGGTGAAAATGCAGATGTCAATTTCGATTACAGCACTGATAAATATACCAATGAAGTCATTTTGGGAAGTATGTTGAACTTATCTTTAAAGCTGAATGCCAACAACAAGATTTCCATCAAAAATATTATTACGCATACTGGTGTCAATCACGTTTCTCTTCGGACAGGTAAGGATTTTGAGTTTGATCCTATTAATGGAACTAACATTATTGCGAGAGAATTGGGCTTTAAGGAAACAACTTTTTATAATTCTACCATCAATGGTAATCATAAATTTGCAGGACTCAATCTGAACTGGTACGGAAGTTTTGGGATTCTGGATCAATACGTGCCAATGTTGCAGCGTTTGCAGTATAATGAATATACCAATCTTCCCGGAAGTCCTTATCTGGCTTTGATTTCTAATGGACTGTCTCAGAAATCAGGAAGTTTCTTTAACTCAAATCTGAACGATTATCTTTATAATGCCGGTGCAGATTTATCAAAATCATTTGAACTCTTTGGTCAGAAACAAACGGTGAAAGCAGGATACTTGTTTCAGGTAAAAGACAGGATGTATAACGCAAGACCTTTTTCAGTACAACTCCAGGGATTCAATCAGGTACTGCTTGCACAGCCTTTTGAAACTATTTTTAATCCTTCAAATTTTGGCAGTAACAGCAATCAGTTCACTTTTAACGAAATCGCTGGTAACCAGTACCGTTATATTGCCAATACGATTCTCAACGCAGGATTTTTACAATTGGACAATAATATCACCGATTGGATGAGAGCGGTTTGGGGCGTGAGAATAGAAAACTTCGATCAGTTAATCGGGAGCACAAAAAAATCGGATGATCGTTTTGTATATTCCAAAGTGACGGATTTCCTTCCCGCATTGAATCTTACCTTCAAGTTGAATGATAAAATGAATGTGCGTATTGCTGGCTCACAAACCGTTGTAAGACCAGAGTTCCGGGAACTTTCGCCATTGGCCTACTATGATTTTGATCTTGGCGCAACAGTTATAGGAAATAAGGATCTGCAAAGAACAAAAATTACAAACGCCGATTTGCGTTGGGAGTTTTACCCAAGAACCGGCGAAATTATTTCTGTAGCAGGTTTTTATAAAAATTTCAAAAATCCCATCGAAGTTTACTTCAATCAGTCCGGTGCGGGAACAAGTAATACATTCAATTTCCTGAATGCCGAAAAAGCAAATGCTTACGGAGCGGAATTCGAATTCAGAAGAAAATTAGACTTCGCAGGTTTCTTACAGAATTTTACGGCTGGCGGTAATTTTTCATACATCCACAATCGTGTAAAAGACACTAAAACCAATACAGACCGTCCAATGCAGGGACAGTCTCCATACACTGTGAATGCAAGCCTTCAGTACGATAACAGCAAACTGGGACTTTCTTCTACCGTTTTGTTTAATGTGATCGGACGCAGAATATTGTATGTAGGAAATGATCAGGTTCCGCCAATCTGGGAAGCACCAAGACCGCTTTTGGATTATCAGATTGCCAAAAAAATATGGAATAATAAGGCGGAGATAAAATTAAACATCTCAGATATATTAAACCAGCGAGCAAAATATTATCACGATTTGAATAATAATGAAAAATATGATAAAACAGATGCTTTAGCAATCGAACGATTGACTGGAACCAATATCAGCTTAACATTAGGCTACAGTTTTTAAAAATAAATAATAATACCTAAATAAAATGAAATTCTGTGATTTTACAAATACAATTGACAGGACAACGAAAATAACGGGACTTTTATGACCTCTAAAAACAATAAATATATACATATGAAACTTAACAAATTCTTAATCAGTGCTTTAACGGTAGGTGTGATAGCCTTTACCACAAACTCTTGCAGAAAAATAGAAGAAGACGGAGAAGTGATTACTCAGGGTGGAACAGGCACAGGAACGGGCACAACGGAAAACTTGATCCTGACTGGAAAAATAACGTCAAATCTTACTCTGAAAGCTAACAACACTTATAAACTGAGAGGATTGGTTTATGTAACCAATGGTGCAACATTAACCATCGAACCTGGAACTAAAATAGTAGGTGAAGCGGATAAAAATGGCGGATTGATCATCACAAGAGGCTCAAAAATCATGGCGGAAGGAACGGTCAATAATCCGATTATCTTCACATCGGAAAAACCAGTTCCAAAGCGCGGCGATTGGGCAGGAGTGGTGCTTTTGGGAGCTGCACCAACCAACTCTTCTTATAATGGGCAGCAAGGTATCGGCGAGATTGAAGGTGGTATAAATAATGCTGCCGGAGACGGATTATATGGCGGAACAAATGCCGCAGATAATAGCGGGGTTTTAAAATACGTAAGAATAGAATATGCAGGTTACGCTTTTCTGCCGGATAAAGAGATCAACGGGCTTACGTTCGGAGGTGTTGGAAGCGGAACGACTGTAGACTATGTGCAGGTTTCTTATGCTAATGATGACAGCTTCGAATGGTTCGGGGGCACTGTAAATTGTACACACCTTATTGCTTATAAAGGTCTGGATGATGATTTCGATACAGACAACGGGTTTTCCGGGAAAGTACAATTTGGAATTGCTGTAAGAGATCCATTGGTAGCAGACGTTTCCGGTTCTAATGCTTTTGAATCTGATAACGATGCCAATGGTTCTGCTCTCACGCCGCAGACATCCGCAGTATTTTCTAATATGACGATTATTGGTCCTATCCAGTCTACTGCAACTTCTACCAATGCTGCAAATGTTAATATTTTGTTTCAGAATGGTGCGCAGATCAGAAGAAATTCTGCGATGTCTTTATTCAACTCTTTGATTATGGGTTATCCTTTGGCGGGATTATTTGTGGATGCTACGAAAGGAACAGCAACGGATGCCAATATTACCAGCGGAAAATTGGTGTTCCAGAACAATATTATTGCAGGATGCCCGGTTCCATTGAAATATGGTGCTGCTGCAACGCCGACAGGCTTCAATCTGGCTGCATTACAAACGTACTTTGATGCCAATAATAATTCAATCCTTACTTTTGGATCGGATGCCAAAATTACCGGACCTTGGAACCCTGCCGGAACAACACCGAATTTCTCTCCTGCTGCCGGCTCTCCATTGTTAACAGGTGGTGTTTTCACCAATCCTTTACTTGCAGGGTTTACACCTGTAACTTACAGAGGCGCTGTTAAAGATGCCAATGATTTCTGGTACGCAAGCTGGACCAATTTTAATTTGTAAAAGTTAATTTATTTCATAAAAATTTTTCAATGAAATCCCCTGGATTTTTTTCCAGGGGATTTTTTACTGGAGTCCAAGACTATTCTTTTTTCCTCAAACTTACATTGGAGTATCCGGAAACAGTATTTTTGCTTTTTAAAGTTATATTGGAGCTTCAAGAAATTAAATTAAATAATTGAAAGAAACTTCAAAATATTTTCTACCCACAACAAAACATTTTCCCGAAATTTGCCTAACATCTAACATCTAACATCTAACATCTAACATCTAACATCTAACATCTAACATCTAACATCTAAATGAACATAATCCTTGCATCCACATCCACACTTTACGGCGGTCAATATCTGGAATACCTGAAAGCAGAATTAGTGAACCTGTTTGCAGGAATCGATGAAATTATTTTTATTCCCTTTGCAAGACCTGGCGGTATCTCCCACGAGGACTACACCAAAAAAGCAAAAGATTTTTTCTCAACAATCAGTATCAATGTAAGGGGTATTCATGAATATCAGGATAAAGCTGCTGCAATTCATGCTGCAAAAGGATTCTTCACGGGCGGAGGAAACACTTTTCTCCTCGTTAAAACCCTTCACGAGTCGGGATTAATGACTATTTTAAAAGATAATGTAGAATCAGGGAAACCATATCTAGGCTGCAGCGCGGGCAGTAATATCGGCGGCATCAATATGAAAACCACTAATGATATGCCGATTGTCTATCCACCAAGCTTCGATTGTATGGGATTGGTACCGTTCAATATCAATCCGCATTATTTAGACCCGAATCCGGAAATAAAACATAACGGAGAAACCCGCGAAACAAGAATCAAAGAATTTCTTACCCAAAATGATATTAAAGTGGTTGGTCTCAGAGAAGGTAACTGGATCAGAAAGATCAATGATAAAATTACAGTCGAAGGGTCGGAAATGACAAGGATTTTCGAGAAAGGGAAAGACCCATACGAAGTGGAACCAGGCGCAAAATTATAAATACTATATATGAAGAACGTTGTATTTTTATTTATAACAATAGGCCAATTGTTATGCGCTCAAAGTAATTTTGAAATCAAAAACGGTTCAAAACAGTTTGATGCCCAGATCTCAGTTTTTCAATGTGAAGGTGATACCTGTAGTGGTGAAGGCATTGTGAAACTCATAGATAAAAAAACGAAAAAACTGTTTCAAACGCTAAAATCAGAGGATCTTTATTTTTATCTTAACAAAAATCAGAGACCGAGCGTCAATATTATCCAGTTATATAATGAGCAAAGCCCTTTGATCTTTGATGATTTCAATTTTGATGGTTCAGAAGATCTGGCAATCAGAAATGGGAATCAAAGTAGTTATGGCGGGCCGTCTTATGATGTTTATGTTTTTAATTCAACAAAAAAGCAATTTGTCCCAAGTGAAGAATTGACTAGTCTTGCGTATGAAAATTTGGGTATGTTTCAAACAGATCACAAAAAAAAGAGGATAATTACTTTTTCAAAATCAGGATGTTGCTGGCATATCACTACAGAATATGCTGTGATTCCCAAAAGAGGACTTCAGAAAGTGTATGAATTGGAAGAAGATGCACAGGGTGGGGATTTCGTAACCGTTACAACGCGAGATTTTATCAATCATAAATGGGTCAGCAAATCAAAAAAATATAAAATCAGAGATTATTACAAAGATTAAGAAATGAAAATACAGAAAGAAATAGATTTTATCCTGGCGGTTGATGCGCTGAAAAATGTCCGGAGAAGAAACTACAATGCCGATGATTCCCGAAGAGAAAACACAGCGGAACACAGCTGGCAGATCATCATCCTGGCACAGATTCTTTATCCATACGCTAAAAATAGTGCGAATATCAATTTGCTGCGGGTAATCAGGATGTTATCAATACACGATCTGGTAGAGATCGATGCTGGCGATACTTTTCTTTTTGATGAAGAAGGAATGAAAGGCAAGTTCGAAAGAGAAAAACTGGCAGCCAAAAAGATTTTCGGAATATTGGATGAGCCGTTATCCTCAGAGCTTTATAATCTTTGGATCGAATTTGAAGAAGAAGAAACGCCGGATGCAATTTTCGCTTGTGCTATAGACAGGATAATGCCTTTTATTCTCAATTCATATACTTCTGGTAAAAGCTGGACAGAAGCCGGCGTTACGGAAAAACAAGTCAGGAATATGCTGGAAAATGCCATTAGCAGAGCATCTGACGAAATGGATGAATGTTTTCAGCTGCTGATGAAAAAATGTTTTGATGAGAAAAAGCTTTCTTAGGAATAAAAAAACGCTTCCAATTTGGAAGCGTTTTTTTTATAAATAATTTCTGATTACTTAGTTGCTGGAACCTGTGTAGCCGGAGTATTATTGGCCGGAGCCTGTTTTGCAGGTGCTTCGGTTTTTACCGGAGTTGGCATTGCTGGTGCAGTTTGGGAAGGTTTTCCTGTAAGAATAATGCTTAGCAGAATTAAAACTACAATTACAGTTCCCAGAGTCCAGGTTGCTTTTTCCATAAAATCATTGGTTCTCTGTACTCCGAATGTAGCAGAAGAAGCTCCTCCAAAAGTACCGGAAAGGCCGCCGCCTTTCGGATTTTGCGCCATTATAATGATAACTAATAAAATGCTAGCAATGATTATAAGAATCATAAACAGCGTAAATATTGTACTCATAGTATCGTCTTAATAATAAATTTTGAAGCGCAAATATAATGATTATAAATCAATAATTAAAATCTTATTTTTTAATAAATTTTACAACATTCGTTTCATTGCTTAATGATTTTAATTTGATAAAGTAAACACCCGTTTTCAGATTACTAATGTCAATTTTGTTACTTTTAAAATCATTATTCAAAATCAATTTTCCGGATTCATCAATAATCTCGTAAGCTGTAAAATTCTTATCAGATTCTATAGTCACGAAATCTTGAACGGGATTTGGAAAAATCTTCACTACAGCAACTTTTTTAGATAGATCATTTACAGCCAGTAAGCAAGCCGGCGGATTGGATATTGGTCCTGCGGAATAATCGTAGAAAATAGTATCTTCTGTAATAATAGAAACTTCTTGATAATCCGGATGAACAGGCGCTCCCGGAATATAGATACAATTATTGAAAATAAAATTTGCTTTAGAAAAAGAGATACTGTACTTGTACCAGCCTTCGCAGGTACTTGCCATCGCAGGTGGAGAAAAAAAATCCAAAGTGGTTTGCGGCTCTAGTACATAGGGCCAGACGCAAGTTGAATTCCAGTTGGCGGGCGGTTTAAAATATACCGTTTTTAATGAAGCATTATTTTGTCCTAGGCTGAACTGAAATAAAATTATCAAAGAAAAGAGTAGAAGTTTTTTCAAAGAAATTAGTTTTTAAGTTATCTTCAAATTTACACAATAATTTAATACCTTCGTCTGACTTTTTCAAAACCAATTACTTATCTAATGAAGTTTAAAAATATTCTTGCTGTAGCCATTGCAATACCTTTTATAATGAATGCACAACAGGTAATGACACCGGAAATAATGTGGACGCTTAACAGGCTTGGCGTGCAATCCGTTTCTCCGGATAATTCTTCCTTGATTTACAAGATCAGCAAAACAGACCTGAAGACTGAAAAATCTAATTCTGAAACTTTTTGGTTAGATCTTTCCGGAAAATCGACCAAAATTGATATAGGAAAGAAAAGCTTGATTCAATGGGATAATAACGGAATTTATGCTTTAGAAAATAATAAGATTTTCTTGTCAAAAGATTCAGGAAAAACCTGGACTGAATTCTATAATATTGGCGAAGCAGATAATATCGTAATTTCTCCGGACGGGAAAAAAGTTGCTTTTAGTAAGGCCGTTCACATTGAAAATCTTTTAGGAAAAGATAAATACAAAGACTTACCAAAAACTACTGCTCAGATTTATACAGACCTTAATCACAGACATTGGGATGCCTGGAACGAAGGTTCTTACAATCACGTTTTTGTGGTTAATGTTTCTGATTCGGCAGATAAAGCCAAAGATCTTTTGGAAGGAAAAGCTTTTGATTCGCCTCAGAAACCATTTGGTGGCGCAGAAGATTTTGTCTGGAGTCCGGATTCTTCGGAGTTGGTTTATGTAACGAAGGCAAAATCAGGCGCTGAATATGCCAAAAGTACCAACACGGATATTTTCGCATATAATCTGGCTTCTGGTAAAACTACAAATTTAACGGAAGGAATGATGGGTTACGATGTGAATCCGAAATTCAGTAATGATGGGAAATTCCTGCTTTGGAACTCGATGGAAAGAGATGGTTACGAGGCGGATAAAAATGACATTATCATTATGGATTGGAAGTCCAGAGCAAAAACCAACCTGACGAAAGCCTGGGACGAAAGTGTAACTGGTGATGTTAAATGGGCTTCGGATTCCAAGCTGATTTATTTTACTTCCGCTTTCAGAGGAACGAAACAGTTGTTTTCTATTGATGTTAAAAACAAAACTGTAAAACAATTGACCAAAGGCGATTTTGATATTAATGATATTATTCTTGAAAATAAAGGCAAACTCTGGGTAACGAAAACGGACATTAACCACAATGCAGATTTGTTCGAGGTTGATTTGAAAAACGCTTCATTGAAACCAATCACAGACATTAATAAAGACAATTATTCCAAATTAGTTCCAGGAAAATCCGAACTGAAAATGGTGAAAACCACGGACGGAAAAGAAATGGGCGTTTGGTTCCATTATCCACCAAATTTTGATCCGAATAAAAAATATCCGACTCTGGTTTATTGCCAAGGCGGTCCGCAATCTGCATTGACACAATTTTTCTCCACGAGATGGAATTTTGCTTTAATGGCGGCCAATGGTTACATTGTAGTGGCACCAAACAGAAGAGGAATGCCAGGCTGGGGTGTGAAATGGAACGAAGAAATCAGCGGTGACTGGGGCGGACAACCGATTAAAGATTATTTGTCAGCAACCGATTTTGCAAAAACTCTGCCTTACGTTGATAGCGACAGAGTCGCAGCAGTGGGCGCAAGTTATGGCGGCTATTCTGTATTTATGCTGGCAGGTGTTCATAAGAACAGATTCAAAACTTTCATTGCACACGATGGTTTGTTTGATATGAAATCCTGGTACGGAACGACTGAAGAGCTTTGGTTTGCCAATTGGGATTTAGGCGGAAGCTACTGGCAAAAGCCAACACCGAAAGCTTATTCAGAATTTAATCCGAGTAATTTTGTAGACCAATGGAACAAACCGATTATGATTATCCAAGGCGGAATCGATTTCCGTGTTCCTTACGAGCAGGGTCAGGAAGCGTTCCAGGCTGCAAAGCTGAAAGGTCTGAAAACCAAATTCCTTTATTTCCCTAATGAAAACCATTGGGTGCTTCACCCGCAGAATGGTTTGGTTTGGCAGAGAGAGTTCTTTGATTGGCTTAAGGAAACGTTGTAATTCTTAACATTATAAAACTAACCCCTTCAGAGTTCCAGACTCTGAAGGGGTTTTCTTTGGTGATAATAATTGAGGTTAAATTACTCAATTTCCACAGCCCAATCTGCTTTCCAGTTCTCGTTTTGGTTCAATTTCAGAATCCCGAATTTCTCTGTTAGCTGCTGGTTGTGATTTTCCAGATCGGCAATGCCTTGCCAAGGTTCCAGACAGACGAAATCTGCATTTTTTGCCGCCCAAATCCCGAAATACGGAAAATTTGAAAACGAAAAAATAACTTTTCGATTGTTCTTATTATTTCTCAAAACCAATTTCCGGCTTTTCATTGTGGTCATTACCAAAGCATCTTTTGAGAATAATTCGTAAGTCAACGGCAAAGCTCTATTTTTAAGTTCTATTTTTTTTGTTTCATTGCTGATAAGATTATCTACCAAAGGATGGATTTCCAGTTGATCATCATCAGAAAAAGCGATTTCGTAATTACTGTAATTCAGGCTGTCTTTTGTGTCAATAGCAAATCCTGGATGCGCACCAAGAGAAAAATACATTTCTTTGTCAGACATATTTTTCACTCTATAGGAAACCGTGAGTTTATTTTCAAATAAAATATATTTGATTTCCAAACTGAATTCAAAAGGATAGATTTTCAGCGTTTCTTCATCCGACTTTAATTCAAAAACGACGTCATTTTCAGAAGATTCTTTTACTGTGAAAATTCGTTTCCTTGCGAATCCGTGTCTCGGCAATTCATAGAAATTGTCTTCAAAAATATATTGCTCATTTTTTAATGCACCAACAATGGGGAAAAGAACAGGACTTATTCCGCCCCAGAAATCAGGATTTCCGCTCCACATTATTTCTTCTCCGGTTTCGAGGTTAATGAGCGAAACCAATTCTGCTCCAAGTTCGTTAAAAGTTGCTTTAAGTTTATTGTTTTGAACCGTTATCATTTTTATAATTTATATTGATACAAATATCCATATTAATCTTCAAATTAAAAGAAGTCTGTTAACTATCGTCTGAACTATTGCAATATTTTCCTAAATTGCCGTTTTATAAGCAATGATAAAAGGATTTAATTTTCTCAAGCGCATCAACAGTTGGGTGGTTTATATGATCCTGACGGCTATTGTGTTCGGGATTGCGATTTCATCTTTCCTGATGATTGACCAATTGCGTAAACAGGAGATTCAGAAAATCAATCTGATTGCAACAGCGCTCAAGGCTTATACAGATGACGAAATTTCTGCCGATCCGAAAATTCAGGAATTATATCTCGCGGTGATGCAGGATAATACCAATCTCCCGATTGTGGTAACGGATAAAAAGAAAAATCCGATTTTCCAGGCTAATATTCCGCCTAATATTGAACAGGACTCTATAAAGCTGAAAAATCTTATCCGGAAAATGGAGAATTCTTACGAACCTTTCGTTGTTGAATTACCATCCGGGCAGAATCAATACATCTATTACGACAACTCCGATTTGCTGAATTATTTCCGTTATTACCCTTACGTTTTGGCTTTATTCATTGGTGCTTATCTGTTGTTTTCCTTTTGGTTTCTGAGAACACTTAAAAAGACTGACGAAGGTTTTGTATGGGCCGGATTGGCCAAAGAAACAGCCCACCAGATCGGAACGCCATTATCATCAATGATCGGATGGGTAGAGATTATGAAGCTTGAGGATGAAAACAGTTTGGGCGTTAAAGAGCTGGAGATGGATGTTAACCGACTGAAAACCATTTCCGAACGTTTTTCAAAAATAGGATCCATTCCTGAACTCACAGATCTTGATATTAATGAAACAGTTCAGCAAAACTTTGATTACCTGAAAAAAAGAATTTCAACAAGGGTACATTTTACATTGAGAAAAACATATGAGCCTGTTTTAGTGCCTCACAGCCGGATCCTGATGAGCTGGGTGATTGAGAACCTTGTAAAAAATGCCGTGGATGCTATGAAAGGCGAGGGAAAACTGGAATTGGCATTATACAAAAAAAACAGAAATATTTACATCGATGTGACCGATACCGGAAGCGGAATGACCAAACAACAGATCCGAAATGCCTTCAAGCCTGGGTTTTCTACGAAAAAACGGGGTTGGGGCTTAGGATTATCGTTGACGAAAAGAGTAGTAACAGAATACCACCGTGGTGATGTCAGAATTGCACATTCGGAAGTTGGGAAAGGAACGACTTTCAGGATTATTCTGAAGGAAAATCAAAAATAATTTCAACAAAAAAATAAGCTTATCTTTGCAAAATGAATAAAACCACTTTTGCAGATTTCGAGTTACCGGAAAAGATTCTGGATGTTTTAGCAGACCTTAATCTTTTTGAACCAACGCCAATCCAGGAAAAAAGCCTGAAGCCAATTCTTTCCGGCCGCGACGTGATGGGAATTGCTCAGACCGGAACCGGAAAAACGCTGGCTTATTTACTTCCTGTTCTCAAAACCTGGAAATACAATAAAACCGGAAATCCTACAGTCCTGGTTCTGGTTCCTACAAGAGAATTGGTAGTTCAGGTTACTGAGATCCTTGAGAAACTGACGGAAAATCTGACTGCAAGAGTTATTGGCGTTTATGGTGGTAAAAATATTAACACTCAAAAGCTGCTGTTCGATAATGGTTGTGATATCCTGGTAGGAACACCGGGAAGAGTAATGGATCTGTCAATTGACAATGCCATTTCTTTGAAAGAGGTTAATAAATTAATTATTGATGAGTTTGATGAGATGCTGAATCTCGGTTTCCGTCCACAACTGACTCACATCTTTGAGATGATGAAGGAAAAGCGTCAGAACATTCTTTTTTCTGCGACGATGACGGAAGCACTGGACGAGATATTGAATGAATATTTTGCAAGTCCTGTTGAAATCTCATTAGCACGTTCCGGAACACCTTTGGAAAAGATTGCACAGTCTGCGGTTCCTGTTGAGAATTTCAATACAAAACTCAATCTGTTGATTCATCTTCTGAAAACTGAGGATAATCTTGAGAAAATCCTGATTTTTGCAAACAATAAAAAACACGCCGATTTAATTTTTGATAAACTGGATCACGAATTTCCCGGTGAGTTTGGCGTTATTCATTCCAATAAGTCCCAAAACTTCCGTTTAAGAGTGATGCAGGAATTCAGTAACGAAAAATTGCGGGGTGTCATTACAACGGATATTATGGCAAGAGGTCTGGATATTCCGGATATTTCGCACGTTTTCAATTTTGAAGTTCCCGAAGTTCCTGAGCAATACATCCACAGAATTGGTAGGACAGGACGTGCAGACAAAGACGGAATTGCAGTGACTTTCTTTACTAAAAAAGAAGAAGCTCAGCTTCTTGATATCGAATTGTTGATGGATAAAGAAATCAAAAAAGTTGAATTCCCAGAAGAAGTAGCAATCTCAAAAGTCAAAATAGCTTCTGAACAGGACGAAGTGAAAATGAAGTTCCTGACAACTGCTAAACTCAACGAAGGCGAATCTGCTTTCCACGAGAAAAAAGACAAGAACAAAAAAATCAATCTTGGCGGACCAAGCAAGCGAAAAGCACCTAAAAAATTCGGTGCGAATAGAGCGCAGCAAAAAGCGAAGTCGAAAGCTAAGAGAAAGAAATAGAAAAACGCCTCAGAATTTTTTGAGGCGTTTTTTATTGTTTTTTAATATAAATTCTAAGTATTTTATCAGGAGTTCCATCACCGTTTTCATCCATTTTATCATTTACTAAAATTTGCATTTCAGTTTTAGTTAAGGAATAAACATTTTTTATATCATGAGTGATTCCATCTATTTTATAATAAATTGTTTTTTCAGAATCATTATAAATATAATTCATCTCTTCTTGATAAGCAATATTTCCGCATTCTCCCGTTTGTGAATTACGGAAATATTCTCCTATAAAAATTCCATTATTTTTATAAATGTAGTTTGACTTTCTGATACAGTCTGATACAGGAATTGTATTAGAATAGAGAACCGAACCGTCTTTTCCGGAAATTGTTTTCTGATCAATGAGTTTCCATGTTCCCACAATCAGTGATTCTGGCTTTTCATCATCATCTTTTCGACAAGAAATAATTACTAATGAAGCCAAAGCAAATAGAATTATTTTTTTCACGGTATTAATTTTCTACAAATAAAATGAAAATTGATTAATAATGAAAATCAACTCCTGATCCACTTCCAAATTTCCTTCAAAGTCGCTTTATTCCCGTACATCAAAATTCCCACTCTGTAGATTTTAGCCGCAATATAAACCATCAATAGCGTAGAAACAATCAATAGGAAAATCGATAACAGAATCTGCCAAAGCGGCACACCAAAAGGAATCCTCGCAATCATCGCAACAGGCGAAGTAAACGGGATAATTGACAACCAAAAAGCCATTGGTCCGTCCGGGTTATTCATAATTGTGAAGCTTCCGTAAAGTCCCAGCATCAATGGAACGATCGCGAACATTGTGAATTGCTGAGTTTCCGTTTCGTTGTCAACTGCACTACCAATTGCAGCATACATCGAGCTGTAAAAGATGTACCCGAACAAAAAGAAGAACACGAAAACACCGATAATTCCTATATAATTCATATCCAGAAGAATATGAGAAACTTCGGTTGCGATTTGCTGAAAATCCAGGTTTTTCATTAGTTCTTCCTGTCCTGCCGGAATGTTTTTCTGCATTGCAGCAAATCCTGTATTAAGAAAAAAAGCTGCAGTTACAGACATCGCAATCCAAATGATAAATTGAGTCAAGGCTACCAAAGTGACACCCAAGATTTTTCCCATCATCAGCTCAAAAGGCTTTACAGATGAAATGATGATTTCCACAACACGGTTGTTTTTCTCTTCCAAAACGCTTCTCATTACTCTGACACCGTAAATAATGATGAACATAAAAACAACATACATCAACCCAAAACTCAGTGCTGTCTTGATTCCGAAAGCCATATCACTTTCTGGCCGGTCGCTTTCCGTAACGTTTTGAGAAATGATTTTGAAGCTTTTATCAAGATTGACGATTCGGTCTTCGGAGATTCCCAGCATTTTGATCTTTTCCTTTTTCAGAATGTTGCTGAGGTCGGCAGAAATCATCATTTTAGTATCGACACCCACTTTTTTATTGGTTAATAGTTTTGTTCCATTTTCCAAAGCGTCAAAATTCTTGTCTTTCAGTTCCGGAATGATGAGGATTCCGTCCGAGCCTTTCAGTTCTTTAAGATTTTTAACCAAAGCATTTTCGGTGTTGGTAGGAACAAAAGTGTAAGTAATATCTTTTGTAGATTTTAACTGGCCTGCAAAAATCCCGCTTTTGTCAACCACTTCAAACTTGTATTCCGCTTCGTTAGCCTTGAACATAAAGCCAATCAAAGCACCAAATCCGATAATCAGCAACGGCGCTAAAAGCGTCAAAATAATAAAAGATTTTTTCTTGACCTGCGTCAGGAATTCTCTTTTCGTTATTAGGAATATATTTTTCATTATAAAATTTAAATATTAAAAAAATGAACTTTTGCAGAGCGAAGCGCCTTTGCGAACCTTAAAACATTTAGTTGTCAAAAAAACTTTGCGAGCTTTGCGTTCAAACAAAATTGATTATCAACCACGAACAGCATTGATGAAAACCTCATTCATACTCGGGATTTTTTCATTGAAGGTTCTTATCGTTCCGGTTTTCAGAAGGTCTTGCAAAAGAATATTCTGATTCTCTGTGTTTTTCAACTCAAAATTGAACAAACCATTTGTAGTTCCAAGATTTTCGATTTGATATTTTCTCGTCAGTTCTTCCAGATTTTCAGAATTAACATCCGACAAAACCACAGAAAAAACATTCTGTTTGAATTGCTCCCGAACATCAAAAACTTTTCCGTCCAGAACTTTCTTGGAATTGTTTATCAATGCTACAAAATCACACATTTCTTCCACGCTTTCCATTCGGTGTGTCGACAGGATAATTGTTGTTCCTTCGTTTTTCAGGCGGATGATTTGGTCTTTGATGAGGTTCGCATTTACGGGGTCAAAACCAGAAAATGGCTCATCCAGAATCAATAATTTCGGACGATGTAGAACCGTTACCACAAACTGGATTTTCTGCGCCATACCTTTCGAAAGTTCACTCAGTTTTTTCTTCCACCATTGGTCGATATTCAGTTGCTCGAACCAGAATTTCGCTTGCGAAAGCGCTTCCTGCCGGGACATTCCTTTCAGTTCCCCAAAATACAGAAGCTGGTCGCCCACCGTCATATTCTTGTAAAGACCACGTTCTTCCGGCATATAACCGATGTTTTTGATGTGTTCCGGATTCAGTTTTTCGCCATCAATCCATACATTTCCCTCATCAGCTTGGGTGATTTGATTAATGATTCGGATAAACGATGTTTTTCCGGCGCCGTTTGGACCCAAAAGCCCATAAATACTTGCAGTAGGAACTTCAATCGAGAAGTCCTGGAGCGCAATTTTTTTCCCAGCGTTGTATGTTTTTTTGATATGTTCTGCTCTCAGCATACAGATGTTTTTTATTTTTAGGAGCAACAAGATTGGTCCTTTGGTTCACTTTTCCAACCCGCTGTTCGCTATATCTTTTTTCCCCGGGCTAAACCTCACAGGTTTTAAAAACCTGTGAGGTTTCCTCCAGCGCAAAAAAAAGATGCCGCTACCATCGGGGCTATGTTGAGGTTTCGTCTTTACTTTTAAACGTTTTTTTAAACCACACAAAATTAGTTTAAAAAAGACAAAAATGTTACAGAATACGAAATTCGAAATATAATATTAATTCTTCGATGAGCGAAGCGTCTTTGCGGACTTTATAGTTTGAGATTTATAAAAAAAACTTTGTGGACTTTGCGTTCAAAATTCCAATAAACAACTATTTTATTTTAAATTTGCCTAAGCCAAAAGCCAACCATATGACTCAAGAATTTTTGGGAAATCCCCAATTCCAGATATCCAATCAACTCGTTTCCGCAAGCTGTCCTTCTAATATCGCATTGATTAAATATTGGGGAAAATACGACAATCAGATTCCTGCCAATCCAAGTATCAGCTATACTTTGAACCATTGCAGAACCAATACGATGATGGAGTTTTTTGCCGGAGAAGATTTTTCTGTCCAGACTTTTTTAGCAGGAAACGAAGAGCAAAAATTCGCTGAGAAAATTGAAAAATATTTCAAAAATATCGAGCCATATCTGCCTTGGATTCTGAAGGGAAAATACATCATCAGAACCGAAAATACATTTCCTCACAGTTCAGGAATTGCAAGTTCGGCTTCCGGTTTTGGCGCAATTGCAAAATGTCTGATGAATTTAGACCAAATATTTTCAACCGACAATCATCAGCCATCAATCATCAACCAAAAAGCTAGCTTTTTAGCAAGATTAGGAAGCGGAAGTGCTTGCAGAAGTCTTTATGAAGGTTTGGTAGTCTGGGGAAAAACTGAAGAAGTAATTGGCAGCTCGGATTTGTTTGCTGTTCAATATCCCAATGCGGAAATTCATCCGATTTTCAAAAATTTCAACGATTGGGTTTTGCTGATTCACGAAGGTCAGAAGTCGGTTTCTTCTACGGTTGGTCACGGCTTGATGAACACTAATCCTTATGCAGAAAGACGTTTCCAGGAAGCTCACGAAAATTTCACCAAACTGAAAACGATTCTTTCATCAGGCGATATGGAAGGTTTCATCAAACTCGTTGAGCACGAAGCTTTGACACTTCACGCCATGATGATGATGAGTGATCCTGCATTTATCCTGATGAAAACCGGAACTCTGGAGGTCATCAATAAGATTTGGGATTTCAGGAGAATTACAGGTTTGTCGTTGTTTTTTACACTAGATGCCGGTGCTAATGTTCATTTGCTGTTCCCAAATGACATCGACAATGACAGAATTACAGATTTCATCAAAACAGAACTGATTCCATTGACACAAAAAGGGGGAGTAGTGAAAGATGTGATGAGATTTTAATTTTTGTAAGATGTATTTTTTACAAAGTAAAATGTACATAATACTTTATGCATTGGACTTTATACAGAAAATAATTATGAAAAAACTAACGATACTATTCTTACTAATCATTTCCTTTTTAGGAAATGCGCAAACCGTAACCGAACCAAAAAACAATCCTGAAAAATGGTCTCAGCCTTATGAACCGTTCAGAATCGTCGGGAATTTGTACTATGTTGGAACTTATGATCTGGCATCTTACCTTATCGTAACGAATAAAGGAAATATCCTCCTCAATACAGGATTAGCCGATTCTTATCCGCAAATCAAAGCAAATATCGAGAAATTAGGATTCAAATATAAAGACATCAAAATCCTGACATTGACTCAGGCGCATTTTGATCATATGGGTGCAATGGCCGACATCAAAAAAGATACGGGTGCAAAACTTTATGTTAACGAAGCCGAATTAGCAGAACTGAAATCCGGTGGAAAATCTGACTATGAATTAGGGAAATATGGCGTGACATTTAAACCTCTCACGCCTGATTTTCTTTTGAAAAATAATGAAAAAATAAAATTAGGCAATACAACTTTGACTTTGCTCCATCATCCGGGACATACCAAAGGTTCTTGTAGTTTTATCTTCGAGACCAAAGATAAAGACAGAACTTATAAAGTTTTGATTGCAAATATGCCATCCATTATTATTGACCACAAATTTTCCGATGTCCATTCTTATCCAACGATGCAGAAAGATTATGCGTATACTTTTGATGCGATGAAAAAGCTGGATTTCGATGTTTGGGTCGCTTCACACGCCAGCCAATTCGATTTGCACGAGAAACGTAAACCCGGAGATGCTTATAATCCGAAAGTATTTATGGATAAGGAGAATTATTTTAAAGGTTTGAAAGAATTGGAAGGTGATTATTGGGAAAAAGTGAAAGAGGAATCGAAATAGAAATACTTTGTACTTAATACATTTTACTTTTTACACTTAAACTATGCAAATCCATCATATCGCCATCATCTGTTCCAATTACGCAGTTTCCAAGAAATTCTACACAGAAGTTTTGGGACTCAACATCATTCGTGAAGTTTACCGTGAAGAGAGACAATCTTATAAGCTGGATTTAGCAATCGGAAACCATTATGTGATTGAGTTGTTTTCTTTTCCTGACCCGCCAAAACGTGCTTCAAATCCCGAAAGTTGTGGGCTTCGTCACCTCGCTTTTTCGGTTGAGAATGTTGAAGAACAGAGGAATGGATTAATCCAAAAAGGCCTGAACTGCGAAGAAATCAGAATCGATGAATTTACCGATAAGAAATTCTTTTTCACCTCAGATCCGGACAATCTGCCTTTGGAATTTTATGAGATGTAAGAAGTTGAAAGTTAGAAGTAAGAGGTTAGATGTGATCAAACATCATCCATCATTTAACATCACTCATACAACATTATCTATCATCAATGTGCATAACCTGTCAGAAAGCTGACAATCATAATCGTCAGAACAATCATAGAAATCACAACATAGGTGTAATCTTTTTCTTTCAGATAACCGATCAATGCAAAGACAATTCTTACAAGCGGTGTCAGGATCAGGAGTAAAATGCCCAATTGAATAATTGCCATTCCTTCACCCTTTATGAGCGAATTCCAGAAACTTCCCCAGACTTTTTCGGAAGAATCACCCATCTCCAGCAGATTATATTTTCTAGGCATTTTAAAGCCTTCTGTAAAGAGTTTGATAAAGCCAATCAGGGAAGTTGCTACGGACAGAATAACACCTAATCTCAACAGATTCCCAACGGAACGGTTCAGGTCTACATCGGTAAAAGGTCTAGTTCTCATTACTGGAAATTTTTGGCAACGCCGTTATACATCATATAAATCGAAAGCAGCGTGATGACGATAGCAAAAAATGTCTTTAGTTTTTTTGTCTTGGAAACCATCAGGGTTTTTGAACCTATAAAACTGCCCACTACAACACCAATCAGAACCGGAGCTGCGATCACCGGAATAATCTGTCCCCTCTGGAAATAAATCAAAGCGCCCGCAACAGCCGTCACACCAATCATAAAGTTACTTGTGGTAGTTGAAACCTTGAAAGGTAATTTCATCATATTGTCCATTGCGAGAACCTTCAATGCGCCGGAACCGATTCCCAGGAGTCCGGACATTGCGCCTGCAAAAACCATCATCAGAAATCCGGGAACACTGTTTCTGGCAGCATAACTTTTGATGCCGTCTTTATCGGGAAATGTTCCATAGAGTTTGAGTTTATGTTCCAGGCTGCCTTTAATTAATTCTTCCTGATGATCTGGCTTTCCGCGTAGATTAAGCAATACTGTCAGAATCAGAATACTTGCGAAGATAATTCCAATGGTATTGGGATTCAGAAAACCGGAAACCAATGCACCAACAACAGCTCCCATCGTAGTGGCAATTTCAAGGAACATCCCGATCCGCATATTGGTAAAGCCTTCCTTTACAAAAGCAACTGCAGCGCCGGAGGAAGTTCCGATCACAGACACAAGAGAAGCACCAATTGCATAATGCATGGGAACGCCAAAACCGAGAGTAAGAAGGGGAATAATGATAACACCGCCGCCAAGGCCTGTAAGAGAACCCATCAATCCGGCAGCGATAGCTCCAATAAATAGAATAATGATTTCTGACATAGCACAAATATAAACTTTTGAACCATATTTTTCCGTTGAAAAACTAATTTTTTTTTAAATAATTAATTCATATATAGTAGATTAATATTATAGGAATTGATGTTTTTGTTTCTTCTGGAACGGCGGTCTAAGGATTGTATTTTACATATTATTTTAAGTATTTTTGTAGAACATTTTTTCGGAATGAAATTATTCTACGTTATTCTTGGTGCAACACCAAAAGGCAGAAATATTGAACAGCACGATGTTTTCTTCGGAATTGCAGAACGTTTCGAGGACTTGATTCCCGAGATGAAAAATTTTTGGGAAGATGCCAGAATCCATACCGATTGTTATCAGGAGGTCCGGTTTGCGGATGGTTATGAAGTTAGGATTGTTCCAAAAACTGATGATAAAACGGATTTGCAATTGTTCTTTATTAATCTGGGAGGTTACAAACCAGGATATTTTGAGGAATTTCATGAACAGCATCTGATGGTTGGGAAATCGCTCAGCGATGTTATCAAGAGAGCGAAGCAGACCCCGTTTTATAAAACAATGGGCTTTACGAATGCTGTAAGTCATATTGATGATAAGCACGGTGTTGATATCGATGATATTTACAATATCAACGATTTATTATCAAGGAATGCCAAAGAAAAATATTCCATTGTTCTGGAAAAATCTGATGCAGAAAATCAGGAAAATAAAATGAAAATCGGATATATTAAGATTTAGCAACTATGAAAATATTGTCTATAATTTTTATTCTGGCATCCTCATTCTTCTTCGGCCAGAAAACCGAGGAAGATGCTGTGAAATCAACAGTTAATCAATTGTTTACAGGAATGAAAAATTCTGATTCTTTATTGATTAGAAACTCATTTTCTAAAAATGCTGTTTTGCAGACGATAACCAAAACTGGAGAAGTAAAAAATGAAAGCATTGATAATTTTGTACGAAGCATTTCTAAAGCAGAAAAGCAAAGCCTCGACGAAAGAATCACCTTTTCAAATATACTGATTGACGGGAATCTCGCTTCGGCCTGGACCCCTTATGAGTTTTATTACAAAGGTCAGTTCTCACATTGTGGTGTTAATTCTTTTCAATTGGTGAAATCGAACAATGAATGGAAAATTCAGTACATCATTGATACCAGAAGAAAGGATAACTGTAAAAAATAAATATCAATTAGGAATGGGCTTTAGCCCATTTTTTAATTTTGCGTTTAAAATAAATCTAAAAAATAAAAAGAAAATTATGAAAATCGGAATTCTAGGTGGTGGGCAACTTGGGCGGATGTTCATTCAGGAAGCTTTAAAATATGATGATGAATTCTATGTTCTGGACCCCAATCCGGAGTGTTCCTGCGCACGTATTTCGCATTTTACAAGAGGAGATTTCAATGATTACGATAGCGTTCTGGAATTTGGAAGAGATATGGATGTTGTAACAATTGAAATCGAACACGTTAATGCTGATGCGCTGGAAGAGCTGGAAAACCAAGGTGTAAAAGTAGTTCCGGGCTCTAAAATTATCAAGACCATTCAACAGAAAATTCTTCAGAAACAATTTTATGAAGACAACAGGATTCCGTCTCCTGAGTTTGAGATAATGGATGGCAGCGAGGACGAAATCAAAATCCAGATTCCTTTCGTGCAAAAACTCAATACAGGCGGTTACGACGGAAAAGGTGTGCAATTGCTTCGTTCAAATGACGATTGGAAAAATCTCTGGACACAGGAATCGGTTCTGGAACATCTCGTCGATATTGATAAAGAATTGTCTGTAATTGTTGCTAAAAATGAAAACGGCGAAATCAAGACATTTCCGGTAACTGAAATGGTTGCAGATCCCAAACTTAATCTTCTGGATTTCAACATTTGCCCGGCTGATATTTCTGCGGAAACTCAAAAACAAATTGATACAATTGCTGGTCAGTTTATCAGGAGTGCAGATTCTGCAGGGCTTTTTGCCATAGAGCTATTCCTTGATAAAAACGGGAAAGTCTGGGTAAACGAAACCGCGCCAAGACTTCATAATTCCGGGCATCAATCGCAGGAAGGCAATGCCAATTCCCAATTCGAGCAATTTTATAGAGTTGTGACAAATCAACCTTTAGCTGATACGGATAATTTCGGATTTTCCGGTATGCTGAATCTTGTCGGAGAAGACAATTATTCAGGACAAGTGAAATATGAAGGTCTGGAAGAAGTTCTGAAACTCCCAAAAACCTACGTTCATCTATATGGGAAAAAGGAAACCAAACCCGGAAGAAAAATGGGACACATTAATGTACTGGCAGACTCCAGGGAAGAGCTGATGGAAAAACTGATCAGGATAAAATCGCTGGTAAGAGTCATCGCATAAATAGAAAAAAGCAAGGTTGAAACCTTGCTTTCCATGCATTTTTAAATTGAAATTATTTTGCTTTTAATTTGTCAAGTGTATTGTTGTAGGCTTCTTTAGTATCATCTGCAGCTTTCTTGCTGGCTGCTTTTGCATCCTGAGTTGTTTTATTGATGGCCTCTTTGGTATCCTGAGCTGCATCTTTCATATCTTGTTTGGCATTTTCAGCGGCAACTTTTGTTTTGTCAACAGCCTGATCCACGCCTTCTTTCACATCCTGGGCTGCATTTCCCATTGCTGCTTTTGTATTTTCCCACGCCATATTGGCGTCTGCCAAAGCTTTTCTTGCTGCAGCTTCGGCATCTTTATCACCTTTTTTGATAGCCGCGTCCAGGTCAGCCTGTGCTTTGTCTACAGCTGCTTTTGCATCGGTTTCTGATAGTGTGGAGGCTTCTGTAGTAACTACAGCAACAGTGTCTTTGTTATCATCTGTGACAACAGTCTGTTCTTTTTTGGTGCAGGAAACTGTAAGTAATAATGCAGCTGCGGAAGCTGTAAATAAGATTTTTTTCATTGTAAGATTTTTTTTTGTTAATAAATGTGTTTTAAATATTAAGATAAATATATAAAATTAATGCAGATCTGTATAAATAATTTTATCGGTTGAGGTATTTTTTCATCAGCCTGAACTTTAGCATTCCTGGTTTATAATTAATAATAAATACACCACTGATAATGCAGGCCGTCGCAATTATAAACTTCGCTGAAATGGTTTCTCCCAATATCAGCCAGCTTAAAAAGATACTGATAATCGTATTGACGTAAGATAAAATTGATACCTGTGTAGGAAGCAGGGTTTTTAACAGATAATGATAAGAGAAAAATGCAATCACAGAACCAAAAACGGCCAGATAAATGATGGCAATAATGCTTTTTAAAGACCAAGCTGATACATCAATATGGTCTGAAAATGAAAATGCGAATATAAGCTGAACAATGCCCGCAAAAGCAAACTGGTAGAAAAGATTCAGGAAAAGATTATGATTTTCCAGCTGGATTTTTTTGGTATAGATTGTTCCTAAGCCCCAGCTCATCAGCGCAATGATCAGAATCAGTAATCCCATTCTGTAATTCGGATTCATCAAGTCATCAAAACCATCCCAAAAAATGAAAACAACTCCGGAAAATCCCATCAGCAGACCAATCATCGTTCGGAAGGTAAATTTTTCCATTCCTATGGCCATACTTGCAATAAAAATAAAGATCGGAGATAATGCACTGATCAGGGATGTAAGGCTGCTTGTCAGGTTTTCCTCTGCAACTGTGGTAAGTCCATTGGCACCAATCAGCATCAATGTCGAAAGTGTCGTCTGGATCCTGAAATTTCGCCATCCGATCCACTTCAGGTTTTTTGAATAAAGTAAAATCGGAAGTAAGATCAATGCGGCTAAAAACTGGCGCAATCCTGCAACAAACCAGGGCGGGACGGTTTCTACTCCTATTTTGATGCCGAGAAACGTTGTTCCCCATACTACAGCAACAATACAAATGGTAATAATGGTTTTTGAGCTCAAAGTTTTTATTTGAAAATCTTAAAGCCAAAGGTATTCCAAAAACTCTGAATTTGCCTATAAATTTTTATCTTTGAACATCTAATAAAAAATGAAATGGTAGGAATAATAATGGGCAGCCAAAGCGATTTGCCGATAATGCAACAAGCGGCAGATTTTCTTAAATCTCTGGAAATTCCATACGAATTAACTGTGGTTTCCGCACACAGAACGCCTGAGCGAATGTTTGATTATGCAAAAACGGCGAAAGAGAGAGATTTGAAAGTGATTATTGCCGGAGCCGGCGGCGCAGCGCATCTTCCGGGAATGGTAGCGAGTTGTACCACTTTGCCTGTGATTGGCGTTCCTATTCTATCCAGCAATTCTATTGACGGTTGGGATTCGGTGTTGTCGATTCTGCAGATGCCTTCCGGAATTCCTGTTGCGACTGTCGCTCTGAATGGTGCTGCCAATGCCGGAATTCTTGCGGCTAAAATTATTGGAACTTCCGATTCCCAGATTTCTGAGAGATTGCAAAAATATCAGGATTCTCTTAAAGATAAAGTTCTCGGAACCGTTGAAGCTATCAAGAAGCAACATCCGAATGAGTTTGATAAGTAATTTCAATAAACACAATTTTGTCATCCGTAGGAATCTCAACTGCTTAGATTCCTACCTTTAGATTTGTATTGTAAAAAATTAATACATTAGAAAGAGCAGAGCATTTAATTAAACTGAAAGATTCCTGTGAATAAAATTCATATTCCGATTAAGAATTAAATGCCCTTTTC